>Ga0209726_10006902_pt1 | contig 12928 bp, 8 predicted proteins | sample Subgrocontami54m_FD_187453 | JGI IMG/M metagenome (GOLD analysis project Ga0209726, IMG submission 187453) | Subsurface groundwater microbial communities from S. Glens Falls, New York, USA - GMW46 contaminated, 5.4 m (SPAdes) (version 3) | ecosystem: Environmental > Aquatic > Deep subsurface >... | reverse complement strand
CGGCACCGGCCGCGATCACAACCCGCACGCCTTTACGTTTTGGATGGCCGGCGGCGGCGTCAAAGCCGGCTACTCCCACGGCGCCACCGATGAAATCGGCCACCGCTCGGTCGAGAACCGCGTCTCGGTCCACGACCTTCACGCGACGATTATGCATTTGCTAGGCATGGATCATTTGCGGCTGACGTATCGCTACCAGGGCCGCGATTTCCGGCTGACGGATGTGCATGGCGACGTGGTGCGGGAGGTGATCGCGTAATCATGAAAAGTCCTTTTCCCGGGATGGACCCTTATCTCGAACAACACTGGCGCGACGTGCATCACAACCTGATCACGTTCGCTCAAGGCCTCATCAATTACGAGTTGCCGGCCGATCTGCGCGCACGCGTGGAAGAGCGCGTATTCGTGGAAACGATTGACGGGCCAGGACGAAGCATGTATCCCGACATTCGTGTGGTCGAAAAGGGGTGGCCCCAGGGACCAACCAACGGCTCAACATCGACGGCCGTGGCCGTTGCCGAACCGCTCGTCATCGAAATGCCGGAGGAGAAAGTCAACCAGGGATTCATCGAAATCATCGATGTCGGCTCCGGCAACAAAGTCGTCACGGTAATCGAGATTTTCAGCATGGCCAACAAAACTCCCGGAGAGGGCCAAGAGCTTTATCGGCGCAAGCAGCACGAACTGAAGGAAGGAAGGGTCAGCCTTGTCGAAATAGACTTGTTGCGCGGCGGCGAACGAGTCTTGACGATACCGGCCGGGGCCATTCCGCCATCGCATCGTACCCACTATCAAGTCTGCATTCGCCGTGGCTGGGACCCCGCTCATCCCGGTATAATCCGTGTCCCGCTGCGCGAGCCGTTGCCAAACATCGGTGTGCCGCTGCGTGAGATTGACGCACTGGCACCCTTGAACTTGCAAACGCTGATCGACCAGTGCTACGAAAACGGACGCTACGATGATCTTGATTACAAGAGCGAGCCCGAGCCGCCTCTTGATGCCGACGACGCCAAATGGGCCGACGCCTTGCTTCGCCAGGCCGCCATGCGTTAAAATGTGACCGAAGGGAGCATTGCCATGCAAGTCCGCCACATCGAACAAGACCAGATGATGCTCGACAAAGCTGAAAAGCTCGATACGGAATTGCTGCCCGCGATTCAGGATGAAAAACCGTGGGAAGAGGTTCTCGAATGCCTCGCCATCCTGGCAGCCATTCACGCGCAGCCGTGCCAGGCGGCTGCACAGCGGAATGAAGTTGAACGAGAAAAGCAACGCGACAAGGATGAGCCGGACGAAGCGTGACGTTTTTCAGACGTCGATTACGCGCTCCGCGAACGCGAATACCAGGCGCGCAGCGATTCGCTCCACCGGCAAATGGGCAAACCGCGAAACGGCCTGCCGGTAGGCGTTGAGCTGCGGCTGGTAGTGTTCGGATCGCTCGGCCAGCGCCTTTTCATTGCCTGACTCGATGTTGTCGGTTTTGAAGTCGATCACATCCGCCGCGACCAATCGATCCCCATCACTCAGCCAAACGATCCGGTCGAGGCTGCCGTTCCAGAACTTCTGGTCGTCGCAAACGAGGAAGCGGCGTTCGCGCTCGACCTTTTGAGACGCGAGTGTCTTCGTCCAGAACGGCGCCAGCTTGGCTGGAAAGCCGGGTTGCTTCGGGTCGGCGTAAGCGGACCGCCGCAAGATGTCGCTGATGGCTGGATTGCGCAGCCAGGTCCGGAATTGGGCGAGAAGCTTGTCCAGATTGCGCCAAGTTTCGGCCGGCAAATCTTGGCGCAGCTTGTTCGCAACGGCACGCAGCACGGCGTCCGTGGGGTCACCGTCGTCTAGCCAAGCGATTGTTTCAAACCAGGCGTGGTAGAGCGTGCCCGCCGCCATGCCGGTCCCTTCCGAGGGATGGAACAGCCGATCCAGCGGCACGCGCGCCTGGCCCTCACGGCTCGAAGGGGCGACGTGCTCCAGGCCGCGGCGACGCTTTTTCTCAGGTGATTGAAACGCGATGGAATTCGGCAGATCGGGCGGCAACGCGTCGGCAGCCGCCGGCGATGCGGTCTTAGCGTGCCATTTCGCATCGCCCTGCTCATAGAGAACAGTGTCTTCGGTCCAGGACTTGTCGGGCGCCAGCGTTTGCCGGAGCAAGTTGTACCAGGCGTCCTTGGGGTTCGATCTGCCCTCACGCGGTCCAGGAATGTACAGATAAAGCCCGTGCCTGGCCCGTGTCAAAGCCACGTACAGGAGCGATAGCGATTCCGCGACGCGCAGTTGCCGATATTGGTCGAAGGCGCGGCGTTCATTCGGTGTCAACAACTGTTGCACGGTCGCATCGGCATATCGACATACGAAGTTCACCGTCAGCGATTCCGGATCGCGATCAACGACGAAGCTCGGCGGCGTGCGGCCGATCAGTTCGGAATCGAGTTCGGGCAGCACCACGGCGTCGAACTCGAGCCCTTTGGCGGTGTGCATGGTCATCACGCGCACGCTGGCGCTCGACGGAGCGGGGACGCGTTGCTGGCGGACCCAGCGCACAAAGTCGTCCGCGCGCAGCGAGCTGCGCGGCTGGAAGTCGTAGGCCATTTCGACGAGCTGCTGCAGACGACTCAGGTCGCGCTGATCGCAATTGAATGCGAGACGCTTCGCCCAGTCGCGCGTGAACCTGCCGTAGCCGGCCGCGAGGATTTCGCGACGCAGATGGCCAGCTAATTGGTCGGTATCGTGAAACGGCCTGAGCGCCTCTTCGAGGGGCGAGGTCTTCAAATGAAACCACGCAACCGAATGTCCCGGGTGATCTGCCAGTGTGAACAACGACAGGATGAGTTCCACGGCCGGCGAATCGGTGAGCGGGTTGCCGCCTTCCTCGCTGGCCTGGACTTCGAGCAGGCGCAGTTCGTAAATCGTGCGAGCAATCGTGTCATTTTTCCGGCACAAGACGCCGATGGAGCGGCCCGGCGCTGCCTGGCACAAATCACGGATTTGTTGCGCCACGTACTTGATGTGCTGCACACGGTGCTGAGCCAGGCTTTGATCCTTATTCTGGGCCGGGCCGGTGTGCAGGCAAACGTAGCCGGGCTCCTCCTTGCGAACGGTCGAGTGGCGCCGGAACAGCTCGCACCAGACCTGCAGGCCGCCCTGGCATTTGTCGCTTGCCGCGAATTTGGGTGCGCCTGTGAAGATCGTGTTGACGGCTTCGATGATCGGCGGCGCCGAGCGTCGGCTTTCTTCGAGCGGGCTTTCCACGAGCTTTCCCAGGAACTTGGGGAGGTTATTGAAAATCTCGGTGATGCCGCCGCGCCAAGCGTAGATCGCCTGCTTGACGTCACCGACGCAGAAGAATGATCGCCCCTCACCCCTGCCCCTCTCCCCCGAGGGGAGAGGGGTGAGCGGCCCTTGCGTAATGCTTCGCGCCAGGGGCTCCAGCACGCGCCACTGCGCCAGCGAGGTATCCTGGAATTCATCGAGCAGCAAGTGCTCGACGGCGCCGTCCAAGCGAAAGGCCAGCCCCGCGGCCGGCAGCGCCTGTCGGCCCAGGGCATTGACCAGCGCTTGCGTCACTTCGTCAAAGCGCAGCGCGCCGGAGATTTGCTTGAGCGCCCACAATTCGTCGTGGAAGCCGTCAAGAAACTCGCGCGTTGCCCAGGTTTGCTCGGCGATCGGCTGGATCAAAGAGCTGCGCACATGTTCAAGGAGCTTGCGATAGAGGCCAACCAACTCCTCGGGCAATGGCTTCGAGCGGAAGGCGTTTTCTCCCGAGAAAACCTTGCCGCACAGGCCTTTGCCCAGCAGGTCCTTCCATGCTTCCTGGCGAACGCGCTCAAGATCGTCAGCACGCGGCTTTTGCAGGCCGGTGTGATTCGCCAAATCGAATGCGTCGATGCGTGCCAGCAGATCCTCAAGTTCCGCGGGCAGCAGTCGCGGCGGGACGGCGATCTTCTGCCAAACGTCGGGCGCCGTCTCTTGATGAATCGAGTAAAGCGCCTCGACGATGTCGAGCAATTCGCCGTCCACGCTGCGTTTCGTTTCGCCGCGTGTTAGGCGCTGATAGAGTGCGGCCAGGATGTCGGCATCGGCGCGCGCCAGCATGCGCTCAAGCGCTTCGCGCCGCAGCGCCGCGTCTTCGTCCACTTCACCGATCGACCAGCCGGCGGGCAGGCCGAGTTCGAGGCTGAAGCTTCCGGCCATGGCGATATAGAAGCTGTCGAGCGTACTGATGCGCAGTCGATGCAGATTCTGCAACATGCGGCGCAGGAGCGCGACAGCTTCCTGCTGCGTGTGTTTCTCGGCGTTGATGTCGGCGGCGAGTTGCTTGGCCTTGCGGGCATCGCCGGCGGCCTCGGCCAGCCGCCACAAGACGCGATCGAGGATTTCGCCGGCGGCCTTGCGCGTGAAGGTGGTCGCCAGGATCGCTTCCGGCTCGACGCCGGCAGCCACGAGCACCAAATAACGATTGGTCAACTGGTGCGTCTTGCCGCTGCCGGCCGAGGCGCGAATTCGCTGATGCGCGAAGGTGGGTCGGCTCATTCCGCTCCTCCTTCGTCGTCAGCGCCGAGGGCCGGCCGTCCGAACGTGTTGTCCAGGCAAATGGCAGCCAGATACTCGCTGTAGTCGGGGACGGGATCGTAGACCGGCGGCCAGTAGGGATCGTCGCCGCGCAGCTTGCGAATCACGAGTCGTGCTTTTTCGTCAGCGTTCCGGAGAACTGCATCATCCCACGCCGCGGCAACGAAAGCCGTCTTTTCGAGTTGCTTGGGCAAATTGAAGTAACCGAGTTCTTCCTTGACCTCGGCGGGCACGTCCAGCTCTGCTTTCCGCCACAAGTGCCGGTAGAGCGGCAATTGCAGGTCGATCCATTCCTCGCCCTTGCGATGCGTCTGCTCTGGCGACTGGCCCCGGTCGGTCGTCTTGTAGTCCACGATGCGGATGGTTCTTTGCTGTTCGTGGAAGTCGATGCGGTCGATGCGGCCGACGAGCGTGATCGATGTTCCATTGACGCGAAAGGGAACCTCCAGATCGCCGCGTTCGTCCTTTTCCACATAGTCCGAATTGGTGCCGGCCTGCACCAATTCGGACTGGCACGCCGCGAATGCCTTGAGCCGATGGCGCGCCTGTTCGAGTTGCAACCGAAGCGCCGGCCGATGCTGGTCCTGACCGTACAACTGCGCGGCTTGCAGATCGAGCTGTTCGGCCAGAAATTCGAAAATCCTTTGGGCTCGCTCGCAGTCGCGCAGGTCCGTCGAAGCGCGACCGAACGCACCCAGCACGCGATGCAGCAGCGTACCGAATACGCCGCCGTCCAATTCGCGGGCCGAGTCATCGATCGCCTTCAATTTGCGAACATGGCGCAGGTAATACCGGTACGGACAGGCCAGATACGCCTTGAAGTGCGTGACAGGGATCTTGGCTGTTGCCTCCAGGGGTCTGATCGGCAACGGCACGATGAAACTCGACTTGTTCGGAATTTCCCCGGCTGGTGCGAGCAGCAAGCGACGCGGCGCGGCTGGCGCTCTTTGCTTGCCGAAGAATCGCTGCGCGCGGGCGACCAGCGTTTCATCCGAACACGCGAAAAGAAGTCGGCTAGGGTGCAGCGGATCCTTGTTCGTGTCCCGCCGCGCGAACACGACACGCAGCTCCGGGCGCGACTGGCACAACACGCTGGCAGCGTATGCATCGCGAGCGTAGCGGCGGTCGTTGTGCAGCAGATTAAGCTCGCGGCGCAAACGGTCCGGCAGGAAAGCGTCGGCGCCGGCGGATTTCGGAACAAAACCCTCGTTGAACGACGTGACCAAGAGCGCCGGTGCGTCGTCGAGCGGCAATTCCAGCCAACCGAGGATTTCAACCGCGTCAGCGGCGGGCGGCGGCGGCAGGAATTCGTCCGCCAGTGGTTTGAGGGCGACCTGGAAGGCATCCACGGCAGGCAACGACGCCGTATCGAGCGCCGCGGGAACCTCAACCAGGCGGTCACACACCGCGAGGATTTTCTTGATGATCCGGTGCAAGGCGTCGTCAGCCGATTTGTCCAGCTCGAGTGTGCGGCCGCCGTACACGTCGCCGAGGATCTTTCGAAAGACTTCGCCCCAGTCGCGCAACGGGTGATCGGTCGCAGCGGGCGCCAGCCAATGCTCGATGCGCTCAACTGCCGCCGCTAGATCGGGCCAATCTGGTTTTTGCAATGTCGGACCGAGGCGAATATGACTGGGCAGATGCTCATTGTAAAAGCGGTCGAGCTGCGCCGGCAGTGAGCGCGCTTGTGGGATAGCACTCCGGTTCTCGCCGATTTGATCGAACAGATTCGGAGTTCTAGCCCACGATTGCAGCCAATCTTCGAGATCGGGATGCCGCACCAGCGCCGCCAAGTCCTCATAGCGGCGGCGGCTGGCAAACTCGACGGCTGCGGCCAGCAATCGATACGACGCCGTTTCTCCAAGCCTCACGCCCTCCACCCAGCGCGCGGTTACGCCGCATTGCTCCAACTCCCGTTGCAACTGCGGCACGAGCGACTCGTCCGGCACACCGATCACCACTGCGTCCGACCGATACCGCGTGCCGATTTCCGCGAGCCACCGGGAGACAGTCTCGGCCTGTTCCGCCGGGCCTTCAACCTGGAGAAGTTGCTCGTCGCGCAGCGGAATCGGCGCATCCGACCAAGCGCTCGCTTTCAAGCAACCATGGGAATCGAAACGGTCGGCAAGTTCGGCCGGCGCCACGATGTAGGCCGTGACGCGGTCAGCAATCTGATCGAGCATTTGCCGCAGGCTGTCGTTCAAATCGACCGTGCCCAGCAGGATGATGTCTTTGTCCGTCTCGATTTCGCGAAACTCGACGGCCTTGAGCCGGGCCGTTTGGCGGTCCCACAGTTTCTGAGCATCGAGCAAATCGTGATAGCGCTGCTGTAGCTCCGTCAGCGCCTGCCAACGCGCCGATTCGTTGAAGTCGGCCAGCTTCGGCCCGCGCTGGAGCACCGCGGCGTAGTCGAGGCCGTCGGCCGCCAGTTCGCGGTGCAAGCCGCGCAGGACCTTTCCGAGTTGCAGCCAGCGCAGCGCATCTGCGTCGCCCGGAGGATGTGGTACGACGTGTTGTCGTGTTTTCGCGGGCAAATCGCGCAGCGCCTTCGCCCAGGCCAGATCCTGGACCACATCGCTTGCGAATGGCTGTTTCGGCGTGTACAGCTTCTCCGGCAGTTCGCCTTCGGTGACCACCAACGGCGGCGTGAGCAGAAGCTCTTCGTCTTCGGCGAGGAAGGCGAACAACTCTTGCAAGCGTCGACCGGCACGATGGCCTGGCACAACGACGATGACGCGGCCCAGATCCAATGTGGCGGCCTGGCGATAGCAGGTCGCTAGCTGGCGCGCAGCCTCAGGCAGTGCGGGGCGGTCCCAGCCTAGGAATTCGCGACGGATCTGTGGGGATTTCGAAGAGCCCATGCCCTCTTATTGTACACGCGAACAGGGCATGGTTTTGGACAATTGAAACTCAGCGCGCCCCGCCCCAGATACGGACGACATTGTCCTGGCCGCTCGACAGCGCCAGCCGGCCGTCGCGCGAAAAACTGACAAACCAGACTTGGTCGCGGTGGCCTTCCAGAACGCGCACTTGGTCACCGCTGAGGGCATCCCAGAGCCGCACCGTATTGTCCTGGCCTGCCGAAAGAGCCCGGCGGCCGTCCGGAGAAAAAGCGACGCTGTGGACGTAGCCTTTGTGGCCCGTGAAGGTGCGCAGAACTTCGCCGGTTTCCAGGTTCCAAAGTTTGAGCGACTTATCAGTGCTGCCCGACAGCGCCCGCCGGCCTTCCGGCGAGAACGCTATGCTCAACACAGTGTCCGTATGCCCAGTCAGAGTTCGCAGTTCCTTGCCGCTTTCCACGTCCCACAGCCGGACGGTCTTGTCGAGACTCGCCGACAGGGCGCGTTTGCCGTCGTGTGAAAGGGCGACGCACCAGACGAAATGATCGTGGCCTTTGAAGCTGCGAACTTCCTTGCCGGTTTCGAGGTTCCAGAGCCGCACGAGCTTGTCGTCGCCGCCGGAGAGTATGAAATGACCGTCCTGCGAAAACACGACGCTGCGAACGTAATCGTTGTGAGTGAATCGGCGCGTCTCGCGGCCACTCACCAAGTCCCAGACGCGAACGCTGCCGTCGAAACCGCCGGAAACAACGCGGCGGCCGTCCGGAGCGAAGGCGACGCACCAGACGCGGCCACTGTGACCGTCGAGGCGGCGCAGTTCCTTGCCCGTCTTGGTGTCCCACAGACGCAGGCTGCCGTCGGCGCCGGCGGAGACGGCCTTCTTGCCGTCCGGTGCAAATGCGCCGCCATAGACCGGGCCGAAATGACCCTCACATTTCTTGAGTTCGCCGGCGATCTCGCCGATGCGCAGCTCGGGCGGCAGCAAGTCATTCGTCGCTTGCAAGCGCTTTTCGACATCGGCGGGAGTCACATCACTGTCGGGATTGGCGAGGGCCTTCAAGTACCAGGTGTAGGCACGCAACAGCGCCTGGGAGCGCATGTTGTCCGGCAGTGATGTCGCGACCAGATGCCAGCTATCGCCGACATTCAGCGCCGCGCTGGCGCCCGGTTGATCTTGCTGATCGGTGAGCGCCAATTCCTTGAGCCGGCCGGATCCCTTGGCCAAGAGCGGCAGGCCGCGTTCCCAGTTCCCTTTGATGAGCGCGTGATATTTGCCCATCTCGTTGTTCGCCTTGGCGTCGTCGGGCTGTTGGACGATCTTCTCCGCGAACGGCTGCCAGCGCTCATATTCCTTTTGCAGCGTAGCCACTTCATCGTGACGCTTGCGAATGCTCGAAACCAGCGGCACGTTGCGCAACTTCTTGCCCGCGGCTTCGGCGGTGTCCAAAAGTTGCCTGCTGGCCGGGAAATCGTCGAGTGCGAGAGCATCTTCCAGCAGCACCAGCGCGCTGTCGATGACGGTTTGATAACTGTCCGGCGTGGCGCTCGCCTTACTGGCGAGCGCGAGTGCGCCGATCTTCAGAGCGAAGACATCCTTTGCCGGCACCTTGAAGCTGTGTGCCAACTCCTCGATCGCCTGCAGTGCGGTCGGCCCATCACCGGCATCGGACGCCAATTCGCGCGCGTGCACGAGCAATTGATAGCGGCCCGCAATCAGGTCGGTGGTGTCCTTGCCTTCTTGAAGAAAAGTCTGCGCCAGCCGCGCCTTGGCGGCGTTGTTGCCGACGGCCTTGATCAGGTCGTCCTTGTACAGCTCTTTGATGAGCGCTTCGGCCTTGGCGATCTCGGCGGCGGAGGGCACGGGCAGTTTGCCTTCCTGGCCCTGAACGCTGCCCGGGAGGTCGGTCGTAGCAACACAACACAAGATGAAGAACCAGCGCTGCATGATGATGTTTCCCAGGTGTTCATCGAACAAGCAAGTGCATCCCAAGTTCGCCGCGGGGACGGCGCTTGTCAAGCACTATTGTGGCGGTTGGATAGGGCGGTGGACAGGCTGGGGCAAGCGCGAAACGGCAAGCCATCAGACCTTGGTGTCACCCTTGCGGAAAATGTCGGCGAGCAGGGGGTGAAGAAGCCCGTTGGTGGCGAGGGCGTCGGGAGTGTAGGCGTCATACGGCGAACCGTCGATGTTGGTCACCGTGCCGCCGGCTTCGCGCACCAGCACGGTGGCGCCGGCGACGTCCCAGACGTGGTTGTCGAAGGCGAAATAGCCGTCGAAGCGGCCGGCGGCGACGTAGGCCATGTTGAGCGCGGTCGAGCCGGTGCGGCGCAGCGAACGCGTCTTGAACGAGAAGTAACGCCACCAGTCGAGCGTGCGTTCGTGGCCGCGCATGTCCGGCGGAAAGCCGGTGGCGAGCAGCGCCTCGTCCAGCCGCGCGGCTTTGCTGGTTTGCAAGCGGCGCTGATTCAGCCAGGCGCCGTGGCCTTGCGCGGCGGCGAACATCTCCTGGCGGCACGGATCATGGACGGCGCCGACGACCAGCTCGCCGGCAACTTGCAAGCCGATGGAGATGCAATAGAGCGGACAGTCGTGAACGTAATTGGTGGTGCCGTCGATGGGATCGACAATCCACGTAGGCGGAGCGTCGATGCCGGGACGTTTACTCGCCGTGAGATCTTCTTCGCCGAGGAAGCCGTGCGCGGGGAATCGCTGAGCGAGATATTCCTGAATGGTGCGCTGCGCGGCGAGATCGGCGTCGGTGACCAGATCGGCCCGACCCTTTTCGCGTACCTGGAACTTTGCGCGCCACTGCTCGAGCACTACGGCGGCGCGACGGGCGGCTTCCTTGGCGGCGTCGAGGTAGTCCAGCATTACGTTCGACATAATGTAACCCATCCAGGTCCGCCGCTTGCGGCTTAGAAGCTGTTTCAAAACGGGGACAGGCCCCACAAGGCAAATGGGCCAGTCCCCGTTTTGAAACAGCTTCTTAGCGAATCCAATCGACTTGGCTTCGCTAAGGAACGGGCCGCAAATAACTTCCCGGAGGGCGGACATTCCTGTCCGCCGCAAACTACGACGATGGCGGGTTGGAAAACCCGCCCTCCCCGCACAAATCGGGAAGTTATTTGCGGCCCGTTCCTTAGCGCACCCGTCGCAGCGCCACACGCCTGGCGCTGCGACGGGTGCGCTAAGAAGCTGTTTCAAAACGGGGACTGGCCCGTTTGCCTTGGGGGGCCTGTCCCCGTTTTGAAACAGCTTCTAAACGCAAGCAATGGATTGAATTCACCCTATGACCGCAACCACCATCACCCCGGCGCACAAGATCGTGCGACACGACCCATGGTACGTGCGCGTGCCGTTGATCGCGTTCGCCGTGTTGTTTCTCGGCATCATGGTCATCGGGCCGCTCGTGAACGTGTTCACGCAAGGATTCGCGCTGGGCGTCGGGGTCGTCGCTTCGGCCATGCAGCATCCGGATGCGGTGCATGCGCTGAAATTGACGCTGATCGCCTCGGTGTGCGCCGTCGTAGGCAACCTGACTTTCGGCCTGGCCGCGGCGTGGTCGATCGCCCGCTTTCGCTTCCCCGGCAAAGTGGTGCTGAATTCGCTCATCGATTTGCCGTTCTCGGTCTCGCCGGTGATCGCCGGGTTGATCTTCGTGTTGATTTTCGGCGCCTACGGTTTCGTTGGGCCGCTCGTGTTTGGAGAAACGCGCATCGACATCATCTTCGCGCTGCCGGGCATCATGCTGGCGACGACGTTTGTCACGGTCCCCTTCATCGCGCGCGAGTTGATCCCCGTGATGGAGGCGCTCGGCCCGGAAGAAGAAGAGGCGGCACGCACGCTCGGGGCCAGCGCCTGGCAGATGTTTTGGCGCGTGACACTGCCGAACATCAAGTGGGGCCTGCTGTACGGCGTGCTCTTGTGCAATGCGCGCGCGATCGGCGAGTTCGGCGCGGTGAGCGTCGTTTCCGGCAAGCTCGCGGGCCGGACCGACACGTTGCCGATCCACATCGAGAAACTTTACCAGGGCTTCGGCGCGGTGCAGACGGCCAGCGCGTTCGCCATCGCGGCCCTGTTATGCGGCCTGGCCCTGCTGACGCTGCTGATCAAGACATTCCTGGAATGGAAAAGCAAACAACAACTGTGTGAAGTCGCGAAAACGGAGATGCCGATGGCAGCGTAGCCACCGTGGGGCAGGCCGCCTGGCCTGCCAAATGCGGCAGGCCAGGCGGCCTGCCCCACCGAGGAATTGTCATGAGCATTCTGGTTCGGAACGTGACCAAACGGTTCAACAACCATCTGGCGCTCGACCGCGTCAGCCTGGACGTACCGTCGGGCTTGCTGGTGGCGCTCTTGGGCCCGTCGGGTTGCGGCAAAACGACGTTACTGCGAATCATCGCGGGACTGGAAAGCGCGGATGAGGGAACGGTTCTCTTGCACGATGAGGACGCCGACAAGCTGAATGTCCGCGACCGCAACATCGGCTTCGTCTTCCAGCACTACGCCCTGTTTCGCCACATGACGGTGCACGACAACATCGGCTTCTCGCTCAAGGTGCGCGGCCGGCCGCGCAAGGAGATCGACGAGCGCGTCCGCGAACTGCTGCGGTTGATCCAGCTCGAAGACATGGCGAAGCGTTACCCAGCACAGCTTTCCGGCGGGCAGCGGCAGCGCGTCGCTATGGCCCGCGCCCTGGCCGCTCGACCGCGCGTGCTGCTGCTCGATGAGCCGTTCGGCGCGCTGGACGCCAAGATCCGCAAAGAGCTGCGCGATTGGCTGCGGCGGCTGCACGAGGAGATTCACGTCACCAGCGTCTTCGTCACGCACGATCAGGAAGAAGCGCTCGAACTAGCCGATCGCATCGTCGTCATGAACGAGGGACGCATCGAGCAAGTCGGCACGCCGGAAGAGGTGTACCATCACCCGGCCAATCCGTTCGTGATGAAGTTCCTTGGGCAGGTCAATCTGTTTCATGGTCGCATGGAGGACGGCGAAATCGTGCTGGGACCGTCGAGTCCGTCCGCGCAGTTCGCGGCCACGGGCGGCGGCGGCACCGGCGAGGCGGCGGCGAAGCAATCATCGGTGGTCGGCTACGTTCGGCCGCACCAGCTCGACATTGCCCGCTACCAAAATGGCTCGCCGAGCTGGCCCGCGCGTGTGGCGCGAATCAACGCCGCCGGACAACAGGTTCGGATCGAAGCGGTCTTGCTGGGCGAAAATCGGCCGGTCGAAGTCCTGATGTCGCAGGAGCGCTACAACGAACTGGCGCTAAAGGCAGGCGAAGAGGTGTTCGTGAAAGCGAAAGAAGTGAAGATCTTCGAAGCGGCGCCGCTCGATTACACGATCTGAGATCGCATCACCTTTGGCTCACCAATCCACGCGCCTTGCGTCCCATCGCGTTTAGCCTGGATTGCGCACGGCCGGAGGGCGGGTTTTTCAACCCGCCCAAATTAACGGCTTTTGCGAGGATGGGCGGGTTGGAAAACCCGCCCTCCGGAGTTGTGCGCAATCCAGGTTA
>Ga0209726_10006898_pt1 | contig 12932 bp, 7 predicted proteins | sample Subgrocontami54m_FD_187453 | JGI IMG/M metagenome (GOLD analysis project Ga0209726, IMG submission 187453) | Subsurface groundwater microbial communities from S. Glens Falls, New York, USA - GMW46 contaminated, 5.4 m (SPAdes) (version 3) | ecosystem: Environmental > Aquatic > Deep subsurface >... | reverse complement strand
CTTTCGGAGATATCGCGATCGAGTCTTCAGGCGAAAGTACTCTTGCCACGATTGTATCCGCAGGGAATCTGACCTTAAGCGAGGCGGGGGCGCCGGCTACTTATACTCAAGCACCCAATTCTTCCATTACCACCCAAGGGTCTTTGGTCATTAAGCCGGGGGCCACGCTTGCGGCTCCGGTTAATTCCGAAAGCCCCACTTTCCTTAATGTAGGGAAGGACTGGATAAACCAAGGGATGTTTGTGGCCGGTTCTTCAACGGTTATGTTAACCGGCCCCGAGGACGCCACGGTCTTTGGCGACAACACCTTTAATCATTTCACCGTCATCGAACCTTCTAAGAGCGTTTCTTTCGAAGCGGGGAAAACCCAAACCGTGGCAGGGGTTCTCACGCTTCAAGGCGACTTCGGAAAACTTCTGGTTCTTCGTTCGACAAGCGCCTCCATTCCCTGGAAGATCAGCGCGATCGGAACGACCACTATTTCTTATGTGCTTGTCCAAAACTCAGAGAATGTCCATATCCATGGCCCTCCGCTGAAGGCCCTCCATTCTGATTCCTTAGGAAATAACACCTATTGGGACCTGGATCCCATCTGGACCGGTGCCGGAGTCACCAACAACTGGTCGGATGCTTTCAACTGGGACACAGGCACTTCTCCTATCTCCAATTCCATCGTCACCTTTAACAGTGACGCCGTTACTTATCCGAATGCCAATAAAGATTCTTTGATTGATGCTGATTTTCAAGGCACGGTTTTAACATGGACTGTCGCCGGTTATACAGGCGCTATTACTTTTGCCAGGGACCTGACGGTGACAGGCAACTTTTCTCAAAGCACCGGCACGCTAAATCTCCTAAACAACACGCTGACGGTCGGGGGGGATTTCTCCCATACCGCCGGTATTTTCAACGCGGGCACTTCCACCGTTATTTTTAACGACGCTTCGAAATCATCCGCGATCTATGGCGACACCACCTTCTATAATTTCAAGTCGCTGACCCCTGGTAAAATCATCTATTTTGAAGCGGGGAAGACTCAAACCATTCTTGGGACTTGGACCATCCACGGCGCTTCCGGTCAATACGTGAAGCTTCTCTCGAACCAGGAGGGGGCCCAGTGGTTGGTGAATCCCAGCGGTCCGCGGGACCTCGACTATGTCTGGGTCCAAGATTCTTATAATCTGGACCCCGCCGAGATCCTGATGACTCATTCCAGCAATCAGGGAAATACGTTCAATTGGGACCCTCCCCGATATTGGGTCGGCAACGGCGGCAACACCAGCTGGAACAATACCGCCAATTGGTCAACATCCTCAGGGGGCGCCGGCGGGGCCTCAGTTCCGGGAGCATCGAATGATGTTTTTTTTGACGGCGGCACCGGCGGCACCAGCGCCGACGGCGACTGTGTGATTGATGCCGCCGTGAACGTTGCTTCCATCACCATCACCTCTAGTTATGATGGCAATTTCGACAACGGCACGAATGACCAATCCGTGACCGTTTCGGGAGATGTGACAATTGACGGCACCGGCACTTTAGACATGGGTGCTGCCACATGGACTTTGCACGGGAATTTTGATTTTGCCGATGTTGGCGTTCTCACTGGCGACGAATCTACGCTTATCATGGATGGCACATCCAAAAACCTCATTACAAGCTCGAGCGGGCTCAAAAACGTAACACTTAGCGGGACAATTACCATCACCAGTCCGAACGATGGGATATCTGTGATGGGTGGCGGGACGCTGACGATAAGCGGTACGGTGGATTTGGAGCCGCTCCTCCTTGCTTTTGAAGATGTCAAAATTACTTCAAGCGGCCATTTGAGCGGAGGAGGCCTTCTAGCTATATTCGCTCAAAATAATTTCGGGGGTCTATCTCAGCAAGATGGGATTATTGACACTAACAATAGTATTATAGTCCCAAATACAGGACTTTACATAATAACTGAGGGCTCAGCGGTAGATCAGGCGACTTTGATAGTCCCGGCGACTTATGACTGCGGCGTTACTTTTACAAATGATAGCACTAGCGACGGCAGTCACACGATGAAATTTAGCAACGGCACTTACACGTTTAAGAAGGATGTCGCTTTCGGTGTTAGCTTGGATAAGCCTTTGGTGGTGGACAATTCCGTCAATAACCCAAATCTTATCTTTCAAGGCAATGTGACATTTTTTACGGGTTTAATCACCTGGACTAAAGGAACCGGTACGATTACTTTGTCGGGCGGAAGCGGGACAAACACGCTTGATTTTGATGGCCAAAGCATTGAAGCCGTGACGGTGAACGCCTCGAGTGTTGTAAAACAACTTACGACTCACAATGTGACCATGACCAGTTTGACCGTTGCCGCCGGCACTTACGATGCCAATGGACGGACAACGACGGTCACAGGTCTGACCACCGTTTCAGGCGGGACTTATCTGGCTTCCAGTGCCGCTCAAACTTTGGGCGCTCTCACAGTTTCGGGAGGAACATTTAACATCGGCACTTCCACCTCAACCGCCGGTACTGTCACGCTCACAAGCGGCACCATCAGCGGTAGTTCCGGTACTTTGACAGGGACTTCCTACGCCGTTCAAAGCGGCACCATCAGCGGCATTCTTGCAGGTTCCGGGATCGCTTTAACCAAATCCACTTCAGGTACTGTCACTGTCTCAAGCGCCAACACCTACACGGGCGCGACCACTATCAGTGCAGGGACACTTGCCGTGACAATCAACAACGCGCTTGGTACCAATGCCGCGGGAACGACAGTCGCCAGCGGCGCGACTCTAGACTTTCAGAACGTCACCTATTCCACCACCGAAGCCTTGACTGTGAATGGGGGCACTATCGCCGCTTCGACCGGCACCAGCTCTTTTGCCGGAGCGATCACGCTTGGCGCCGACAGCACCGTAACCGTCGCCGGGACACAGCTGACATTGAGCGGAGCCATGAGTGCGGCTAATTTTAGTCTGACAGTGAACGGCGCGGGGAACACCATTTTGTCGGGAGCGGTGAGTTCTCTAAACAATCTTACTCATTCGGGAGCGGGGACTCTGCAGCTTTCGACCAATGCTCTTACGACCGGAGGAACCTTTACGAACTCCACAGGGACCTTTGATGCGAATGGCTTGGCCCATACCGTCACAGGCCTTGCTACAATTTCGGGCGGGACCTACACGGCTTCCACGGCGCAACAAACCTTTAACGGAGGCCTCACCGTCTCGGGTGGCACATTTACCGGCGCCAGCAATTCCTTGGCGGATGTAAACGGAGACTTCAACCTTTCTTCCGGGACATTCACCGCTCCGGGGGCAACGGGCACCTTTACGGTCTCCGGAAATTTTACGATATCGGCGGGAACCTTTACTCACAATAGCGGCACCGTGACGCTGGACGGAACGGGAGTGGGCAAAACTTTTTCCGTGGTCAACTCCACCTCCTTTTCCACTTTCACAGTCAACAGTAGCGACGGGACGGGGTATTGGACTTTGTCAGGAACGGCTTTGAACGCGCCAAACGCCACCTTGAACTTCACTTCAGGGACCTTCGATCAAGGAAGCGCGGGTCTCGCTATGGGAACCGTGACCACCACCGTCGTCAACGTGAACGGAGGCACGCTCAAAGGTTCTCCCGTCGCTGGGTTCAGCGCCAAGACGCTCAACATCACCTCGGGTTCTTTTATCGCGGGAACGAGTGTATCTCTAGGCTCAACGGCGGTGGTGGGAACCTATGTCCGTACGGCACCGGGAACGGTTGACTGGACTACCAACAGCTGTCTTTTTACCTGGAGAACCAATACTACCGTTAATGTTCCGGTGGACACCTACTTTTCCTTGACCTTGAATACGCTGACGACGACCACTGCGGTTTTTAATCTGTCGGGGGATACGGCCATCAACGGCAACCTTAGTATCAACAGGGCAAATGTGGGAAGTAACGACACATTGGCCATGACCACTTATAATCTTACGGTGCTTGGCAATGTTTCGCTTAGTACAACTACCTCAGCTTTGAGCGCAACGACCGGCAATATCACGGTGGGCGGCAATTGGGCAGCGACAGGCGTATTTACCCCCGGGACGGGAACCGTTTTTTTCAACAAAAGCTCCGGCACTCAAACTTTGAACAACGGCACCTCCAGTTTTAACAATTTAACTCATTCGGGAGCGGGCACTCTGCAACCCCAATCAAACAGTCCGGACGTGAACGGTGATTTTTCTCAAACAGCGGGTACTCTTGACCTCACTAACACCGGTTTGACCGTCGCAGGCAATTTTTCCCTATCCAGCGGCACGACTGTTACAAAAGGCGTCAATGGTATTACGTTCGACGGCACTAGCGTCGCCACTTACACCGATTCGACCGCTACGCCGCAAAATATAGGCGCGGTCACCATTAACAAAACAAATGGAACCGCCTCCAACAATAAACTCACGCTGGCCTCGAGCATGACGGTAGACACCATGACTATCTCGGCCAGCAACACATTAGATCTTGCATCCAGTGGCTATACCCTAACCCTCGCCAATGCCGGTGCCGTCGCGGATGTTCTCACAGTCTCAGGTACTCTGACTCCCGGCACAAGCACCGTTAAATACTCGGCCACCAACTCCGGAGGCGACGTGAATGTCGCAGCCACGACTTATAATTCCCTGCAGCTTTCGGGCGCCGAGACTTATGATCTGGCAGGGAACCTGACAAGCGGCAACGCCCTGACAGGAAACCTGACGATTGATTTAGGCGCTACTCTTGATGCGGTATCAGGCAGTAACTTCGGCATTACCCTCGCAGGTAACTGGTCCAACTCCGGCACCTTTACCTCGCGATCCGGCACCGTGACATTGAATGGCACCGACCAAACCGTTTCCGGTTCTACTTCTTTTAACAATCTGACTAAAACCGTGACCACGGCCAGAACTCTCACCTTTCAGGCGGGCAGCACTCAAACCATCGCGGGCACCTTGGATCTTGAAGGAGCTCTCGGCAATCTTCTGTCACTGCGCTCTTCAAGCTCCGGTACCCAGTGGAACATCAATCCTCAAGGCGTCCGCACGATTCAGTTTTTGGATGTGAAAGACTCTAACAATATCAATGCCACCGTTATCAGCGGCGTTGGGCTGAATGTCACGGATTCCGGGAATAACACCGGATGGACTTTCTCGGGCCCAACCCCCTCGGGGCTTATTAACAATCCCACCGCGCTTAACAATGCCGCCAATCAGGTGCACAACGCAATGATGTTTAACCCGCAGCTGGGTTTCATTTCTCTCGGGGAATTCATGGCTCCGGTTGTGGCGTTAGTCCCGGCACAAGGTTCCAGCGTATTGCCTAAACATGTCGATCAAACCTTTTTTAAAGGCGCCAGCGTTTCCTTATTCTTGCCTGAACCGTTTGATGTGAATGCCTTCCACGGAGTCAATTCAAATGGGGTGTTGCCCCAGCCGATTCAGTTTCAGGGACTCGGCGCGAGCGTTTTTTTACCGGAACCGGTCAGCTTCAAAGGCGCGTTTGCCCCAGACTCTCAATTGCCGGATTCATTTGACCCAAGCGTTTTTCAAGGGGTCAATTCAAATGTGATTTTGCCTCAGCCTGAAACCGTTGCTCCGTCTCCAAGAAAATATGAGGATTTCTTTGTCGGGGTGGGCGTGACGACCCTGTTCACGGTCAAAGGAGGGCCAAAGCCGTTTGAGGAGATGCGGGTGGAAGTCTTGATGCCGCTTGAGGTCTATGAGAGTGGGAAAAAGCCGGAACAAGCCAAATCCGGCGCCGGACAAGAACCAGCGGGCCAGAACAGCGCTCCGGTATCCAAAACAAGCAAAGCGGCTTGACTTTAGTCGCTGGTATGGTATAATTTCGACTGAGTAAATTTAGTATTAACTCAAGGCGCTGCAACAGGATAGGACGTTAACCGAAAACCCTCGTTTGTGCGTGAACGCACCGGACGGGGGTTTCGATTTTTAAAACAAAATTATGAGTCTACAAAAAAACATCAGAAACATCGCGATCGTTGCTCACGTCGATCATGGCAAAACCACGCTGGTTGACGCCATTTTGCGTCAGTCCCATGCCCATCGAAACATCGATGAGATGGGTGAGTGCATTATGGATTCGATGGACTTGGAGCGGGAGCGCGGCATTACGATCCGCGCCAAGAACGCGAGCGTGATCTACAAAGACGTGAAGATCAATATCGTGGACACGCCGGGACACGCGGATTTCGGCGGGGAGGTCGAAAGGACCTTAAGAATGGTGGACGGCGTGCTTTTGGTCGTGGACGCCAAAGACGGCCCGATGCCTCAGACGCGTTTTGTGTTGCGTAAGGCGCTCGAGCTCGGACACCGCGCGATCGTCGTGATCAACAAAGTCGACCGGGCGGACTCTCAGATCGAGGACGTCGTGAACCGGACCTTCGATCTTTTTTGCGAATTGAACGCGAAAGACCGCCAGCTTGATTTCCCGATCGTTTATACGTCGGCGATCCAGGGCACCGCGACCTTGGACATGAAACACCCTTCCGACAATATTTACCCGCTTTTGGATACGATCCTTGAAAAGGTTCCCCCGCCCGATGTGAATCCGGAAGCCCCGCTTCAGATTTTGGTGCTGGCGCTTTCGCAGGATTCTTACAAAGGAAAGATGGGGATCGGGAAAATCATCGCCGGTTCGATCGCAAAAGGGCAGTTGGCCGCGCTGATCCGCAGAAACGGTCAACAGGTCAACGCCAAGGTGACGAGCATTTTAACTTACGAGGGCCTTGAACGCGTCGAAGCCGAGAACGCCGTCGCGGGGGAGATCGTGGCCGTGGCGGGATTTGAAAACATAGGTATCGGGGAAACGATCACCGATCCGAACCAACCAACGCCGCTCCCGGTTTTAATCATCGATGAGCCGACCGTGCAGATGACGTTTGGTGTGAACACCAGCCCTTTCGCGGGGCGTGAGGGGAAATATGTCACCTCGCGCGTGATCCGTGACCGGCTTTTCAAAGAGCTTGAAACCAACGTTTCCCTGCGCGTGACCGAAACAGACAGTCCGGACACATTCCTTGTCGCCGGCCGGGGAGAACTGCACCTGGCGATTCTGATCGAAACGATGCGGCGCGAGGCCTATGAACTGCAGGTATCGCAGCCGGAAGTGATTCTGCACGAAAAAGACGGCGTGAAACAGGAGCCTTTCGAATTTTTGATCGTGGACGTGCCGGCGGACTATCAAGGGGCGGTGATCGAGGAGATCGGAAAGCGCAAAGGTCTTTTGAAAAACATGCTTCAGAGCCCGACCGGAGAACTTCACTTGGAGTATCAGATCCCGACGCGCGGCGTGATCGGTTTGAAGGGGGCGCTGATGACCAAGACCCGCGGCACGGCGATTGTCCACCACGTGTTTGACGAATACAAACCCATGGTTGAAGAAATGATGAACATGATTCCGCACGGCTCTTTGATCTCGAGTGAGCCCGGCAAATCAAACGCCTACGGTCTCGCGAATGCTCAGGAGCGTGGGGATCTTTTTATCGGCGCGGGCGTGGAGGTGTATCAAGGAATGATCATTGGGGGAAATTCGAGAGGCGAGGATTTGGATCTAAGCCCGTGCAAAACGAAAAAATTGACGAACATGCGGTCCAGCGGCTCCGATGACGCGATCGTGCTGACGCCGCCGCGCGAAATGAATCTGGAGCTGGCGATCGAATACATTGGGCCGGACGAGCTTGTCGAAGTGACGCCAAAAAATATCCGGCTCCGGAAAAGAGTGTTGGATGCCCTGGCCAGAAAACGCATCAAGAGACAAACCGCATGAGCGCGGAGAAGCCCGAACAACCCAAGCTTGACGGGGAACGGCTTCAAGTGGTGCTAGCGCGTTTCGGTCTGGCCAGCCGCCGCGGCGTGGTTTCCTTGATCGAGGAAGGCAAAGTGACCGTGAACGGCAGCGTGGTGCTCGAGAAAGGTTTTCGGGTCAACGCGGCCTCCGACAAGATCACGGTCAACGGCGAGCCGCTTCCTTCGGCCGCCTCCCCCGAAAAAAGATATTTCATGTTCAATAAACCTAAAGGCGTCATGACGACGATGCAGGACCCTCACGCGGAGCGGATCGTCGCCGATTTTTTTAAAGACGTCTCGGTCCGGCTTTTTCCGGTCGGGCGTCTCGACCGCGATACCACGGGACTGCTTCTCATGACGAATGACGGCGACCTGGCTTTCCGGTTGATGCATCCCAAATTCGGGATCGCGAAAAGATACAAAGCGAGAGTGAGCGGTGCCGTGGCCGAGGAGAAGATCAAGCGTTTGGAAAAGGGGATCGAGTTGACGGAAGGAATGACGGCCCCCTGCAAAATTGAAATCGAGGCGACCGGCCCCAAAGAGACGCTGCTTTACGTGACGCTGCATGAAGGAAAAAAAAGACAGATCCGCCGGATTTTTGAAAAGGTCGGCCATCGCGTGCTAGAACTGGAGCGGTTGAACTACGGGCCGCTGGCTTTAGGGGACCTGAAGCGCGGCGACAAAAGAGAGCTGAGGACGGCCGAGCTGAAACAGCTGAAGCAAGTTTTGGAACATGCCAGCGCTTCTCATTGAAACAAAAAATTTATGCAAAGTTTATCCGGAAACAAAAGCGCTGGATAACCTTTCTCTTCGTTTAAACCGCGGTGAAATTCTTGGGCTCTTAGGCCCCAACGGCGCCGGAAAAACGACCGCGATCCATATCCTGCTAGGACTCCTGACCCCCACCTCCGGAGAGGTGAAGGTCTTCGGAATGTCTCCTTTCGAAGACCGTTATGCGATCGCCCAGCGGCTCAACTTTTCCTCCGCCTACGCGCAGCTTCCCTCCAACTTGAAAGTCATCGAGAATCTGACGATCTTCTCAAAAATCTACGGGGTCAAAAAATACCGGGAGAAAATCGATGATCTCCTCGGAATTTTCGAGGTCTCTCACTTGAAAAACCGGCTGACCGGCGCTCTGTCGGCCGGGGAAAAAACGAGATTGAATCTCGCGAAGTGTTTTTTAAACGACCCGGAGCTTTTGCTATTGGACGAACCCACCGCCAGCCTTGACCCCGAAATGGCGGACACGGTGAGAAAAACGCTGAAGAAAATCCAAAAGGAAAAAAACATGGGAATCATCTATACCTCTCACAACATGCCGGAGGTCGAGGAGATCTGCGACCGCATCCTTTTCATTCACGAAGGGCGGACTATCGCCGAAGGCAGCCCCAAAGACATTATCGCGAACTTCCAGAGCCAATCCCTGGAGCAGGTATTCATAAAAATTGTCCGGAGCGGCGACCTGATATCCAAGAAGGAAAGTTAAATGGAATCCGTCAATAGGATCAGCGGGATGTTCCTGCGTTACCTTTATCTGCACAAACGTAGCCTGCCTCGGACCTTCGAGATCGTGTTCTGGCCGGTCATGGAACTCTTGGTGTGGGGATTCGTGGCGGTCTACATCCAAGCCATGTCCAAAGACACCCGCCTGCCGGACGGGCAGGCGCTTTCAAAAATAGCGGTCTCCCTGATCAACGCGATGATCTTCTGGGACATCCTTTACCGCAGTCAGCAAGGGGTCAGCATTTCTTTCATCGAAGACATCTGGACACAAAATATCGTGAACCTTTTGATCTCGCCCTTAAGAATTTGGGAGTGGATCTTCGCGACTTTTCTTTACGGCTTTTTGAAAACCCTGATGATCACGCTGATCCTGACCGTGATCGCTTTTTCTCTTTATCATTTTGATCTGGTCTCAAATCTTCACCTGTATTTGATCCCGTTGGTATTTAATTTGCTTTTATTCGGATGGGCGCTCGGGATATTCACGTCGTCTCTCGTGATCCGGTGGGGGCACGCGGCCGAGGCGCTGATCTGGGGCGTCCCTTTTCTGATCCAGCCGATCTCGGCGATCTTTTATCCCTTATCGGTGCTCCCTCCCTGGCTTCAGGTCATTTCCAGGATCCTGCCAAGCACCTATGTTTTTGAAGGGATGCGCGCGGTGATCCAAACTCGCGAACTGCCCATGGAATATATGGTGACGGCGCTATTGCTAAACCTCGTCTATTTTGTCTTGGGCGGGTTATTTTTTAACTGGATGTATAAACAGGCGAGAATTTCCGGAAGATTGGGCCGGTTGGGGATGGATTAAAGCATTTTTGTTGCACTATCTTGACGAGCGAGTATAATCATTTAAATAATCAAGGAGGCACAAAAAAGTGATGCGCAAAAGTTATATTCCTATTTCATTATTTTTTCTTGCGGGTCTTGTATTGATTTCCGGCTGCGCCACGACGCGTGCCAAGCGTGATACGACGACGGATCTTCAGAGTCAGGTCACCGAGCTTCAAACCCAACTGCAGTCCAAAGATCAGGAGATCCAGGAACTGCAGGCGCGGCTTGAGAGCAATGACCGCGCGATCCAAAGCGCTCCCACCTATGCCGGCAGCAATATTTCATCGTCATCCTTCATCCGGGTTTCCGGCGTCTCCGTGAAAGACGTCCAGCAGTCGCTCGCGCGCGCGGGGCTTGATCCGGGGCCGGCGGATGGACGAATGGGGAAGAAGACAAAAGCGGCGATCAAGGAATTTCAGCGAAGCCACCATTTGCGCGCGGACGGGATCGTCGGAGAAAAAACCTGGAGTTTCTTGAAATCCTAGTGCGATGTTTATTCACATGGTTCTTTTTAAGATCCAGAAGAGGCGTGTCCCGGTTTATCTGAAAGACTGCCTGTTGTGGGCCAAAGAAGCCAAACGCCATCCGGGATTTTTGGATTACCGCACGCTTTTTCGCGTGAACCCCGCCCCTGCGCGCAAGGGCGGGGTGAATGAGAAGGGCCAATACGCCTCTTTTTATGTGTGGAAAAACAAAGCCAACCACGACCGTTTTATGAAAAAAAACCACGACCGCCTTGTTTCTTTGTCGAAATGTCCCGTCAAGGTCGTCGGCTACTACAATTTTAAGACCCATCCTCTCATTTCCATCCGCTAGTCATGGAACAACAGTTACACCCCATCGCGCTCTTGGTTCCCGAAATCCGGGAACTGCTTCGTGAGAAGAACTACGCGCTGCTGAAGCAGGTCTTGAGAGAGTGCAGTCCCTTAGAGCTCACCGATTTCTGGAAAAAATTTGACGAGGAAGAACGCCTCCAGATTTTCAAGTTATTGCCGGCCGTGGCCGCGCTAAGGTTGTTCGAGATCCTGGATATCGAGGACCAGCGTCACCTCTTGGCGAAGCTCAGCGCGGAGAGCGTCACGCCGCTTCTTGAAAACATGCATTCGCCGGATTTGGCCAAGCTTTTTCACAAAATGTCGCCGCGCATGGTGAAGAAGATGACGGGCCTGATCAAGCGGCAGGAAGCGCTTTTTCACATCGATCTTTTGATGAAATATCCGGAACACACCGCGGGCAGCTTGATGCATCCCGAATTCATCAAGCTCACCCCCAAGCTCACGGCCAAGCAGGCGTTGGTACTTGTGCAGGCCATCACGAGGCCCACCCAAAAATCGCATCTTCTTTCTTCTTTTTTCGTTGTGGATGACAACGGCAAAGCCTTGGGCAGTCTGGACCTCCAGACTTTAGTCAGCGCGCCGGAAGATGAGACGCTCTCCGAAATGATGACCTCGGTCGAAGGAATCAAAATCAAGCCCGAGACGGACCAGGAAGAGGTGGCCAAGCTGTTCTCTAAATATCATCTGAGCGGCGCGCCGGTTGTGGATGATGAAGGCAAGTTGATCGGCATTTTGACGCTGGACGATATCCTGTCGGTTGTCCGCCAGGAAGCGACTGAGGATATCGCGAAGATGGTCGGTACGAGGGCCATCGACGTTCGCGAGAGATCCGTCTTCAGGATCGTGCAGTTTCGAATGCCCTGGCTGATCGTGACGATCTTCGGGGAAATCCTGGCCTCTTTCATCATTAAATCTTACGAAACCACGCTGATGAAGGTGATCGCGCTTGCCTCTTTCTCGCCGCTCATCGCCGCGATGGGGGGGAACGTGGGCTCCCAATCCGCGACGATCGTCGTGCGCAGCATCGCGCTCGGCCAGATCAACGGCCATCAAAAGGCCAAAACGATTTTTCGGGAAATGAGGGTCGGTCTTTGTTTAGGAATTGTCTACGGGTTGTTTCTGGGGGTCGTCGCGTATTTCCTCTACGGCAGCCGCTACAGCATCGAGTTTTCGGTGGTCGTGGCTTTGGGCATGTGCATCTCCATGACGATCGCCGCCACGATGGGCTCGATTGAGCCCATTTTATTTGACCGGATGGGGATAGACCCCGCCACCGCCACGGGGCCTCTGATCACGACGATCACGGACATCCTGACCGTCTTGTGCTATTTCACGCTCGCGACCTGGTTACTGGTTAAACCCTGATCATTCATTAACGTGTAAATAATCAATGCCCCACATTCACGCGCTTTGCGATTTTGTCGTTTCCGTTTTCGTTGTTCATCAAAAGCGCGTGCTTCTCGTTTATCATAAAAAATACCGGGAGTGGCTGCCGATCGGCGGCCATATTGAACTGGGTGAAGATCCCGAGCAGGCGCTCTACCGGGAAATCAAAGAGGAGAGCGGCCTGCGGGTCCGTATTCTGACCAAAGCGCCTTCCATCGCGCACGACGGCGTGAAACCGATCCCTACGCCGTCTTTCGTGGACGCTCATAAGATCAGCCGCACCCACAAGCATGTTGCGTTTATCTATTTTGGGGTTTCAAGATCAGCGAAAGTCCGGCTTCACACGCGTGAGCATCGGGAATACCGTTGGCTTGGCAAAAAAGATTTATTGGATCGCCGGTTCGGGTTGACCCGTTCGATCCGTTTCTACTGCCGCGAGGCGTTAAAGCAGGCGGCCCTTTGCGCGCTGATCTTTTTCACGGTGGCTAATGCTTTTGCGGGCGGCATTGAATACGCGAAAGTATTGGACGCGACCGGCACGGCCGAGATCTATTCCGCCGCCGCTTCCGGG
>Ga0209726_10006888_pt1 | contig 12940 bp, 12 predicted proteins | sample Subgrocontami54m_FD_187453 | JGI IMG/M metagenome (GOLD analysis project Ga0209726, IMG submission 187453) | Subsurface groundwater microbial communities from S. Glens Falls, New York, USA - GMW46 contaminated, 5.4 m (SPAdes) (version 3) | ecosystem: Environmental > Aquatic > Deep subsurface >... | reverse complement strand
CCCGAGCGGCTCGAGCACGCGGACGTTTGCCGGAACCTCCCCGAGGCGCCCGCGGGTGCGAGGATGAGCGGGGAAGAGCACGGGCCCGTCGATGCGGCCGAGGCCCTCGACGATGCGCGCGAGCCGCTCCGGCTCGACGTTCGCCTCACGGTGAATCGTCGCGACGACGTAGCCGCCGGGCGCGACGCCGAGCCTCGACAGGACGGTCGACCGCTCGCGCGCAATCGGCGCGAGACGGAACGACGCATCGGCCATCACGTCGCCGACGACGACGATCAGCCCCGGGACGCCCTCTCGCTCGAGCAGCTCCTGCGAGCGCTCGTCGGGCGGCAGCAGCAACTGCGAGATCCGGTCGACCTCGATGCGGTTGCGCTCCTCGGGCATCGAGAGGTCCCCGCTCCGCAGCCCCGCCTCGACGTGAGCCACCGGGACGCCCGCGGCGACGGCGGCCTCCGCCCCCGCGAGGGTCGAGTTCGTGTCGCCGTAGACGAGCACCCAGTCGGGCCGCTCCCGCTCGACCGCGTCGGCGATTCCCGGCCGCATGGCCTCCGGATCGGCGGTGTGGAGGTCGAGCCGGTAGGCCGGCGCAGGCAGCCCGAGCTCCTCGAAGAAGACCTCCGAGAGCCCCCGGTCCCAGTGCTGCCCGGTGTGAAGGACGACCTCCTCGACCGCGGCAGCGCGCAGCGCCTCCGAGACGGGGCCGGACTTGACGAACTGGGGCCGGTTCCCGACGACGGAGAGCACGCGCACGGCAAGAGCCTATGTCGGGACAGGGTCTTCAAGCCCACGGGAGCGGCTGTCGATACCTCACCGGATGCACCGCTGCCGACCCGGCCGGTTCGAGGCCGTCCCGGCAGTGCTCCTCGCGGCGACCGCCGACGCGATCTTCACGAGCCGAGGCTCACTCGGCAGCGACTTCGTGCTCTTCGCCACAGCGGGGACGACGATGCTGTCCGGCGCCTGGGAGGGTTTGGCGAAACGCCGGGTGGTCGGCCGTGACACGCCGCTATCCCCCTCCGCGCGCGTTCTCCGATTCAACCGGCATTGGCGTCATTGTCACGCGCCTCAACCAAAGCCTTGAGCGCGTCTATCTCCTTCGCGAGGAGGATGATGCCCTCGCTCATAACCGGAATGACGAGAGCGATCATGTTGTGGTATGCGGCGTCGTCGGCCTTGACGAGGTCTTCAAGGGCTTGGGCCCCGTTTATGTCCCCCGGGGTCAGACCCCAGGCCATGTCCCCGCGAGGAGCGAGCGGGGTCAGACCCCGGGCCATGCGTGGCAAGGACGTGTCCGAACTGCCGGTAGGAACTGCCGGTAGAGGGTCAGACCCCGAGCCGTGTCCCAGCCGGCCAGCGACGATGCGCCGGTAGAGCGCGTCGCGGAGCGGAACGTGTTCCGCGCAGCAGTGACGCCGCCCGGCCGCGAGCACACGAAGAAGGGGGCCCACGGGGGAAACATGGTTTCCCCCGTGAAGCGAGCGCAGCGAAGCGACATGGGCCGTGAAGGGATCGAACCTTCGACCTTGGGATTAAGAGTCCCCTGCTCTACCAGCTGAGCTAACGGCCCGATGCGGCGGCCATTGTAGCTTCGTCTCTTTCCAAGCCGCAGATGGTCGTGCAGACTGTGACGAAGAGGGCACGCCGCACTGGTCCTGGGGGGTGAGATGAGCAGCTACACGGACGACGGCGTCGCGCACGCCACGACGGTCGGCGAGGATCTCGCGTCCCTGGCGGCGTTCCAGGAGCTGATCCTCGAGCGCACGCACGACCTGATCACGATCATCGACCCCGCCGGGACGATCGCGTACGCCTCGCCCTCGTGGCGAACGCTCGGCTGGGACCCCGACGAGCTCGCCGGCACGGACGTGCTCGACCTCGTGCACCCCGACGACCGCGACCCGGGCGCACGTGCAATCCTCGACGTGCTCGCGGCGCTCCCCCTCGACGCGATCACGGTGCGCCTGCGCACCAGGGAAGGAGCCTGGGTCTGGGTCGAGACGACCGGCACGCCGATCTCGGGGACTGCCGGGGGAGCCACGTACATCGTCGCGACCGCACGAGACGTGACCGAGCGCGAAGAGCTCCGCCGGCGGGTCGGCGAGGTCGACGCGCTGTACCGCGTCGCGGAGGCGATCAGCCGCGCCACGAGCCTCGACGAGCTCCTCGCAGAGGCGATCGACATCTTGATCGAGGCCACCGGCGCCGACCGCGCTGCCGTGCTGCTCCACGACGAAGCGCAGGTGATGCGCTTCCGCGCGTGGCGCGGCCTGTCTCCCGCCTACCGGATGGCCACCGAGGGACACACGCCGTGGGCGCACGACATCGTCAACGCCGAGCCGGTGCTGATCCTCGACCTCGCCGGCGCAGGCCTTCCTGCGGAGCTCGACCGCGCCGTCCGCGACGAGGGCATCGCCTCGCTCGCGTTCGTCCCTCTCACGCACGGGGGGCGCCTGCTCGGCACGTTCATGCTCTACCACGACGAGGCGCACGCCTGGACCGAGGCGGAGGTCGTGCTTGCTCGTAACGTCGCGAGCCATCTCGCCTCGGCCACCGTGCGTACGGAGGCCCAGGAAGGGCTGCGCGCCTCGAGCGACCAGCTCGCCACGATCATGCGCACCGTCGACGAGGGCCTCGTCATGCAGTCGCGGGCGGGCGACCTCGTCTACGTGAACGAGGCCGCGGCGCGTTTCGTCGGCTTCGCAACGACCGCCGAGTTCCTCGGGGCGTCGCGCGAACAGGTGCTCGCCCAGTTCGAGATCCTCGACGAGGAGCGCCGGCCGCTGTCACCCGACGAGCTGCCCGGCCGCCGCGCGCTGCGCGGCGAGGCCACGGAGCGCGTCGTCTGCTACCGAATCCTCGCCACCGGCGAGGAGCGCTGGTCGGTCGTGCGCGCGAACCCGGTCTACGACGCCGAGGGCGGCGTCGTGCTGTCGGTCAGCGTCATCCGCGACATCACGGCGGCCAGGAGCGCCGAGGAGCGCGCGCGCCAGTCGACCGCGCTCATCGAGGGCGTGTTCCGGACGGTGCCGGTCGGCCTCGCCTTCTGGGACACCGACCTCCGCTATGTCAGGGTGAACGAGGCGCTCGAGCAGATGTACGGCGTGGCCGCGAGCGAGCTGCTCGGCCGCACGCTCTTCGAGCTCCGTCCGGAGTACGGGAGCGACCTGACGCCCGTGATCCAGCAGGTGCTGGAGACCGGCAGCCCAGTGCTCGATCTCGAGCTGATCGGGGAGCGCCGCGACGAGCCCGGCGTGCGCCGGGTCTGGGTGACGAGCTTCTTTCCCGTCCGCGACCGGACCGGTGAGCTGCTCGGTGTCGGCTGCTCGGCGAGCGATGTCACCGCGGAGCGGAACGCGCTCGAAGAGCGGGCGCGGGCGGAGGATCGCATCCGCTTCCTCGCGCGCGCGAGCGACCTCCTGAACGAGACCCTCGACTACGAGCAGACGCTCGCGTCGATCGCGGAGATGGCGGTGCCGACGCTCGCCGGCCAGGTGGTCATCGACCTCGTCGAGGACGACGGATCGATGCGGTGCGTCGCCGCAGCCCACTCCGACCCCGCCAAGAGCGCGCACGTCCGCGACCTGCGCCGGCGCTACCCGCCGACGGCCGACGACCATCCGGTGCAGCGGGCCGTTCGCACCGGGGAGGCCGTCTATCTGGGCGACGTGCAGGATCACGTGGACGAGATGGCGCACGACGCCGCACACGCCGAGGAGATTCGCGCGCTCGCGAACACGTCGGGGATCGTCGTGCCGCTGATCGCCCGCGGCCGCACGCTCGGCGCGATCCAGCTGGGGACTGTCGATCCACAGCCGCGTTTCACGCAGGCCGACGTCGAGCTCGCGACCGAGCTCGCGCGGCGCGCGTCGCTCGCGCTCGACAACGCGCGGCTCTACCGCGAGGCCCAGGCCCGCGGCCACGCTGCGTCCGCGCTCGAATTCGTCGACGACGGCGTGTTTCTGCTCGACGGCGACGGTGTGATCCGGCTCTGGAATCCCGCGGCGGCCCAGACCTTCCGGGTCAAGGCGTCGAAGGCGATCGGCCGGCCGGCCGGCGAGCTGATCCGTGACTGGAGCACCGTCCAGGATCGCATCCGCGTCGCCTCCGAGCCGTCGAGCGGCGCCGGACGCGCCCAGACGCTCCCGGTGGACGTCCAGGGCGAGGAGCGCTGGCTGTCGATCTCCGCCGTGCGCTTCCCCGGGGGCACGGTGTACGCGTTCCGCGACCTCACCGAGGAGCGTGCGATCGACCAGCTGAAGAGCGACTTCGTCGCCACGGTCTCGCACGAGCTCCGCACGCCGCTGTCGGCGATCTACGGTGCCGCGCTCACCCTCCAGCGCCGGGACGTGCAGCTCGAGGAGTCGCAGCGGGCCGGGCTGCTCGACGTGGTCGCGAGCGAGGCCGACCGGCTCGCGCGCATCGTCAACGACATCCTCTGGGCGAGCCGGCTCGACTCGGGCCAGATGGGCGTCTCGATCGAGAGCTGTGACGCCGCCGGGCTCGCGAATCAGGTCGTCGACGCACTGCGCTCGCACGCCCCGGAGACCGTCGAGCTCGTGGTGGACGCGCCGGTGGGCCTGCCCCCCGTCGCGACCGACCCCGACAAGCTGCGCCAGGTGCTGACGAATCTCGTCGACAACGCCGTCAAGTACTCGCCGGACGGCGGCCGCGTGCTCGTCGCCGTCGCGCACGCCGGCAGCCGCATCCGCTTCCGGATCGAGGATCAGGGCCTCGGCATCCCGCCGGCCGAGCACAGCCGGATCTTCGAGAAGTTCTTCCGGCTCGATCCGAGCATGACCCGTGGGGTGGGCGGCACCGGCCTCGGCCTCTACATCTGCCGGGAGCTCGTGTACCGGATGCACGGGCGCATCTGGGTTGCCTCCGACGGCCGTTCCGGCTCGACGTTCACCGTCGAATTGCCCGTCGCGGCCTAGCACGAGAAGAGAGAGGGCGGCTCGCGCCGCCCTCTCTCAGTCGATCACTGGTTCGGCTTAGTACCCGGGAGGGCCGGCAGGGCCCTCGTCCACGTACGTCGTGCGGCGGCGGCCCGACCAGTAGCCGGGGCCCGCCCACGTCGACCAGAAGATCATGGAAAGAACGATCCCGACGATGCCCACGATCAGCAGGATCCAGCCGATCGTGTGGATGTTCACGCCGGAGACGTTGTCAGTCACCGCGAAGGCGAGGACAGCTCCAGCGGCCGCAAGAAAGATCCCGACTCCGAGACCCATTGCCGTCTCCTTTGTTCGATGGTGCAGGGAGGGTCGTCCTTCGTGTTCCACGAAGGGTCACGGAAGTAACGCCGGAGCCCCGGTTTCGGGTGCGGGTCGCCGTATCGTGCGAGAGCCGTTTCGATTAGGCTCACGGCCGGATGCGCAGGGGTTCGATCGCGTCGCTACTCGGAATCGGGGTCGTCGCCGGCGGATGCGCCGCGGCGGTCGCACTCGCCCTTCCGTGGCTCCCGACGCCCGCCTCGGACGAAGCCGGACGCATCAAGCCGCTCTTCTGGTTCGTGATCGTGATCTGCATCGTCGTCTTCGCCCTCGTGATCGCGGTGATGCTCTACTCGATCACGCACTTCCGAGCGGCGCCCGACGACGACTCGGACGGACCGCCGGTTCACGGTCACACCGGGCTCGAGATCGTGTGGACGCTGATCCCGACCCTCCTCGTGACGTCGATCGGGATCTTCAGCGCCATCGTGCTGTCGCGGAACGACGCCCTGGGCGCGAACGTCCTGCGGGTCAACGTGACGGCGCAGCAGTTCGCCTGGAGCTTCAGCTACCCCGACGCGAAGGGCCTCACGAGCGGCACGCTGCGACTCCCGGTCAACCGCTCCGTGCTCCTCACCTTCACCGCGAAGGACGTGATCCACTCCTTCTGGGTGCCGGAGTTCTCGCAGAAGCAGGACACCGTGCCGGGGATCACGACGAGTGTGCACATCACGCCGAACCGGGTCGGGACCTTCCCGGTGATCTGCACGGAGCTCTGCGGCCTCGGCCACTCGGTGATGCGCACCCAGGCGATCGTGATGAGCCCCGCCGCCTTCGAGAAATGGTTGCACGGCCAGGCGAAGGCCGTCTCGTCGCCCTCGAGCGACGTCGCAGGAGCGGCGGTGTTCAAGAACAACCAGTGCGGCGCCTGCCACACCTTGAAGGCCGCGGGCGCGTCCGCCGCCACGGGCCCCGACCTCGACACGCTCCCGGCGCTCGCGCAGGGCGCCGGCACGCCGCTCGAGGAGTTCGTGCGCCAGTCGATCGTCGACCCGAACGCGTACGTCCAGAAGGGCTATCCGCGCAACGTGATGCCCGCCACCTACGGCAAGGCGCTCTCCAAGCAGGAGTTGGACGCGCTCGTCCAGTATCTGATCAGCTCGAGCAAGAAGGGGTGAGTCCGGGAAGGTGACGGCAACGACGGTCGACCACGAGGTGGGCCCCCGCTCGAGCGGGGCCCGGCACTACCTGCTCCACGCGGGCTGGATCCGCGCGCTCTGGATGACCGCCCTCTTCGGGGCCTTCGGATTCGGCCTGGTCGTCCTGCTGCGCTGGTGGGGCGACTGGCAGCCGGTCCTCAACTGGACGCCGCTCGTGCTCGTCTCCGTCCTTGTCTGCGCGCCGCTCGGCTTCCTCGCCGGGCTCGGCACGTTCGACTACTGGGCCGCCTACGCGATCGGCTCGCCGACCCGCCCGGACGACCACTCGAGCCACGGCGCGACGTCGTGGAAGGACTACTTCAAGGTCAACACCGACCACAAGGTGATCGGCATCCAGTACCTCGTGACGACGGTCGTGTTCTTCATTCTCGGCGGGATGCTCGCGTTGCTCGTCCGCGCCGAGCTCGCGAAGCCGGGCACGCAGTACTTCGACCCGCAGACGTACAACGGCCTCTTCTCCGTCCACGCGTCGCTGATGATCTTCCTGTTCGTGATCCCCGCGTTCGCGGGGCTTGCGAACTTCGCCGTCCCGCTGATGCTCGGTGCGGCCGACATGGCGTTCCCGCGCCTGAACGCGCTCTCGTTCTGGCTGCTCCCGATCGCCGGGATCATGATGCTCTCGTCGTTCGTCGTCCCCGGCGGCGCGTTCGCGTGCGGCTGGACGGGCTACGTGCCGCTCTGCTCGACGCACCAGCCGCTCGGCGCCGTCTTCTTCAATCAGGGGGTGCAGTGGGCCGGGGCGTCGTCGATCATGACCGCCCTCAACTTCCTGGTCACGATCATCACCATGCGCGCGCCGGGGATGACCTTCTGGCGGATGCCGCTCCTCGTCTGGGCGAACTTCACGACGTCGCTGCTCGTCGTGGTCGCGACGCCGTTCATCGCCGGCTCACAGTTCTTCTCTATGTTCGACCACGTGATGCACACCGCCTTCTTCGATCCCGGGAACGGCGGCTACGCGCTCGGCTACCAGCACATCTTCTGGTTCTACTCGCACCCGGCGGTCTACATCATGATGCTGCCCGGCTTCGGGATCGTGAGCGAGGTCATAGCCGTCTTCAGCCGGAAGCCGATCTTCGGCTACCGGCTCATGGCCCTCTCGCTCATGGCGATCGTCGTGCTGGGCTTTTCCGTGTGGGCGCACCACATGTTCGTGAGCGGTATGGCGTCATATCTCCGTGTCCCGATGATGATCACGACGCTGCTCATCGCCGTGCCGACCGGAATCAAGATCTTCAGCTGGCTCGCGACCATCTGGGAGGGAAAGCTCCACTTCAACACGCCGATGCTCTTTGCGCTCGGCTTCCTGTCGATGTTCGTGATCGGCGGGCTCTCCGGCGTGATGCTCGGCGCCGTGCCGATCGACATCCACGTCAGCGACACGTACTTCATCGTCGCGCACATCCACTACGTGCTGTTCGGCGGCTCCGTGTTCACGATCTTCGCGGGGATGTACTACTGGTTCCCCAAGATGACCGGCCGCATGTACAACGAGCGTCTCGGCAAGCTGCACTTCTGGCTCGTGTTCATCGGCTTCAATCTGACCTTCTTCCCGATGCACCTCGTCGGGATGGAAGGAATGCCGCGCCGCGTCGCAGACTACGCACCGAAGTTCGCGAACCTGAACATGTTCATCTCGCTCGCGTCGTTCGGCCTCGGCGCCTCGACGATCGTGTTCCTCTACAACATGATCACGAGCTGGCGCAGCGGCCCGATCGCGCCGAGCAACCCGTGGCGCGGGATGACGCTCGAGTGGCAGGTCAGCTCGCCGCCGCCGATCTTCAACTTCGACGAGATCCCGCAGGTCGTCGGCTCGCCGTACGAGTACGGCGTGCCGGGCGCACAGCACGCGATCCTCGCGCCGGCGCGCTCCAAGGAGATCGAGGAGGTGACCGTCCCGTGAGCGACGCCGCCGGGACGCGCCACATCCTCGTCGTCGCCAACGAGACGGCGGGCTCCCGCGCGCTGATCGAGCTGATCGAGGGGAAGGCGGCGAACGGCCCCGTGCAGGTCACCGTGCTCTCGCCCGTCACCCAGCCGCGCCAGGGCTATGTCGTCTACTACGACACGCGCCGCGCGGCGGCCCGCAGGCGGCTCGACCGGACGCTCGACACGCTGCGCGAGGAGGGGGTGCCCGCCACCGGCGTCGTCGTCGAGACCGACCCTGTGTCGGCGCTCCGCGACGCAATCGACCAGCTCCGGCCCGACGAGGTCGTCGTCTCGACGCATCCCCAGAAGCAGTCCGGCTGGTTGCGCCGCAACCTCGTCGACCAGATGCGCCGCGTCTGCGGCCCACTGCCGTTCGAGCACGTCGTCGTCGACCTGCACGCGGAGCACGCCTCGGAGAACGTTCTGGTCGTCGCCAACCAGACGGTGCTCGGCAAGCCGCTGCTCCAGAAGATCCGCGATCGGGCGGCGGAAGGCCCCGCCGGTTTTCTGATCATCTCGCCGCAAGGCGACTCCGACGGCTCCTACGAGGAGGCAGAGCGCCGGCTCCTCCGCGCAGTGACGATGCTGCGCAGCGAGGGTCTCGACGTGCACGGGCAGATCTCGCACCCCGATCCCTATGCGGCGGTGATGCAGACCCTCGAGGACGAGCGCGTCAACGAGATCGTCGTCTCGACGTTCCCCGGCGCCCGCTCCGGCTGGCTGCGCCGCGACCTCCTCGGGCGCCTCCGCGCAGACACGAAGCTCCCGGTCGAGCACGTGGAGGTCGACGTGACCGCCGAGGCCGAGGTGACGGCCTGATGTCCGCGCACGCCGAGCCGCTGCCGCACAGCCACGACTCGAGCGGGCACGACTCGAACGGGCACCACCACGGGCCCCCCGTGCCGCACTACTCGTCGCAGGTGACGCCGGGCGTGCTCGGGATGTTGCTCTTCATCGGCACGGAGATCATGCTCTTCGGCTCGTTCTTCACGGCGTACTTCTTCGTGCGAGTCGTGCACGGGACACCGTGGCCGACGCCGCCGTTCCACCTGCCGGTCTTCGTCGCCTTCCTGAACACCTGCATCCTCGTCACCTCGAGCTTCACGATGCACTGGGCGCTGACGTCGATCAAGCGCGGGAACGCCTGGGGCCTGCGGGCCGGCCTGCTGCTCACCTTCTTCATGGGGCTCACGTTCCTGATCACGCAGGTGATCGAGTACGCGCGCATCGGCTTCAACACGGGCGACGGCTCGTTCGCCACGATCTTCTTCTGCCTCACCGGCCTGCACGGCGCGCACGTCTTCGTGGGCCTCTCGATCCTGGCGTTCATGACGATTCGCGCCTTCCGCGGGCACTTCTCCCCCGAGCACCATCACGGGGTCGAGATCGGCGGCATCTACTGGCACTTCGTCGACGTGATGTGGATCGTCGTGTACGCGACGGTCTACATCCTCTGAGAACGGGTAGGCCGGAGGCGTGATGCGCAATCCGCTCCGCAGCGAAGCCGAAGCGTTCCGGTTCCTGATCGTCGTGATCGCCGGCGCGATCGTCGTGGTCGCGGCCGCCTACCTCAACACGTGGGTCGGCGTGGCTGCGGCGGTGCTCGTTGCCGGCGGCATCGTCGCCTGGCTGCTGCGTGCGCCCGCCGGCCCGCCGCGGATGCTCGTCTCCTCGACGCCGGGGAGCACCCACCGGGTGCTCGTCGTCGCGGCGCCGGGGACGTCGAGCGCCGCCGGCAGGATCGGCGACGGTGCGACGGAGATCCTCGTCCTGGTGCCGGCGCTCGCGTCGACCGTCGAAGCGCTCACGGGGGCGGTCGACGACCGGCGGGCGGAGGCGCAGCAGACCGCCGACACGCTGGCGGACGCCCTCTCCCGCGCGGATCTGGAGGCTCGCGGCGTCGTCGGCGCGGACGACCCGGTGCTCGCCGTCGAGGACGCACTGGCCGAGTTCGGGGCCGCCGAGATCGTGCTCGGCTCCGGCTTCGCCGACGAGGCGCTGCTCGCGAAGCTGCGCGAGCGGTTCGCGATCCCCGTCTCCCGCCTCTAGAAGACCAGCCGATACCGGACGAGCGGCACGGTGAGACCGAGGTACTCGGACTCGGCCGCCCCGTCTCCCCGCCAGCCTTCGCGCTCGTAGAAGCGCCGCGCGCGCGGGTTGTCCTCGAGCACCCAGAGAATCGCGCCGGGAGCTCCGCGGCCGCGCATCGCGTCGGTCGCGGCGTGCAAAAGGCTCGGGGCCGCCGTGCTGCCCCACGCCTCCGGGAAGACGTAGATCGCGAAGAGCTCGCGCTCCTCCGCCTCCTCCTCGGACGGGCCGCAGGCGACGAAGCCGACGATCCGGCCGCCTTCCTCGGCGACGAAGACGTCCTGGTCGGCGTCCGTGGCGTTCCGCCGCGCCACGCTCTCTCGTCCGGTGACGTCGATGCCCGCGAGGCGCTCGGCGCCGAACACGTGCTCGTACGCGGCCTGCCAGGTGCGCACGTGCACCGCCGCGATCGCGGCGGCGTCCTCGGGCCGCGCGCGCCTGATCTCCACGACGGCTACTTGCCGGCGGAGTCGGCGACGAACTTCGCGACGGCGTCGATCTGCGGCTGCGTCAGCTTGCCCTTGAACGCCGGCATGACGCTGCCACCCGCCTCGACCTGGTGCTGCACGATCACGAACGACGGCTTCAGCTGGTCGAGGTTCGGGCCGATCGTGCCGGCCGCGCCCGCCGCCTTCAGCGTGTGGCAGCTCGCGCAGTTGGCCGAGAAGACCGACTTGCCGTCCGTGCCTGTCTGGGCCGGGGCCCGTGCGTTCGTACCCGCGACCGCGGCGACATAGCCCGCGACGTCGACCGCGTCCTGGCCCTTCACGAGGTTCGCGGGCATCGGCATCGACGCCTCGCGGATCTGGTCGAGGACGACGTTCTGGATCGTGCTCTGCTTGAAGTGCTGCGCCTTGGGCCCGGCGAACGCGTCGTCGAGGCTCGGCCCGAGCGTCCCCTGCGCGCCCGCGGCGGCGAGCACGTGGCAGCCCGCGCACTTCGCGGTGAAGAGCTTCGCGCCGTTCGCCTGGTCGCCGGTCGAGTTGGCCATGCCGCCCGTGCCGCAGCCGCCCGCGATCAGCGCGGCGGCGGCGAGCAGGGCTCCGGGAAGCGGACGCCGGAGCATGGATGACCGGTGAGCCATCTAGGCGGGAGGCTGGTTCCCTGTCGTGCCGAGCTGCGCGACGGCATCGGCGCGCGTCGGGTAGATCGTGAACACGCGATCGAGGCCGGTGATCTCGAAGATCTTCGTGATGTTGCGGTCGCTGCAGACGAGCGAGAGCTGGCCGTCGCTCGAGCGGAGCCGCTTCACGCCGCCGACGAGCACGCCCAGTGTCGTCGAGTCGATGAAGGTCGTGTTGCTGAAGTCGACGACGACCTCCTTGCCCCCCTGGCCGATCACCTCGAGGAGCTGCTGCTTGAACTCTGGAGCCGTGTACAGATCGACCTCGCCCGCCAGCGAGATCACGTACGCCTCGTCGCTCAACTGCTCGGTCTTGATGTCGAAATTCATGCGAGCTTCCCCCCGGATCGTCCCTCGTGTCGCGCGGAGTCTAACCAGACGCCTGGCCCGGAGGCGTGGAAGGGGACGCTACTTCTTCGACTTCTTGGCGGGCGCCGCCGGGGCGGGTGCGAGCTGCTTGATCAGCTGCCGCACCTGCGCCGCCGTGGAGGAGCCCGGGTTGAGCTTCAGGAAGGCCTTGTAGGCGGCGATCGCGGTGGTCGTCGCGCCGGCGGTCTGCGCCGCCTGCGCGAGCTGGAACTGCGCGTTGGCGTTCTCCGGCTGGAGCTTCACGAGCGACGTGTACGAGGAGATCGCGCCGTTGTAGGCGAGGGTCGCCCGCTGGTAGAGGTCGGTCGTCGCTGCGCTCGCGGTCGTCGCGGCGGCCTGCTCGATCGGGTCGGTCCCGAGGGCCGTCCCCAGCTTTCCGGACGGCCGGAACGCCTGGCTCGGCGCGGCGAGCTGCTGGCTCTGCGACGCCGCCTGATACTGCGTGACGTAGTCCTGCGCCTGGCCGAGCTGGAGGCCGGCGAGCTCGCTCCACGCCTTCGCGTCCTTCGGCTTGAGGGTCGTGTACTGCTGGAGCGCGCTGATCGCGTTCGGCGAGTCGCCCTTCGCCTCGTAGGCGGTGGCGAGAGCGCGGAAGCCCTTCGGGTCGCTCGGGTGCTTCTGCACGTCCTTCAGCGCCTTGGAGACGGACGAGCCGCCACGCCCGAAGAGGTTGAGGCCGCTGAACAGCTGGTCGAGGCCGCTGTTCGCACCGGAGCCGACGCCGAGGAAGGCGAACGTGACGGCGAAGAGGACGGCGAGGATCAGGTACGCGGGCTTCGCCCGGCGCCGGAGCCGCGAGAAGAAGAGCTGCTGGTTCGGGTTTCCGCCGCTCGCGTGGCGCTTCCGGCCGCGCTGCTGCCCCTTCGCCGGGGCTTTCGACCCGCCGCCGGCCTTCTGGTTCTTGAGGCTTTGCGCCTGCTTGGCCTTGACTGCTCCGCGTGCCATCGCCGGCCCAGAATAGCGGGCAGGGTGTAACGGTCAGGAACCGGATATGCCGT
>Ga0209726_10006877_pt1 | contig 12951 bp, 13 predicted proteins | sample Subgrocontami54m_FD_187453 | JGI IMG/M metagenome (GOLD analysis project Ga0209726, IMG submission 187453) | Subsurface groundwater microbial communities from S. Glens Falls, New York, USA - GMW46 contaminated, 5.4 m (SPAdes) (version 3) | ecosystem: Environmental > Aquatic > Deep subsurface >... | reverse complement strand
GGTGCCAACCTAAGCGGGGTCATCGGGACAAGCCCGGTGACGACAACCTTGAGGGGCCTTACGCATGCCCGAACAGACCTGGTCCCTCCACCCGCAACTCGCCGCCGACACGCTGCTCGGCATTCTCTCGCACGCCGCGCTCGCGGTCGGCCTGATCGCGGCGACCTATGTCGCCGCCGCGCGCGCCAACCTAAAAAGCTTCCTGCGCAAACTTACCCACCATCAACACGCGGTCCTCACGCCGGTAAACAAGTAACTGATATACTAAAAAACAATGTACGTAATACGACGCAGTCAGCATAATCCTTTAATCGCACCTCAGAGCGACAAGCACTGGGAGGCGCGCGGCACCTTTAACCCATCGCCGATAAAAAAGGGCGCCATCACGCACTTGTTCTACCGCGCGCAGGGCCGCCCGGACGCTCTTATGACACCATCGGGCATATCGACCATCGGCAAAGCTATTTCTCTCGATGGCGAACACTATCAGAACCGCAGCCAATTTATCGTCCCCGAAGAACCGTGGGAAAAGTACGGATGCGAAGACCCGCGCGCCACTTTTTTTGAAGGAAAATATTATATCTTTTACACCGCGCTCGGCGGGATGCCGTTTAGCCCCGGTAATATCAAGGTCGCGGTAGCTATCTCCGAAGATCTGGAAAAAATAGAGGAAAAGCATCTCGTCACGCCGTTTAATGCCAAGGCGATGACGCTCTTCCCCGAGCGCATCTTGGGCAAGATTACGGTAATCGTAACGGCGCACACCGACGAGCCGCCGGCGCGCATCGCCATCGCGCAATGCGACAAAATCGAGGAGCTCTGGGACCTCGGCTTTTGGGAAAAGTGGCACTCGGAACTGGGCGACCACACCATAAACCCGCTGCGCTTCGAGCACGACCATGTCGAGGTCGGCTCCACGCCCATCAAAACAAAAGAGGGCTGGCTGCTTTTTTATTCCTATATTCAAAACTACTTCGGCGGCGGCGACCGCGTCTTCGGCATCGAGGCGCTCTTGCTTGATATAAAAGATCCGCACGTGATAAAAGGCCGCACCAAGGGCCCTATCATGGTCCCGGAGGAAATCTACGAGCGATACGGCGCGGTGCCCAACATCGTCTTTCCTTCCGGCGCGCTCCTGCATAAAAACGGCCGCATCGACATTTATTACGGCGGCGCGGACACCACGTGTGCCAAAGCCTCGCTCAACCTGCCGGACCTCCTCGACGCGCTGATACCGCAGAGGCGCGTCGAGCTTGTCGAGCGCTACAAACAAAACCCGATACTGAAACCGATAGCCAAACATCCATGGGAGAGTACGGCCGTTTTTAATCCGGCGGCGCTGGACATCAACGGCACAGTGCATATTTTGTATCGCGCCATGGGGCCGGACAACGTATCCGTAATCGGATACGCCAACAGCAAAAACGGCACCACAATAACCAAGCGCGCGGAAACTCCGGCATATGTCCCGCGCGAAGAGTTCGAAAAAAAGCAGGCGCAGGGAGCTTCCGGATGCGAGGACCCGCGTCTGACGCGCATCGGCAATACTATATATATGGCGTACACGGCTTTTGACGGCAAAAATCCGTGGCGGTCCGCGCTGACCTCTATCTCCGTTAAAGACTTTGTCGCCAACAAGTGGGACAAATGGGAGAAGCCCCAGCTTATGACGCCGGACCCGGTAGAAGACAAGGACACCGCGCTGATGCCGGAAAAAATAGGAGGCCAGTACATGATATTGCACCGCATCGACCCCATGTTGTGCGCCGACTTTCTCGACACGCTCGATTTTAAAAAGTCGCGCCTGACGCGTTGCATAGAGGTCATGGGGCCCAGGCTCGGTATGTGGGACAGCAAAAAAATAGGCATCGCCGGCACTCCTATCCGCACCAGGAAAGGCTGGCTACTTATCTATCACGGAGTATCAAAAACGGTGACCTACCGCCTCGGCGCGGTACTGCTCGACCTGAAAAATCCGTCGATAGTCATCTCCCGCAGCGTTGACACTATCTTTGAGCCTCTCGAGGAGTACGAGCGCGTGGGACAGGTGCGCAACGCGGTCTTTTCCTGCGGCAACATCCTGCGCGGCGACACTTTGTACATCTACTACGGAGGTGCCGACACGGTCACCGGCGTAGCCACCGTCTCGCTCAAAAAACTGCTCAATATTCTCCTGCCGGAGAATTTGGAAGATTAATACGATGAAACACCATCCCCGCCTTGTGGCGTTTGACCTCGACGGCACGCTTGCCGAGAGCAAACAGCGCGTGCCATACGACATGGGCGAGTCTCTTGCTCAACTGCTTAAAAAAATGCCGGTTGCGATTATGTCGGGCGCCGGTTTTCCGCAGTTTGAAAAGCAGTTTTTTCCCGCGATTCCGATGGAAGCCAATCTTTCCAACCTCTATATTTTCCCCGATAACGCGGCGCAATGTTTTGTATTCCGGAACGGCGGCTGGAAGCCGCAGTACAATCAGGCTTTTACTCCGGCGGAGCGCGAGCATGTCCTAAAAGCACTTGACGAAGCGCTTTTGGAAACCGGCATGCACGATGTCCCAATACGCGTGTGGGGGCAGCGCGTCGAGGACCGTGGAGCGGAGATTGTATTCTCCGGACTCGGACAGGAAGCGCCGACGGAAGAAAAACGAAAATGGGATCCCACTCGTGAAAAACGGAAACCTCTTTACAACGCTTTGGTAAAAAAACTGCCGGAGTTTGCGATAGGACTCAATGCAATGACATCGATAGACATAACCCGCAAAGGCATCACCAAAGCCTACGGCATCAAGCGCCTTGCCGAACTTACGGGCGTGCCGGTGGAAGAAATGCTTTACGTTGGCGACGCGCTGGAGGAGGGCGGAAATGACGCGGTAGTAAAAGAAACCGGAGTTCCGACGCATCAGGTTTTTGGTCCGAAAGAGACGGAAGGACTTATCAACTCACTGCTGGCACAGCAGTTGACAAAGTAGTACACTATACTTGTGATAACGAAACGCGGTTTTTGGGCCATGGTCGGGTCGGTACTGGCAGGGTTTCTTGTCCTGTTTGCCGTGCCTGCCGCCGTTGTCCGCGGAGCTACGCTCTATGAGCAACTCAACGCCTCAACATTGGGCGAGACAAAAACTGAACACGGTACACAAGCTAATCCAACACAAAAACTCGGCAACGGGCTGAGTGGCGCGTTCAGCTCGATTTCTTACCGTCTGCACGGCAGTACAATTGCCGGTGACTTTGGTGCAGGATTTGGAATATTTCTGCTTTATTCTTGCGGTTCCGGCTCGTATACTGCCTGCCCGCTTGTCACGAGCTCACCTTCCATCCCGCATATAATTTCGCAGTCCGGCAATGACACTTATATTTTAGCCACCACAAGCAGTCCGTACTCCTTTAATCCAGGTCTTTTTTATTACCTAAAGTGGAGCATCACCGGCGATATGGCGCTTTACGGTGCAGCATCAACCACCGTTCCCGATACATACCAAAATGGCACCGCAGAGTGGTTTGATGGTTCGTTTTCTGCAGAGGCAAAGCTCTCCGACGTGGCGTTCCGCATTTGCAGTGGCGCGGTGTGCGACCTGACGCCGCCGGATACCACCGCTCCGGTTCTTGCCGAAGTGGCGGCCATAGCAACTTCGACCGACACGACACCCACATACTCTTTTACATCAACCGAGGCGGGCGCGCTCGCGTTTAGCGGCTCGTGCAGCGCCGCCACCAGCAGTGTCGGAGCCGGCACAACAGCGCTCACGTTTGCGGAGCTCGCGGTCGGCGCGTACAGCAACTGCGTACTCTCTGTTACCGATGCGGCAAGCAACACTGGCACGCTCGCCGTGACGCCGTTTACTATCGAAGCTGTTCCGCCGCCGGAGCCGACTCCTCCTGCAAAAAGCAGTGGAGGAGGAGGCGTTATAGGCGGACCGCTCTCGGTCGGCTATCAGGTCCCTTACCTTCCGCCACCTCCACCTCCCGCGCCGACACCACCGCCTGCACCGGAGGCGGTATCGCCACCGGCGGCGGCCGCTCAACCGGAACCACCGGCTACCGCGCAAACTAGGACATCGGATGTCCTAGTTCCAGCTGCAGCAGATGCTCCGTTGGACAAACCCGTCAGAGAACAAATCCCCATGGGGGCCGCCATAGCAACATCGGGCTTACAACTGCCGTCATTTGTCGCTATGGCCGCCGCTCTACTGTTATTGACGCTCGGAGCCGCCATGGCCCTGCGCCACAGCAAGGTTGCGTTTTGATAAAAAAGTTCTCTTATACCTTACCCACAGCACAAGTTTGTGCCCAAGACTGGGTAAAAAGGTATACTGAAATTTCCCATGGCTATCACGCAAAAGATAAAGAAACGCAACGGAGAGATAGCCGACTTTCAGCCGCACAACATCACCATCGCCGTGCAAAAAGCTTTTGCCGCGGTGCTCGGCGACAGCCACGAGACAGATGCCGCGGATATCACGCGCGTCGTGGTTGATGTTATCGATCTTAAGTACGGCAACACCGCGTTTATCCCCTCGGTCGAGGATATCCAGGACCTGGTGGAGAACGCGCTCATGGAGCGCGGCTATTTTACCGTCGCCAAAGACTACATCATCTACCGGTACGAGCACACCAAGGCCCGCGAGGAAAAAAAGGCCGCAATCGCGGAAAAAATAGAGGACAATCAGCTCCTCATAACCAAGCGCGACGGGAGCCGCGAGAACTTTAGCGAGGCAAAGCTCACCCGCACGCTCATACGCGCCTGCATCGGGTACGAAAAGGTCATCGATGTCCCCTCCATCATCGCGCGCGTGCGCCAAGAGATGTACGACGGCATCAAAACCAAAGAGATACACGATGTGCTCATTATGGTCGTGCGTTCGATGATAGAGCGCGACCCGGCGCACTCCTACGTGGCGGCGCGTTTGCTCCTTTTGTACCTGTACCGCGAGGTGCTCGGCGATATCGATTACGAAAAAATGGAGGAGGCGCACCGCGACGCTTTTGCGCGCACCATTGCGCGCGGCGTAGAGCTCGGACAGTTTGACAAGCGCATGATGGACTTCGACTTGGTCGCGCTCGCCGATGCCCTGCAGTTGGACCGCGATCGAGAGTTTAAATATCTCGGGCTCCAAACCCTCCTTGCCAACTACCTTTCCAAAGAGCACGCCACGCGCAAACTGCTGGAAACGCCGCAGATATTCTGGATGCGCGTCGCCATGGGATGCGCCATCGTCGAAAAGACGCAGGGGGACCGCAACCGCTACGCTATCGAGTTTTATGAGGCGATGTCCAGCATGCACTACACGCCGTCCTCGCCGACGCTGTACCACGCGGGGCTCGCTCTGCCGCAACTCTCCTCCTGCTTTCTCTCCACGGTGCCGGACGACCTGCACGCGATATTCGACGAGTACAAAGACGGCGCGCAGTTGCTTAAATATGCCGGGGGCCTCGGTGTAGACTGGTCGGCGGTGCGCGCCACCGGCTCGATGGTCAAAAAAACCGGCGTCGAGTCGCAGGGCGTCATACCGTTTCTCAAAATCCAGAACGACGTCACCATCTCCATCAACCGCTCGGGGCGCCGCCGCGGCGCCGCAGCCGTGTATCTGGAGTACTGGCACCTAGACATAGAAGACTTTATGGAACTGCGCAAAAACACCGGCGACGAGCGGCGCCGCGCCCACGACCTCAATACCGCGGTGTGGATCCCCGACCTGTTTATGAAGCGCCTGCAGGAAGACGGCTACTGGACGCTGTTTAGCCCGAGCGATGTGCCGGACCTGCACGAACTCTACGGCAAAAAATTTGACGCGGCGTATATCGCATACGAGGCGCGCGCCGATAAGGGAGAGATACCGCACCACAAGCGCCTGCGCGCCACCGACCTTTGGCGCAAGCATCTTACTATGCTGTTCGAGTCCGGACATCCGTGGATTACGTGGAAGGACCCTTGCAACGTGCGTTCGCCTCAAGACCACTGCGGCGTCGTGCACTCAAGCAACCTATGCACAGAGATTACGCTCAACACCTCGGCGACGGAAACCGCGGTCTGCAACCTCGGGTCCATCAACCTCTCGAGCTTTATCAACAACGGCGCTTTTGACCGCGACATGGTGGCGCGCGTGGTGCCGGTAGCGATGCGCATGCTCGACAACGTCATCGACGCCAACTACTACCCGACCGAAAAGACGCTCCGCTCCAACATGAAGCACCGCCCGGTGGGCCTGGGGCTCCGCGGGCTCATGGACGCGCTGTACAAAATGGACATCAACTTCGACTCCGACGAGGCAGTGCGCTTTAGCGACGAGTCGATGGAAGCTATCGCGTACCACGCCATACTTTCCTCATCACTGCTTGCCAAAGAGCGCGGCACCTACGAGTCGTATAAAGGCTCCAAGTGGGACAGAGGCATCTTCCCGCAGGACACCATCGCACTGCTCGAGCAGGAGCGCGGCGTCAAAATAGACGTGCCGCGCCACGAGACGCTCGACTGGCGGCTGGTGCGCGAGGCGGTGCGCCAGTGGGGCATGCGCAACTCCAACACCATGGCCAACGCGCCGACCGCCAGCACCGCCAACATCGCCGGCTGCTACCCGACCATCGAGCCTATCTATAAAAATATTTATGTGAAGTCCAACATGGCGGGCGACTTTATGATAGTCAACGAGTTTTTGGTGGAAGACCTCAAAAAGCTGGGGCTGTGGAACGCCGACATGTTAGAGCGGATAAAGTTTTACGACGGCTCCGTGCAGGAGATACTCGAAATCCCGGAGGCTTTGCGCGCCAAATACAAAGAGGCGTTCGAAATCGAGCCGCAGTGGCTCATCAAAGCGGCCGCCTACCGCGGACGCTGGATAGACCAGAGCCAGTCGCTCAACATCTTTTACGGCGGCACCTCCGGCAAAATACTTTCCGAAATTTATCAGTACGCGTGGGCGTTGGGGCTTAAGACCACCTACTACCTGCGCAGTATGGGAGCGAGCCGGATAGAAAAGTCGACCGTCAACTTGGCAAAGTTCGGCACCACCACCAAAGCCGACGGCAGTAATACATCGGTAGCCTCCGGCATAGCGTCTACCGTGATTATAGAGGAAACTGTGCTTGTAGAGTCTATACCGTCGTCTATGTCCAAAGGCGAGGTCGCGGCTATGGTGGAGGCCGAAGCGATGCGCGCCGGGCAGATGGATCTGATTGAGATGGCAAAAAAGGCTCCCCTGCTCGAAAAAAGGTCTGACCTTGGGAGCCCTGAGCAGGGTACTCCCGAGAGGTCAGACCTTGGTACCTCCGGCATCCCGAGCTTTAGCGAAAAGACCGTCATCCCCCTTCGACAAAGCTCAGGGCAAGCCCCTCAAAATAAAGTCGAAGTCATAGGCGAAGTCTGCGAATCCTGCAGCGCGTAAAAATATGAAAAAAATGCGGCTGAAACTTCGAGATGTACTTGAAGCGATGAACGAACGTTTTAACCTCGTCTCTTTGCAACTTACTCAAACGACCAGAGCTCTACATATACTGCAAAGCGATGTAGAGGAGGTAAAAGACCATCAGGAAGATATAGCGCTTGGTGTTTTTGAAACCCAAGACCACCTCACTCGTACTCATTAGACTACGATATATCGTAGTCTTTTTGATTTTAGAATGCGTAGAATTTCGCACATGCGAAATTCTACCCAGTGTTTATAATTCCCGCTATCGCTGAATTTATGTACATTTTTTCTCCTACACTTCAATTCTCCGACCGGAAAGTAGTGGTGTATGGTGGTTGATAAATAAAAAAGTGACCCCTCGCGACTGGTACTCGCGAGGGGTCTGGCCGGACCACATCAGGCAATCCGGCACTCTTCCGACGACTAGGCTCGAACCCTGGTCGCCGAAAATCTTTTCTGCTTTCCAGCTTAACATAAGCACATTTTCTGTCAAGCCCTACCGCTCGCCCGCTTACTGTTTTTTGATTCACAATCCCCTTGCCCAGGTCGGCCGGCGGTCGGTACAATAGATGTCCTATGGGAGTAATAAACGGAGGGGCTAGCACCGACCCGAATAAAATTTTGCCGATGAAGTACGCGTGGGCGCGCACGCATTACAAAAAAGGCGTCGCCAACAACTGGGTGCCCGAGGAAGTCTCGATGCAACAGGATGTCGAGTTGTGGAAAAAACCGGGCGCGCTGTCGGAGGACGAGCGCCGCATGATTATGTGGAACCTCGGCTTCTTTTCCACCGCGGAGTCTTTGACCGCCAACAACATCGTGATGGCGATATACCGCCATATCACCAATCCGGAGTGCCGGCAGTACCTCCTGCGCCAGGCGTACGAGGAGGCTGTGCATACCGACACGTTTATCTACTCCTGCGACACGCTGGCGCTCGACCCGGAGGAAATCTACAACATGTACCAGACCATCCCCTCTATCAAAGAGAAGGACGACTTTGTGGTGGAGATGACCAAGTCGGTGTTTGACCCGAACTTTAAAACCAACACGATCGAAAATATCCAAAAGTTCGTGCACGACCTCGTGGGCTACTACGTCATCATGGAGGGCATCTTCTTTTATGCGGGCTTTGTGATGATGCTCAGCATGCTGCGCAAAAACAGGATGATAGGCGTGGGCGAGCAGTTCCAGTTTATCCTCCGCGACGAGTCGGTGCACCTCGCCTTCGGCGCGGACCTCATCAATACCATCGTGCAGGAAAATCCGGAGATATGGACCCCGGAGTTTAAAAAAGATCTGACGGACAACATAAAGCGCGGCGTGGAGCTTGAGTGCGCATATGCCGACGACGCCCTGCCGCGCGGAGTGGTCGGGCTGGCACCAGCGTCGGTTAAACAATACGTCCAGCACATCGCCGACCGCCGATTGGAGCGCATCGGGCTGGAGCGCCAGTATCATAAAGACAACCCGTTCCCCTGGATGAGCGAGATAATCGACATGCCGAAGGAAAAAAACTTCTTCGAAACCCGCGTGACCGAGTACAAAACCGGAGAATTAGACTGGTAGCGAAGTAAAACAAGTTTTCAGGAACGCAGAAAATTTCCTGCTGATAAATTTTCCTACGACCCGGCGCCGTCGCGCCTCTCGACATTCCTGAAAACTTGTTTTTCTCCGCTTCGGTAAAATTTCGCACATGCGAAATTTTACCGAAAAGAAAAAGTCCAGTGGCATTGCTGCCACTGGACTAATATTATTCGACGTCGAGTCTTACATGCACATGGACGTTGAAATGTTTTGCCAAGGCTTCAGCTAGGATCTCGCACTCGGCGACATTTTCCTGACCAAAGACACTCATTATCCAGTTTTTCTTCGTTTGAAGGTGCAACCTGGAGGCCCAGCATTTGTAGGACCCAAAACGGATCCCGAGGATAGAACAGGGCTTGAGGATTCCTATCTCAACATACTCGTCCCGATTCGAAGAGCGGGGATCTATATGGCTTCGAAAGTTTCGCTGACCGTCTATCCAACGGTTAACGACGATGTTCTTCGTTTCAGCGAAAGAAGTTTTTCCGACCTTACCCATGACTAAGCCCTTTCTCAAAGAGCAGCTACGGACTCCCGTAGCAAGACATCGCGAATCTATCGCGACAAACACAAAATATCATTAACCTTAACGACTGTCAAGCCCACTGTTTATAAATCCAGCGATAGCGTTTTTTATAGACAGTTTATCGTAGGGATTTTTCGACGCTGTACTCCCCTACTTTGGTGCGGAGGATATGGAGGGCAAGCGCGGGCACGCCGAGCTCTTTGCCCAGCCCGTTGGCTATCGAGCGCGCGTAGGTGCCGCTGGTGCACTCTATCATAACCCTCGCGCAGATAAACTCGCGGTCCCCCTCTTTTTTTAAATGCTGTTTCCACAGGCGCATAGTTTCGTCCTGCCTAAAATCGCCGGTCACGCGCGCAATGCCGTCCTCGATATAGTCAAGCAGAACCGGCTCGGATACTTTGTACATTTTTTCGACATCGATGTGATGGATGGTAACCGTGCGGCTCGGCATCATGAGCGAGCTAAGCGCGTTACTGCGCGCCCACTCAAAAAGCGATTTACCCTCGACGGTCTTGCTCGAGTACGGCGGATACTCCTGGTTGATATGTCCGCGAAATTCGTTGAGTCCTTTTTGCACCGATTTTTTATTGATAGACGGGTCGTCGCCGTCGCCGGTATCCATCACGCGGCCGAGCACGTCGTACGTGTCGGTGGCAAAGCCGAAGAGTATGTCGAGCACGTACTCTTTGGAAAGTTCGAGGTACGCCTCGCGCCGCTTGTTGGCGGAGCCGACCAGGCACAGCATCACGCCCTCCGCCATCGGGTCGAGCCTGCCGGCGTAGGAAAGCACCTCGTGTTCGTAGTGCGGCCTCTGCACCCGCAGGCGCTCCAGGCGCTCGCGCGGCGTCTCGCCGAGCTGCTTGTAGAGATTTAAGACTTGACCTTTCATTTCTGCTACAATACTCGATAACACCGCTATGAGCAAAAATAAGCTGTCGGTAGAGCCGTACAAAGGTGTCCGAGATTTTTATCCGGAGGACCAGGCGTTTTTAAACTGGCTTTTTAAAACCATACGCGGCGAGGTGGAGCGCGCCGGCTATGTCGAGTATCACGCCTCAGTCTTGGAGCCTGCCGAGCTGTACAAGGCCAAGGGCGCCGATAACGAAGAGATAGTAAACGAGCAGTCCTATATCTTTACCGACCGCGGCGGCCGCGAGGTGGCACTGCGGCCGGAAATGACGCCGACGGTCGCGCGCATGGTTGCCGCGCGGCGCCGCGAGCTCGGGTTCCCTCTGCGGCTCTACTCTATCCCCAACGTCTTCCGCTACGAGCGGCCGCAACGCGGTCGCCTGCGCGAACACTGGCAACTCAACGTCGACCTCTTCGGCTCGCGCTCATCCGCCGCAGATGCCGAAATCATTATGGTCGCCTACGGCATCATGGCGGCGCTCGGCGCGCGGGAAAGCGACTTCGAAATCCGCGTTGGTAGCAGGCAGGCAATAAACACCATAGCGCAAGAGAGCGGATTGAACGAGGCGCAGACAAAACAACTGTTCGGCCTGCTCGACCGCCGCGCCAAAATGTCCGAGGTCGACTTTGACCTCGAAATTAAAAAACTCGGGGTAACCAAAAGCCTGCTGTCGCCGAAAATCGTACCGCAGGATATTGCACAGATGCTGCAAGAGTTCCGCGCGGCCGGCATTAACAACATCGTCTACGACCCTTCGGTGGTGCGCGGTTTTGCCTATTACACGGGCGTTGTTTTTGAAGTTTTTGACACGCACAAGGAGAACAATCGCTCGCTCTTCGGCGGCGGGCGCTACGACAACTTGACCGCCCTGTTTGACGACGAACCTCTGCCCGGGGTCGGCTTTGGCATGGGCGATGTCACTATGCGCGACTTCCTCGCCGTACGCGGGCTTATACCGCCGTATACGCCCACAACCGCGGTATACCTGGCCGTGACCGCTCCGGAGCTGGCGGTACGCGCGCAGGCGCTTGCCGGAGAGCTGCGCAGTGCGGGAGTAAACGTGGCGGTAGACTTCGGCGAGCGCAAGCTTGGCGACCAGATAAAGGCCGCGGCCAAGCACAAAATTCCGTGGCTCATTGTGGTCGGCGAGGATGAGCTTGCGAGCGGTACGTACAACGTAAAAAATCTGGAAACAGGCGCGGCGGAGCCCGTGGCCCGCAATGAGCTTGCCGGTTTCTTTAAAAAATAATGCGGAGAATAACTTTCGACATAGAAACGGAGGGAGACTTCCGCACAAACGGCGACTTTTCAAACCTTGAGATAACGGTGCTCGGCGTGCATGACTCCTTGGACAACACCATGAAAGGTTTTTATAAAGACGAGCTGCGGGATGCGTGGCCGCTGTTTGAAGCCGCGGACATCATTGTCGGCTACAACTCCGAGCACTTCGATATTCCGATACTCAACAAATATTATGCCGGAGACCTCACTAAAATAAAAAGCGTCGATTTGCTCAAAGAAGTTAAAAACGTGCTCGGGCGCCGGCTCAAACTCGACAACCTGGCGGAAGCGACGCTCGGCGCCGGCAAGTCCGGCCACGGGTTGGAGGCCGTCGAATGGTGGAAGCAGGGCCTGAGGCAGAAAGTGCTCGACTACTGCCTCGACGACGTACGCATCACCAACGAGCTGTACAAATATGCCAAGAAACACGGCTCGGTAAAATACCGCGATTACGACGGCGTGCGCGAAATAAAGCTCGACACCAGCGGCTGGGAGAAATCCGGCGACTCCGCGGCCCTTACCCACACCCTGCCGTTTTAACTTCTGCGGTTAAATACATAGGACTGCCTTATGTATTTCAAAAGCTGGCTCGTGAGATTACCAAGAGGGAGTCCTTTGTACATACACTTGTATTCTCCGGTCGGAAACAACTGGTGTATAGGCAAATTGGAACAGAAACTGCCGACTACTTCGCACAGGAGCTGCAGGATGTCGGGGTCGGCAATATGCCGCTCAAGGATTGAGAACAGGATTTGGTGGTCGACACTCGCAAAGAACTTGCGGATATCGCACTTTAAAACCCAGCAAGTGCGGGTGTTATTTTTTGACACCTTATACGCAAAACTTCTAAACCGACTCATTGCCCTGTGTGTGCCCTTCCCCAGGCGGCAGGAGTAACTCATATATGAAAGTGCGGTCGAAGAACGGGTAAAGCTGACGGTAGAGCGCGTGGTGGAGCAATCTGTCGCGCACGCTGGCTTTATGGATGTTGCGGGGCTTAGGGTCGGAAATGTTAAAGGCGTAGTACCCGCCGTGGCAGTAGGTCTGACCTACTAAATCAGAGTGGAGAGTATGAATGTTGTCAAAGAGACGGTACTGGAATTTTTGTACGTCGTCCTTCTTGCGCTTGCCTCTCAAAAATTCGCGCCACGCCGCGAGCAAATTTTCGACAGAGAAATGATATCGTCGTAGGTATGAGCAAGGCGGATTTTACTCATTCCTCTGAGCGTACCCCCCCCCCC
>Ga0209726_10006875_pt1 | contig 12955 bp, 14 predicted proteins | sample Subgrocontami54m_FD_187453 | JGI IMG/M metagenome (GOLD analysis project Ga0209726, IMG submission 187453) | Subsurface groundwater microbial communities from S. Glens Falls, New York, USA - GMW46 contaminated, 5.4 m (SPAdes) (version 3) | ecosystem: Environmental > Aquatic > Deep subsurface >... | reverse complement strand
GGCCGCCGCATCGAAGCCCTCGCCCGTCGAGCGTGCCCCGGCGGCGAGCGCTTCGAATCGGCGCTCGAGCGCGTCCAGATCCAGGACCGGGCCGACCGGTTGGGCCTTGGTCAGCGCGACGTAGGGGTCGAACGGATTGCGCGCGGGAAGCGACGCGGGCGGCGTGGTGCGCCAGTCGACTCCGTGCTCCGCCCAATCGTCCGTGACCCCGCGGGCGAGCGAGTGCGGCGCGCCCAACAGCGCGCGCAACTCGGCCTCGGAGAGCGGCGTGCTCGGCGCGGCGTCCGGGGAGCCGGCGTAGAGCGTGAGCGAAAACCCCGCGCGCAGAGGGATCGCTCCTGGAGCCGGGTCCCCCGCGCGCACGAGCGCGAGGTCGTGCACGAGCTGGAGCGTGTTCACGCGCTCGAGCTCGTTCAGGAACGCGAGGATCTGGCCGTAACGTCCGGCGATCCCGACGTAGCGCGTCCACGGCCGGAGCCAAGGGTGGGCCGGTGGGACGAAGGCGGCGGCCGATCCCGCGGGCCACAGGCCGGGCTGCTCGTCCCTCGTGAGCGTGACGGTGAGCTCGGAAAGCCCGTGCGTCCGGCGCAGGGCGAGCAACCGATCGTGGACGGCCGCGACATCGATCTCGCGCGGCAAGAGCCGGCGCTTCACCGCGAGCTCGGCCTCGAGCGCGGACGCACGCGCGGCGTTGGCGGGGCCGAGGCCGAGCTCCTGGCCGACACGCTCTGCCTCGGCTCGGGCCTCCTCGGTGTCCTGCTGGATCTTCTTGAGCTGGCGGTGCTCGACCATGAACAGCGCGGACAGGGCTCCGAGGAGCACGACGCCGCCGATGCCGTAGAGGAGCGTGACCTGACGAGGGTTCATCGATCGCTCCCGTCACCGCGGGAGACGTCCGCCCCCGGCACGAGCACGAGCGGCACGGCGAGCCGGACGCGCTCGTCGAACCGTGCACCGCCCGCGTCGTGGCCGCGAGTCTCGACGGCCACTCCCGCCCCGATCCGGGCGTCCCACCCCTGGCGCGCGAACGCAGCACACAGCGCGCGCACCGCCTCGAAGTCGTCCCGGGGAACCGCCACCTGAGCCGAGAACCCGGCCCCCGGCAGAGCGCGCAGCGACTCGAGCCACGCGCGTTCGGAACCGAGCGCACCGTGCAGACGCTCGAGCTCGCGGCTCCACGACCGGCGGTGCGCGTCGAGCGCCGCCCCGTAGGCCGCCGTCTCGGCCGTGGTCAGGTCGAGCTTGACGCGCGCGCCTTCGCTGACCTTCGCATCGCGGAGCTTGGCCCCGAGCGCGGTCAAAACCTGGCTCTTCTCCTCGCGCGCGTTGGGAATGCGGATGAACAAGAGCGGCAGGAACACCGACATCGCCGCCCCGAGCACGACGAGGTCGACGAAGATCACGGCGAGCCGCCCGGGAGGCGGTCCCTCGGGCTGGCGATACTCGGCGGGCAGCAGGTTGATCCGAATCATGGGCGCACCCTCTCAGCGTCTCGCTGCCGGGTCGAGGAGGCGGGTCGCGAGGCCCACCGCGCACGCGAGCTGGCTGCCGTCCCGCGCGAGCGCCTCTTTGTCCACGCCGCCCGCCACGCGCAACGCGGCGACCGGATCCCAGCGCTCGACGGGACGCGCCAGCGCGTCGGCCAAGGCCTGGTCCAGCCCCTCGAGCCGGCTCATTCCCCCCGACAGCGCCACCTTCTCGACCGGCCGGGCGAACTGGCTCTCGAAGAACTGGAGCGACAGCTGGATTTCGTTGGCGAGGTCGGCGATCACGGGCGCGAGCGCCTCCATCACCTTGGGCAGCTCGTCGAACGGGGCCTGCTTCAAGCGCTCGGCCTCGGACTCCGGGATGCCGAGCGCGCGCGCGAGGGCGTCGTCGAACGCCTCGCCACCCAGGTAGATCTCCCGCGTGAATTGCGTGAGCCCCGCCAGTCGGATGTTGACGTGGGTCTTGCCCGCGCCCAGGTCGATCAGCGCGAGCGCTCCGTCGGTGGTGCCGTGGGTGCGCTCGACCAGCTCGTAGGCGTTGCCGAGCGCGAACGCGTCGACGTCGATCACGCGCGGGGCGAGCCCGCCTGCCGTCAGCGCCACGGCCAGCTCGTCGACGACGGCGCGCTTGACCGCGACCAACACCACGCGCATCGTCTCGCCACCGGCCCCTCGATCGAGGGCCTGGCAGTCGAGCAACACCTCGTCCAGGTCGAACGGGATGTACTTGTCGGCCTCGACGCGGATCGCCTCGGCCAGCGCACCGTCGTCGAGCGGGGGCATCGACAGGTACCGCACGATCACCGACCGACCGCTGACCGAGCTCGCGACCCGGCGCGTCTTGGGTGCGTACGCGCCGAGGAGCCGCGCAATTGCCGCGGCGACGGGCTCGTCGGCCCCCGTGCGCGCGACGATGCGGTAGCCCTTGAGGACGAGGTCGCTCCCGCGCCGCGCACACTCGACGACCTTGAGCGCGGAGCTGCCGACGTCGAGCCCCAGGAGTCGCTTGCTCGCGAACACGCTAGCTCCGCCCCCGGACGGGACGAGCCCGGTCCTCGCAGAAACGCGCGTTGATCGCGATGTACTCTCGCTGCGCCTGCGGCACGAGGGCCTCCTCGAAGATCGCCTCGACCGGGCACACCGGCTCACACGCCGCGCAGTCGATGCACTCTTCCGGATCGATGTAGTACTGCGGCGCCGCCGGCTGCGTGTGAATGCAGTCGACGGGGCACACCGACACGCACGCGGCGTCCTTTACCCCGACGCAAGGGGCCGTGATCACATACGCCACGCCTACCCCTCCTGGACGCCCGGACCTCTGGTGCCCCACGCCCAGACTACGCCCGCGCGCGGCGTAGTCAAGCGCGGCCCTCCGCAGCAGGAGCGGCCCAGTCCGCCTCCGGCGCGATCGCACGCAGCTCGCGAACGAGGCACGCGCTGGCGTCGGCGGCGCGATCGAGGGCCAACACGCGCTCCGCGACCCGCCTGGCATGCTGGACCGTCGTCGCGCGGATCAGTTGCTTGATCTCCGGGATGGCCCCGGGGCTCATCGAGAATTCTCGCAAGCCCATGCCGAGCAGCAGCAGCGTGTACAAGGGGTCGCCGCTCATCTCGCCGCAGATCGCCACACCCTTCCCATGCGTCCGGCCGACGTCGATCACGCGCTGGACGAGGCGCAGCACCGCCGGGTGGGCGGGCTGGTACAGGTGCGCGACCTGCTCGTTGTTGCGGTCCACGGCGAGGGTGTATTGGATGAGGTCGTTGGTGCCGATGCTGAAGAAGTCGACCTCGCGCGCGAGCACGTCGGCGATCTCGCAAGCGGCCGGGATCTCGACCATCACGCCCAGCGGGAACGTCTCGGCGAAGCGAACGCCCTCGCGGGCGAGGTCGCGCTGGACCTCCCGGATGAGCGTCTTCGCGCGGACGAGCTCGTCTAGCCCCGAGATCATGGGCAGGAGCATGCGCGCGGGGCCCTCCGCGCACACACGGATGATCGCGCGGAGCTGCGCCTTGAACAGTGTCGGGTGCAGGAAGCACAAGCGAATCGAACGGCAGCCGAGGAACGGATTGGGCTCGGGCGCCTGTGGCATCCCGCCGAACACCTTGTCGGCGCCGAAGTCGAGGGTGCGGATCACGAGCGGGCGCCCGTCCAAGGCGGCGAGCGCCGCGCGGTACTCGCGGAGGTGGTCCTCCTCGCTGGGCGATTCGTACTGCGCGAACAGGAACTCGGTGCGAAACAGCCCGATGCCCACGGCACCGGCCTCGCGGGCGAGCTCGATCTCGCGAGCGAGCTCGATGTTCGCGAGCATCTGGATCGCGTAGCCGTCCTGGGTCTCCCCGGGGAGATCGCGCAACTGGCCGAGGTCGCTCACGCGCTGGCGGTGGAGCTTCTCGCGCTGGCGGTAGAGCTTGAGCGTGGCGGCGTCGGGGCGAACGACGACCTCGCCCTTGTAGCCGTCGATGATCACGAGGTCGCCGCCCGAGACCTCGGTGGCGATGCCCTCGACACCCACGACGGCAGGGATCCCCAGCGTGCGCGCCACGATCGCGGTGTGCCCGGTGCTTCCGCCCGCCTGGGTCACGAACCCTGCGACCATCTTGCGGTCGAGCATCGCCGTCTGGGACGGCGCCAGGTCGTGGGCGACGATCACGACCTCGCGCGACAGGGTGGCAAGCTCCTCGCGCTTCTCGCCCAACAGGTGGCGCAGCAGGCGACGTTCGATGTCCATGATGTCGGCGTCGCGCGCCGCGAAGTAGCTGTCGGCGATGCTCTGGAACACCTTGATCCACCGCCGCAGCACCCGGCTCGTCGCGTACTCGGCCGTGTAGTGCTTGTCGGAGATCAGCCGGAGCACCTCGGTCGAGATCGCGGGATCCTGGAGGATTGCAATGTGGGTCTCGAAGATCTTGTCGAGGTCACCCTCGAGCCCGGCGACCTTCGCCTGGAGCTCGCGGATCTCGTGGGTGGAGCTCGCGCACGCCTTGGCGAACCGCGCCTGCTCGGCGCTCACCGCCTCCGGCTCGACGCGGCGCTCCGGAATTCGAAGCTCCTCGCTGTCGAGGACGAAGGCCTTGCTGATACCGATACCCGGCGAAGCGGCAATCCCTTTGCGGACCTTCATCGGTCAGGCGCCGGCGCTGCGGCGATGTCGCCGATCAGCAACCCTTCTCGAGGCGCTCGGCATTGCGCTCGCCAAGCCTAGGGTTGTCGCGGATTTTCTTCGCGGTGACGCTGAACGGGTAGTCGAGGCGGTGATAGGTGAGTGTTCCGGCGGCGCGATCGTAGGTGGTGTAGCAGGCCTTGTTGTTGCCGTCACGGGGCTGTCCCACCGATCCGACGTTGCAAATGTAACGACGGTCCTGGTCGAACCGAAAGTGATGCCCGAACTCGTGGGGCGCCAGGAACTGGCTGTCCTCGGTGATGATTCCGGGCGTGTGGGTGTGTCCCACGAAGCACAGGCGCGGAACGAGCGAGAACCACGCCTTGACCTTCTCGGGAACCTCGCCGAACAGGTCCTCGGTGTCGCTGCGCAGGATGTACTCGGTCGTCGGGTCGCGAGGCGAGCCGTGGACGAACAGCAGGTCGTCCTCGACGAAGGTCAGCGGCAGCTCCTGAAGAAAGTCCCAGCGTGGCCGATCCCCGCTGCTGCCCGTCTGGAGCTGCTCGCGAGTCCAGTCGATCGCCTCTTTGGCGAGCTGGTTCATGCCGAACGCGCCGTTGAGGACGGCCTCCTCGTGGTTGCCGAGGAGCGACATGTCGAACGCGAGGGCCTTGTCGAGGCATTCCACCGGGTTGGGACCGTACCCGATGATGTCGCCCAAGCAATAGATCTGCGCGATGTTCTGGCGCGCGATGTCGGCGAGCACGACCTCGAGCGCCTCGGCGTTGGCGTGGATGTCGCTGATGATCGCGAGCATTCCCTGGCCCATAGGGCGGCTCCGCAGAACTAAAGACGATCCGAAGGCGCAGATTCTAGCAGCCTGGGGCGAAAGTGCGCGAGCGGGATTCTCGGCCGAAGACGGCCTACGGGGTGGACGGGCCACCCGGCGCGGAAGAGTAGAACACGCGTTCGAGCGTGAGTCCGTGGGCCGGCGCCGTGAAGCCCGCTTTTTGGCCCGCGGGGTCCTGGAGCAGTGCCCGGACTGCGTCGACCGTCAGCGCGCCGCGACCGACCTCGACCAACGTGCCGACGATCGCACGGCACATCTTGTAGAGGAAGCCGTCGGCCTCGAGGTGGACGACGAGGCGATTGGGCAAGCGAGCGTCCGGCACGAGCTCACAGCGGGCGAGCGTCCGTTCCGTGGTCGCGCGAGGCGAGTTCGCGCCCTGGAAGGCGGCAAAGTCGTGCCGGCCGACCAGGACCTCGGCCGCGAGGCGCATCGCGGCGTGATCGAGCCGTCCCCACACCGCCGCGACCCGGCGCCGGTCGAGGGCGGGGCGGGGCCAGCCACCCTGGAGGGCGTAGCTGTAGTGCTTGCCGGTCGCCGAACGCCGGGCGTGGAACGACGGATCGGCGTCCTCGACCGCGAGGATCGCGATATCGTGCGGTGTGGTGGCCTCGAGGGCGCGCAGCAGGCGCCCCGGCTCGAGCGCAGTGTCCGACCGGAAGCTCGCGACCTGCCCGGCCGCGTGCACGCCGGCGTCGGTACGGCCCGCGCCGTAGACCGTGGCGCGATTCCCCGTGATGCGCTCGATCGCGCGCTCGAGCTCCCCTTGTACGGTGCGGCCGACGGCCTGGACCTGCCAGCCCGCGAAGTCCGTGCCGTCGTACTCGATCGTGAGGCGGAGGTTGCGCATCGCGTGGCGCACGAGTGTACCCGCCGGCCGAGGACCGTCACGCCGCGTCGGCTCTCAACCTTGAGACGACCGAGGCCCGAGCATCGCACCTACGAGACACGTCGCCCTCGGTCGGAGCGGTCGCGTCACGATCGGCGTAAGTCGGCCTCGCACACGTTCGCCAGGGATGCCGGTCTTCCCTCCCAGCGCATCCGCGTCGCCAGCACCTCGATCCGCAGCGGGCGGGAGTCCTGCGCATCGATCGCGATCGTGACGGCCTTTCCCACGTAGGGATTCACGAGCAGGTCGTGCACCGCACGCGACCGCTCGAGTCGGAAGCTGCCCCCCGAGAGCTCCTCCGCGACCCGATTCGCGTAGAGGATCCGGCCGGCACCGTCGATCACGACGAACCCGACGTCGGAGGTGGACATCCCGAGCATCAGTTGGTCGGCGAGATCCCCGTCGTGTCCCGTGATCGCTCGGAGGCGCCGGTTACGCTCCACGGCATAGCGCACGGCGCGAGGAAGCGTGTCGCCCGACAACAGGGCCTTGTCGAGGAAGTCGTGGGCGCCCTCGCGGATCGCCCGCAACCCCAACCCGGGTTCGTGGGCGCCAGTGAGCACGACGACTGGCACGCCGAAGAAACGATCGAGGATGCGGCCCAGCGTGTCGAGGCCGCGGCCATCCGGCAGTGACAGATCGAGCACCACGGCGTCGAGCTGCCCGGGATTCACGTCGATCGCATCCCGAATCCGGTTGGCGTGGAGCACGAAGAACGAAGACTCGTCGTTCGCCGGGTCGCGCGGTGCGAGCACCGCGCGGATCACGTCCAAGTCGTCGCGGTCGTCCTCGACCACGAGCACGCGCAGCGGTCCACTGTTCCGGTTCATCTCGGCGCTCCGTGCGGTGTGACGCCCCGAGGGGCTTGACCGCCCCACCGCGCACGCAAATCGCGCACCAGGCGAGCGTCGTTGCCTCGGGGTCGCCATCGGGCTCGGCAGCGGGTCCATCGAATCGGAGACTCGGACGGGCCCGTCCATCGCGCCCGATAGCGCTCCTCTACATTCCGAGGGCGTCGTTGATCTCGACCTCGTCGAGGTCCGACAGCGTGTCGATGACCACGCGCACGATCAGCGCGATCACGGACAGGACCAGAAACACCCCGGCCAGCGTCCGCGCAATGGCGGCGGACACGGAGGTGAGGTCGTTGAATCCGACACAGGTGCACAGCACCGCCATGAGAACGAAGGTCAGCGCCCAACTCGATAGTGTCATCTCGGGATCTCCATGCTCGAGGGGTGCGGCCGTCGCGCACTCGAACGCGCATGCTGGCGGCGGCCGGCGATGGAAGCCCAGCGCTCGTCCGGTCGTCCGAACGGACACTGGGCAGGGAATCCGCGAGGCCGCGCGCTCAGGGCGAGCCGACCTCGCGAGAGGCGGTCGAGTGAAGCCGTTCGGCGATCCACTGCTCGCTGCTAACCGCCTGCCGTCTCGGCCAGGTGCTCGGCCGAAGGTTCATGGGCTCTACCGGTCGGGCGACGAGACCGTCGCTCTTCGTCGACTCGGAGACCAGGGCACCGGGAAGCCGCGCCGCGTCGCGTCGCGATCCCGGCGCGTGACCGTAATGCTGCTCCATGGATCGTCCTTCCATGATCCCGGGCCCGAGACGTCGATTCAGGCCACCGCAGGCCCGTGCGTGCTGCCGAGCCGGGACCACGAGCGTTCTCATGCAAGCCGCATGCCGACGGGCGAATACTCCTTCGGCGCGTTCCAGCGGGTAGGCACCGACACCGTTCGTCACCGTATGCTCTGGTCGGTCGTCACCCCCCTGCCGCGAACGGAGCGACGAATGAGCTCGGAGGCGCGTGACCGCAGTTGGCGGGAGCTCGAGAACTACGAGCAGGCGATCGCGCACGACCTCCGAGGTCCGATCCTTCGGGTCACGACGTTCCTCGACCTGTTGCGACGCCGGTCCCCCGACGGCCTCGACGATGGCGCCCTGGCGCTCACCCAACGCCTCGAGGGACACCACGCCGCGATGCGCGACGCGCTCGCTCGGCGACGCTCCGAGCTGCGGGAGCTAGGGGGCCAGCTGGGCGAAGGGAGCGCTCCCTCCGCCGTCGCGGCCGCGATCGCACGCAGCATGGCGGCCGTCGTCGCGGATCTGGTTGGACCGCTCGCGGCCGCCCGCGCCGACGCCCGCGACCTCATCGCGCGGCTCGCGCCGCCCGACCGAGCCAGCCTGGCGGCGATCGGTCGTGCGCACGACCGAGTCGCCGCGTATCTCGACGCATTCACGAGCTTCCTCGCCGCCGGGCGCGGAGGAGTCCCGGCCTCGAGCGCGAACCTCGAGCTCGAGCTCGCGGCCGCGATCGCCGCACGTGGGCCGGCATTGGAGCGCGTGCACGGCTGCGTGCGGGCCGACCCGCTGCCTTCCCTCCGCATCGATGCGCGCGATGTGCGGCTCGTCCTCGGCCACCTGCTCGACAACGCGATCGGGGCCGCGATCCCCGGCCGGCCGCTCGTCGTGCACGTCGCCTCTACCCGCGATGGCGAGTCGTGGCACCTCCGCATCCACGACGACGGCTCGGGTATCCCCGCGGCGCACGCCGAGCGTGCCCAGGACCTCCTCGGCCGGCCGGAAGACCGGGGCAACATCGGCCTTGGCATGGGTCTCGCGACGTGCCGCCGTGCGGTCGAGTCGAGCGGTGGCCGGATCGAGCTGACCCCGGGACCTGGGGGCGGAACCGAGATCTGCCTGACGTGGCCGGTTGGCCTCGTGGGCTCGGCAAGCTGATCTGCTAGGACTCGGAAGCGAGGCCGTGGCGTGCCCTGAGGAGCCGCATTCCGCGGTGGAGGTTCACGCGCACGGACCCGGGCCGCATCCCGGTGACCACGGCAATCTCCGCGGAGCTCATGTCCTCGAGCCAGCGCAAGGTGAGCGTGTCGCGGAACGTCTTGGGCAGACCAGCGAGCGATCGATGGACGTGGTCCAGGTCCTGGCGGTCGACCGCGGCGCGCGGATCGGGCACCTCGGCCGGGAGCCGCTCGAACGCGACGGCACGACGACGCACGTGCTCGCGCGCGACGTTGCGCGCGATCGCGGCGAGCCATCCGCCGAGCTTCGCAGGGTCGCGCAGCGTTCCGATCGACTGCCATGCGCGCAGCAACGTGTCCTGCTTGAGATCGTCGACGTCATCGATGGGCACGCGCGCAGCGAGGATCCCCCCCACCATGCGAGCGTGCTTCTCACAGAGCTCCTCCACCGAGCCAGCCGGAGGGCTCGACACGGGCGCGCTTGCACGCACGGGGGATCGCGCGACGCGTTGGGTCGGCCAATGCCGATCGGGGACCTCCTTCGAAGGGATGCCGACCGGGACGTAGCGACTCGGTGGTCGAGGGGGTCGGGTCGAGTACCGCGGCAGGGGAATGCGTGTCGATGAGGTGTGGGCCATGGGTGCTCCGTTCGTGGTGGATGTGGAACACACCGAACGATCGCAACTGCCATGCCGTCGCACACATACGTCCCGGAGCCCGCTCGAGGAGGTCGCCCGGCCTCGGAGGATCGAGAATGAGATGCCGCGCGCGACGCTTCGCATACCTGAGACGGACCGTGAACGGGGTCCGCCGGCGCTCGGCGGCGATCGCCGCCGAGCGCGCACGGGGAGCTATCGCTCGTCCTTCGGTCCCGGCGGTACGCCGAGGGATGGCGAGATCGCGTGGCGGAGCCGATCGATCCGCGCCTGTCCGAAACACGACACCAGGTTCTTGTCCAGCAGCGCCCCGGGAGGCGCCCCGGCGATCGCATCTCCGAGGTGCTTGTCCCGCGAGTCCGCCAGAGCCACCAACGCCGCGCAGAACGACAGCTCGGCCATGGGCCAGATGCCGATCGCGTCCTCGAGGTACGCGATGCCCGTCTTGTAGTCGACGAGGTCGACCGCGCGCTCGACCAACCCGACCTGGACGAACAGGTCGACGCTGAAGCCGAGGTCCATCCTCGCCAACGCTCGGAGGCGCAGGTCTGTGGCAGCCGCCACGGGGTCGGTCGCCTCGCTGGCGCGATCACCGAGCGCGGCACACGCGACGTCGAGGGCGTGGAGGATGCGCACGGCCTCGCGTCGGCGAATTGCCCCGTCTCCGATCTTCGCGAGATGGAGCGCCGCTCGTCGCACGGACTCCAGTCGCGCGATGGCAGCCGAGTTCTTGTCGAGCGCGGCCTGAAGTGCAGGGCAAATCTCGTCGGCAGCGATCGCGCTCGCTTCGGGCGTCGCGAGCACGGTGGCCCCCGACTCGACCTGGAGCGTGAGCTGCGCGAGCGACACCCTGTCGTCGACGGGGGTCGGCGGATCGGCGCGCTTGGACGGGTCCTGTGCCAGCGCCGGAACGGTCGCGCTGGTGACCACGAGAGCGATCAGGGCAATTGCGCGGTGCATGGCAGTTCTCCTGAGGTTCGATACGGAGCCCGACCCCGTGCCGGGCTCCTCGTGTGAGTGCGCACGTGCTTCGGCTCGAACGGCGACGAGCAAGGCGGGGCGTGCGTCAGCGCTCGCCCTGTCCGGGGCGATCGTCGTGCAGCGGTGTCGCGCCGCGGAGTCGCTTGATCGTGTCGGCTCCGTAGCACGAGGCCAGGTTGCGATCGACGAGGTCGCCCGGAACGGACGCCTCGATCGCGTGCTTGAGGTGGCGCCGGAACCTGGTCGCCCATTGCTCCGCGGTCGCGATGGGCTCCTTGCCCGAGAGGTGCGCGTCCTTGGCACAGCACAACAGGGCGGCTCCGAACGACAGCTCGGCCATCGGTTGGATCGCCATGGCCTCGTCGAGGTACACGTGACAGGCCCGAACCTCGCCGAGGTCACCCTCGCCGACGAGCTTGGCCGACGTCAACAACGCCACGCCGTACGCCAGATCCGATCTCGCGAACGCGCGAGACTGCACGGACGCCTCCACCTTGTCCGCAGCAAGGACGCGGGCAGCGCTCGAATCGAGCGGCGACAGCGAGGTGTCCTTCACCGCGCGTCCCAGCTCCCCGCCCAACCGGACGTACCGAGCCTTCAGGAGGCCGAGCACGTGCCGCGCCTCTGCCTGCCGCAGCGCCTCGTCCTCCGATCGCACGATGTGAACGGCGGCGCGACGAATCGACTCGAGGCGCGCAAAGAAGCTCTCGTTGCCGGTGATCACCTCGTTCAGCCGCTCGGACACGTCCGCAACCGAGATCTTGCGCTCGCGCGCAGCGGGCAGCACTCGCGCGGTCTCGTCGACCTGGAAGTGCTGGTCCAAGAGGACGATCGCGGGAGCTTCGGGATCCTCCCCAGGCTTGGGATCATCCGCGTACAGGGAGCTGGCGAAGCGGAGCGCGACGCACAGCGCCAAAGTGCCTGAGTGCCTATTCATGGTGAAACCTCCTTTGCGAGGAGATCGCGGCGACCACGAGCAGCGCGACGCCGCTACGCCGCGAGCCGCGCCGCGAAGCGAGCGTCCTCGGGACCGCCCGTTCGCTGGCGCACACCCGACTAGTTGCCGCGCAACCCTGGATCGTTAGCCGGAATCTCGTGAGGCGCGCGAGGGCGGATAACACCGACCGCCTCGCTGCCGTCTCTCGCAGCGAACACGCAGGATCAGGCTCCCAGGGACCGTACCCTGCGTGTCGCGTTCAGGAGGTGAATCCCTGTTCTCGACTTGGAGGTGTACCCAATGAGCTCCTGGAAAACCCCCGCGTTCGTGCTCGCCGCGTCGCTCGGCATCGTCGGCTCGCTCCATGGCGACGAGGTCAAGGCCGTACGCATCTGGCTGCTCGAGCAGACCTTCATCGTCGACGACGCTGCGACACTCCTGCCGAACGTGCAGGACAAGCAGCTCCCCGTCGAGGAGGTCTCGGAGCACCTGTCGATCGTGCTCAAGGGCAACAACAACATCTTCGCCCGCCTCGAGTCGATCCGCCGCGCCGCCACCCAGATCCTGCTCTCGAACGACGAGTGGCTGCGGAAGACCGAGGCGAAGCAACTGCTCGGCGTGCTCAAGGACGGGTACGTGAAACACGGCGGCAAGCTCGGTCGCCGTGACGCCGAGCTGTCGAACGATGCGCCCAACTCGAGCGCGCCCATCACCGCCGACAAGGTCGACCCGTCGGTCCTGCCCCGGACGTTCATTCGCGCGGATCTCGCGTATGGGATCTCGCTCTTGGCCGCCACGAAACTGATCGACGAGGCCGACCTCGCCGACCTCAAGCTGTGCAAGGAGTACCTGCAAGAAGCGGCCGGGATCCAGCCCATGCCGGAGCTTTCGTTCTGCTCGGCGCTCCTGTGCTCCACGACGGACACGCGTCCGACCGACGCCGAGCAGCCGATCATCCGGGACCTACGGTTCCTCGAGTTCAAGCGCCATGTCGAGGCCGCCGTGCGCGGCTCGGTTCCTGGCGATTTGATCGATCGCAACCTGGTCCACTGCTTCGGCCTCGAGACCGTCCGAACGCTCCGCGGTGATTCGCCGAAGGAGCCGAGCGACGCGCCGCAGCATCGCTAGGACCCAAGCTCACAGGGAACGCGGTCCGGCACGGTGCTGGGCCGCGTTGCCCCTCCCTTTCCCAGAGTGCCGGAGGGCCTCGCCATGCTGTCCCGCATCGTGATACCCATCGACGGCTCCACGACGGCCGAGCGGATCTTCGACTACGTCGCGCCCATTGCGCGTCGCACAC
>Ga0209726_10006871_pt1 | contig 12962 bp, 8 predicted proteins | sample Subgrocontami54m_FD_187453 | JGI IMG/M metagenome (GOLD analysis project Ga0209726, IMG submission 187453) | Subsurface groundwater microbial communities from S. Glens Falls, New York, USA - GMW46 contaminated, 5.4 m (SPAdes) (version 3) | ecosystem: Environmental > Aquatic > Deep subsurface >... | reverse complement strand
CCGCCATCCGCTCCGGTTGCTGACCGGCCTGGACAAGCTGGACCTCCGAGACGCGAATGGAATTTTTCCTGAGCACCTCGCGAAGGTAATAGTAGGTTTGATCGGCGGCCCGGCTGATGCCGATTTTCTTTCCCCGAAGGTCTTCCACTCTTTTGATTGAAGGGTTCGAGAGCAGGACGTAGTCGAGAACGATGTTGGAAAGGCATCCCAGGAGAATCACGTCCCCGCCTCTCGCCGCGTAGGGAATATAGGTGGATGCGCCGGCTTGGATGAATTCAATTTCTCCGTTCGCCAAAGCTGCCGAAGTCGGTATCGTTCCTCTCATGTAAATCAGGCGAACATCCAGGCCGTAGGGCTCGAAAGCTTGTTTTTCCTTTCCCACCCAGAGCGGCGCATAGCCGCCGCTGATACTCGTGTAGACGGCTGAAACCTTTTCCAGGGAATAGGCGGGAAAAGGACCAAACCACAACGCCAGAAGCAAATAGCCCAGTATGGTTTTTTTCGCCGCGCGATTAAGACCCTGGGCCTTCAAATTGCTCATGAGGTCGAGCTCGCGCGCCCTGACCCTGGACCCATGTGGAGCCCCACGGGCAAGCCAGTGGCACCTTCCAGCACGCCCGCGGGGCGCAATCCTGAGCAAGAGCCCTCGGTCAAGGCTGGGGCTCGAGTCGAAGGGTCGTCGGACCGAACCCAGGTTGTTGCTCGAGACCCCTCCATGGTCGATGCGCTCCGCAGCTACCTTGCCGTTGCCGCTCATCGTTATCCCTCCATCGCTTGGCGGAGATCCAATAGATTTTCGATTTCCCCGCGTCGGAAAAGAGTCGTCCCCAGCAAACGGAATTGTCCAATAGTCGCCTGAATCGTTTCCGCTGGTATACCCCAGGAATGCTAAGCGTTACAAGCCGGAGATCGCGGACAGAAATTCTCTCGGGATCACGATACCGCTTGGATTATCTCTAGCCGCTTCTTTCCCTTCATCGTCTGTTCTCATCCTCACACCCTGACATCATTGCGTTGCTCTTGACCCCTGACAGAATCACTTTGCTACGACACAATAAAAAGTTGGTCTTGACTCTCTCCTGCCTGAGGAAATATAGATTCACTATCTGACTATCAGTGAGATCAAGATTGCAAAACGATAGATCTAAGCGAAGTCCAAAGAACTTTACGGAGAAGGTAGCTGGGATGAATTACCAAAGAACAAGTTTGAAGCGTTTTTTTTACGTTGTCGTGCCCCTTTTCTTCCTGGTGTCGTCCGCGGAAACAGCGGAACTAAAAAAGATTACTTTCGGCTATTCGACTCTTGGTGCCATGGCGACTGGGGCGTGGGTGGCGAAAGAGACCGGGGCGTTTGAGAAACATGGAATTCAGGCGGATCTGATCTACATCGCATCCGGCCCTGTGGTAGTACAAGCGTTGCTCGGAGGAGATCTCCAGGGCGGGATTGCGGGCACCAATGCGATCATCGCCGCGATATTGGGCGGAGCACCCATCCTTGGCGTAGCGGGGACTGCAAACAAACCTTATCACAGGCTTTGGGTGCAACCGGAAATCAATCGCGTCGAGGACTTGAAAGGTAAGACACTAGGGGTCACCCGGTTTGGTTCCATCACCGACAATCTTGCGAGAATGTTGCTTCGCAAATATGCCATGGAGAATACGGTGAATATTCGTCAGTTCGGCGGAACCCCTGAGGTCGGTGCGGCATTCCAACAACGCGCTATCGCAGGCACAGTCTCTGCCGATCTCCGCGTAGGTCCCAATGTCCCGGCCAAGATCCTGCTCAAGTTCGTTGACTTGGGTATCCCGTATTCCATGAACATGATACCGGTCTCGCGGGATTACTACCGGAAAAATCTCGAAACAGTGGAGAGCATCGTAAGAGCTTACACGGAGGGCGTCGCAGCTCTTAACAATGAAAAAAGATTGGCGTTGAAGGTCATCGCGAAATATTCACGGCTGACAGATGCCAAGAGCGTTGAGGATCTGTATCAGGATGCTGTGACTTATTTGGAGCGGACGCCTCGGCCCGATCCGGATGCGGTTGCAACTATTCTTGAGTTCCTCGGAAAAAAAGGAACTCCGTTTGAAACCTTCTTTGATAATTCCATCGTGGACCGGATGGTGCGCGAGGGATTCATTAATAAGCTCTACTACAAACGTTGAGGAGGTAAACTGTTATGGAGATTATCACGAGAAATCTGCGAGAGGAAAAAGACGGCATTGAAGGCTATATCGCTCATCCCTCGCGCGAGGAGAAGGGGCCGGGGTTGCTGTTGATCCACCAGCACTCCGGCCTCACGGGCTATCTCAAGACTGCGGCTTATAAGTTTGCCCAGCTTGGGTATTGCACGGTCGTTCCGAACCTCTACCACATGCTCGGCTATCCCGCCGAGACTCACATCGACAAAGGAACGGAGATTCAAAACAAAACTCCAGACGGAGATTTTGTGCGGGTCGTTGACAGAGGGTGGAAATACCTACGGTCGCGAAGCGATGTTGAGAATTCCAGAGCCGGCGTGATCGGCTACTGCATGGGTGGCCGGATCGGAATCCACTTCGTCGCCTCCAGTCCTGATGTTCGGGCCTTTGTCGCGTACTACCCTTCTGTGAGGAACGAGGGCCCCAGCAACATACGCCCGCGACACCCTTGCGACGCGGCGCGCGAGATTAAATGCCCTTCTATGGTGCTGTACGGCGGCCACGACAATACCAGCACATTCGACGTGCAGCAGCGCGTCATGGACAGCTTTTTTGCGAATGGCCAGGAATTGGAATGGCATTTTTTCGGCTTCGGAAATCACGGCTTCGCTTCTACGGAATCTGGCGGTTATCAGCCGCATCTGGCCGAGTTGGTTTGGCCACTGGTCGTTGATTTCCTCTCTCGCAAATTAAACGAGGCGAAGCAGTAGATTCGCGGATGCCTTGTGTTTTGCTTTCTGGATTCGGAACGGGGCCAGTAATCCACGGGGTTTTTTATGAAAAAACGCAAAGTCCTCAGCGCCACTGCTCCCTTTCTCTTGCTTTTCCTCGCATTGAGCCATGGCTTTGTCCCCAACCTTCAGGCCCAAACTGAGGCGTTCTTCAAGGGCAAAACCATCCGGATTATTGTCGGTCTTAGCGCCGGGGGAGGTTATGACCGCTCGGCTCGCCTTATCTCCCGGTATTGGGGACAGTTCATTCCGGGAAATCCCTCAATCACCGTGCAGAACATGCCGGGCGCGGGCTCCGTGGTCGCTGCCAACTACGTTTACGGAGTGGCCAAACCGGACGGACTAACCCTGCTTGCGCCGCATGCCAACATCTACTTAAGCCAGCTTGCCGAGCATAGAGAAACCAAGTTCGACCTGCGCAAATTTAACTGGATCGGCGCGGCAGAAAAGGACGATATAATGATATTCATGCGCGCCGATGCTCCCTACAACTCCATTGGCGATATCGTTACAGCCAAGGAGCCACCCAGGTGCGGCTCCACAAGCGTCAATAGCCCGGACTATGTCATGTCGAGGATTCTGGAGGAGACCATCGGGGCAAAAATAAACAACGTCCTGGGGTATCCAGGGAGCAGCGAGATCGCTCTGGGCATGGAAAGAGGGGAAGTCATGTGTATGGGCTTGATGGTTTCCACTTACTTCACCCGCGAGCCTTTTTTGAGCTGGCAAAAGAGGGGCTTTACTCGATTTCTCGCCCAGAGCGGTCGCAAGCGGGATGAGCGCGTGCCGGACGCCCCCACGATCTTTGAACTCATGAACGAATATAAGACTCCGGCCACGAGCCGCCGGGTGGCCGAGGCGATGCTGTTGGGGGGTGAGTGGGCTCGTTCCCTGATGGCGCCTCCGGGAACGCCACCGGAAAGAGTCAAAACCCTGCGCGACGCTTATGACAAGAGTTTACATGACCCTGAGCTTGTGGCCGAAGCGAAAAAAGGAAGAGTCGAGATCAAACTTACAAGAGGGGAAGAGCTGCAGCTCCTGGCCAGAGGGGTCATGGAACAACCGCCGGAGGTCATCGAACAGATTAAAAAGCTCTTTGTCCCATAGCGGTTCTCTCTTCCCAGATGGTGCCAGAGTTAGTGCCTGTCGAGTATCACGCAATATCTCCAGGCCTGCCTGCTAAGGGGTGACCCCGGCGATGACCCTGGCGACTACGGCGTCGATGAGGCACCGGCTATTTTCCCCACCCCAGCCGCCGGTCATTTCGACGTTTCGGGAATTGCAGAAACGTGGAAACGTCCCGCCGAGTTTGTCTTTCGTTGAACATGGAACCTTGAACCGGCTGAAGTCTGTAACGGCTTGAACGGAGCGAAGCGGTTGAACGACTGGAACGTTTGGAACGGGCCTCACCTCCGAAGCTTCCCCTTGGCATCCCCGCCCCATTTCGACTAGTATTCCCCCAGTGCCGATGGGGATGTGGGGACTTTGCTCCTGACGGTCCTCGGAGCGTGAATCCGAAGGCTACGCAAATGAACCCTAAGAAATTCCAGTCCACACTGAAGCGAACTGTAAAAAGCGGGAGTGTATGCAAAGGTAATGGTTTTACTGGGAAACTTTTTGAGCGTGAATAAATCAATCCCGTGATTATCCTCGAATCCATCACACCCGGAGTTGCACTCGTCGGCATCGAGCCGGCGGAGGTCGTCACCGTCGTCGCCGTCGTGCCGATTGCAGACGGCGCCGCGCAGGTCATTTACAAGACCCCAGACGGCACACTCAAGGACCGCCTGCTCAACCGAGCCGACGAAACCAACATTTCCGTCGCCACCACCGAACGCCCGTGGTCGTTTGAGGGCGACGGGGAGACGTTCAAGCTTACCGTAGAAGCCAAGCGAATTGACTTGGCGTTCCTGTTCGATCCCATGATGGCCGTTCACACGTCGAATGTGGAACCGCTTCCGCACCAGATCACCGCCGTCTACGACTCCATGCTGCCGCGCCAGCCGTTGCGATTCGTCCTCGCTGACGATCCCGGTGCCGGCAAGACCATCATGGCGGGCCTTTACATCCGTGAACTCATAATGCGCGCCGACGCCCGTCGCATCGTCATCGTCGCCCCCGGCGGCCTGGTTGAGCAGTGGCGCGATGAAATGTTCGAGAAGTTTGGCATGGAGTTCCGCGTCTTCTCCCGCGAGCTGGAGTCCGTCACGCCAAGCGGCAATCCGTTTGAAGACCTCGATCATCTCATTGTTCGCCTCGATCAGATGTCGCGCAACGAGGACCTGCAAGATAAACTCTGCGCCGCCGGCTGGGATCTCGCCGTATTCGATGAAGCGCACAAACTCGCCGCCCATTTCTACGGCGCCAAGCTGGAGCGCACGAAGCGGTTCAATCTTGCGGAGAAGCTCGGTGCCCAGACACGGCACCTGCTGCTAATGACCGCCACGCCGCACAACGGCAAAGAAGAGGACTTTCAGCTGTTTCTCTCCCTGCTCGACTCCGACCGATTTTACGGGAGATTCCGCGACGGCGTTCACAAGGTGGACACCTCCGATCTCATCCGCCGCATGGTCAAGGAGGAGTTGGTCAAGTTTGACGGCACACCGCTCTTCCCGGAGCGCCGCGCTTACACCGCCAACTACAAACTCTCCGACATCGAAAACGCGCTCTACGAAGCCGTCACTCAGTACGTGAAGACGGAAATGGGCAAGGCCGATGAACTCGACGGCCAGCGCAAAGGCTCTGTCGGTTTCGCGCTCACATCACTCCAGCGCCGCCTTGCCTCCAGCCCGGAGGCCATCTTTCAGTCCATCAAGCGCCGCCGCGAACGGCTCGAACTCCGCTTGCGCGAGGAAAAGCTGGGCGGGCGCGGTCAGCAAATCGTCGCCGAAACCCTCGACACTCCGCCCGAAGATGATGACGACTTGAACGCCGAGGAGCAGGAGCGACTTGAAGAAACTCTCATGGACAAGGCGACTGCCTCTCGCACCATCGCGGAGTTGGCGGACGAGATCCGCATCCTAGAAGGCTTGGAGCAACAGGCGAAGGCCGTGGTCGCGTCCGGCCAGGACCGAAAGTGGGAGGAACTCTCCCGTATCCTGCAAGATGATCCCCATATGCGCGATGCGGGCGGCCGGCAGCGGAAGCTGATTATTTTCACCGAACACCGCGCCACGTTGAATTATCTTCACGAAAAAATCGGTGGTGTCCTCGGCAACCCCGACGCTATTGTTACGATCCACGGAGGCACCCATACCGACGAACGCCGCAGGCTTCAGGCTCTTTTCCGCTCCGATCACGACGTGCGCATTCTCCTTGCCACCGACGCCGCCGGCGAAGGTGTGAATCTTCAAAACGCTAACTTGATGGTCAATTACGATCTACCGTGGAATCCGAACCGCCTCGAACAACGCTTCGGTCGCATCCATCGCATCGGTCAGCAAGAGGTTTGTCACCTATGGAACCTCGTCGCTAATGAAACCCGTGAAGGCGCAGTCTATTTCCGTTTGTTGGAGAAGTTGCGGGATATCAGCGCGGCTCTCAAAGGACGTGTATTCGACATCCTTGGCGAAGTATTTGAAGGCCAGAGTCTGAAGGAACTGATGGTTGAAGCCATCCGCTACGGCGACCAACCCGAGATCCGTGCCAAGCTCAGCCAGAAGATTGAGAACGCACTCGACCATGACCATCTCAAGAGCATCCTTGAGCGCAACGCGCTCGCTGAGGAAACCTTAAACCCAGAGCGTCTCTTTGCCGTGAAGGAGGAAATGGAGAAGGCCGAGGCCCGCCGCCTCCAGCCTTACTTCGTTCGCGCCTTCTTCATGAAAGGCTTCGAGTCACTCGGCGGTTCCATCTTCCCCCGCGAGCCCGAACGTTTCGAGGTTGCCCATGTGCCCGCCGTGCTGCGCGAACGCGACCGCGTCATCACCGGGCGCAATCGTCGAGACCTCGCTCCCGTCCTTCGCCGTTACGAGCGCGTCTGCTTCACCAAAGATGCGGTGCGCCCGCTGGACCGCCCTGGGCTCGCCTTCGCCAGCTTGATTCATCCCGGTCACCCGCTCATGCTCGCTCTCAGCGATGTCATACTGGAGCAGCACACCAATCTTCTCCGCCAGGGCACAATTCTCGTGGACCCGTCTGACGACGGCGAGCAACCCGCGTTGCTCTTCCTCCTCACCCATGAGGTGAAATCTGGCGACGGCCAGGCCATTTCCAAGCGCCTGCAATTTGTCCGCGTCCTGCGGGATGGCAGCGCCACCTTTGCCGGATGGGCACCACACCTTGACCTGGAATCGCTCGCGCCCGCCGAGCGCCCGCTATTGGCCGAGACGCTGGTGGCGCCATGGCTCACCGCTGGACTGGAACAGCGCGCTCTCGCCCTCGCGGCTTCCACCCTCGTCCCGGAGCATTTTAGCGAAATCGCCGGACGCCGCATCGCTCATGTGGACAAGACGCTCGCAGCCGTTCACGAGCGACTGACCAAGGAAATTGATTTTTGGTCCGACCGCTTCATCAAGCTGACCGACGATAAAGCCGCCGGAAAGGACGTGCGCCTCAACCTGGAAAATGTTCGCCGTACCATCAGCGATCTCGAAGCAAGGTTGGAGAGCCGCAAGAAGGAACTCCAGTCTATGCGCCACGTCACCTCTGCCACGCCGGTCGTCCTCAGCGGCGCATTGGTCGTTCCTGCTGGATTGCTGCGCGAGTTGCGCGGCGAAACGCCGCCCGATGAAACAGCGGCCATGTTTGCCGCCGACCCGGCCGCCCGCTCACGCATTGAGAAGCTCGCGATGGGCGCCGTTCGCCGCGTTGAGGAGTCTCGCGGCTGCCGAGTCGTGGATGTCTCCGCGCAGAAATGTGGTTGGGATATTACATCCTATCCGCCGCCCGTGGACGGCAAACAAGCGGAATCTCGCCACATCGAAGTCAAAGGCCGAGTCAAGGGATCGGGAACTGTAACCATCACCCGCAACGAAATGCTCTATGCCTTGAACCAGTCCGATAAATTTATTCTCGCCATCGTGCTTGTCGCCGAAGCCGATGCTGTCGAAGGCCCGTTCTATCTCCGCAACCCGTTCGATAGTGAACCCGGCTGGGGCGTGTCCTCAATCAATTACGATCTCAACGCACTCCTTAAACGAGCGAAACTTACGCCATGAAAACACCTCAATCATCCCAAATCCCCGACAACCTGCCATCATGGTTTGCGCGCCCTGTCCCAAAAATAATGCAGGAGACGTGTCTTTTTCGCTTGAGTTTGTCGTCCGCTCTTGTCCGGCTTCACGTTAGCGTCGATGATTTGGGCCGCTGGCATGAGCGGGGATGGATTTCATTCGACGGGAGAATGGACGATGAGGTGGATGAGTTCGATGACCCGAAGATTCTTGAGATTACAGTGGTCCGCGACATAGTGCGATCGGGGCTGAGTGCGATCTAGGGGACGTGCGATCTAGGGGACGTTGTTGACTAGCTGGACAAAGTTTTTCGACTCTAACGAGCGCGCATTATTTATTGCCAAGAGAGGAGCGCAAACCGTCGATATTGTCTGATGTCTTCGAAATGACTGTTCGAGTTACCGGCGCCACACCAAAGCCGGGTGTTACTAGATAAGAGCTTCCAATCCCTTACGGTCAAGGAGGTCGAGAAGCTTCAGAGACGGCCCGCTTGGCTGCTTGGCGCCGATCTCCCATTGACGCACGGTTGAAAGGCTCGTGTTTAAAACCGTCGCCAGTACCGCTTGACTGATACGGTGCCGTTGGCGCAAAGCGCGAATCTTCTTACGCGAGTAGCGCGGTATCGGGGCGAGACAGAGCGCGTCGTACTCGCGCATTCGACGTTTGCTAATGAATCCGGCCGAATGGAGATCGGCGGCCGTCCCATGAACAGCCTCTAAAATTCGACTTTTCTCTTGTGTTTTAGTTTTCATGGCATATCTCCTGCACCGTTTTTGCCGCTACAGCGGCCGACAATTCAGACACTCCGAGTCGGAGAAGATCAGAAGCAAGAGCTTTGAGCGCGCTTAACTCCTTTGCGTTGATATTGTCTCTATCGTTTTTTTCAAACCCAAATACGAAGAACCACCGATTTACACTGTTTGTTGCAACCAACGTGCGTGTACTGCCCCTTTTGCCGCGACCCGGCAGGGCCACGCGTTTCTTTATGATTCCGCCGCCAAGATTGGCATCGATCAACCCTCGCTCCATTTCCTCAACAGTCCTGCAAAGCGCGTCAATCGAAAGATCAGTTTTGCCGAGCCATCGACTGAAGTGACGGGTCATGAAAACTCGCTTCATTCTTGGTAATATATCACTTAGTGAACTAGTTCACAAATCTTGTTTGGGCCTCTCTAAGGAAGAAAAGAGGGACAGTCTACTTTTCAGTCGCCTGGTGTAACGCCGCCGTGTTGGAAGTGTCGAGGGGGCAGGTCTTGGATCTTGCTGTGGCCAGATGAAATGCTTACTTGACCGTAAAGTCTGGTTCCAGCCGTTCAAATCGTTCAAGCCGTTCCAAACGTTGAAGATTTGCGGGAGACGTGGTGATTTCGTCGCCGTGCTGTTTAATCTACCAAACTTGTAAGACTTCGATGGGCAGTTCAACAAAGCGATCTAATCGAAGGTCGTTAGTTAAAAACAGGTCGCAACCGGCCACGCTGGCACACTAACGTAAGGTAACCTGATATTCGCTCTCCTCATCGCCGAAGAGCATCGCGGGGCGTCTGATTTTGACCTTGATGGGGTCGCCTGTTTTTTTGTAGAAGAGCGCAATTTTGACATCTTCGATGCTCTCGATTGGGTGGCCATCCAGGGTTAAAAGTATGTCCTCCGTTTTGAGGCCCGCCTTTTCGGACACGCTGTCCGGAACAAACTTGGTAATCCGCACTTTTTGGTCCTGTTCTTGGAGGTATACCATCAACCTCGGAGTTGTCGCGGCTTCCGCGGGCTCGGGAAACACGACAAAATCGGCAATGTCTCGCTTCAGGGCAGCGTCACTAAGCAAAATCGCATAATCGATTCTGTTTCTCCGGAAGACGCGCTTGGGTATTCCCGAACCATATTCGAAATGCCCGGCGCCGGCGGCGACCACCATCCTGAAATCGGGGTTCTTCTTGAGGAAGCGGTCGATCGATTCCGCCATGGTTTCATCCCAAAGGACCTGTGCCTGGTGAAAGTGAGTGAAGGTTTTTGCTTCGAAGTGTTGGTGCGCTTTAAACACGATTTCCAGCCGGGCGCGATAGGCCTCGTCGGAAAGATCCAAATCCTGGGGGATATCTTGCTTCTCGGCTGCGGAAAGGGAGTCGAGTCCGGTTTTGCCGACTTTGTCGATGATCTCGCGCGGCAAGTTGAGCGCCACCACCGGGATTCGATGGCTCCTGGCATAGTCTAAAAGCGGCTTATAAAGGTTGTAGTTGACATCCCACCGCTTGAAATATTCGGACCGTTTCAAGAAGGCGCGCTCGTCGATCGCGCCCGAGATGTAATCGTCAAGCGCCTTTTGGGATGGTCGTTGAAACATCTCCATGCCCAGGGCGATTTTTGGATTCTTCCGGTGCAGAGTCTCAAGGACCTGGAGCTGGACCAGGTGATGGGCGTATTTATCGTGTCCTTCGCCAACGTAAATGATTTTTTTACCGGCAACCCTTTCAATAACATCCGAAAGGCTTTGCATAGTCGACAGATCGATCACCAGCGCTTGATCTTTAACGTTCTCTTGAATCCCACGTTCGGATGGGGCGACCGTCTTGACGACATTGACACCGTTCTCAAATCTCAGCCGGGAATATTTGCCGTAGTGAAAAATTTTGGGGAACGCAGCGTTTGTTTCGGCAAGAGAGTCGCTGGAGATTATTCCGACCACCTGTGCGGGATTCGCCGGATTCTTCTTGGCAACGATGCTGAATCCGCGTTCAGTGACCTCCGCGCTGCCATAAAGCGTTCGCACAGCCGGATTGTCCCCACCGAGTATGAGGAGTGAGACAGGCTGGGTGGCAAGATCGCCGAGCGCCTCTGAGGATTTTACTTCTGCGCCTTTGGTCCGAAAGCTTTCTATGACCGGTTGATAATAGGACTCATCTCGAACAGGACGGACGACGATCGTTTTACCTTCGCCCAACAGCGGCCCAATCACGGCAGGGATTTCCTGGTCCGCTAGTTTGCGCGCAATATCGAAGTCCTCGTCAAGAACGACCCTGGCAGGTTCATTGTCAAGCTCAAGCCGAACCCGCTTTTTCCCTTCGTCAAGCCGCAAACGAGTCTTCTTTTCACCCCCGGACTTGTAGACAACCTTTATCGGGACCTCAAGTTGATAGGCCGGACCGCTTTGAGTCAGGTCGAAGCTGAGCGCAAAGTTGCCGCCGCTACGCTCGACCGCAAAACCGCTCATCTCAAGCCCGGGAAGACCCGTGCGCTTAACCCACTGTTCAAAAAACCAGCCCAACGTTTTTCCGGATTGAGACTCAAAAGCGTCCCTGAGATCATCCCAGGACGCGCGCTGGAACTGCTTTTGCAGTATCAAGCTTTTGAGACCGCCGAAAAAAGCGTCGTCCCCCAGCATCTGCCGCAACATGTGAAAGACCATGGCGGTTTTGCCATAGCCGATCGACCGCGAAGCGGCATTGAATCGCCGGGTGAAACTGTCGAGCGGAAATTCGTTGTCCTGCCGGACATAGCTCGCATAATCGATAAGAATCTGCTTGCGGTACACCCATCCCTCCTGCTTGCGCTCTTCATAGAGGTGATCCGCGAGATAGGTTGTTAACCCCTCGGTCCAGTTGCCCCCCTTCTCGCCAGGGAATACCTGGTTGCCGAACCATTGATGCAGGATTTCATGCCCCAGGGAGGTTTCCACGATGAACGGAAGGCGCACGACATCCTGGCCCAGCAGAGTGTAGGTGGGCATGGAATATCCCGTCGGAAGAAAATTTTCCACGATGGCAAATCTTTTGAAAGGAAAAGGCAGCAGCAGTTCTTCATACATCTGGATATATTTCTTGGCGTAGTCCAGATAGTTGCGCGCCAGCCCCTGATCCTCGGCGAAAAAATAGGCCGACAGTTCGATGTTATGAAAGCGTTCCCTCGTAACCCGAAAGCGGTCGCTGGCGACGAGATTGATGCCATCGAGCGGATGATCCAGCTCAAAGGCAAAGGTCACTCCGCCGCGTTCTTCACGGGTGTCGATCTTGTCGGCCTCGGAGACAGCAGCGAAGCCGCGCGGCAAAGTGGCCTTCAATCGATAGCGCGCCAGCGCTTCTATCTGGGGATACCAGGCTGAGGTCAGAAAAATTCCTTCCCGGCTGATCACACTTGGAATATTTGCGTCCCGCCCGGGGGAAACTGAGCCTCTCGGTGCGAAGACCCCATCGTAATTAATTTCCAGGGAACCACTGTCCGGCGGCGTGAGCGCGAGAAGACCGCTTCGTACCTCGAATTCGAGGCGGCGCCCGTTGATGCGCACGCTGTGAATCGCCAGCCGGCCAACGTTCAACAACAATGGCCTTGATCGACTAACCTGGATTGTGGCCAAGCCTATGAGCTTGGAACGCGGGATGTCGAAGGACACGGCCAGGTCATATTGGAGCGCTTGCTCGACAGCCGAATGGCCGGTCTGGGAGATGAAAGCTAAAACCACAAAAAACGACGCAAGGATGCCACGGCGGTAGATCATTTGATAACAATTTATCCGGGCGCGGCGCGAAAGTCTATGCGGGTATCTCCGGGCTACAACTTTTCGAGAGTGCCCACCGCTGAGACGCCGAGGACGCGGAAAAGCTGATGAAGGTCTTTTGGGGAAAACCTCGGGGCCGGGGTCAGGCCCGGGGGTCGGCCTGAGTATTGACTATTTGGCCAACACGCCAGCGAGCTTCTCCTCCGTTTGTTTTTCCCGATGCGTCTGATACCAACCATAAAGCCGACTGATCATCGACGCGTCTCGATGAAGCCGTCCTGCCAGCTCCTTGGTCGTTAGCCCACACCACTCCCGCGCCAGATAAACTAACTGCGCTCTTAGCGCCACCCACTGGCGCTGGCGTCCCGC
>Ga0209726_10006865_pt1 | contig 12978 bp, 13 predicted proteins | sample Subgrocontami54m_FD_187453 | JGI IMG/M metagenome (GOLD analysis project Ga0209726, IMG submission 187453) | Subsurface groundwater microbial communities from S. Glens Falls, New York, USA - GMW46 contaminated, 5.4 m (SPAdes) (version 3) | ecosystem: Environmental > Aquatic > Deep subsurface >... | reverse complement strand
ATACGGGCCAAACAAGCCGATGTGCGGAACTTTGATGGGCTGGGTGAGGAATACGACCTGGTGCTTTCAACTATGGTCCTGCATTTTCTCTCTAACCACGAGGAAGCGGTTGAAGCTATAGACGCTATGCAGAAAATGACCGCCAAGGGAGGTGTTAATGTCATTTGCGCCTACACTGATAAAAGCCAAACTGGTCTTCGGCCATATTTACTCAACGCAGAGGAACTAAGGAAATCATATTCAACCTGGGAGATACTTGCATTTAATGAGTTGGAAGGAGCGGATATAAAAATTGATGGCTCTGATAAGGGAAAGAAAGTATATCGTGTGGAGTTAATCGCGCGAAATTCTTGAATTTTACAACGGTACATCGAACGCAAATGCACCGGCGCCGGTAACGAGAAGCGAGAGTGAAACAGCACACATAAAGAGATAGAACCAGACACTTTCGGTGAGAATGTCCGGATACCTTTTTCGATAGTAAAGTGATTTGAGTGCCAAGGCCGCAGTAATGAGTGCTACTATTTGCGTGTAGAGTCCCGCGACAAGTAAAAGACCAATACAAACTTCAAATATACCCTCGATATGTCCTTTCGTGCGGCCGAGTACGCCATAACGCTCGGAAAACCTCGACGCGAGCGCCGAACGCTGTTTAAAATGCCGGTATCCGATACATACTAAATAGAGGCCAAGCGCTAGTCTTAAAAGGAAAGGCGCGAAGAAGCCTAAAGACAGGAGGTCGGGGAAAGGATTGAGAATCATTACAAAGAGTATACGCTATCAAGATGAAAAAAGAAGCGGTACTGATTCTTCACAATATAAGAAGCGTTCATAATGTCGGTTCCATTTTTCGCACCGCCGACGCTGCTGGTGTTTCAAAAATATATCTGACGGGCTACACGCCAACACCACTTGATCGTTTCGGACGGAAGCGGAAGGACATCACAAAAACGGCGCTTGGAGCGGAAGACAGCGTTCCGTGGGAGGCGATAAAAAACCCGCAGGCGCTTATGAAGCGCCTGCGGGTAGAAGGTTTTTCAATCGTCGCGGTTGAGCAATCACCGGATGCAATTGATTACAAAAAACTCAAGCCAATCTTTCCCGCGGCGTTTCTTTTTGGTAACGAGGTGCGCGGCCTTTCCTCCGCCCTGCTTCGAAAGTGCGATACGGTTGCGGAAGTCCCCATGCGCGGGCGCAAAGAGTCCCTCAATGTAAGCGTTGCCGCTGGCGTGATACTTTTTCAGTTGCTTCGCTAAAAGGAGTAGGTATCAACAGTCTTTCCGTTTGTATCGAGGAGTAAAACGACTTCACGCTCACTTTTCCAAAGTTTTTGATTCTCGTTTAGGAAGATACGCCATTCGTTTTCCACAAAGTTGCTGTCGTTGCGATGTGTCGATACGCAACTATTGTAATTGACCTTGCTCGTTATAAATTCTTGACACGAGGCCGGTAACTCGTAGGGTGGCGCTACTACCATCTGACATGAGGGAATACCTTCAATATAGTTGATACAGGTGTCGCTTAAATTTTGATTTTGATAATTTCGGAGTTCATCGGACGCGCGCGGACAGCGCAAAGAAAGAGAGGGATTAAATTCTTGAAATTGACTGAAATAGCCCGTACAGAGATTTGTGCGAAATGAGGTGCCAATGGGAGAGCGCCCAGTCACAATGTATGCCGTGCCTCCAGTCGCGAGGACAACATGTCCTTGAGGATTCACTTGTCCCGCGTAGGGAAGCGCACTTCCTTCTCCGATGGAGCTTGCTTTACTTGAAACCGCGCTTTTGAGCGTCCAGCCGGTGATATCAATACTGCGATTCGCCAGAAGGGTTATGGACTCGCTGCCGGGGGTTGCGCTTTCATAGGTAGTGACGCCCGTAATCGTTACCGCGCCGCGCTCCGATGAGGCCTGTCCTTCCGGGATAGCGCTTGGAAGAGTGCTCGACGCGTTTTCGCCATAAGTTGTACCTGATCCAAGCGGCCACGGTGGCGAAAGAAAGGGACGAATATCGCCCACCTTCTGTGGCCCGCCGCTCACAAACCACGCAATACCAATTGCAACAACCACAAATATCAAAAACAGGAGATCATTTTTTGCATTCATCCCGTTAGAGGTAGCTCCGCTTCAGCGAAGACAGAAAAGCTACCAGGGTATTGTCTGTTAATGGGTTCGACATCGTGGCTTGTGTTTGAGAAGCGGAGCGTTTGGAAAGTCTGTACACGGTATTGTACCAACTTTTATTACCTCTAACGGGATTCATCCCACTATCTTAGTGTTTTTTAGGAGCAAGAAGCAAGTGCAATTCCTTGCGCGCAATATCGGCGTCGCTCCACGGTGTCTTTCTGCCCCCCGCCTCCATTAAGTATGGGTCGGTGCCTTTGCCGGTAATAAGTACCACATCATCTTTTTGTGCAAGCGAAAGCGCCCGACGAATTGCCTCGCGCCGGTCAGTAATTTTTTCCGGCGTATGAACCGTAAAGCCTCGCGCAACATCTTCAATAATAGCCAACGGGTCTTCCTCATACGGGTCGTCGCTGTTGAGGATGCTCACCTCGCAGAGTTGGTCTCCAATTTTTCCGAGCTCGGGCCGTTTCCACTTATCACGACCGCCGCCGGTGGAGCCGAACACGCAAATTTTTCTCTGCGCGGGGAATGCCTCAAAAAGAGCTCGCAGTGATTCGGGGGTGTGTGCGTAGTCAACGACTACGGTAAACGGTTGCCCCTCGATTATTTTTTCAACGCGCCCCGGAATGTGACCTATTTTTGTAATCGCGCGGGCAATGGTTTCGTTTTTTATTCCTTGGCTTCGTGCAAATGTCGCCGCGGCGAGAATGTTGTACAAATTAAAGGCGCCGATGAGGGGGGAGTGCATCGGTGTACCTGCGAATGTGAAGTCGATGCCATCCTGTTTCAATGTGTAAGGCTCAGCATCGGCAAGATTAAAGGGCAGTTTTTCTGCACTACCTGCCGCGGCAAGGAAACGCTCTCCATACACATCGTCGGCGTTTGCAACCATAACGCGTCTCTGTTTGGGGGAATGTTTAACGGCCGCGGCAATTTTTAATTTCGCCGCGGCGTATTTTTCAAATGAACCATGCGATTCTATATGCTCGGGCGCAAGGTTGGTAAAGATGAGTGCGTCGAGGTCAATGAACTTGTGCCGGAACTGCTTCACGCCCTCCGAGGTCATCTCCAGAATGGCATATTGGCAGTGCGCGTTCACCGCCCGACGCAAAAACTGCTGCATAAAAAACCGTCCCGGCATGGTCATCTTAAAAAGATTTCGCTCCGATACTCCGGCTACTTTGAAGCGGATGGTTCCGGCAACCGCTGTTCTAAAACCGGCTTCCTCAAGAATCGCATTCACGAGCTCCACGGTGGTTGACTTGCCTTTGGTACCGGTAACGCCGATGACGATAAGTTTCCGGGAAGGGAACCGGTAGATGAGGGCTCCTCCGAGTGCGAGTGCGTAGTGGTATGGAATTTGGAGCGCGTTGAAAAGCGGCACCGGAACCAATTGCTTGAGTGTTCGAAACATTATCTTCCCAGTACTTTAAGTGCGAGCTTAAGGCGCTCGCTGGCGCCCGCGGCTTCTTTAGGTATTTGTTTCAACGCCTCGCGCGCCTCTCTGGTTTGGTAGCCGAGGGATTTAAGCGCTTCCAAAACATCAGCGTCATCTTGCATCGAACCGCTCTCGCCGCCTCTTTCAATCGCGCCGACCTTGTCGCGCAATTCAAGCACAATTTTTTCTGCGATTTTTCGTCCAATACCCGAGACTTTGGTGAGGTAGGTGCTGTTGCCCTCGGCGATAGCGGCGGTAATCGTCGGCACATCAGCAATGCTCAAGATGGCAATGGCGCTTTTGGGACCGATGCCGGAAACCGAGATAAGCAGTTCAAAAAAATGAAGTTCTTTGCGCGTGAGGAATCCGTACAAGTCCAGGGCATTTTCTCGAACCGCTAAGTGGGTAAGCAGAGTAACTAGTTCTTCTTTCTTCGCGAGTTTTTGGTAGGCACCAGTCGTGACACGCATGCGATACCCGACACCGCTGACATCAAGCGTGATGAATCCACCCGCGCGTTCCGCTATGGTACCGGTGAGTTGTCCGATCATGTTCCTAGCTTACAGCTTTTAGCTCTTAGCTTCTAGCTCTACGACACATTGCAGCGAGGGAAGAATCCTGCTATATTTCTTCTTGCTTTAGTGTTTTCCTAACAACTAATGAAGCTAATAGCTAACAACTAGGTATATGGCAATTACGAAAGGAGCAAAGAAAGCAATTCGTTCCAGCGCGCGTAAGCGTGTTTTTAACTTGCGCCGCAAACACGCGATTGACGATGTAACGAAGCAAATTCGCAAGCTCGTTGCGGCAGGAAAGAAGAAGGAAGCGCAAGCACTTTTGCCGAAAGCGTATCAGGCGCTTGACAAGGCAGCGAAGACCAACTATTTGAAAAAGAATGCCGCATCCCGCAAAAAATCTCGCCTCGCGGCGCTCATTAAAAAATCGAAATAAACAAACCTCGGCCCCGGCCAGGAACTACAAAACCCCACCATATATGGTAGGGTTTTGTAGTCAGGGTTGCTTTCGTTTTGGAGTAGGGAAGAGTAGAAAGTGCAACGGGTGTTTCTTTTTGAGTCGATAGAGCGCGCTCGTGGCGTAGAGATACCGGTCGTCCGCTTTTTGCTTGCGCACCGGAAACTCTTTTTCCATGGCGCGAACCGCTTGTTCATAGCCGGGAAATTCGTCATTGAGCCATCGGTCAACCCGTCGCACCAACGAGTTGCCGACATGTAGCTTTTCTGCAATCTCATTATATGTTTTTCCCGCAATAAGTTCGCGCGCGACCAGTATCCGACGACCAAGCATGACCCGCTCGCTTTGGGTCAAGAGGTCGCGTAAAAATATTTTCATCGCGGCGCGCCCCGTTACGGTTCCCGCCGCGGTGTAGAGAGCGTCGAGTGTCTGTATGCGCGCTTCTTTTGACATTTTTTCTGCTTGGACTTTCATATCTGGAATCCTACCATATATGGTAGGATTCCGCCACGGTAGCGGTGAGTAAATTGTTGAGTGGGTTGTTTTGAACCCTCTCGGCAGGTCGGTCACGAGTTGCTAAGTATTTTACTTCGCATGCTCGTAAAATACTAAGCACTCTCGACCCCGGCTCGGCGCTTGCTCGTCCACTGGACGCGCGCCTGCGCCCTTCGATTCCTGCCGAGAAGCACTCATTGTATTCGTGTCCTCTCGGCAGGAATCGAACCTGCATCGCTTCCTTCGGAGGGAAGCATCCTATCCATTGAACGACGAGAGGGATTGTCTAATTCAGCTCACAGTAACATACCCCGAGGTTTAACCTAGGGAACACCCGTCTTCGCGAGCTCCGACTAGTAAATATGCCACACTACATTTGGTCACGCATAAAATCCTACTGGATTTTTGCGCGACCCCGGCTCGGCCCGTCGGCCTGCGCCCGGCATTTGTGTCCCACACATTGGTCACAGATATTTCGCTACTGCGAAATTCCGCGACCCCGCCTCACCCGCCTTCGCGAGCTGCGGCTGGCAATTGTTTCCCACACATTTGGTCACGGATAATTTCTTACTAGAAATTTCCGCGACCCCACCTCGGTAGCCAAGCTACCTGCGGTCGGCAAAATATACCCCACACATTGGTCACAGATATTCCGCTACTGCGGAATTCTGCGACCCCGTCTCGCTCGCCTTCGCGAGCTCCGACTGGCAAATTATGCCCCACATAATTTGCCCCCGGCAGGAATCGAACCTGCATCAGCAGCTCCGCAAGCTGCTGTCCTATCCATTGAACGACGGGGACTAACACTACGCACTCTAGCAAAATCTGTCGTTTTTGCCAGTTACTGTTTTTGTAATCGTCTTCTTCGAGTATACTTTGCCCATGTTTTCACGCCGGCACTACAAAGAACAACTTGACGCTTGTTTCGATTGGATACGGGAAGTTGCGACTCCGGAAGACGTCATTAAGATTCAGCTCCGAGGTTCTAAGGTTTTTTTTATCTTTGAGTTTCCGCTCTCGTCTCGGGATCGACCGAAGCGGGTCATGCACTCCGGCGCCGAATCTCAAACAACTTTTTTTATTACGACACCAACGGTTCGTCCGCCGGAAGGATTTCTCCAAGTTTTTACTTCCCCGGTACTTGCGGTGTGGGAAAACCCGGAACAGATACGGGAATTTATTCCCCTGCGGCGTGGCCTATCTGAATTTGAAAAAAAATTACTTCTGGATATTGCCCGTGAAGGGCTTGCGAAGTTTTTGACTACCGGTCGTTGGCCTTCCCTGCATACCTCTGCACGCCGCGCAGAAATACCATCTCGACTGCACCGCAAAAGCGATGTCGGCGTCGCACTATGGGTGGACGGACGCATGCGGGGTTCTATGATTGAAACAGGGAAGCACCTACTGGAGGGTATATTGAGCGCAGCCGCGCTAGCCTCGAAGGACTCTCGATTTCCTCCTGTGCAAGCCGATGAGTTGCCACATACCCGGATCGAAATAACCCTCATTAGGCCATTGAAAGTTCCCCTTAGGGAGGAGGAATACCGTGCCAATGAGATTTATCCGACTAAAGGATATGTGCTTACCGAGAAGGACCATGTAGGGTGGTATTTGCCCGAAATGTTTAATGTGCGGCGATTTACAACACTCAAGGAATTTGCACAATCTCTCGCGACCGAAAAAGCGAAGCTTGGTGTTTCTCCTAACGCAAAAAGAGTTATACGGACCTTCGATACGGAAGATTTTATTGAATCCGCTGATGAAACCCACCGGCCGCTTTCCTTGCTAGGGCCGGCTGTTTCTTTCGGAACGGTCAGGTTTCCTCTGCAGGAATCTGTTCTGGATCGTCTTACTTTGGCGGCACAGTGGCTTTGTGGGCTTCAGCAAGAAAACGGAAGTATGCCAGCGATACTATCACCGCTTTTCATGTATGAAAAAAACGATTTGCTCCGACAAACATTCACACTCTTAGCTCTAGCGGAGTATCATCGGACATTTCCATCGCCGGCTATTGACCGGGTGCTCAAACGCGGTGCACAGTATCTTGCTCGTATTGAAAAGCAAGAGCCACACACCTTTCTGTGCGAGGTCTATCGCGGACAACTTGCGATCGCTCGTGGGGATAGAGAAGTTGCGGAACGTATCGGCGCAAAATTTGCAGAACTTCCACTTTCGAAATTTGAACCGATAACCTATGCGCAACTACTTGTGTTTTTCGCTAAGCTCAATGAAAGAGGTCATCCCCATGTATCCGAGCTACTGTCTGCACTTGAGCGCACATTTAAGGAACAGCGGAGAAAAAATGCATCGATGAATCTTGCTGTCTGGGCAGAGGCCGCGCTCGCATTTCATTTCCACAGTTCACCTATGAAAGAATCAGTTATCGAATGGATACTTCCCTACCAAAATCGTGATGGAAGTTTTCCTCGTGACACGCACGGAGGATTGCCGTACACGCGCGGTACGGGAAAGATTTTTGAAGTCTTGGCTTTGTGGCCGGATCGGTATCACGATGCGCTCGGGCGCGCTTTGTCGTGGCTTTTATCCATGCAATACACGGAAGACTCGTTGTTTTTTGTTTCACCGGAGCGGCGCGACAGATTTTTGGGTGGATTCCGTCATGATATGCTTAATGCCGATACTTGGATCGATGCGGCTGGCCACATATTGCTTGGCGCTGCACGATTGAAAAAATATGGAGGAAGAAACAGTTAAACAAGAAAATCAATTTTTCCGCGTGCCGCTTATTCCGGCAAAAGAGGTCTTTACTTCTGCCGCCTCACCCAGTTTTCGCTATCAGACAGAGTATCAGACCACCGTCCTCAATAGGGTATGTCGTACCTTTTTAGACGCGCTTGAGTTGCGCACGGGCTCGCTCTATGCGCGAAACGGTCCAAGGTTTGATGACCCTCGGTGGGAGAAATTGCTTAAAACTCTAGAGCAACACGGCGGAGTATACTCGCTTTCTCAAAATTCGGTGTTTACCGACGAGGTCAAAATGTACTTCTTTGATATCTTTATGCATCCTGCGGCAAAAACAGGCAGCGGCCACCTGCCGAATTTTACTGGTTTCGGCCGTGGCGTTTCGGATGATTATTTTGAGGCATTGTCAAAAGTTTTCGGCGAATTTCTTGAGCGGTATGCGCTTCTGTATTATGAGAATGAGTGGTTGTTACGCGCCTCGGTCTCCCATCTGAAGCAAAAAAAAACAAAATTTATTCACCCGGAATCGTTTGCTGGTTTTAGTGCACACCAACGAACGTTGCCGCATAATCGCGACACCGCGTATGACGAGAATTCGCTGTTTCAGTGGATTCCGGTTCGTGAGATTTCAACGGGTAAAGAAGTGTTGGTGCCGGCGCAGTTTGTTTCTTGGGTCTATTGTCGGCATCATGAAGAGTACACGGAGCCGCGCCTGGTTGAGCCAAATACGAACGGCGCGGGCGGCTATTTTACTCGCGATGGCGCAATCCTCTCCGGACTATACGAACTTATCCAGCGAGACGCTTTTTTTCTCTATTGGTTTAATACCTTAAGTCCCAAAAGAATTGATATTGCCACGGTTACCAACCCGCGTCTTACCGCGCTGTTTGCGCAAGCAAAGCGGTTACGGTTCGAGGTGGTTTTTCTTGACATAACCAGTGATTTCAAAATTCCAACGGTGGTATGTGTTCTATTGGACCACAGCGGCATCGGGCCGAAAATATCACTTGGAGCCGGGTGCGGACAGAATCCCGATGAAGTATTACGCCGTGCGTTTACCGAAGCGTGCGGTCTGCACCACTGGCTCCGGCTTCGCAGCGAGCGATATATGCTGCCGGAAAAGTATGAGCCATTTTCAAACACCTGGATGGATATAGGACAAATGGAACGACTGCTGCTTTGGGCAAACTCCGATATGTTTCCGCACATTGCATTTTTCTTCAGCGGAGCACAGGAGACCTATGCAGATTTTGCGTCGAACTCTCGCACTTTTTCTGATGAAACAGCAGAGCTTGTCTGGCTTACGCAGCATCTTTCCTCCGCAGGATATGAATCTTTTTATTACGAATCGAAGCACCACCTACTGCAAAAGACCGGGTATTTTGCCGCACAGGCCATAGTTCCGGGTCTTATTCCTCTCTACCTCCGTGAAATAGACGCACCCCTTGGAGCCAAGCGTATAAAGACCGGGGTTGAGCGTATGGGCAAGAAACCAGCAGACATCCTGAATCCTTTGCCGCACCCTTTTCCTTAGCGGTGTTGAGAGGCCTTATTGCGTAGAGGATGCTTGTGTTACACTACCTGTATGGTTAGATCCTTTTTAAGGCGAGTTGCGAAAAAAGACGCTGATAGGCGCGGCACTAGTCTTTTTTCGCTCGTGCTTCTTCTCGTCCTTCTTGGGGTGGTAAATTTGCTTGCGAGGAATTCCGGAGAAATAATTCCGACCGCCCATGCCGACACCCCGGCCTCTCCCGGGGGAGGTTTTGATGATGGTACCGGGGGAGGAAGCGCGAGTGGCAGTGGGACCGGATGTTCTTCAGCATCGGCAGGGGGCGGAACCTCCGGTGCTTCTTGTGGCACCGGAAATTGTGACTCCGGAGAGGGCGGTGGTGCCGGCACCGAGGGCGGTGGGGCAAGTAGCGAGGGGTTCTAGCGGAAGTAGAGCCGAGTAGTGTGACCTTAAAACAATGGTTGAAAAGAAGTGGATTATTGCGTTACTTTTATCGGTTTCCGCAATCTTTGTTATTGCGGCCGGTTCGTTTTTTTACCTTAAATTTTACGGACCTTCTGGATTCCCAGTCGCGACAACCACCAATTTTTCTAATACCTTTGCCTCTGGCGTAAGTCGCTCCGCGGAAGGGGAGTATGCGCAAGCTGCCATGCAATACGAAAAAGCGCTCCAGAAAGTGACCACTAAAGAAGAGGAGGGTTTGGCGCGTCTGTACCTTGCAATTGCGGTTACCGGGACCGATGTGGTGCGGGGCATAGAAATGCTCAAAGAAATTTCAAGAGATGAGACACTCCCTGGCTTTTATCGCGCAGGGGGCGCTATTTTCCTCCTGCAATTATTCTCACGCAGCCACGACCCCGAGTTTGTCGGCGAACACTTGTTTACCGGAGAGGTTTGGGCTTCGTTCGCAAAGGATACCCCCCGTACCTATGCCGGCGTTGAACTTGCCGTACGGAGGGCTTTTGAGTGGTCCACCGAACTCCACTCGTTATTTGAGGCGGAGTACCGAATCGCGCTTTGGTATATGCGAAAAGTATATTTTGGCTCGCTTTCACCTAAAGAAAGAGCACAATATCAACAAATCGCTGAAGAGCGGACTATAAAAGGAGATACTGCACTTCGGCTTGCTATCGACAGCGGTATTACGCCGCACAGCGAAATCGGGCTTGGGTACAATCTCAAAGCGACACTCTTGGAATTCAAGCATGCACTTGGGGAAGCATCACTTGCTGAAGTAGAGGATGCCTATCAAAATGCCCTAACATTGTTAGGGACAGACCCGGCGGTTCAGTCCCGTTTTAATGAGTTTTATGCGCGTCTTGAATATTCTAATTTTTTGGCGCGCCTTGACCGAGCCGCCTATCTAGAGAAAATAAAAACGGTGCTCACTCCTCTGTATCTCTCCTCAATGAACGTGGCTTTTGATTCAGCGACATCTCGCATAAAAAATAAAGCTGACACACCCTTCCAGCTTATCCTATCCAGGATTGCGGCAATTGACCCTCGTTTTAAAAATAAAATTGAAACCCTCGGCTGGATTCCACAATAAAGGTCTCTGCGGCTATGCCCCAGAGTATTGAAGAAGCTCCGCTTTGCTCGTACTTGCGCGCGGCAAGCCCTGCGGTATTAACCTTTGATTCGACTTCGACTCGGACGCTGTGTACGAGAGTACTCGTCCACGCGCTCCTCGCTCGTCGAAATAAAAAAAGGACGCGCCGAAGCGCGTCCATCTAGAAACCGAAACCGAAACCGTTACCGTTGGCTGACTTGCGGCAGGGCGGGCTCGTGCTTGATGAGCTTCCATCCGGAGTACGTCTGCCCGTTTTCCTTGCCGAGGTAGCTGACGGTCATTCGGAGCGCAGGGCTGTAGCAGTATTGTTCCTGCATTTTCCGTCCGGTGCTCTGAAACAAGATCTCGTTCTCGACGCAGAAGAGCTCGAACGCGTCCCCCAGCGCTTCGAGGCGCTGTTGCTTGTGTTCCACGACTTTCGCCGTGATGGTGCGCCGATATCCCCACGGGCCGTAATCTTCCTTCCACTCCTTGCCCACATAGAGAGGAAAGCGATACAGAGCGTATTCGCTGTTGCCGTGGTCGAGAAGGACTTGGCTCCAGTCGAGACTGTGGGAACTGATCGGATTCAGGTCGGCTGACCAAATCATCCGCTGTGCCGTCCCATTGCTCTTGTGGGTTACCATGAAGAGCTTGCCGTCCGGCTTCACTTCTTCGACCGCGAGGGTGAAGAAGAATGCCCCTTTGGGGCCCGAGGCGTCGAATGACCAACGTTCGCCGACCGACAGCTTCGGCCGTTCAGCGACCGGGGTTGTGGCCGGTGCCGAGGTTGCAGACGGGTTTGATGTAGCGAGCGCAAGGGTCTGGGCAGACACTTGCGCGGAGGCGAACGCCAATGCGGCGCACACCACCATACCGAAGAACTTTTTCATGGACTCCTCCGAGTCAAGTGTTGTTACTGGGCTTAAGTATATACCTTTTTACTAGCTTGTCAATGTTTTTTACCTAAAAAAGAAAGCACTTTTGAAGGCCTAAAATATGCTATAATTCCGCCATGGAACCGGATTATACACAGGTTTTCCACAATTCAAGCAAAAATCACTACAAAAGCCATCCGCCGATTTCTCCCAATTCTGATGAATGGCCGGAAGAATGGAAAACAACCTATTACAAAACCTACCCCAGACTTCCAAAGGCGGCACTCCCCAAAGCGGAATTACCCGAAACGTCATTTCGCATACTTATCGAGAAACGAAAATCCAGAAGAGATTTTCATCGCGGCGTCGTAACCCTTAAAGAAGTTTCCTCTCTTCTTGCGTACACCTGTGGGAATACCTCACCGCTTCATGACGGACGATTTCACCGCGCGCAAGCATCGGGCGGGGCACGTTTCCCAATCGAAACATACATGCTTTGTTTTCGGAGTACCCCGGAACTTGCTGCGGGTGTGTATCACTATGATGTCAAAAATCATCAACTGGAGTATCTCTGGGAACGCACATTTGGTGATGCCGATATAGACACATTGTTTACATATCCATGGGTGAAAGAGGCCTCAATCATACTTGTTTTTACTTCAGTATTTTCCCGCACGCAACAGAAGTATGGCGAGCGGGGCTATCGGTACGTACTTCTTGAGGGAGGACATATCGGCCAAAACGGGTATCTCGCCTGCGAGGCACTTCAGCTAAAGTGTTGCGCTTTAGGCGGCACGCAGGATCATGAAGTTGAAAAAGTATTAGACATTGACGGGAGTAGTGAGTCGGTGGTGTATGCGCTCGCGATTGGGAAATAAAAAATGGTTCGTCGCAGTTCTCGGGTGTGCTGCGGTTATTTTTTTTGCTTTTTTCAGTGGTGTGCTACCAATGAACGAACTCGTGTTTGTGCTTAATCCGACCGCTGCCCGAGCTTTTACCGTTGGGGATTATTATTTCAATACCGAGGGAAGAGGTGAGTATAATCTTGAGAAAGCGCGCGGGTATTACGAACGGGCACTGGAGCTTGACCCGCAAACGCTCGCGGCGTGGCACCAACTTGCGCGGATAGATTTTTTGCAGGGGAATTTTTCAAAAGCGCTTGCGGAGATAAACACACAGATTGAACTGCATGGCGATGCGGTATCCGGTTCGTATTATGTGCGCGGCCTTATTCACGGGTATCGGAAGGAATTTACCGCCGCCGAAGTTGATTTTAAAAAATATCTTTTGCTCAACCCGAAAAGCTGG
>Ga0209726_10006864_pt1 | contig 12978 bp, 12 predicted proteins | sample Subgrocontami54m_FD_187453 | JGI IMG/M metagenome (GOLD analysis project Ga0209726, IMG submission 187453) | Subsurface groundwater microbial communities from S. Glens Falls, New York, USA - GMW46 contaminated, 5.4 m (SPAdes) (version 3) | ecosystem: Environmental > Aquatic > Deep subsurface >... | reverse complement strand
ACAATCCGGACAAGCAAATCACGCTGCTGGAGAATCCCTACGTGCTGCTGCACGACAAGAAGATCTCCAACATCCGCGACCTGCTGCCGGTACTCGAAGCCGTGGCCAAGGCCGGCCGGCCGCTGCTGATCGTCGCCGAAGACGTCGATGGCGAAGCGCTTGCCACCCTGGTGGTGAACAACCTGCGCGGCATCCTCAAGACCTGTGCCGTGAAAGCGCCGGGCTTCGGCGACCGCCGCAAGGCCATGCTGGAAGACATCGCCACCCTCACCGGCGCCACCGTGATCGCCGAGGAACTCGGCCTGACGCTGGAGAAAACCACGCTGAAGGAACTGGGCCAGGCGAAGCGCATCGAAATCGCAAAAGAGAATACCATCCTTATCGACGGCGCCGGCGACACCAAGGCGATCGAAGCACGGGTGAAGAATATCCGCACCCAGATCGAAGAGGCGACCAGCGATTACGACAAAGAAAAACTGCAGGAACGCGTGGCCAAGCTCGCCGGCGGCGTGGCGCTGATCAAGGTCGGTGCCGCAACCGAAGTCGAGATGAAAGAGAAAAAAGCACGCGTCGAAGACGCACTGCATGCGACCCGCGCTGCGGTCGAGGAAGGCATCGTCGCCGGCGGCGGCGTGGCCCTGATCCGCGCCCGCTCGGCGCTGAAAAACTTGAAAGGCGACAACCACGATCAGGACGCGGGCATCAAGATCGTGATCCGTGCGCTGGAAGAACCGCTGCGCCAGATCGTCGCCAACGCCGGTGACGAGCCCTCGGTGGTGCTGAACAAGGTCCTCGAAGGCAAAGGCAACTACGGCTACAACGCCCAGACCGGCGAATACGGCGACCTGGTGCAGATGGGCGTGGTCGATCCGACCAAGGTTGCGCGCATTGCGTTGCAGAACGCGGCCTCGATCGCCGGCCTGATGCTCACCACCGACTGCATGGTGGCCGAACTGGTCGAAGACAAGGCTGGTGGCGGCGGCGGTCATGGCCACGGCATGGAAGGCATGGGTGGCATGGGTGGCATGGGTGGCATGGATATGTGACGAGCGCGCAAGCGCTGGTGTCACCCCCGCGCAAGCGGGGAACCAGCTGTCGTGAAAAGCCCCGCTTCGGCGGGGCTTTTTTCGCCTGGAAATCCCGGGTACTCGATGCACCTCACTTTGCGCCGATGCGGCCGGCAGGCTATGCGGTGGATTACGTCAAGACTGGAGTGGAGGCCGGCCGAGCTGGTGTTCAAGTCCTTGTTTCTTGGCTCAAGCCCCGTTTCCCTTTATAATGCGCGCTCCCATTTACGCCACTGGCCTGTCCCTCGGCGCCTGTGTTCATGGTGGTTAAAGCTTCGAAAGTGGCCAAGTAGCTCAGTTGGTAGAGCAGCGGACTGAAAATCCGTGTGTCGGTGGTTCAATTCCGCCCTTGGCCACCACTCCTTTTCAAGCACTTAGGCCTGTTCTCGGACTGGCCTTTCGCTTTTTTGGGAGTCGGTATAGCCCGTCTGGGAGTCGGCAGAGGGATTTCCGGCCAATACAAATTCCGCAGGTAACTCTGGAACATCATCTCAGCGTTGCCCATCGAAACTCGTCTCGCCGCGTGGATTGGCTAGGCGGCGTCAAGACGGTACTGGTCGGACGCTTACCCAGCAAACACATTGAAGGCAGTATGTTTCTCGGTGACGCCCACCTGTTCGCACTTTCCACGAGTGACTTCAGTGCGTCGAAAGTGTAAATTGTTAATCCAGTTCACATTGACAATCATACTGTTATATGATATTCTTAACTTTATACTTCAATAGCGATACTGCCGCTACAGGAGACTACATGAAGAATATCTGCGGGATGCAAAGCGGTGTTGTGGTGCCGGCGGCGAAGTCGGCGGGGTCTGTCCTGGTACAACAAAGGGCAAACGCCGGCAGGGTGCGTGCCATGCATAATTTGGCTCAACTAGTACTCCTCATAATATTCGGTTCGACCTTGGCTCATGCCAACTCTCCTTCAATTTCAAGTTACATGGATTGTGCGAGAGCTATTGGTGTGGCTATTAACGACAAATTTGCGATTATCCCTGGCGAACGATTGGGCGACAGAGGACTTTATGTTTATACGGATCGAAGCGCATTTTTTTTAGCCCTAGGCGCGCCTCGGATTGAGGATAGCGAGGCACGCGAGTTCTTTCTGAGGACCAACGTATCAGACGTCGGAGACATTTTTTTAATTTTTCGCGAAAAAAAGCCGGGAAGTAAGTCCGATATTCAAACAGCGATTGGCTACCAAACAACGACTCCCTCGAAAAACGTTTTGGGCGACTATCGTGTCACGCCTGCAAATGACTCGCTTGGCGACCACGCCAGAGATGTATTCAGTAAAAGACTTAGAGAAAAGGTCGCAACCGTTAAATATTTTATTGACAACAAAAACAGCTATAGCAGTCCGGGAGAGGCAAAGGTCGCATTTGAAATGGATCGAGTGATTTATCGAGCTAGACTCGATAGATGTCGTCTTGAAGGAGACCGTGATCTAACATTTGTCGTTTCTGAAGAAGCGCAGAAGTTGGAATCGGGATTTCCAGGAATCACCATTTGGGAAAAGCAAATCGGCGGTAAGTCACCAACTGCTCAGGCTCGCTAAAACGTCAACAGAAATTCTCGAGACTTGAAGAATGAAACACTAAAGACGAGTGGGGGCGAGCCGTTGGTACAGCGATTTACACCGTAAACAACAACTGAAAATCCGTGTGCCGGTGGTTCGATTCCGCCCTTGGCCACCATTTCCATCAACTTCGATTCCGTTCGGCAAAGCCGGATCGGTCCGCGGTGCCGGGCAATCCTCAATAATCTTCGTTCACTTCCGCCTTATCCGTGAATTTGCGCATGTAGGAAAGCAGCGTCGACTCGCATTCGGACAAAGTGTGAAGCTGGACATTGGACGGGAGATGAAAATCCGCTGCGTTTTCGGGGTGATAATAGTGGCTGATCTCCCAGCGATAGAAGTTGCTCAACTCCCCGTGTGAGATTCGAGCTTTCACCGTTTGTTTCATTCCCGGCACGTTCATAAGATACTCTTTGACGACCTCCCGAATTTCGATGGGCATAATGCCTCCTGATCAAGTTTCTGACCCAGTCTCACAGCTGCAAGGCGTGGTCGCAGAATGCAAGAATGACTTCGCACAATTAAGAAACCGTTTGCAAGTAATTGTCCAGGGGGAATTGATCCGGCTCTGGAATTGTCAGCCATTCAGGCTGTAAACTATGGGCCAAGCGAGGGAAAGTGGCAAATGACCAAAGCAATCTTCTTGATTGTTTTCTGGATATCGGGAATATCCACAACCGTATTCGCGAAAACGCCGGGTGAGGTCGACGTCGGCAGTTTACTTCGCGACGCCCCGTTGTATGGATTTGCCGGTGATTTCCGAAAGCTCTCGCAACTGCGTGGAAAGCCGCTGATCATCAATGTCTGGGCCAGTTGGTGTGGTCCGTGCCGGGCGGAAATGGGATCCCTCGAGCGGCTTTCCCGCCGCTTCGGCGGGAAACAGTTCAATATCATCGGCGTTTCGACCGACGACGATGCCAGCGCGGCGGCGGCATTCCTCGCACGATCAAAGGTCACGTTTGACAACTATCTCGATAGAAACCTGTTACTGGAAAACATGCTGGGAGCCGATACGATCCCGCTGACGATTTTTGTCGACGCCCATGGCCGCGTGCTCAAGAAGATCCACGGATCCAAGGAATGGGACAGCGCGGAATCAATGGAGCTGATAGGTAGAACGTTTCGCAAGAAGAGGTAAGCTAGTCCGGCAGCGCTGCATTCGCCTCAAGGCTTGGTCGGCCCGCCGAGGAGTTGCTTCAGCCCGGCTACTTCGGCTTCGAGATGGGGCACGCGCTGTTCCAGTTGGCTCAGGTGTCCGCCCGCGGTATCCGCCTTGTGCACAAAATCCGCCGAACCCTCCCGGGCTTCGCTCTCCTCCCGCCCGGCGACACCGCCGACGAAACGACCAAACTTTCGCTAAAGGCGCGAGACGAATTCCCCAACTGCGTGTTCTTCACCAGCAAACTGGTGTTCGAGCGCGAAAACTGGTTCATCCGCCAGTTACGCAACCAGACGGCGCTGGCGATGCATAGCCGGCTGCACCTGCAGGGGGTTCAGATGGTGATCCTGCCGATGAAAGTGTGATCCGCGCGAGCGGGAACCCCGGACCAGCCTGCGCTTTTTTTTGCCCGATCACTGCATGCTGTCGCCGCCGGCAGAAGGATCCGCGACGTAGTCCTTCATTTTGAATACCTCGCGCACGATGCCGTCAGGGGAAAACTGCACCAGGAGGAGGTACGGCATTGCTCTATTGTCCATGGGGTACTCCCACACATCGCGCTGAAGCCGCGGCAGGCGCTGCGTCGTCGGCGGCGGGCCGAACAGCTCACGCACCTCCCTGGCAGTTGTGGTTCCCAGCACCAGCGTGGCGATGTTGGCATCGGTGAGGCGCTGCTCGACCGCCTGCACCTTGCCGTCCGCAGCGATCGACACCGCATAGGTTTCGCGACCGGCCGGGCCGCGCGGGTAATAGAGCACGCTGCCGCCGCCGGCTTTTTCGACCCGCTGGGCCGGTTTGCCCATCAGGGCTTCGACCTCGGCGGCAGTGGACTTGCCTGCGACCAGGCTGATGCCGGAATAGGAGGCGCAGCCCGAGAGCAGGCCCGCCGCCAGACATGTTGCAACGAACAGGGTCTTCATGTCTTCCTCCGTAGCATTTCGATGAACAGCAAATTCAATCCACGCGCTTCACTGTACGCTCACGCTCCACATTGGTGATGCTCGTGTTCTCCCGTACCCCGGCGAGGATTTTTCCCAATCTACTGCACCAAGCCCAGGTGCGAGCATAAAATGCCGAAACAGACTGATTTTGGAAATAATATGCGAAACGGCTACGATACGACAAGACCTAACGCAAGTACCTGCGCAGAATTCTGCGCGAGCATTTGCGATACCTCTATTACCTTGGAACCCGTTGCAAAATGAATTTTGCAACGGGCCGATCTAAGGGAGTACAAGGGGAGGTATCCCCTCATTTTGAAAAAGGCTCTTAAGTCTGTCGAAGGGCGAACTTGCCAAAGGAAGTTATCATGACCGACCTGTCCGATCTCGGTTCCTCCGCGTTCTGGCGCGTCAATCCCAGGGATTCCGATCCGCAGGAGACGCGCGAATGGCTCGACGCGTTCGACGCAATGGTCGAGGCCGAAGGCCGCGAGCGCGCGACTTATCTGCTGCGCCGGCTGCTAGACCACGCACGCAAGCGGCAGGTGCAGCTGCCGCCGGTGCTCAACACGCCTTACCGCAATAGCGTCGGCCTCGCCGACCAACCGCAGTTTCCCGGCGATCTCGAGATCGAGCAGCGCCTGTCCTCGATCGTGCGCTGGAATGCGCTGGCGATGGTGGTGCGGGCCAACCGCGCCTATCCCGAACTCGGCGGCCACATTGCGAGCTACGCCTCGGCGGCGGATTTGTTCGAGGTCGGCTTCAACCATTTCTTTCGCGCCGGGCCTGCGGGCGAGAAAAGCGGAAACGACGGCGGCGACCTGGTCTATTTTCAGCCGCACTCGGCGACGGGCGTCTACTCGCGCGCTTTTCTCGAAGGGCGCTTGAGCGAAGAGCAACTTGCCCATTACCGCCGCGAGACCGGCACCGCCGGCGATGCGCCCCCGGCCGGCGTCGGCTCTGCCCTGGCGCACAAGGGCCAAGGCCTGTCGTCCTATCCCCATCCCTGGCTGATGCCCGACTTCTGGCAGTTTCCGACCGGGTCGATGGGGCTGGGACCGATTCAGGCGATCTACCAGGCGCGCTTCATGAAGTACCTGGCGGGCCGCGGCATTCTCGACACCGCCGGGCGCAAGGTCTGGGCCTTCCCCGGCGACGGCGAGATGGACGAGCCGGAGTCGCTCGCCGGGCTGTCGCTGGCCGCGCGCGAAGGCCTGGACAATCTCATCGTGGTCGTCAATTGCAACCTGCAGCGGCTCGACGGCCCGGTGCGCGGCAACGGTTCGGTGATCCAGGAGCTGGAGGGCCTGTACGCCGGCGCCGGCTGGAATGTGGTGAAGCTCCTGTGGGGCTCGGACTGGGATTCCCTGTTCGCGCGCGACGAGGACGGCGTGCTGCTGCAGCGCCTGCACGAGACCGTGGATGGCGAGTTCCAGACCTATGCTGCCACCGACGGCCGCTTCAACCGCGAGCATTTTTTCAACAAGTATCCGGAATTGCGCTCGCTGGTCGCGCATATGTCCGACGACGACATCGATCGGCTGCGCCGCGGCGGCCACGACCCGGTGAAGATCTACGCCGCGTATCACACGGCGGTGCATCACCGGGGCCAGCCCACGGTGATCCTCGCCCAGACCAAGAAGGGCTACGGCATGGGCCACTGGGGGCAGGGCAAGATGACCACGCACGGGCAGAAAAAACTCGACGTCGAGGCGCTGCGCGCGTTTCGCGACCGCTTTTCGCTGCCGCTCTCCGACGAGGATATTGAGCAGGTGCGCTTTTTCAAGCCGGCGGCCGACGCGCCCGAGATGAAATACCTGCACGCGCGCCGCCAGGCGCTGGGCGGCTATCTGCCGGCGCGTTCCAGCGTCGCACCGAAACTCGCGCTACCGGCGCTGGCGCAGTTCGCCAAAATTCTCGAGGGCTCGAACGGGCGCGAGCAGTCCACCACCATGGTGTTCGTGCAGATGCTGGCGCAGTTGCTGAAGGACCCGGCGCTGGGCAAGCGCATCGTGCCCATCGTCGCCGACGAGGCGCGTACCTTCGGCATGCAGACGCTGTTCCGCCAGATCGGCATCTATTCCGCGTTCGGCCAGCTGTATGAGCCTGAGGACCACGACGAGCTGCTCTATTACAAGGAGGCAAAGGACGGTCAGATTCTGGAGGAAGGCATCAACGAGGCGGGCGCGGTGTCCTCATGGATAGCCGCAGCCACCAGTTACAGCGCGCACGGCATGCCGATGCTGCCGTTCTACGCTTTTTATTCGATGTTCGGGTTTCAGCGCATCGGCGACCTGATCTGGGCGGCGGCCGATTCGCGCGCGCGCGGATTCCTGATCGGCGCCACCGCCGGCCGCACCACGCTCGCCGGCGAAGGCCTGCAGCATCAGGACGGCACCAGCCACCTCATCGCCTGCACCATTCAGAACTGCGTCGCCTATGATCCGTGCTTCGGCTACGAGCTCGCAGTGATCCTGCAGGACGGAATGCGGCGGATGCTGCAGGAGCAGGAGGACGTGTTCTACTACGTCACGGTGATGAACGAGAACTACGCGCAGCCGCCGCTGCTGGCGGGCGCCGAGGAGGGGATCAAACGCGGGATGTACCAGTTGCGGGAATCGCCGCTGGCCGGCGTCGGAGTCAGGGCCGGGGGAGCGAAGAAAATTCGCCGCGTCCAGCTCCTGGGCTCAGGCACCATCCTGCGCGAAGCGCTCGCCGCGGCCGAGATCCTGGAGCAGCAGCACGGCATTGCCGCCGATGTCTGGAGCGTGACCAGCTTTACCGAGTTGCGCCGCGATGGCCTCGAATGCGAGCGCTGGAACCGGGAACATGCCGACGATCCGCGCAAGAGCTGGGTGGAGCAATGCCTCGCCGGCGCCGGCGCACCCGTGATTGCGGCGAGCGATTATGTGCGCGCGGTGGCCGATCTCATCCGCGGCTGGGTGCCGGGAAAATATGTGGCTCTGGGCACGGACGGCTTCGGCCGCAGCGATACGCGTTCCGCGCTGAGAAGCTACTTCGGCGTCGATGCGCAGGGCATCGCGCAGGCGGCCGCGCGTGCGACCCAGTTGGCCGGTTGATCCAGATCAAACGCGAGCTAAGACTAAGCCCTTGACTTGGCTTATAATTAACCGGTACGGAATTGGAGGGGACGCCGGCCTGCCGGCGCCCTTCAATTCCTTTACCTCTGTGGAAACGAAATGCAGCTTTACGCACTCGGCCTGAACCACAACACCGCTCCGCTCGCGATCCGCGAGCAGATGGTATTTCACGCCGAAAAATTGCAATCGGCGCTGCGCGAACTGACCCAGACCAAGCCGGTGGGGGAGGCGGCGATCCTCTCCACCTGCAACCGCACCGAACTGTACTGTTCCTCGACGGAGCCGCACGAGGCGCTCTACTGGATGGCCGAGTATCACCGCATGAAGCCGCAGGAATTGAAGCCTTACCTCTACACCCTGCCCAAGGAACAGGCGGTGCGCCACGCTTTTCGCGTCGCTTCGGGCCTCGAGTCCATGGTGCTGGGCGAGCCGCAGATCCTGGGCCAGATGAAGGAGGCGGCGCGCCTGGCGGAATCGGCCGGCACTCTCGGCACGCTGTTGCACAAGTTGTTCCAGCGCTCGTTTGCAGTGGCCAAGGAAGTGCGCACCAACACCCAGATCGGCGCCAACGTGGTGTCGATGGCGGCGGCGTCGGTGAAGCTTGCCGCACGCATTTTCCCCAGCCTGAAGGAGCAGAAGATCCTGTTCATCGGCGCCGGCGAGATGATCGAGTTGTGCGCCACCCATTTCGCCGCGCAGCAGCCGCGCGCCCTCACCGTGGCCAGCCGCACGCTGGAGCGGGCGCGAGCGCTCGCGCACCGCTTCAACGGCAGCGCGATCGAACTGCGCGACCTGCCCGCGCAGTTGCACGAATACGACATCGTGGTGTCCTGCACCGCAAGTTCGCTCCCCATCCTCGGCAAGGGGACGGTGGAACGGGCGATCAAGGCGCGCCGCCACCGGCCCATGTTCATGGTGGACCTGGCCGTGCCGCGCGACATCGAGCCCGAGGTCGCGGCCATGGACGACGTGTTCCTCTACACCGTGGACGATCTGGGCCAGATGGTGAAAACCGGCGTCGATGCGCGCCAGTCGGCGGTGGCGCAGGCCGAAGCCATCATTGAGACCAGCGTCGGCAGTTTTCTGCACTGGCTGTCATCGCGCGAGCTGGTGCCTACCATACGCGCGCTCCGCAGCCAGGCGGAGGAAGCGCGCGGCGAGGAAGTGCAGCGCGCGCTGAAGCTGCTCGCGCGCGGCGACGACCCGAAACAGGTGCTGGAGGCGCTGTCGCACGGACTCACCAACAAGCTGATGCATGCGCCGACGCAGACGCTCAACGAAGCTTCCGCTGAAGAGCGCTCCCGGCTTGCCGAGCTGGTTTCGCGCCTGTACCAGATCCGCAGCCCGCGCTAGCCGGCGGCGTTTCCGGCCTATCCGCCATGAAGTCCTCTATTGCCGCAAAACTGGAGCAGCTTGCGCACCGCGTGGGCGAGCTGACGCGGCTATTGTCGAGCGAAGACGTGGTGCGCGACATGGACAGCTACCGCAAGCTCACGCGCGAGCATGCCGAGATCACGCCGGTGGTGGAGCTGTACCATTCGTTCAAGCAAGCGGAAGACGACGCGCATACGGCGCAGGAAATGCTTGCCGATCCCCAGATGAAGGCGTTCGCCGAGGCCGAGATCAGGGAGGCGAGGGAGCGCATGGCGGCGATCGAGATCGAACTGCAGAAGCTGCTGCTGCCCAAGGACCCCAACGACGAGCGCAACACCTTCCTCGAGATCCGTGCTGGCACCGGTGGCGATGAGTCGGCGCTGTTTGCGGGCGACCTGTTCCGCATGTACACGCGCTTTGCCGAACGCAACCGCTGGCAGGTGGAAGTCATCTCGGAGAGCCCGTCCGAGATCGGCGGCTTCAAGGAGGTGATCGCCAAGATCATCGGCCAGGGGGTTTTTTCCAAGCTCAAATTCGAATCCGGCGGCCACCGGGTGCAGCGCGTGCCCGCGACCGAGACCCAGGGGCGCATCCACACCTCGGCCTGCACCGTTGCGGTGATGCCGGAAGCCGATGAAATCAACGACGTGGTCATCAATCCGGCTGAAATCCGCGTCGACACCTTCCGCGCCTCCGGCGCCGGCGGGCAGCACATCAACAAGACCGATTCCGCCGTGCGCGTCACGCATCTGCCCACCGGCATCGTGGTGGAGTGCCAGGACGGGCGCTCGCAGCACAAGAACAAGGCGCAGGCGCTGTCGGTGCTGGCGGCGCGCATCAAGGACCAGCAACTGCGGGAACAGGCGGCGAAACAGGCGGCGACGCGCAAAAGCCTGATTGGCAGCGGCGACCGTTCCGAGCGTATACGCACCTACAATTTTCCGCAGGGGCGCGTCACCGACCACCGCATCAACCTGACGCTGTACAAGATCCAGGGCATCATGGACGGCGACCTCGCCGAACTGACCGGGGCGCTCGTCGCCGAGCACCAGGCCGAGCAGCTCGCCGCGCTGGGCGAGGAAGCCGCGGCCTGAGTCCCGCCGTGACCCGGACGTGACCATTGGGCAACTCATGGCGCAGAGCGGCCTGCCGCCGCTGGAAGCGCGCATGCTCCTCGAGCGGGTGCTGGGAAAAACGCGCGCCTGGCTGATCGCGGATGCGGACGGAGCGGCCGGCGCCGAGGCCGAACAGGCATTTGCGGCCCTGGCCGAACGGCGCCGGCAGGGCGAGCCGATCGCCTACATTCTGGGCAAACGCGAATTTTACGGGCTCGATTTCCAGGTTACGCGCGCCGTGCTGATCCCCCGTCCCGAGACCGAGTTGTTGGTGGAACTCGCGCTCGAGCGCATCCCCGAAAACGCGGCTGTGCGCGTGCTCGACCTGGGGACGGGCAGCGGCGCGATCGCCGTCGCGCTGGCGAAACAGCGGCCGCAGGCGCGGGTGACGGCGGTGGACGTGGATTACGCCGCGCTGGCCGTTGGGCGCGCGAACGCGAGCCGCCACGGGGTCAGCGTCAGATTTTTTTGCGGTGATTGGTTCGGTGCGCTGGCGGGAGAAAGTTTCGATCTGATCGTCTCCAATCCGCCCTACGTCGCCGCCGGGGATCCGCATCTGGCCATGGGCGATGTGCGCTTCGAGCCGCAGCGCGCGCTGGTGGGCGGCGCGGACGGGCTGGATTGCATCCGCGCCGTCGTCGCCAAAGCGGGGGCGCATCTGCTCCCCGGCGCATGGTTGCTGTTCGAGCACGGCTACGACCAGGCCGAAGCCTGCAGCGCGCTGCTCGACGCGCACGGCTATCGAGAGGTGCAAACCTGGCCCGATCTGGCCGGGATCCCGCGGGTGAGCGGCGGGCTTGCCGCGCCGGTCGATGGCAGGAATGATTTAAAATGATCGACAGCTACGATCCACTTTGATAAGGCACAGCCAGCGATGACCGCCCGAAACCCGGCGCCGAAGAAGCGCAAACTATTACCGCACGGCGTGACGTCGCTCGATCAGGTGAAGCGCCTCAGCGGCCTGGAATTCATGCAGGGCGTACTCGAGGGCAGGTTTCCGCCGCCCCCGATCGGCGCCGCGTTCAAGTTCGAGCTGGTCGAGGTGGAACACGGCCGCGCCGTGTTCGAGGGCGTGCCGGAATTCGCGTTCTATAATTTCATCGGCGTCGTTCATGGCGGTTATGCCGCCACGCTGCTCGATGCCTGCATGGGCTGCGCGGTGCACACCGCGCTGCCCGCAGGGCAGTCCAACACCACGCTGGAATTCAAGATCAATTTCGTGCGCGCCATAACCGACAAGACCGGGCGCGTGCGCGCGGAGGGACGGGTGATTCATCCAGGCAATCGCGCGGCCACTGCCGAGGGGAATCTCTACGACGCCCGGGGCAAGCTCCTTGCCCACGCAACCACGACCTGCCTGGTTTTTCCGGTTTGAAATCGGCCGCGAACCGGTCGCGGATCGAGTTGACCGCAGGGCCCCCAAGCCGGTAAAATGCATACCTGAGGAATTTACTCAAGTATTCGCAAAGGAGTCGCAATGGACGCGCAACAACTGATCAAGGAACAGGTTTCCGGCTATCCGGTAGTGCTTTACATGAAGGGCACGCCGCAGGCGCCGCAGTGCGGTTTTTCCGCCAACGCGGTGGCCATGCTCAATGCCTGCGGCGTGAAGGACGTGTACACGGTGGACGTGTTGGCGAATCCCGACATCCGCCAGGGCATCAAGGCCTACGCCAACTGGCCGACCATCCCGCAGCTCTATGTCAAGGGCGAGTTCGTCGGCGGCTCCGACATCATGGGCGAGATGTTCCAGTCGGGTGAGTTGCAGAAGTTGCTTTCTGCGTAAATCCGCAGTTGATCCCTCGGCCGGCTGCGCCGAGTAGCTCGTCTATCATCCGCGCGGCTTGCGCCGCGTAGCCGCCGCCGACTTCCCCGGCCATGCGCAGATCCACGCGCCGACCCAGGGCTTCGCCGAGTTTACCGCCGATGGCTACGAGCAGCGCGCCCATGCAGGGCCCGCTCAGACGCCGATGAGCCGCGTGTTGGAAAGCGAGAGACGATCGACCAGGATGGCCATGAAAGCGCGGTCGAATTTATGACGGCAGATGTCGGAGGCCCGGTCCAGGTCGTCGTTGCGTATGGTGATGACGCGCGAGTCGTTCAGGGTGACGACATCGGCGCTGCGCACGCTGCCGCTCGCCCTGGAGATATAGGCCATCTCGCCGAAGCATTCGCCGGCGTTGAGGATGTTGAGCAGCTTGCCCTGCTTGATCACCTTGACTTCGCCTGAGGCGAGCAGGCAGAAGAAATCTCCCGCCTCCCCTTCGCGCATCAGAACCTTGCCCGGCTTGCAGTATTCCCAGCCGCTTACGCGCATCACTTCCCACAGCTCGGCGTCGCTGAAGTTGGCGAAGAAAGGCAGGCCGCGCAGGGTGTTGAATTTTTCGCTGTCGGCGAATTCCTCCTTCTTCTGCGCTGCTTCCTCGCTGCGGAAGACTTCGGCCAGGTCGGAGGAGAATTCATCCCAGTCCTGGTAGCGCTGCTCCAGTTCTTTTTGCATCGCCTTGCGCACGATCCGGTCCGCCGCGGGCGGGATTTCCGGCCGCAGGCTGGAGGGCGGCTGCGGCTCGACGTTGGTGATCTGGTACATCATGCTGAAGTTGTTGCTGGCCTGAAACGGCAGTTGGCCGGTCAGCAGTTGGT
>Ga0209726_10006857_pt1 | contig 12985 bp, 5 predicted proteins | sample Subgrocontami54m_FD_187453 | JGI IMG/M metagenome (GOLD analysis project Ga0209726, IMG submission 187453) | Subsurface groundwater microbial communities from S. Glens Falls, New York, USA - GMW46 contaminated, 5.4 m (SPAdes) (version 3) | ecosystem: Environmental > Aquatic > Deep subsurface >... | reverse complement strand
AGGGTTACCCTCAATTCGTCTCGTTCGGCCAAGTGTCTGAATCATGGCAACTCCTCGAAGGCGTGGTGACGAATAGCCCAAAGCGGAACCAGACGGGACAATTCTTTGACTATGCCTCGGTCGAGGAAGCGCGTGTACAGACCGTCGGCGCCGGCGCGGATATGCCGAGCCCTGGCGTTCAGATCGTCTCCATCGTGAAGTCAGGGGGCAACGAATTCCACGGCACTGGATTGTGGACGCAGACGAATTCTCGGTTTCAGAACTCGAATGTCGATGACCGGCTGAGGGCCTTGGGCATCAGGAGCGGCGGGAACATTATTAACCGGGCCTATGTCGCAGGCGACGTGGGCGGTCGCATCGTTCCGAACAAGCTCTGGTTCTACGCGGGAGCCAGTCATAGATCTCACCACTACCGGCTCCTCAACCTTTTCAAACCGGATGGCTCGCCGGTCGACCCGTACGAGGATATGAGCTTCATGAACGTGAAGCTCTCGTATCAGATGACTCCGGCGAACCGCCTCATCTTCTTTCAGCAATATGGCCTTGTCGACCGTGTCACAAATGGCTCGTTGAGTGTGTTTAGCCCGTGGGATTCCCGATCGCTCCAAGATTGGAATAACAATACGGTGAAGGGCGAATGGCAGACTGTTATCGGCAACTCGCTGACGACGTCGGTGCAGTACGGGTACTTCGAGTGGGACTCACTGCAATTTTCCCCGACACCGCTCCTTCCCGCCACATTGGACATCTTTACCCAGTTGAATACGGGATCCAATTGGAGCCGTCATGGGCAGAATGCCTTCGAGTACAACCACCACGCGAGAGGCACTGCAAGTTGGTACCGACCTGGCCTATTCGCCGGCAATCACGAGTTCAAGACGGGATTCGACTACGTTCTTCCCACGATCAACCGAAATCGGGTTTCACGAGGGGAGGCGCTTGATTACCAGATCGTGTTCAACAACGGTGCGCCGTTCGAGATCAGTACCAACAACTTTCCGGTCAACCCATTCACCAAGGGCCGTTATCTCGGAATCTACGGCGAGGACCAGTGGACGATCGCCCGTCGGCTCACGCTCGTTCTTGGGCTCCGCTATGCCCATGACAACGGGTTCGTGCCCGCGCAGTGCCGTGAGGCGGCGGCATTTGTTGCTGCCGAGTGCTTTCCGAAAGTCCAATTCAATATCTGGAACACGGTAGCCCCGCGCCTTCAGGCAGCCTATGACCTGACGGGACGGGGTAAGTTCGTCATTAAGGGTGGATGGGCGCGGTTCGATCGTATGCGCCTGCTTGACCCGGAGATCATTCAAGCCAACCGGAACGCCCCGGAGCAAAGGACCTGGCTGTGGCATGACCTCAACGGCAATCGCCTCTATGAACCCGGCGAGGTAAATCTGGATCCGAACGGGCCGGACTTCGTTGCCCTTTCGGCGGCGGGTACCGGTTCGAACACGGCTCCGGCCTACGCTGTTCCCAACCCGAACGAGAAAGAGCCCAAGCAGGACCAGGTTTCGCTAGCGATAGAACAAGAGGTGATGCCAAATCTGGGCGTTCGGGTGACCGGGGTGTACGCCCGAAGTTTCGACAATTACCGGCTTCAGAACAACCGACGACCCTACGAGGTCTATGACATTCCCGTCACGAGGCCAGACCCGGGGATCGATGGACGAGTGGGGACGGGCGATGATCCGGGGACGACCCTCACATACTACGAATATCCCACCTCCTTAAGGGGACTGCAGTTCTACGAGGGGATGTTAATTAACGATCCAAATAATGTCGCGACCTTCAAGAGTGTTGAAATCGCGGCCGTCAAGCGGCTGTCCAAGGGCTGGCAGTTCATGGCGTCCTATACGACCACGAAGAAACGCGTCCCGTTTGGTAATGTCGACGCCGTCTCCTACGATCCCAACCAAGAATTCAACACGGCCGATAACAGCCGGGACTGGCTGGGCAAGGTCGCGGGCTCCTATCTGTTCCCGGCCGGAGTGACTGTGTCGGCCAATTTCGAGCACCGAAGCGGAGAACCGTGGCAGCGGACCGTCCTCGTCACAGGCGGCCGCACCATTCCATCGATCGTGTTGAACGCGGAGCCCTTCGGTTCCCGTCGCCTCCCAAATCTAAACCTCCTGGACTTTCGGGTCGACAAGAAGTTCCGCCTCCACGGCAGCCGAAGGGTCGGGGTGCTGCTGAATCTTTACAATGTGCTGAATGCAAACACAGTCGTGAGTGTTACCAATCGAGCCGGAGCGAACTTTGCGCGGCCGACAGCGATCGTGAAGCCTAGGGTTCTAGAGTTCGGCGCGTCGTACGACTTCTGAGCTGGAAAACCGTGCCGACCACCGTTCGGGCCGAGCTCTACATTTCCCTGTCCATTGGCCGCTCAACCTTGCGCGAATCCGACAAGGCAGGAGACAAGTGATGAAGCACAACATTGTCATTATTCTGACTGCGTTGGCGGTGCTCTCCAGTATCGACAACCACGTTTTCCTCCTTCGTCAGATCGCGGTACTGCACGCTCAAACAAAAGGAGTCCCGGTTTTCGAGCCACATCCGTCATGGCTCAAGGTGCCGGCCAAGTGGAAGCTCGGAGACGTATCGAGCGTCGCTGTCGATGAACAAGATCATGTGTGGGTGCTGCATCGGCCGAGGACTCTTCCCGCCGACCAAGCAGGTATGGCAGCTCCGCCAGTCCTGGAATTCGATCAGGATGGCAACTTCATTCAGGCCTGGGGTGGCCAGGCGAACGGGTATGAATGGCCTCAACGTGAGCACGGCATTTACGTGGATTACCAGGGGCATGTCTGGATCGGAGGGAACTATTGCCCGGCCAGAAAGCTTCCGGGGCTCAAACCGGTCTTCGACGACCAGCTGGTCAAGTTCACCAAGACCGGCAAGTTCGTTATGCAAATCGGTCAAGCCAACAAGAGCACTGGCAACGCTGACACCAACAATCTACACGAGCCAGCCGATACCGTCGTATACCGCAAGACGAATGAATTGTTTGTCGCGGACGGCTATGGCAATCATCGCGTCGTCGTGTTTGATGCTGTCTCAGGGAAGTTCAAGCGTATGTGGGGGGCGTTTGGGAACAGACCGATCGATCGTGATTTCTGCCCCTCGGCCGAGACTCCTCGTCCTTCTCAAGCGGACGATGCAGGCCTTGGTCCTCAACAGTTTGACATCGTGCACACGCTACGTGTCTCGAATGATGGGCTCGTATACGTTGGTGATCGTGAAAACAGGCGAGTTCAGGTGTTTACTCTGGACGGTAAGTACATTACACAAGCCAGACGTAGCTCAGGGTTTGCGGGTTCGCTCTCACTCTCGGCAGACCCCGCCCAACAGTTCTTGTACGTCTCCGGTAGTCCGGGGATCGTGGTGCTCGATCGCAAGACGCTCAAGGACGTGCACTCAATCACCGGCAACGGCATGTTGGGAGGCGGCCATCATATGACGGTCGATTCGCGAGGGAACATCTACACTGCCCAGCTGGGGCGTGGAGTTCAAAAATTGGTGTTTAAAGGACTTCGATAACGACTGGTTCATTGGCCCAACAGGGCGGAAGCGCCGCCCCCGCGCGCGGATACGCGGAGACAGCCAACTTCTCATGCAACTCCGACGGACCGTTGTCTCGCTGGCCTGATGTCCAGCAACCGCTAGAGGCCGTCTACGACGGAAGCCTGAAGGCGAGGAGCTCCGCCGAATATGGTCCCCCGCTAATCGCAATCACGATGTACTGTTTGCCATTCAGCATATAGGTCATCGGCGCGCCAGACTGAGGTGCCGGCATGTACACCCCTCCAATCTCTTGACCGGTAGCCTTATCGTAGGCGCGCAGCATTGCGCCCCTCTCTCCAGATGGCATCGTGATCACCCCGTTATCACCTGCAATCAACAAGGTTTTGGTGACAAGCGTGCCGGCGGCGCCCGGCTGGCCAGTCCGAGGCAGGTTCAGTCCCTTGAGAGCCGGGTGGAGACGGACGTTATCTGGCGTCTCACCATGCGGAACACGCCACAGCAGGTCGCCGCGATCGAGATTGATTGCGCTGATCGAGCCATAGGGCGGCTTGCCCAAGGGCAGGCCTTGAACAAACAGGGGACCACCACCGCCTCCCAAACCCTGATTGGCCCCTGCGATGTACGGCATGTCCGAAACGCCGGGCGGCGCGGGGACGACGCTCAGCGCGCGAATCATGCTTTGCGTGCCCGCGTACAAAATGTGGGTCTCGGGATCGTATGAGGTGCCTTGCCAGTTAGTGCCGCCACCGGATGATGCGTACAGCGTGGCAATCGTGCTCTGCGGATTCGCCAGAACCGGAGGCGTAAAAATCGGGCCGAGCTTGTATTTGGAGAAGAGCTTCAGCGCCTCCTGACGCAGCGCCGGCGTGAAATCAATCAGGTCGTCGACAGTGACTCCCTGACGGCAGTAGGCCGGCGGCTTGGTGGGAAACGGTTGTGTGGGCGAATACCACTCCCTGGGCACGTCGCCCTTTGCGACCGGCCGTTCCTCGATTGGCCAGATCGGCTCGCCCGTCGCTCGATCGAACACGTACAGAAAGCACTGCTTGGTTCCGACGGCCACAATCTTTCTCGGACGCCCATCCACGTTGACATCTGCCAGGACTGGCGCAGCCGGAAGGTCCATGTCCCAAATCGGATGATGTACGAACTGAAAATGCCACTTCCGTTGGCCGGTTTTCACATCAACCGCGACCAGAGTCTCCCCGAACAAGTTGTTTCCCGGACGGGTGCCCCCGTAGTAATCGCCTGTCGGTGACTCGACCGGTAGGTACACGAGCCCGAGAGCCTCGTCTGCGGAAAGCGATCCCCAGACTCCGGTGTTGCCCGTATACGTCCAAGACTCCTCCAACCATGTATCGTTGCCAAATTCGCCTCGCTGGGGAATGGTATGGAAGATCCAGAGACGCTTGCCCGTTCGCACGTCGAAGCCGCGGATGTAGCCCTTCACGTTCGATTTGCTCTTTGGAATGCCACCTTCCTTGTGGGCTGCTTGGACAATCACCACGCCGTTGACGACGATTGGGGCTGAATGGAGACCCACTTCGCCGGTGATCGGATCAATTTGCTGGTCGTTATTCTGTTTCAGATCGACGATCCCACCATTCCCGAAAGAGGATATCGGCCTGCCCGTATGGGCATCTAAGGCGACCAGCTGATAACCGATCGTCACATAGAAGATTCGCTCGTCCTTTCCGTCGCTCCAGTACGCCAATCCTCTGCCCGAAAGCCTCCGAGGCGACGCCTCAGCCCGTGCGCCTTCGTCCAAGCTGTATACCCATCGCAGCTCGCCGGTTGTCGGATTAAGGGCCACAACGGCGCGGCGCGTTCCGGCCACGGAATAGAGCGTGTTGTTCACCATCAGCGGTGTGGCTTCGAGCCGGAATTCGCGGCGTGGTCCAAGGTTATCGGTCTTGAACCGCCAGGCGACCTCCAGACTCTTGAAGTTCCCGCCGTTGATCTGATCCAGCGGCGCATAGCGATGGCTGTTCAGATCCCCTCCGTAGGACCGCCATTCCCATGTCGAAGCCGCAGATGTGCTGGAAGAAGACCGTGGATTCTGTAAGGCCACAGAGCCGGTGATCACCCCGCCGAGAAGCGCCGCCACGAGCGCCCCACCGAAACGGTACTTCCTGTGCGACATCGCCTTCCCCTCCAGCGTGTCAGGTTCGTTTGATGATGACCCGCGCCTCAGCCGAAACAACTCGACAAATGCGTTGCGAAACGAAGGTTATGTACATGCCGGTATGACATCTGAAGCAATATGACGTCATGCTGGGCAACGAACAGTAGCGTGGCTGCGAAAGGCGTGGCACGTACTGGGCACTCGTCGCGTCTCGGCCGCCCAGGGCGAGTTCCTGCTAGTTGGCGCCCAACTTACGAAGTAGATCGACCGTCGGGGTACGTCCCTTGTTCGCCACCCAAGCGGCGTAGTCGGTTCGCCATTTGACGAGTTCGCGATCGACGCTGGAACCCTTGGGCATCGTCGGAGGCGCGAGGGCTATGTCCAGCGGCGTCTGTCCTGCATTGTTCCTTCGATTGAGCATTGCGCCACAATCCGCCAGTAACTGAACGATCGTGTTGAATTTCTTGGCAACTGCTATGTGCAGTGCAGTCTCGCCAACGAGACTCGTCGCGTTGACGTCAGCGCCCAGGTCAATCGCTACCTTGACGGCTTCCAGAACTTCACGTTCGCCAAGCCGTGTCGGCGTGCCATTGGTCCTCGCTTCAGAGACCACCATCAATGGCGTCCTGCCATCTTGCAGGGGCACCGTCGGATCTGCGCCGCTGGCGACCAGCGTTCGCATAAGCTCGATGTTGGCCAGTCTAGTCGCGAGCAAGAAAGGCGTTGCACCGGTGAGCGTTCTCTCGAAGGCGTACTCTCTCGAACCCCGCTTGAGTGGGGTGCCATTTGTGAGTCGAGTATTGGGGTTGGCGCCATGCACTAAGAGCGTCTTGATCAAGCCCAGATCTCCGCGCAGCACTGCGCTGTGCAAGGCGGTGTATCCTGCATTGGCCGCGTTTGGGTTAGCGCCTTTTTCTAGCAGAAACGTCGCGAAGGTGCTGTGACCGCGATAGGCAGCCAACGTCAGAACACTGGCCCCCGCCGCAGACATGTCATTCACGTCGGCGCCAGCAGCTAACAGACGCCTGGCAATATCGATGTCACCTTCCAAGGCGGCAAATAGCAGAGGAGTCAGACCCCCCTCAGCCACCTCAATTGCGCCTTCAGGGTCGCCGAGGTAAGTGGGGCAACACAACAAGATGAACCGGCGCGAAGGCTTTGAACGGACGTGAACGTCTGCTCCACCTTCGAGAAGCGCCTCCACGACATCGGGGTGACGTTGCGCGACCGCCCACATCAGCGCCGTCTGACTATTGGCGCCCTCCTTCGCATTGACGTCCGCCCCGTGGCGCAACAGCAATTTGACAAGGCCCGCGTTTCCCCTGCGTGAGGCTCGCATCAACGCCGTGCCGCCCGTTGTCGGCGCGACGTTTGGGTTCGCGCCGGCCTCCAGCAACGCTGCTCCGATGCCTATATTCGCAGAATTCGTGCTCTCGGAGGCCAGCCAAAGCGGCGTCACACCAAGGTCATTCGGAGTGTTCACATTAGCGCGTGCCTGAATCAACCGCTGCACCGTCGGCAGATCCTCATGGTATACAGCCCAATGGAGAGCCGTAACGCCATCGGCCGCAGGCGCGTTGACATCCACTCCCTGCTTCAGCAGCGCGTTCACAGCTGTCGCGTCGCCTTCCTTTATAGCTTCTATGAGCCGAAGGTCTGACGCGGCAGCGACCAGCGTGATGGCTGACAGCCAACACACCATCCACGATGCGCTCGAATGACGTGCGCGCATGATCAACATTCCGTCTCCAACAGCAGCGCTCCTCGAGGTATTGCTCAATTGTTACCTTTCGAGCTCACACGCCGGCAAGAGATTCAAGATCTAGCTTGTTGCGACTATTGGCGATGCGTTCTACGCGCACGCCTAGCTTATCGAGCACGGTCACAAGCAGGCTCGCTTGAGGTTCGTGCGAATACGTCAGATGGCGTCCCCCTTTGAATTGATCGGGACTTCCGATCAACAGAACGGGAATGTTGCTCTGGTCGTGCACATTGCTGTCACTCATGCCAGCGCCATACATCAGGAGGGTGTGATCCAGCAGGGAACCGTCGCCATCGCTTACTGACCGTAGTTTCTCCACGTAGGATGCGAACAGCGACACGTGATACGTGTTGAGCTTTGCCATCGAGGCAACCTTGCCGGGATCGTTTTGGTGATGAGAGAGGGGATGATGCGCTTCGGGAACGCCGATCTCCGGATATGTGCGACCGCTGAACTCGTGTCCCACCATGAGCGTGATCACGCGTGTGAGGTCGCATTGGTAAGCCAGCATCTGTAAATCAGACATCAACGCCCAATGCTCTTCAAAACTTTGCGGAATTCCCGTAGGCTGGACCACCGTTGGCAGCTCGGTGTCGCCCTGTGCCTCCGTCCGCTGGATGCGCCGCTCGATATCGCGGAGGGACGCGAGGAATTCATCGATTCTGCCGCGGTCACTTGGGCCTAATTGCCGCGCCAGGTCGTTGACCGCGACGGTCACTGAATCGAGAATGCTCCGGTTTCTGCGAAGGCTTGCAAGGCGAGCGGCCGAGTCCGTGCTACCGCTCTCGCCGAACAGCCGCTCGAACACGACGCGGGGATCGGCCTCGGTCGGCAATGGAGTTGTGGCGCTTGTCCACGACATCGTGTTGTAGAAAGCGCAATTTGAACCGTCGCAGCTGCCGGTGATCTCCCTGGCCTCCAACGCAAGCTCGAGCGACGCCAATGGGGTCTGCTGTCCGAATTCCTTGGCGGCGAATTGATCGATTGAAATGCCCGCTTCGATGCCTTCTTCTAGAGTTTTTCCCGGCCAACCAGTGAGAAACTTCGTCGAAGCCCCCCCATGCGATGTCCCGCCCTTCTGTCCGTCCAAGCCGGAAAACATCACCAGACGATCTCGGAACGGTGTGAGCGACTGCAGGATCGGCGGCAGAACCTCTAGCGACGTTCCCGGAGCTGTCGGCGTCCAGCTGTCCATGGCCATCCCGTTGGGCACGTACACGACTCCTAAGCGACGCACGGGATTGGCCGCTGTTTTGGCCGTCGCCGTGAGAGCCGGGCTCATCGCGTCCAGCAGTGGCAACGCCAAGGCGACGCCCGTACCTCGCAGAAAGGTACGCCTCGGCAACGATTTCTTCGTCACGATCATGACTGCAGTCTCCCTAGCTTGCGCTGTGCACCCATCCTCAGAAACGAGGCTTGCCCGCGGACGCCGACGCCGTTTTGGAATCCTCGAGCCGCGAGCTTCTCATCTGAAACGGCCTGCTCCTCACGATGCCCAAAATGATCGACGACCATCGGTAATCGCTCGACGCAGCCTCTCGCACGATGCTGCGAACAGTCGGCAGGTCGTAGTACTCGATGTCGCGGCCAATGGCGTACGACAGGAGTTTCTCAGTGATGGTTCGGGCAAATTGCTCGCGCCGACTCACCAAGAGTGTTCGAAGTCCCAGCGGTCCTGGAATCTCAGTGCCATCGGGTAAGGCTCCGAGTACATCGATAGGCGTACCCACCTCATTTGTCGTACGCCAGGCGCCGATCGCGTCGAAGTTCTCGAGGGCAAAACCCAGCGGATCCATCGGCGCGTGGCATGTCGAACACACGGGGTTCTTTCGGTGGTGTTCCAGACGTTCGCGTACTGACGCCGCCGTGGTACCCTCGACGCGGTCCGGCAGGGACGGCACATTGGGCGGCGGAGGCGGAGGCGGCGCCCCGAAGATGTTGTCGAGAAGCCACTTGCCTCGAAGCACCGGGGACGTCCTGTTCGGGTATGAAGTGAGCGTCAGGAGACTCCCTTGGCCGAGCAACCCACCTCTGGGATGACCGTCAGGGAATGTGACACGACGAAAGCGATTCCCGAACACGTTGGGAATCTGATAGTGCCTCGCCAATCGTTCGTTGAGAAACGTGTAATTTGCTCGCAGTAGATCAACGACGCTGCGATCCTCGCGTAGCGTGCTCTCGACGAACAATTCCGTTTCCCTCTTGAAGTCCTCCCGCAGGTTTTCGTCGAAGTCCTCGAAATCCTCCACGTTTGGCGTCACGCTTCGGATGTTGCGCAACTGCAGCCATTGGCCGACAAAATTCTGAATGAGCGCTGTGGCGCGCGGGTCGACTAGCATTCGCCGTACTTCCCGCGTCAGGACGGCCGGCTTCGAAAGGCTTCCCTGGGCAGCTACCGCGAGCAGTTTCTCATCCGGAATGCTGCTCCATAAGAAAAACGACAGCCTGGAACCCAGTTCGACATCGCTGATCCGATAGGCGGTTCCGGGTTTTGCACCCACCGGGTCACGTTCGATTCGAACCAAAAAGTTCGGGTCGGACAGAATTCGCTCGAGACCGAACTGCAGCCCGGAATCGAAACTTCCCTCTCTCCGTCCCTCGTCGTAGAACCCAAGAAGAGTCTCGACTTCTGCCTTGCTGGCCGGCCTGCGATAAGCGCTACGAGCGAGCGATGAGAGAATCCGTTCGGCGCATGGCCTCTCGTCTGCGCTACGCATCGGCTTGCACGAGAAGATTCTGCGACGGCTCGGCGTGTCACCAGGCCCCTCGATCATGAAGGGCCCTGCGATCGTGAGGGTCTCTACGGCCGGGTCACTCTCCAACGACTCGTCGCGCACTTCGACCTTCGCAAAACCGTTGAGGGGGGGCCGGAGGCCATCTTCGAGCTCGGCGTGCCTGTCAACAAACGAGACGCCAACCGTTCGGAGACCTGCCTTCGCTCGAACGCGAACCTCCAAACCGTCGTCGGCGTGGAGAGCATATTCCTCCCACTCGGCATCGCCCTCGATTTCTCCAGCGAAACTTGCCGGCGCCGGCTTTCCTTTGTTCTGTCCACCGACCGTCGTCGACAGGACAGGCTCACGATCCAGGCGTACCTCCATCTGATGCGGCGACCCGAGTCCAATAACGTAGTCATAAAGCTGACGTCGCAGACGGATCTTGATGACGTACTCGCCATCGACCGGAAACTGATGACGAATGGCAAAACCGCCACGCGATCCGAACGGCAGTTCATCACTGACACGACCGGTCTGGTCCAGCAATTGGTGTGTTCGGTATGTTTCAACGAATGGGCTACGCGGTGAGATACCTACAGCGAGGCGACTGATCCTTCGCGCCGCGCTTAGATAACGATCCAGCAGCGCCGGCGAGAAGGAAAGCAGATTCGCGACATTGTCGAATCCGTTCTTGTCGGTGTCGTCAGCAGGAAGAAGCGGGGCAACGTCGACTCTCAGATCGAGCATGTCGCGGATCGCGTTTTGATATTCCGCTCGATTGAGGCGGTGGACGCTGCCGGGCCGACCTGGAAGCGAAGGCGACTTGTCGAGCTCTCTCTCCAGTGAGGAGACAAAGACCTCGGCCGTCGCTATATCCGGGCGTGGCCGACCTGGAGGTGGCATCGCGCCCATACGGAGCTTGCGGAGAACTTTTTCCAAGACCTCAGCATTCCCGCTGACATTCGACCAGTCCACCGTGTCCAGGGTAAGCCCGGCGGTTCGAAGTCTCTGGTTATGGCAAGTTACGCAGTAGCTTTTGAGGAAGGAATCATGCTGTGAAGAGTCTGCCGGCGGCGAGGAAGGCGCCGAAGATTGCGGCCTGGCCGCACTAAGGTCGGCCAAAGGGATCACGAGACACCCCGCGATCACCAACCGAGTAATAGTAGGCGTCAGCCTCATCGACATTCTCATTGACAGAGTGTTTCCATACTAGAAGTTGTACGATGCACCGAACTCCAAAATCCTCGGCTTCACAATCGCCGTCGGCCGCGCAAAGCTCGCTCCTGCCCGATTGGTAACACTCACAACTGTGTTGGCGTTCAGTGCATTGTAAAGATTCACGAGCACTCCTAGCCTGTGCTCCCCGTTGAGACGGATTTTCTTGTCGATCCGAAAGTCCAAGAGGTTGAGATTTGGCAATCGGCGGGCACCGAAAGGCTCCGCGTTTAACACGACCGATGGAATGGTGCGGCCGCCAGTGAGCAGCACCGTTCGCTGCCACGGATCTCCGCTACGATGCTCGAAATTGGCCGACACAGTGACCCCGCCCGGCAACAAGTAAGAGCCCGCGACTTTGCCCAGCCAGTCTCGGGTATCGTCAGCCCTGTTGAATTCTTGATTGGGCTCGTAGGCGACGGCGTCGACATTGCCGAACGGGATGGCTTTCTTCGTGGTCGTGTAGGACGCCATGAGGTGCCATCCGTTGGACATTCGCTTCACGGCCGCGAGTTCAATACTTTTGAAGGTCGCGATGTTATTTGGATCGTTAATGAGCATCCCCTCGATAAACCGGAGTCCTTGTAAGGAGGTGGGATATTCGTAGTAAGTGAGGGTCGTCCCCGGATCGTCGCTCGTCCCCACCCGTCCATCGATCCCGGGGTCCGGCCTCGTGACAGGGATGTTGTAGACCTCGTAGGGTCGCCGATTATTCTGGAGCCGGTAATTGTCGAAGCTGCGCGCATACACTCCCGTCACCCGGACGCCGAGATTTGCGATCACCTCTTGTTCCATCGCAAGCGAAAATTGGTCCTGCTTCGGCTCCTTCTCGTTGGGGTTCGGTACAGCATAGGCAGGACTCGAGCTCACACCGATACCCGTAAGCGCGACAAAGTCCGGCCCGTTCGGATCCAGGTTTACTTCGCCGGGTTCATAGAGTCGATTGCCGTTGAGGTCACGCCACAGCCAAGTTCTTTGCTCCGGGGCGTTCCGGTTGGCTTGCAGGATTTCGGGGTCAAGCAGCCGCATACGATCGAACCGGGCCCATCCCCCCTTGATCACAGACTTACCGCGCCCCGAAAGGTCGTACGCCGCCTGAAGGCGCGGCGCGAACGTGTTCCAGATCTTGAATTGAACTTTCGGAAAGCACTCGGCGGCAACAAACGCCGCGGCCTCACGGCACTGCGCGGGTACAAAGCCATTGTCGTGGGCATAGCGCAAGCCCAGCACCAGCGTGAGCCTGCGACCTATGCTCCATTGGTCTTCGCCGTAGATGCCAAGATAGTGGCTTTTCGTGAGGGGGTCGACCGGAAAGTTGTTGGTACTGATCTGGAACGGCGTGCCGTTGTTGAATACGAGCTGGTAATCAAGAGCTTCCCCTCGTGATGCCCGGTTTCGATTGATCGTGGGCAGCAGGTAGTCGAATCCACTCCTGAATTCGTGATTGCCCGCGAGTAGCCCGGGCCGGTACCAGCTCAGAGTACCTCTCGCGTGGTGATTGTACTCGAAGGCATTCTCTCCAAGACGGGTCCAGTTCGATCCCGTACCCAACTGCGTGAAAATGTCCAGCGTCGCCGGCACCAGCGGTAACGGGGACTGTTGAAGGGAGTCCCACTCAAAGTACCCGTACTGTACTACAGTACG
>Ga0209726_10006855_pt1 | contig 12987 bp, 8 predicted proteins | sample Subgrocontami54m_FD_187453 | JGI IMG/M metagenome (GOLD analysis project Ga0209726, IMG submission 187453) | Subsurface groundwater microbial communities from S. Glens Falls, New York, USA - GMW46 contaminated, 5.4 m (SPAdes) (version 3) | ecosystem: Environmental > Aquatic > Deep subsurface >... | reverse complement strand
GATATCATACCGCCGACCGCGCCGGCCACTCCGACCGGAACGGTGATTAGCACGACCCAGATCAATTTGGCCTGGACGGCGGCGACCGACAACATTGCCGTCACGGGATACATCGTGGAACGGTGCCAAGGCCCCGGTTGTGTGAACTTTGCTACCATTGCGAAGCCGGCGGGAACTGCATACAGCGACACGAGTCTGTTCGCAAACACCAGTTACAGCTATCGAGTGAGGGCGACGGACGCGGCGCTGAACGTGAGCGGGTTCTTCAGCATCGTGACCGCGACGACGCTGGCGGCGGCGGACACTACTCCGCCGACCACGCCGGGCACTCTGACGGCGACGCCGATTAGCGCGTCCGAGATCGATCTAGCCTGGGGGGCGTCCACGGACAATGTAGCGGTGACCGGATATCTGGTGGAACGGTGCCCCAACGCGGGGTGCCTGAACTTTACGCAGATTGCGACGGTGGTCCCGCCCGCCACGACCTATGCCAACATGGGTTTGACGGCCAGCACCAGTTACAGCTATCGGGTGAGGGCGACGGATGCGGCGCCCAACGTGAGCGATTACACGAACGTGGCGACGGTGACATCGCTCGCTCCTCCGCCGCCCGGAGGTGGCGGCGGCATTATATTGCCGAGCCCGTCTCTCTCGGTAAGCCCGTCGTCCCTGTCGTTTACGGCAGCCTCGGGCACCAATCCCGCGTCGCAGTCCTTCGGCGTTTCCTTAACCAACGCGACCAGTTGGACGGCTGCCGTGTCGTTCCAGAATGGAAGCGGCTGGTTGAGCCTCTCGAGCAGCAGCGGTGGCGACGGCGCCAACGTTGTGGTATCGGTCAACAGCGCATCCTTGGCACCGGACACTTACAATGCCAGCATCGCACTCTCTTTCTCTGGCGCGCTCGCTCCTGTTGCGACCGTCTCGGTTTCGTTGAAGATAACCGGCACACCCGGCGCATCTGTCATCAGCTTGAGCCGGTCTTCGCTCCAGTTCATCGCCCGCGCGGGGAGCAGTCCGGCCCCGCAGACGTTTGAAGTACAAAACACCGGTGCTGGAACATTGGGCTGGTCGGCCTCGGCGTCGACCACGTCGGGCGCAAACTGGCTCTCGGTGGGTCCCGTCTCGGGAGCGGCGCCCTCCACGCTGACCGTCACTGTCAGCTCGGCCGGGCTCGCGGCGGGTGCTTACTACGGGTCCATCACCATTACCGCCCTGGCGGTCTCCAATGCCACCAACAGTCCCCAGGTGCTCCGTGTGGGCTTGGCCATCGACTCTCCCGCGGTCAACATAGGTGGATTGGTCAGTGCGGCGGGGAATCCAGGCGGCGGCCCGCAAACGGTCAGTCCGGGATCCCTCGTGACGCTGTATGGCACCAGCCTGTCGGACACCACCCTGCTTGCCACTGGGGTCTCCGTTTTACCCACCACCTTGGGAGGCGTGCAGGTGTTGGTGAACGGAGTTCCGGCGCCTCTGTTGTATGTCTCATCCACTCAGATTAACTTCCAGATGCCGACGGGTCTTTCCGGAAACACCGCCACGGTCGTGGTGGTGAAGAACGGCGTCGCCGGGCTGGAGACTTCGGTGGTTTTGGCCCCCGAAGCGCCGGGCATCTTCACGCTCGACAACTCCGGGAAGGGACCGGGGGCTGTGTTGAATCAAAACTCCTCGGTCAACTCGGCGGAGAACGCGGCGTCGTCGGGTTCCGTCATTCAGATCTACGCCACGGGACTGGGCGCCACCAATCCGCCGGTCGCGGCCGGTGTGCCGGGTCCTCTCACCCCGCCCTATAGTTTGACGGTGCAGACGGCCACGGTGCTCATCAACGGTGTCCAAGCCGAAGTCCTGTATTCGGGCTTGGCTCCCGGCTTCGCGGGCGCCTATCAGGTCAACGCGCGCATCCCGGCAGGGACGCCCGCCGGCAGCGCCGTGACGCTCCAGATCAAGATCGGAGGTGGGATCAGCAACATAGTCACCATTGCGGTGCGCTAGAAGCTGTCTCATAAATAAATTTGGCGCGACCGTCAGGGCACGGCTTCAGCCGTGCCGCTAGAAAGCCCTAAAAATATGGGCTTCAGCCCCCCCGGCGCTGTCATCCTGATCCCGCTTGGCGGGAGAAGGACCTGCTTTTCGTTTGTGGGCTCGCATCGAATTCCGGTCTACACCATAGCGAAAAGCGTTCTGATTTCAATCCCCCCTCAGGCGGTCCTGCCGGCAGCGCCGCTTGTTCGTCCCCTCTGCACGGGCACGGCGGCGGCCGCGCATGTTTACGCGGCGGAAGTCAATCCGATATTCGACCAACACTCTGGACTTTGAGAGGCCATTGCTAGTTATGACGACATTGATTCGACTCCAATCCCTGTGGAAGCGCGCGAGCGTGTGTATCTTCCTCGCCGCCTCCTTCTCTTCGCTGGCTCAGGCGCAGAGACCGGCCCCCGCGGCGAGTGCAACGGCAAATCAGATCCGCCGGCGTCAGGATTGGTTCTATCGGCAGCGCGCCTTTCCGCTATCCGCGATTCCCGGAGGGGCTTATCAGAGGGCGTTTCAAGGTTTGGACCAGATGATTCAAAATGAAGCCAGGCTGCGAGCGGGCCGGGGTGCGCTCAATCCGAAGTCAGCCAATGGCGCCGAGGTGGCTGCTTCCAACACGCAGTGGACGCCGATTGGACCGCAGCCGACCCTTACACCGTTCGCCTACCCCATCAGCGCGGGACGGGTTTCAGCTCTGGCTGTGGACCCCGGCAATGCCAATGTTGTTTACCTCGGTGCGGCCCAGGGGGGCGTCTGGAAGACGACGGATGGCGGCACGAACTGGATTCCTAAGACCGACTCGCAAACCACGCTCGCCGTCGGTTCCATCGCGCTCGACCCGTCCAACTCCAGCATTGTTTACGTAGGCACCGGGGAAGAGGTCTTTTCCGGAGACAGCTATTATGGCGCGGGGATTCTGAAGTCGATCGACGGCGGCTCCACGTGGACGCAACTGGGAGCTTCCACGTTTGGAGGGCCGTTTAGCACCACACTCGGAGGCGCGCGCATTGGCTCCATTGCGGTTCATCCCACCAACGGGCAGATCGTATTAGCGGCGGCGCAGTTCTTCAGCAGCGGCGTTCCGAACGGCATCTTCCGTTCCACCGACGGAGGAACCACCTGGACCAATGTTCTCTCCGGCGCTCCGGGCACGGGCGTCGTCTTCGATGGGAACAACGCCTATGCGGCCCTCGGAAGCATCATTGGCAATGCGAATAACGGGGTCTATAAATCCACCGATGGCGGAGCCAACTGGGCTCGTGCCGACGCGGCTGGCGCCACCAAGCTGCCCACCACGGATGTCGGCCGGATTGCATTGGCGATTGCGCCGTCCAGCCCGCTCACGCTTTACGCCGGAATCCAAAACAGCGGCACCAATTTTGGAGACTTGCTCGGCCTTTTCAAGTCTGTGGATGGCGGTGTGAACTGGACCCAGGTTACCACCAACCCGGACTATTGCACGCCGCAGTGCTGGTACGACAACGTGATTCGCGTTGCGCCCACGAATGCCAGCGCCGTCTACCTTGGCGGGTCCGCGGGACCCGGCAATCTCACCAGTTTGTTTCGATCCCTGGACGGCGGAACCACCTGGACCAATATTACTTCGGGCGCCAATGGAGTGATTCTTCACGTGGATCACCACGCGTTGGCGTTCTCCGGCGACAGCACCAAGTTTTTCGCGGGCAATGACGGCGGCGTCTGGAGCACCACCGATATGACGGGCGCTTCCGTGAACTGGACCAATCTCAACAACACCCTGTCCATCACCCAGTTCTACGGCGGCCTTTCCATTCATCCCACGGACGTCAACACCAGCTTTGCCGGCACGCAGGATAATGGCATTCAGAAATACACCGGCGGCTTGGCCTGGAATTATTCAACCTGCGGAGACGGCGGCTGGTCGGCATTTGATTCCGTCCAGCCCAGCACGGTTTATGCCGCGTGTCAGGATATCGACATCAGAAAATCCACTACGGGCGGCGCATCCTGGTCGTCTGCCGTCAACGGAATCACCAATAGCGATCGCGGGCAATTCATTCCGCCGCTGGTCGTCGATCCGTCGAATCCCCTGAACGTCTATTTCGGCACGTTCCGCGTCTATCAAAGCATCAATGGGGCGGGCTTGTGGACGCCGATTTCCCCGGATTTGGCCTCGCCCAGCACAACCGCGAATGTGACGACCATTGCAGTCGCGCCCAGCGATTCCAATACCGTCTATGCGGGCACGGGCAACTCGAAGGTTCAGGTGACCACAAACGCCTTGGCCGGCGCCGGAGCGACCTGGACGGACCGCAGCAGCGCGAGCCTGCCTCCGCGATTTGTCACCCAAATTGCGGTCGCCCCCGCCAACCCGCTCATCGCTTACGTCACGTTCTCGGGGTTCTCGGGATTTGCCGATACCAAGGGCCATGTTTTCAAGACCACCACCGGCGGCACGAGCTGGACCGACATCAGCGGAAATCTTCCGAACACTCCCGTCAACGACATCGTAATCGATCCCGACCTGGCCAATACGTTTTACGTGGGCACCGACGTCGGGGTGTTCCGCACGACCGATGGCGGAGTGACGTGGTCCACCCTGGTTACCGGCCTGCCGCGCGTGGCGGTGTTCAGTCTGAAGCTGCATCGCACGTCCCGGACGCTCCGCGCCGCCACGCACGGGCGCGGAGTATGGGACCTCCTAGTCCCGCTGCCTCCCGCTCCGACCGTGACGATCAACCAGGCGGCGGGACAAGCCGATCCGGCCAATGCATCGCCCATCAACTTCACGGCGGTATTCAGCGAGGCGGTGACCGGCTTCGCCTCCGCCGGTGTCACGATCACCGGGTCGGCTCCGGGGACCAAGACGGTGACGATCACCGGCAGTGGCACAACCTATAACGTGGCTGTCGGCGGCATGACGGGATCTGGAACAGTCGTCGCCAACGTCAATGCCAACGCGGCCATCAGCGCCGCCAACGGACGCGGTAACGCAGCTTCCACCTTTACGGATAACTCCGTTACGTTCATTACCGTGCCGACGGTGACCATTAATCAGGCCGCGGCACAGTCCGATCCGACTACGGCTTCTCCGATCAACTTCACGGCGGTGTTCAGCGAAGCGGTAACGGGCTTCAGTTCCGCCGGTGTTGCGATCACGGGAACCGCTACGTTTGGAACCCAGACGGTGACGGTGACCGGCGGTCCCAGCACTTACAATGTGGCCGTGGGTGGCATGACGGGTTCGGGGACGGTCATCGCCAACGTCAACGCCAACGCGGCGACCGGGGCTATTTCTCTTCTCGGGAATTTGGCGTCCACGAGCACGGACCACACCATCACGTTTAACCTGCCTCAGCTGTACTTGGTCGGCGACGCCTTCCCGGCCGGGTCGGACACGGCGCCGGGATTTGGGGATGGCTTACTGAACAACCTGGACCTGATTTATGGTTTGCGAGCGGTGACCAACGTGCCGGGATTCACGCCGGCGCCCTGTACAGATCGCTTCGATGCCATGGACTCGTTCCCGCTGGACGCGCCCGGAGTGCGGGGCGGGGACGGGGTGCTGAACAACCTGGATCTGATTCGGACGCTGCGGCGGATCACAAACGTCGACACCTCGCGGCCGACCCGGGCCTCGCGGGGAATTGCGCCTTGTCCGGCGCCGCCGCCTGGTTCCGGGTTTGTTACGAAATCGTATCGGAAGCCGCGCCGGCCTGCGGAGACGGAGCCGGCCGATGGTGCCGCTAACGTGGAATTGGGCGAAGCGGAAGTCGTGGAAGACGGCGTTCGCGTGCCCATCTATCTCTCCGCAGGCAACGGCATCGCTCTCTCCTCTTTGAGTTTTTCCTTGGGCGCTGAAGGGTCGTCGGCCCAGATGCGGTTCGAGGCGGTGGAAGGACCGCAACCTTCCTTGGTCGATTCCGGCGTGCCGGGTGTGCTAGCGATGGCTTGGTTCCAAGGAGGTCTGAGTGTATCCGCCGGCGAGAAGCTGCTGCTGGGCTACGCCAAGATGGGGCTGAGCGAGGATGGCAGCGGGATTCCGATGCGCGTCTTTGGAGCCGACGTCACAAGAGCCGTCAGCAGCGAAGCAAACGAAGGCGAAACGGCCGATGCTACCATCCCGTTGGCTTCGACTAATTAAGGGTTCGTTGAAAAACCTGTTTTCACGTGCTGGAAGGGCACGGTTTCAACCGTGCCGAAGGCGAGTAGTGAAGAAAGCGGCTTCAGCCGCTGAGGGCGGAGGACGTACCTCAGGGGCTGAAGCAATTCTCCAGATGGTGTAGACCAACTAAGAACGGTCGTCGGAAGCCCCGGTGGGGCGGCAGAAAATAGCCCACGGCGCAAGCCGTGGGAGAGCAGCACAAACAGCCGACCAGCCCCGCAAGGGGCGAAAGACATCTCGCGCGATTTTCTGTCGCCCCTCCGAGGCTTGTCTTCTTCGAATGCTTACCTTCCCAGGGCTCGCGCCCTGGGCTACTATCTGCCGCCCCTCTGGGGCTCCTGTTGCGGTCTACAGCAAATGGAGAAATGCTCTAGCTGAAGCCCCCTCCTTAACGTCTTGTGATCGGCACGACTGAAGTCGTGCCCTTACGGTCCTGCCATTGCTTGCGCCGCCGCCCACCGGTCCAAAAATCCGCTCAATATGGGATTGACGATTTCCGGGCGCTCATAGTGCGGCAGGTGGGCGGCCTCTTCGATGACGTGCAACTCGGCCTGCGGAATCATTTCCTGGACATCCGCGCTCAGCTCTACGGGCAGGCCCCGATCTTCCTTTCCCCAAATCAGCAGCACGGGCAGGCGGCTCTTGCCGACGTGCTCGAACTCCGGGCGCTGATCCCCGCGCGAGTAGTTTCGGCTCGTGGAAAGAAGGGCGTGCCGGAAGCCTTTGTAGCGCATTTGTGCGCGGTACATCTCGGGCCAGCGAGGGAAGCGCGCGGGGCGGTAGAAGTCGTCCAACTGTCCCTGTGGCAGAGACGGCGCCACGGAGACGGTCATCAGATATTCGCCCACGAGCGGCAAGCTCACGTCGAGCGGCCGCCGGTGGAATAGGCGGGATCGATCAGCGTCAGCGTATGAACTCGTTCGGGATGCCGGGCGGCGAAGGCGACGGCGATGGAGCCGCCCATCGAAAGGCCCATGAGATCGGCCGGCTCCTGAATGCCGAGGCTCGAAAGTAGCTGGAACAACTGCCGGTCGTAGAGTTCGGGGTCGTAGACAACGTCGGGGCGGTCCGAGTAGCCGCGTCCGTAGAGGTCATACCGCAGGACGCGATGTCCCGCCGCGACGAGCGAAGCGAACGTCGGGTCCCAAATATAATACGGGACCGAATAGCCGTGAACCAGGACGACGGCGCGCCCATTTGGCGGTCCGGCCAACTCGTAATGCACCACTCCGTCCGCAAGGCGGATGAAGCTGCCGGAAACGGTCTGCCGGACCGCATCGGTCAAGGTGCTGGTTTCCTGGTCATAGTGAACGTAGGCTGCGATCAAAACTAAGACCAGTGCGGCAACAAGACCGCTCAGGCACACGAGCCAAGTTCGTTTTCGCATGAAGGTAGAAAAGACAGCCATTCCGATCGCAGCCGGGTGTGTCAAGTTCCCGCAGGGCTCGGAGCGCCAAGCTTGGGAAAGTTCAGCACCGCTTGAATGCAGTTGAGCGTCCAGCCGTGAATCACAAGGTTGCTCGCGATGTAGCCGCCGTTCGAGTAGAGCCAGGTCACGCCGAGGGCGTCGGTCAGAATCCCGCCGGCGCGCTGCAAGATCAAACTTGCCGCGGCAATGTCCCAGATTTTCAGGTCCAGGTGCCAGTACGCGTGCAAGCGTCCCGCCGCGACGTTGCAGATGCCGAGCGCGGGCGAACCCATCATGCTCAAGTCGCCGATCTGGTCCACCATCAGTCCCACGATCAGCCGCGTCTGATCGCGCCGCTCGCCGCTGTGCGGCCAGTCCGTCCCGACGATGGCGCAGCTCCACGCCTCGGAGCCCTCCGATATTTGCTGCACCACAATTTTTTTTCCGTTGACGGTAGCAGGCGTTTCCAACGTCGCTTCGAACATCTCATCGCGGCAGGGATCGTAGACCACACCGGCGCAAATGTTGCCCTCCGAACGCAATGCGATCGAGACGCCGAAAAACGGAAGTCCCTGGACGAAATTCAAACTGCCGCAGATGGGATCGACGATCCAGAGGTGCTCGGCATCCAAAGGCAACGGCGCATCGTCCGGCCCTTCTTCGGCCAGAATCCCGGTGCCGGGAAACTCGGCGAGAATCGTCGAGACGATGGCCTCCTGAACCTGGAGCGACGCCTCGGAAACAACGTCCCGGTGTCCCTTCCATTTGAGATAACCCGGATCGCCAAGGCGCGCCTTGGCCAATTCGCCGCCGCGGCGCGCCGCGCGCACGGCAACCTCCAGTGCATGATTCAGTTCGATCGGGCCGGTGTGTTGGGTCATAGGAAGAGTGCCAAGGAGCGCTGTCGCGGCCAAGAATAAGTCTTTGGTCCGGCGGTTGTCAATTCGCCTTTTCAATATGGCATTTTCACAATTGGTGTAGACCATACCAAGTGGCTGTCATCCCGAGCAAAGCGAGGGATCTGCACTTTCTTCGTCGCCCCATTTGCAGTAAATCGTGGTCTACACCAATACGAAAAACGCCTTAACGGGTGGCTCCTTGAATTCGCGTTGTGGGTGGACGGAATCTGAATTCGGCAGCAGGTTCGGAGGAAGTAATCCCAGGCAAACTTTCGGGTGATACAATTTGGGTTGAATACATCTTCCGGGAGAATGCTCGCGACAATGAGATTCACATGGAGATTCACACGGAACTGGCTGGTTCCGCTTTTCCTGGCCGTGTCGCTGGCGGGATGCGGCGGAGGGCGTCAACCTTCGGCGGAAGAGAAGCCCGCTTCGTCTCCTGTTACGGCGGCACCGCCCGAGCCCATCGATCCGGCGACCGTCGGCGAGATCACCGGCCACGTTTCCTTCGAAGGACCAGTCCCCGCGAAAATTCTCATTCACATGACGGGCGAGTCTTCCTGCAAACAAGCGAGTGACGAGCCGCTCTATCGCGAGGAGGTGGTTGTCAACGCAAACCACACGCTGCGGAATGTTTTCGTCTATGTGAAGGAAGGGATCAGCAACCGGAGCTTTCCCGCACCGGCCGAACCAGTGGTGCTGGATCAGAAAGGATGCCGGTACCGTCCGCACGTTCTGGGGATCATGGCGGGACAGAAGCTCGAAATCCGGAACACCGATCCGGTCAGCCACAACATTCATCCCGTTCCGGCTCAAAATCGCGCGTGGAACGAATCCATGTCGCCGGGCGCAGCCAGCTTGATGCAAGCGTTTTCCCAGCCGGAGATCATGATTCCGGTCAAATGCAACGTGCATCCGTGGATGAGGGCCTATATCGGGGTGGTCTCGAATCCCTTCTACGCCGTCACCGACGAACAAGGGGCGTTCACGTTGAAGGGATTGCCTCCGGGCGATTACACCATCGGAGCCTGGCAGGAAAAATATGGCGCAAGGAACCAGAAAGTCACGGTGGGACCCAAAGAGTCCAAAGCGATTCAGTTCAGTTTTCAGGGATAACGCCTGCGGCGAATGATGAGGCGAAGCCGCGCGCTACTGTTTGTCGAAGAATCGGAACTCCTCGAACGGCTGGCCTTGCGGGCTGGTTCCTTTAGCCTCTGACGTCATCGTCTTCCCGTCCTTCGAAATCCTGCGGGTCAGGCTGGAGAGAATCTTTCCGTTCCGATAATTCACTACTTCAATCGTGTTGCGGTCGATTCGCTTTGTGGCAACCGCATCCGCGCCGCTTCGTTCTTGCTGCACCGGGTGAGGCTTTCCGTCGTAGTGTTCAACGCGTTCAATGGTGCTGAGCTTTCCATCCGCGGTCACGGTGGTTACGGTCAGCTTCAACCCGCCGCCGGGAACGGGTTCGTAGGTGTTGCTGCTGCTCTTCGGCAGAGGGCCGGGATTGTAATGGGATTTGGCGATGTTGAGCTTCCAGATCCCCACAAACGGATCGTCGGCCGCCAGGAGAACCGCGGTAATGCCGAGCATCACGAGTAGCAGTGTCATTCGTTTCGACCGTACAGACATTTTGTTCCTCCTCCGTTCGCCAAATCACTTTCGCGGCGGCTTGCTGGGACGCATTTCGACGCGGCTCAGCATGGTGCGCGTCTCGGATTTCAGCAAGTCCACCACGACCTGCGCCACGTCCTTGGCGTCGATCTTCCAGGACGACGGCGGGGGTTGGGCCCGGCGCGAGCGGGCAAAGTCGGTTTCGACCGATCCCGGCATGATGTAGCTGACGCGAATGTTGTGATAGCGCAGGTCGAGCATGACGGCCTCGCTGAAGCAGTTCAGGCCCGACTTGGAAGCGTTGTAAGCCGCCCCGCCCGCAAACGCGTTCTTTCCTGCCAGGCTGCTGATGTTGAAGATGTACCCTCCGCCGCGCCGCTTCATGCTGCCGACGGCGGCGCGGATGCAGTAGAACACGCCGCTCAGGTTCGTTTGGATGACGGCGTCCCACTCCTCCGGCTTCATTTCTTCGACCGAACTAAAGAGGCCGATCCCGGCGTTATTTACCAGGATATCAATGCCGCCAAACTCTTTCTCCGCGCGCGCCATGAACCGCTCGACCTGGCGGTATTCGCGCACGTCCACCGTTTCACCGATGGCGCGGGCAGAGGAGCCGGGCCGGTTGAGCGCCGCCGTCGCGCTCTGAACATCGGCCGCAGTGCGCGCGCCGATCAGGACCTTCGCTCCGTTATCGACCAGAGCCTCGGCAATGCGGAACCCGATTCCGCGGCTGCCGCCCGTTATCACCGCTACTTTGTTTTCAATGTTTGGATGCATGGATACCTCGAAGCGGAGTCATGGTCGGTTTGTCTTCATATCATATTGTAAGAGGTGGCCGCCTCCTCGGGGACAAAAACTGGCAAGTTTCGGAAACTTGTAGTGCTTTCGCGTCGTCGTCATCGGTTCCTTTTCGTTTACGACTCCGCCGAATCTTAACCGGCGGAACGTTTCCATGCGTTGTATAATCCCGAGTGGTGATGGCTGCTCCGTGACGATTGTGGAGGCGAGAAGATGAAGGGTTTCGACGCGATTGTTCGCATCGTGCTGGAGCATTATCCCGCCGTGCAGGCGATCTACGTGTTCGGGACGTACGGCACGGCGGATCAGTGGCCGGAGAGCGACGTGGATATTGCGTTGCTTCTGCCTCCCGAGCAAGCGCGCCGGCAGCCCCAGTTGATGCTGACTCCCTGCCATCGCGCATTGGGGGATGCCCTCGGAATGCCCGTCGACCTGCTGAATGCGAGAGAGGTCTCGACCGTGTTTCAAAAGGAGATCGTCGAGTCCGGGCGCTTGCTCTATGGCCCGGACGACGACGCGGTTGCCGAATTCGAGATGCTAACGCTTTCCCATTATCAAAAGCTGAACGAAGAGCGCAAGGCGATTCTCGAATCCTTCCAGGAAACAGGAAGGGCATACTCCGTATGAACGACATCGTCATCAACAAGATTCAGAATATTCAGCGCTGCGTCCGGCGGGCGCGGGAGGAATATCAGGCGGACCGCGAAGGGTTTGCGGCCAATTACACGCGCCAGGATGCCGCGCTGCTCAACGTGGTGAGAGCGTGCGAGACGGCGATCGATCTGGCCAATTACGTCATCCGAGCCCGTAAGCTGGGTATCCCAGTATCCAGCGCGGATAGTTTTAAGCTGCTTCGAACGGAGCGAATCATCGATAACCGGCTGGCGGAGCGAATGGAAAAAATGGTCGGTTTTCGCAACACGGTTGTTCATCAGTACACCAAGGTCGACATCCGCATCGTCGAAGCGGTCATTGTCACCGAACTGAACGAACTGCTTGCGTTTGCCGATAAAGTCCGGGAGTATATCGAGGGCTCTACACCCTAAGCCGGACGAGCCGGAACCGGAAAAGTCGGCAGCCACGGCAGGTTTCTCAGTGCCGTGGGATTTTTCCGCGGAGCGTGTACCCACGACATAAAAGGTCATGCCGTGGCTACGACTAGCCTGTACGTGCTTAGGAGGACAGGTCTGGAGACCTGTCCCTACTTGGAAACTGGCCCACCACCGGCCGGCTTTTCCCCTCATTTGACACTGCTTCCCCCCACGCCTATAGTTGCCTCATGGGCTTTCGCTACGCCCTTCGAGGCGCGCGATTTCTGGTGTTAATCGGCATTCTGGCTGTCTGCGGTTTGACGCTTTCGAGCTATCTCGCGCGGCGGCATAAGCGGAGTGTTGCTCCGCCGCTCCCCGCCAAAATCGCCGCCGGCGTGGACCAGCAGACGCAAGCCTTTTCGTTGTCGAAGTCTTTCGGAGGCCAGGCGTTATACAAGATTCAAGCCAGCCAGGTAACCAACTTCAAGGACACCGGAAAAACCATCCTGCACAACGCTACAATTCAGATCTTCGGAAAGAAGGGGGATCGCGAGGACCGCATCACGGCCGAGGAATGCGAGTTCGACCAGGCTTCGGGAACGTTGTTCATCCCCGGAGCGGTCGATATGGAGATCGCAGTTCCGCCTGCCGAGCCGGGCAAGGAGCCGGAACCGAGGACTTCCAATCCCATCCACATCGCAACCTCAGCGCTTACCTTTAATCAGAACACCGGAGTGGCCACCACGGATGCTGAGGTGCACTTCCAGTTTGCGGGAGGCGATGGCAGCTCGCAGGGCGCCGTTTACAGTCCCGAGGACCGGACCATTACGATGAAATCGCAGGCACGCTTCGCGCTTTGGAGAACGGACGGGGCAGGGAAGCCGCCCGTCTCCAGCAGCTCAGAGAAATCGAATGCCGGCTCGCCAGCGAAGCGCGTTGCGGCTCCGGCGGGACCACCCGCGGACGGGGAAGGTGTAACGCATTTGGCGGCGTCGAGCCTCCGTTGGGAGCACGAGGCACAAAGGATTATATTGAGCGCTCCGGTCGAGATCAGCCAGGGTACGC
>Ga0209726_10006848_pt1 | contig 12997 bp, 17 predicted proteins | sample Subgrocontami54m_FD_187453 | JGI IMG/M metagenome (GOLD analysis project Ga0209726, IMG submission 187453) | Subsurface groundwater microbial communities from S. Glens Falls, New York, USA - GMW46 contaminated, 5.4 m (SPAdes) (version 3) | ecosystem: Environmental > Aquatic > Deep subsurface >... | reverse complement strand
ACTAGGAAAAACTTGGCGTAGAGGTAGGGGTGGGTTCAAAAAAAGGTGACTTACAGCAATTTGCGAAAGTCAGGTTAAAAGAAAGGCGGGTAACGTTTGAATCGACGTGCCTTATCCGGTTTGAATCATCGGACGTATTTTCGGCTGGCCAATAGTGCATTCATCCGGTTCAATTCCGCTTTGAGCAATCCTTTGCGACTTTCGTAAAACGGCGCCAACTTCGCATCCAACGCCTTATTTTCTTCTTTGTCTTCCGTGCCGATGGTCTGGCTGTCGAAAGCGGCCAGCGTCCGTGCGATCCGATCCGCTTTGAAGCGCGCATGTTTTTCCAATTCTTCCTGTGGGACGGCACCGGCGTTTATTTTACCCTCCGGGGTGATGAACATGCGATGCAACGCCGCATAGTATGCCGCGTCCTGTTGCGTACCGTTTTTCTTTGATAGTTCGCCAAAACGATTTTCGGATTCTCCACCCGCGTGCTGCAAGGTATGGTGGAAGTCCTGGCGGAGGTCAGAAACGAACTGCCCGAAAACGTCGTAAGTGGCGCGGGTGTAATCTTGGTTCATCATCATCCTGCGCCGTTGGTTGAAAAAACTCACCGCTTCCGACAATGCTTTGGTGTCGGCCTGGGCTTCTCGGAATGCGGGGTTTTTGGTGCGTGCCAACTCTTGGGCGATCATGACGTCTTGAACGAGGTATTGGTGGAGCAATCCTGCGGATGCGGAATCCCAAAACACGTCGTTGCGTAGGTATTCCGACATGGCCCGTTTGTAGAGGGGCCGCATGGCCCGGATGACGCTCGGACTCATGGTTTCTCCCAGTTGCTTCGCGATTTTTATGGCATCCGCGTTGTCTTCGGGCCGTACGACGCGGCCTCCACTTTTGGAAAAAAGAAAACCGCGTTGCATCAAAGCGATGCCGTGCTTGAGTCCAAGTGTGGGCATTTGATCCGGATTGCGTATCAGTTCTGGATCGGAAAGGTATTCCGCGGTGTACGCCCAAGGCTCGTGAATGTACTGAAAAGGGCGGTAGACCAAATGGTGGACCAATTCGTGGACCGCCGTGTTGAGCCCTTCGGATCGGACGAAACTTGGCAATGAAAAATTGACTTTGACTGCGGTGGAGGAGGCGTCGGCTCCGGGTGTTTCGATTTCTTGGCTGGGCGTGAAAAAGACGATGGAACGGTTCACATTGGAGTGCAACGCATCTTTTCCAAACAGTTCGGTGATTTTCTTTTCGGCCAAGCCCAGTTTCTGGCCGGCCTTCCTGTCCAAATCACTGAACGAATGGCACGATACGCAGTATTGCGTGTTGGGGTAGATGCGCGAACCCATGACTCTGCGTTTTGCGGCATATTCGGGGTCTTTCTCATCCCTTTGCGCCGCACTGATGAATTCGTTCATGTGGGTTTCCATGTCGTGGGCCGCTACGGTCGAAGCTGAGACTTGCTGTCCTTTTTGTGCCTCGTTTTCCCGCATGCGGTCCGTTCCATGCAACGCGCCCAATGCGATCAATACGGCGGCTGGAAGCGTAAGCAATAGCGTCCTGCCCCACGGCGGCATGGGCGATTTGGTTTTCGCTTTTGTCCGAACCTCCGCCTGCTTTTGGAGTTTAGCGCCTTTACGCTCCTGTTCCCGTTGCAAGCGACGTTTTGCCATGCTGTCCCATTATCGCGTCCCGATTAATATGGGTGTCCGGGTCCTCATGCCGCATGTGCCATTGCAAACTTCTTTATGTTTCCCGGTCCAGCAGACTTACGCAGGGGTATCAAAGCTTGGCCTAACGAGCGGGGCTTAGGGGTCTGGACTTTTTTTCGAAAAGTTCGAGACGAAGAAACCCCGTCCCTTTGTGGGTTCGTGGGTTCAAATCCCACCCCCTGCATTTTGATTTCTGATTCGCAACGCTGATTTGAGGGAGGGTCAGGAGGAACGTGAAACTGGGGAGGGACGCTTCCCTCCGCGGTTCCGGTGTGGTTCAAATGAACCTTTTCTTTCGCAAAGAAAAGCTTCACCAAAAGAAGAGGTTCGGAAATTCCCACCCCCTGCATCCTTTTGACCCTCGTTTTTGTCTTAGGGCTTCAGCCGCCTTTCAGCCATTTTTTGTAGGCTTCGATGTATGTGTTTTGTGGGCGGTTTTTGAGGGTCAGCGTCTCGATGGGTGCGATAAGCGTCCCTTCTTTCGTCCGGATTTTGGCGTGAATTGCAAGCCCGCCTTGTGATTGGACGATTTTGAGCAGGGTAGCTTGGATGTGATTCACTTCGCATTCTTGCGGCAAACGGAGTTGGTCTTCGAAGAGGCAATCCCATCCGGAGAACGTTTCTTCCTCATCGTGGCAATCCGTCGTCGCGTCTTCGATGATTTTTTCGATTTTCGACTTTTTCATAGTAGTCGCCCTTTTTTTTGAACTCCTCTTTTACGGCGGAATCTAGGCCGTTAGGAAGCATTTCTTGTATTTTTGACTTTTTTTAGCCGGTTTTTAGTCCGAGCCCTGATGCGTTGTTGACCAATGCGAAGACGGCGGGCCGGGATTGGAGGTCTTGGGCGAATTCTTTGGAATACAAGAGTTTTTTGACCAGTTCGTTGGTCATTTTCTTGGAAGCGGTAACGGCTTCTTGAGGTGTTCGGCCGTCGATTAGTTTTTTGACGACTTCGTTGGAAGTTTCCATAACCGGTTGGGCGACGGGGTCGCTCAAGGGCCGTGCGGCGTATTGGTCGCTGATGGGAATCAGGAATTCGACGGAGTAGCCGATGAATGCGTTGCACCCTTTTTGGACGGCGTGCGTTCCGAGGTCTTCCAGGCAATTGCAGGCGCGCACGAAGGTCATGGTTTCTTTGAGGGCGTGCGCGGTTTCTGCATTGATTACGGTTCGCATGTCGTGTCCGCAGTATTCGTGCGCGTTTCCGTGTCCGTTTAAGCAAACGATGGTCGGTTTTAAGATTTCGAGTCGTCCGATGACGTTTTTGGCGTTTACGTCTTTGCCTTTCACGTCGACGATTTTGAGGCCTTCGTTTTCGGCGTGTTGGATGAGTTCGCGGCTGTATTCGTGCATGTAGAATGTGCCGTCGTCAAAATTGGGTCGCGAGACGAAAAAAGTACGGACCATGGCGTTTCACTCAGACGAGGTTTTCAGATAGGCTTGGCATTTTCCTCAAGTAATTCAGCTGCATTTCCACCATGGCCTGCCCTACGTCAGAACGGTCTTTTACCGCGGCAATGAGCTGGTCTCGGCTGTAGGTGCCGTGGTTCCCGATGGAGAATTTGACGTTGGGCGGCATGGCTTTTAGGCGTGCGATGACCAATTCGGATGCGGTTTCGTCAAAATCCATATCTTTCACTTATATGATTTTTAGAAGGTTCAACGTCTTTAATATCCGGTCTCCCAAGTCGGTTTCCTGGCTGATTTCCAAATACGCCGTGGCCCAGGTGTAGGTTTGGCCGTCAACGATCGCCACGATTTCATCCCGGATGGGGGCTGGAACGGCGGCAAATTCCTTGAGAAACTTGGCCCGCAGGGTTTGCAAATCTTTGGTAACCATGGGTTTTCGCTTGGACTAAGCACGTTAACGGATTCTAATTTAAATAGTGCATGAGCGGGTTTTAGGCCTTTGCCATTGGCCTCAGACTCTAGTTTGTTGTTTGAGCTACGACCCCCTGCATCTCGCTTCATACTATGGCGCATAACGAAAATATCGGTATTTTTTGCCGCTTCATTTACGAGGTAATTGACGTACGATTATTTTTGCAATCAGCTATAGCGTCTTAACTTTGGTGAATGGTCTTGCGGCGAATCCCGCCAGAAGTCTTATTAAGTAAGCCCGTCTTACTTTTATGTGGGTGATTTGGATGGTTGGAACCGCGGATGTCGTCATCATGTCTTCGAAAGGGCAAGTGGTCGTGCCCCGTGCCGTTAGGGAAGCGGTTGATGCCGATGCCGGGACTGAGTTCATTGTCTACGGTAGCGGTGACACGATAGTATTCAAGAAAATAATTGTGCCGAATTTTTCTCCCAAGGAACTCGAGCAACTCGTAGTTCAGTCGGAAAAGAAACTCAAAGATGCCGGTTTCGTAACCGAGGACAGTTTGCACGACTTAGTCAAGGACGCGGTTGGAAAAACTCGGCACCGGTGAGCCGTATGCCAACCAAAATCGTTTGTGACACCAATACGTTGGTTTCCGGCTTCTTGTGGCGGGGTAACGAGTTTCGGTTGCTTTCCGCCGTTCTGGAACGAAAATTGGTGTTGTTTTCATCTCCGGAATTATTGTCTGAATTTGTGCGAGTGCTTTCGTACGAAAAATTGCGCCCGTTTGTTTCCAATCCCGGTGAATTGGCTGGAAAATTGAAGTCGATGGCCGTCTTTGTCAAACCCAATGAAGCCGTTGAATTCGTGAAGGATGACCCTTCGGACAATCAGGTATTGGAATGCGCTTTGGCTGCTAATGTGGACTTTATCGTGTCTGGAGATGACCATTTGCTGAAGTTGCGTTCGTTCCATGGCATGCCGATTGTAAGGACAAAGACGGCGTTGGAAAAAATCGGCGTCCGGCTCTACGACTGCAACCGTCCAGATCATCGTCGCGTTCCAAGCGGGCGTGAATGAGTCGACCATGCGTCAGATTACTTCGGCGTTGGGCGCGCAGTGGAAAGAGTTGTTTTCTCCCGATAACGGACTGGCCACGGTCCGCGTCCGGCAGGGTACCGAGACGGATTTCATGAAACGGGTTGAGTTGGATTCGCGCGTCAAGTATGCGGAATTGGACCAAGTGGTCGGCATCCCGCCCGGTGACACCTCGGAGCCGACGCCCAAGCCCTCGGCGTCACCGAATCCGACGGGGGAAGCTCCGCCGGCTGCGCCCGGTTGAGCTTTACCTATAGCCGGGTTTTAAAAAGGACTGGCCGTTAGTTTCGTCATGGCGCGCGCCTTAGTTTTGCTGCTCTTCGGCTTTTTGCTTTTGGGATGCGTTACGTCTCCCGTTTCCAAAGCCGACGCGTCCTTGACCCCTTCGGTTTTTCCCACTCCCAGCGCCACCCCCGCCGAATCGGTTGCCACGGCCACCCCGACCCAGTACGCTTCGATTTACCCAAACGACGGTCCAGTGGCCCACCAATACGACGCGCTTCCCCGCGTTTCCTCAAGTTCCGCCCGGCCGTCCAATCCGGACCGCAACCAGCCTTTCGTCATCAGCGCGACCGCGGAAGACGACGTTGGAATCAAATCTATTTCGTGGGAATCCTCGGACGCGCTTTCCATGCAACCGGAATCGAGTTCCTTCGACTGCGGCCTCAAGACGTCGTGTTCGGCCTCCTTCACGTTTGCCGCTCCAAAGGACGGGACTACGACTGTCTCTGTTTTCGCCACGGATTCGTCCGGACAAGTGTCATCCCGCTCTGACATGGCGATGACGGTCCGTCCCTTTGATTACAAGGCGCCTTCTTCCACGCCGGCGGCCACGGCAGTGCCAACGGTTTCCAGCGGCCCGGTGTGTGGCAACGCCGTGTGCGACGACAAGGAAGGCTTCGAAGTCTGCCCCGCCGACTGCCTGTACGCCGCATCCGCTTGCGCCAACTCAAAATGCGAAGGAGGCGAGTCGTACCAAAACTGTCCACAGGATTGTAGTGTGAGTAACATCATCGGTTCGGCGTGCGGGGACGGCGCGTGCGAACCCGGAGAGGACGTAAAATACTGCCCGGCGGATTGCACTTCCATCAAGCCGAATTGCGGAAACAACATCTGCGATTCTTGGGAAACGGAGTCCAGTTGCCGCGCGGACTGCCAAGGCCTCACTGCGGACGCAAAGACGTGTTCTTCCAATGCCGCGTGCGGTTACCGGGAAGTTTGCCGAAGCGGTACATGCGTGAAAGTGGATTGCACTAACGATGGTCAGTGCGGTTCCGGCAAGGAGTGTGAAAGCAACCGGTGCGTGCGGTGTCCCAGCGGGCCGTACGGGCCGGCGTGTTAGATTCCGTTGGTCTTCATTTTCACGTTCGCCGTGCACGAAGATTGACGCCGGCACGTTTGCTCGTTTGACGCCGTGGCAAAACGTGGATTGGCCCATTTTGCTTCGCTTTATATCCTTGCAGACTCCGTTACCTTTTCATGGGAGAAAGCGTGTCGGCCCGTTGCGTGTTTTACACGCTTGGCAAGAGGGGGTCTGTAAAATATTTGTTCGGTCGTCGCTCTGAATATAATAGGAACAATGTGGGCCTTCTGCAGATTTTAGGCGGAAAACTCAAGCCTGAATTAAAGGAGACGCCCGAGGATGCCTTCCACCGCGAGGCATCCGAAGAAGCCGGCGATGACTTCGCAACGTTTTTTGAAGGCGGGCACCAACCTCTCGGCGTGGTGACTTACCTGCATGAAGATGGCCGTAAAAAGTTTTTCCATCATGGCTTTTTGCAACGCGTGTCCGAACAGGCCGAGCCCAAACCCAAGCCCCGTTCCGGCGGCAAGCCCCCGGAGCACGACGCGTTCTTCTGGTTGACGTTCAAGCAGGCCGCACGTCGCAAGTTAACGCGCGGTGCACTGGACATGCTCAAAAAAGCCGAAGCCCACCTGGGCAATCGTTGAGTTTTCTTCCCGTCGTTGCAGGTTGTTTTAGTTAGGGCCCTTCTCGTGCGTTTTGCGGAATGCCACGATTCGTCCGGGCTTTCCCAAATCCGGGCACGGGCCCAAATCGACCGGCTCGCCCAGGAGTTCCTCCAACGTGCGGATGAAAACAGTCTGGTTTTCCGTGCGGTTCGTCAGGAGGATTCCGTTTTCCAACAATGCGCCCGCCAACTTCCGCGCCAGTTGCGTCTGGTGCCGCCGATGATACGAGCGGGCCACGTTGAAGATGGAGATGACATCCGGCCGCTTTGGTGGCTCGCTTAAGAAGATGTCGCCCGAATCGCCGGGCCCCAGCAACGTTATTTTTTCCGCCACGTTTTTTGGCACGGCGAAATCAACGCCTTGGGCCGTTTTAGGAAGTGACGGGTGGCCTTTCCTTGCCGCTTTGACCTTGTTTGTATTCAATTGTTCCAGGGCCATGGCGATGCTTTGAACCGATATGTCCATCGCGTAAAGACAGAAATCTTTTACGTTGGCTTTTTCCAACGCCTGGGCTACTTCGATGTGCTCGGTGGGGGTGAATGCCGGCGGGTTGACTCCCGCTTCTTTGCCCCCGATGCCGATGACCCACGCTACAATGCGTTCCGTATTGGGTTGGCCCTTGAAATTCTCCGTGATGAAATCCACGGCGGCAAGGTGGCGGCCCAACCAGGTGTCGGGGTTGGGAGCGGTGCGGGGGGATCGGCGTGCGGATGGATTTATGCTCGAGCGCATGTTGATACGTCTCCATCGTAATGCTTGGCCTCGTTGACCTTTACTGACTTGCGGGGGCGAATTGTTCGGGCTTTCTGAATGCCACGATTCGGGGTTCTCCGAATTGGTTCAACTCCACGACGTGTTTTTCAAGTTTTGCATCGAGCCGCTCGACGAACTCTTCTTGGCCCCTTACGTTCGTTAGTATCAACCCGCCGGGTTTGAGTGATCCGGCTAGGTGCTCGGCCAGTCGGGTTTGTTCTTGCTCCGAATAGTAGCCGGGCAAGTTGAAGACGGTCACGACGTCGGGTCGTTTTCGGGGCAATGTGTTGAACACGTTTCCAGCGGGTCCCGGGCCGTGAAAAACAATCCGGTTGGCAATGTGTTCTGGAACTGGCTTGATTACCTCCTTCAGTATGCCGTTTTGGATTTGCCTCGTCGGAATGCGGCGGCCAATTAAGTCCGTTTTGGCCATTTCATGCGATTGAGTGTCGACTTCGATTGCATGGACTTGGAATTGAGTTTTTCCTTTATTCAACGCTTCCGCGACTTCCACGTGTTCGGTCGGATGGATCGGCGTGAACTCGTTTCCGGTCCAGCGGCCCAATCGCTGCTCCAAGTCCCGGAAAAAGCGCTGAATGGGCGGTTCGAACTCCCGATTCCGTTTCCATCCTCCCAAACCGATGACCCATGCGATTGCCTCTTTTTTTCCTTTTACTTGCTGGGTTATGATTTGACTGGAACGGTCATGCCGTTGCCACCACGTCATGTGTTCCGCTCGTTCTTTCCGCAGCCAAAAGCTCATGGGGTTTCACTCATCCGCTTTGAAGTCGAGGCAGACCGAATTGATGCAGTAGCGTTTGCCGCTGGGCCTTGGTCCGTCGTCAAAAACGTGGCCCAAGTGGCCGCCGCAGGTGCGGCAGAGCACTTCGATGCGGACTAAGCCTGCCGAGCGGTCGGCCCGCGTTTCGATTTTCTCCTTGTTGGCGGCATAAAAGCTCGGCCAGCCTGAGCCGGAGTCGAACTTCGTGTCGGAGGGGAACAGTGCCGCACCGCAGCCGGCGCACACGTAATTTCCGGTTTCCTTGTTGTTCAGCAGTTTCCCGGTGAATGGTAACTCCGTGCCTTTTTCGCGTAAGACGCGGTATTGCTCGGGCGTGAGTTTTTTCTTCCATTCGGAATCGGTTTGGGGCATGGTTTTGTGTTTTTCTTTCATCTCGCTCATCGCTTTTTTCCTCCGTATTATTAATGGGCCCGTTGCTTTTTAGTCTGATTCCATGACGCGGCCCGAATCCGGATTCCAAAAGACGATCACGAAGCCTTTTGTGCTTCGCGGCCAGCCTTATCAGCCGAGCCGTCCGGTCACATTGTCTTTTCATCCGGCTCCTCCAAACACGGGCATCGTATTTCGGAGAAGCGGCGTCGAGCTCTCGGTGAATTTGGATACGTTGCGCCACGGTGGATTCGGGACCAACGCCGTCTTGGGTTGGAACAATACCGAAATCCGAAGCGGCCGCCACGTGGTATCGACGCCTGAACACTTGCTCGCCGCGTTGCGCGCGGCGGGCGTGGATAATGTTTACATCGATATTTCCGGTAAGCACGTGCCTCAATTCGATTGGTCTGCCAGACCCATTATGAGAAAGTTGTCGGACAACCTCATCTCCCAGCAAGCCAAGCGCAAGTCCTTGTTTGTGGATTTCAACGTACCGGACGTTCGCGTATTGCGTAACCGCGATCAGTTGGATCAATTGCGGGCTCGGTTGGAACGTCGTGGAATACTTCCCGACGTTTTTCATATCAAACCTGGAGTTCCGCACATCGTTTTTGATTCGGAGGATACGTCGAAGCCTGACTTGATTATCGTGCGTCCCGCTAAGGGTGTGCGCATCGGCTCTGGCTTTGGATATGCCAGCCACGCGGCGTTCCAGCCTGACCAATTCCACTTCATGCCGTTGGACCGGCAGCACTTCATGGATGAGGTCATGGATGCCCGCTCGCCGGGCTTTGTCGGGCTATGGAAAGGCCGCGGCGCGCGCTTGCTTTTGGCGTTGGGTCGGATTCCGCTTCCGGGCGGTTTTCGGATTCATGGCATGACTGAACGCAATTTGGTGGTTTCCGGATTACCCTCCAATCGCCACGTGCTAAACAATCCGGAACATTTCCAAACCAAGCTTCGTTACGCTGGCCAAGAAATGGCCCGCCACAAGACGATGGACACGTTGGGTGCTATTGCTGCATTGCCGGGGTATCTTCAAGACGTCGAGATTTTCGTGTTCAAAGCCAGCCACGCGCGCGTCATTTCGGCGCTCAAAGAACTGCACGCAAAATTCATTGAGCCTCACAATTCGGCCTGATTTTGTGGCTCTTTTGAAAAAGTAAAAACAGGGTGACGAAAAAATCAATGCAAATGGGCGAAGAAATAAACGCGAAAACGAAGCCGTTTTTGCCTTTGCCGCTGCTTTCGTATTTGCCTTGCCATTGCCTGCGTGTTGCCTTCCCTTCTGCCTTCGCGTTGCTTCTGCCGTTGCAAGCGTGTTGCTTTTTTTTTTGTTTTTGCCTATTGTTTTCTGCTCTTTGTTATTTTTTTTCCAGCCAACCGTTTTTTCTTTAGCGCTAGCCGTTCAACAACGCCTGATTTTATCGTCGTTTTTTAATCGTTCCATGTGTCGCGTCCACTTCCACGCGGTCTCCGTTGTTGAGCCGCTTGGTGGCGTTTTGAGTGCCGATGACGCAAGGCTTTTTGAGCTCTCGCGCCACGATGGCGGCGTGCGATAGGATGCCGCCCGCGTCGGTGACGACCGCCGCCGCTTTTTTGAACAGCGGCAGGTATTCCGGCCGCGTCATGCCGGTGACTAAGATGTCTCCCGGATTGAACGTTTCGACGTGGTGGGGATCCAAGACGACGCGGACGATGCCAACGGCGGTGCCGGGATGGGCGCACTTTCCGCGGACAACGTCGGTTGAAACGGGTTGGCGGACTTGGTTTTCAACGTCTTGCGCGGCTTTTCCTTGCGTGATGTAAAAATCGCCTTCTTCAAACACCAACGCGGCACTTTGGAAGCGTTCGTCCAGGGTCTTGGCGTTCGGAAGCGTGCCGTCTTGCAGGTAGCGGTCCAATTCTTTGTACGTTAAGGACTCGACCTGCCGGGTTGTCCGACCGCTTTGCTTGGCGATGGACGCGATGGTTTTTTTCATGTATTTTTCCGTTTCGCCATAGACGGTTTCCGAATACAGGCGCGCGTCTTCCAATACCGGCAGCGCCTTTTTGAGCGTGGCTGGAGGCAGGTAGTCAACGACTTTTTTGACGGCCAAGTGCGGCGCCGTGTAGTTGCGCAACGCGGCTTCGAAACGGCCTAAGGAGCGGGGTTCGATGGGTCGGGTTTCCAGTTTTCCGAGGATGGAGCGGATGGCGTCGGATTCGGCCTTCAGCTCGTCCGCCCAACGATTTGCTTTTTCTGGCTCCTTTCGGATTTGTTCCGCCAAGTCGGCACCGAAGGTGTCCAACTCGTTTTTCGGAAAATAACACGCGCTGCGACCTTTTGCGCTGCAGATGACGGCGTGGGGGATGCGCGTCTCCAAAAGTTCGGCGACGGTATGCGTGTAGTAGGTGCCAAAGTAGGAACAAGACAGCAGGCTCCAAGGGCCGGCCCAGTGCTGGACGTAGGGTCCGGAAACCATGCGCGAAGCGCGTTTTTCCTTGCCGGTTTTTTTTCCCACTGACGTTCAAGAGCAACGCGGTTTTTCAACGTGGTGGTTGGTGCGGTTCAGCGTTTGGCCGTGGCGTCTTCCCGCATGACGTATTTGACAATCATGAAAATCACAGCCAACACGATGAGAAAGTCAATCAGGCTGCCGACGAAGTCTCCGATTAAAAACTTGAACGGCCCCACGTTTAAAGTCGCGGTACGCCAGTCGCCGCCGGGAACAAGCACGGCTACGACGGGCATGACTAAGTCGTTGACCAAGGCGGTAATCATCTTAGTGGAGGCGACGCCAATTACGAATGCGACGGCCAAGCCCAGGACCTGGTATTTCTCAATGAATGCTCGGAACTCAAAAATAATGCGCATGTGCGATCCCTCCTTTTTTATGGCCGTTTAGCGGTTGAACACGTCATAAAATACTTTGCAAAAGGCGTGGGTGGCGTGATCCAACTGCTCTTTTCCCATCGGCGTCAAGGCGTAGATTTTTTCCTTGCCTTTCCGGGCTTGGACCTTGACGGCTTTCTTGCGCAGCAGCTCCTTGAGCGCCGGATAGATCGTTCCCGGATTCGGCTTGCAGCCTTTGCGCGCTTCCAGTTCCTTGGCAAGTTCAGCGCCGGACATGGGCTTCTTGCGCAGCAGCCACAGGATGAGAAATGATAGGAATCCGCGCATGTCGCAAACGGCGCCGTCTTTTCCCATGTTGCGTATTGGGTGTGCGATATATTTATATTAATATATTGTATATCCAATATATCGAAGACCGGGGTGGTTTCAAGATGTACGGAGTGCAGAGGCAAATGGTGTGCGGCGGCGCGGCGTGCGGACCGTCGGACTATGCGGCGGCGTTGTGGGATCCGGGCACGATCCTGGCGTTACTGACCGGAAAGTGATGTGACTTTTTTTAGTTCCGATTCGCTTTCGTGCGTGGCATCGTGGTCGCGTTTCTGGCGCCGTTCTTTTCGCGAGACGTTTTCCCTTTTCATCTTTGCTTTTTTCCGTTCGCATTTTTGTTTTTCTTTTCAGTTTTTTTGTTTTCCTCGCGTTTTTCTGCCCTTTTCCCGTCTTTATAAACTCCTTTTTCCAGGCATTTTGAGCCTTAATACGCCTTCATTTCGTCTTTGGAGTTTTTTCAGGGTTTTTTAAGGCATTTGGAGCTATGGAGCATACTCCGTCGTAAGATATATAAAGGGGGTTTGGGAAGATTAGAGAGCGCGTTTTCATGTCGAAGACGTGTTCTTATGCTGCCGTGCCCGGCGGACCCAGAGCATTCTGTCAATGAGGGTTCGCTTTGTCAGACGGTAGCGCGAAATGATCACTTGAACAAAATGCCCCGTCGAGGGGCGATTCATTCAGGTTGGATGCAGGCCTTGAAAGCAGTTAAGTTGGGTTCTTGCGACCCAAAGTACGATCGGTCCATCTTCTCCCAAGAGGGTGGCCGATTTCAACACCAGTTGATCCTGCTGGAGGATACTGCTATCGGATTTCGACTAAGCCATGCAAGTTTTGCGGTCCAAGTGTTGGGCCGCAGCGTACGGCTCAGTAACACGTAGTCAACCTACCCTAGTGACGGGGCTAACCTTGGGAAACTGAGGGTAATTCCCGATAGGCCAGGGAGTCTGGAACGACTCCTGGCTCAAATGGGTGCGCGGATTGCAGCGCATACCGCTCTAGGATGGGACTGCGGCTGATTAGCTAGTTGGTGGGGTAACGGCCCACCAAGGCGATAATCAGTAGGGGCTATGAGAGTAGGAGCCCCGAGACGGGCACTGAGACAAGGGCCCGAGCCCTACGGGGTGCAGCAGGCGCGAAACTTCCGCAATGCGCGAAAGCGTGACGGGGGGAATCCGAGTGATGGCCTAACGGTCATCTTTTACCAAGCTTGAAGCGCTTGGGGAATAAGGGGTGGGTAAATCCTGTGCCAGCCGCCGCGGTAACACAGGTAGCCCGAGTGGTGTCCACGAATATTGAGCTTAAAGCGTCCGTAGCCGGTT
>Ga0209726_10006847_pt1 | contig 12998 bp, 10 predicted proteins | sample Subgrocontami54m_FD_187453 | JGI IMG/M metagenome (GOLD analysis project Ga0209726, IMG submission 187453) | Subsurface groundwater microbial communities from S. Glens Falls, New York, USA - GMW46 contaminated, 5.4 m (SPAdes) (version 3) | ecosystem: Environmental > Aquatic > Deep subsurface >... | reverse complement strand
GCCCCGTTTATAAAGCCTGGACTAGTTTCGCCTCCGTATTCTTTAGCAAGTTCGATTGCTTCATCTATTATAACTCTTGGGGGCTGACTTTTTTCAATAGCAAGTTCAAAAACAGCAAGTCTTAGAATTGCAAGGTCAACTTTGTTAATTTTTTCGATTGGATACTGTGGTGCAGCTTTTTGAATATGCTTGTCAATTTCTTCAAGGTGTTTTAAAATTTCTGATGCTTTATTTCCAAGACGCTGTTTGTGAAATGCGCTTTTAAAAAGATCTTCGACAACTTTTTGTCTTTTTAAGTGTCTAATATCGCGAGGATTTTTCATTACTTTGTTTCTTCTTTTGCTTTGTCTGGTAATGCTTTTTGTTCTTCTTCTTTCTTTTTTGTTTTTTTGCTTATTACCTCTTTGCCTTTATAATATCCGCAAGCTTTGCAAACTTGATGTGATAATATTTCTACTCCGCAGTTAGTACACGAAACAGTACGAGAAAGAGTCAAGTGGATACTTGCTCTTCTTTTTCCCTGCCTTTGTCTTGAATGTCGTTTTTTCGGCTCTTGTGGCATAAGTGCATTTTACTTTATTTGAAGCTTAGTTTCAAGAAGTTAGTCTGGAGAGACTTGAGTGATATTTAATTTAGCAATCTCTTTTTGCAATTTTGGATGTTTATTAATTACAGCAAATATTTTCTCGGCTTGTTTTTTTGCTTTTTCAATTAGTTCAAAATCGCTAAAGTTTGCAACCTTTAGCTGTATCACTCCATGCTGGTTGGTTCCGTAAATTTGTCCAGGACCTCTTAGTTTTAGGTCTATCTCAGAAAGCGCTGTGCCTGAGTAAATTGTTTCCATTGCTTTTAATCTATCTAAGGTTTGAGGATTTTTACTTGATGTAAATAAAAGACAAAAAGATTCCTTTACTCCCCTACCAACTCTTCCCCTGAGCTGATGAAGCTGTGCAAGTCCAAATCTTTCTGCTTCTTCAATCATCATAATGGTTGCATTTGCAATGTCAATTCCGACTTCTACAACCGGAGTGGAAACTAAAATATCTATTTTTCCTTTTCTAAAATTTGTCAGTACTTCTTCTTTTTGACTTGACTTCATTTTTCCATGCAAAAGTCCTAATTTTAAATTTGGAAAGATTGCTTTTTTAAGTTTTTCATACTCTTTTGTAGCTGCTTTTACTGTTATCATGCTTTCTGACTCTTCTATAAAAGGACAGACTATAAAAACCTGATCTTTTCCTCTAATTACTTTTTCCTCGATCCATTTATATGCTCCAGCTCTTTTTACAGGTGGTACAACCCAGGTTTTAATAGTTTTTCTCCCTTTTGGCATTTCATCAAGTATTGATAAATCCAAATCTCCATATATAGTTAGCGCTACGGTTCTTGGAATTGGCGTTGCAGTCATAGTTAAAAGATGAGGATTATTGCCTTTTTGTCTTAATATTGACCTTTGTTTTACACCAAACCTTTGCTGCTCATCGATTACAATAAGACCTAAGTTTTTAAATTTAACTTTGTTGTAAACAAGCGCATGAGTTCCGATTATTATGTCAAAATCTTCGTTGAGTTTTTTAGTAGATCCAGTGGCTAGTTCCACTTTTATTTTTAAGACAGTTAAAAGATCTTTTATAGTTTTAAAATGTTGATTTGCCAAAATTTCAGTCGGAGCCATAAACGCTGTTTGAAAACCATTTAAATAACAAACATATGCTCCAATTGTTGCGACGATTGTTTTTCCACTCCCCACGTCGCCTTCTAAGAGTCTGTTCATTGGGGTATCGGATGAAAGGTCTTTTAAAAGCTCGGCAGTTGCATTTTTTTGTGCTCCTGTTAATTCAAATGGTAAATTTTTAATAAAATCACCAATGTTTTTTTCAAATTTTTTAACTTCCCAGGATTTAATTTTTTCTTTTTGCCAGGATTTTTTTCTAAAAATTGAAGAAAGCTGGAGTTTGAAAAGTTCATCAAAAGAAAGTCTTTGTCTGGCATTATCTGCTTCCTCTAATGTTTTTGGAAAATGGATTTTGTTAATCGCATCATTTAAATTCATTAAATTATTTTCTTTAAGTACTTCTTGGGGTAAATATTCTTCAGCGTTAGGATTTTCTTGTAATATTTTAAAAACCTGTCTTCTTAGCCATTTAGAAGAAACTCCTTTTGTTTCAGGATAAACGGGAACAAGTCGTCCTGTATGAATTGTCTGGTTTTGAAAAATAACTTCATAATCAGGAGATTTCATTACAAGTTTATTTTCATCCTGTTCTACTTTTCCCGAAAGAGAGACTTCATCGCCTATTCTTATTGCCTTTGGTAAAAAGGGCTGGTTAAACCAGATAACGTCAATTTGTCCTGTATCGTCAGAGACAGCTGCTTTTTGCAGGCTTTTGTAGCGTCTTATATATTGATTTGCAATTTTTTCAATTTTTCCTCTGACAGTTACTGTTTCTCCGGGTTGGATAATGTCAATCTTTGAAACGAGAGAAAAATCATCATATCTAAAAGGAATGTGATATAAAAAATCTTCAAGTTTTACTATACCTAGTTTTTCCAGTCTTTTGGCGTACATTTTATAAGCTCTTGATAAAAGAGTAAGCGGTGTATTTAAGTCCATAGCTTTAAAGGCTTAAGAAAGGAAGGACAGACGATGCGATTAGTGCAAAAGCGACTATTATGATAATGATTTTCCAAATCCACTGGTTTTTTCTAATAAACTCCATATGATTATTCTATCACAATTTTTGCAAATCTTTTTTTACCAACTTTAAGTATTCCTGCTTCAATTTGTAAATTAGGATTTGTCACTTTAATGTCATTAAGCAGTACCCCGCCCTGATCGATAAGTCTTTTTGCTTCTGATTTGCTTTGTGCAAACAAAGATTGTATCAGCGTATCAGAAACAGTTAAGCTTCCTTTAACTAAAACCTCAGAAAGATCTTGTGGCACTTCTTTATTTTGGACAGTTTTCTCAAATTCTTCTTTTGCTTTTTGTGCAGATTTATCATTATAAAGCTCTTTAACGATTTGATATGCTAATTCTTTTTTAATGTCTCTTGGATTTTCTTTTGACTTTAGTCTTTTTTCAAATTTTGCAATTTCCTCTAAGGATAAGTTAGTTGCTAAAAGCAGATAATTTAAAATCAGCTCATCTTTTATTGCCATTACTTTTGCATACATGTCAAATGCAGTATCATCGAGCCAAATCGCATTACCCCAGGATTTACTCATTTTTCTTCCGTCAGTTCCTTCTAAAATTGCCGTAGTTAAGACAAAAGATTCCTTGTTTCTAAGATCCTTAATAAGTGTTCTTCCTGCCTGCATATTAAAAGTCTGGTCTGTTCCACCGAGTTGCAAATCAGTATCCATAAAGTAACTGTCATAACCCTGCATTACAGGATATAGAAATTCATGAAGCCCGACTCTTTTGTTATCAGACAGTCTTTTTTTAATAAGTTCTCTACCGGCAAAATCTCCGACGCTAAAATGCTGTGTAAGTTTTAAAATATCTTCAAAATTAAGTTTTTTTAACCATTCACTGTTAAATCTTACCTTTATTTTTGAAAAGTCTAATATTTTTTCTGCTTGTTTTTTATATGTTTTAAAATTCTCCTCAATCTCCTTAATTGTTAAAGCAGGTCTTTCGCTGTCCTTGTCAGACGTGTCGCCAATAAGGGCTGTAAAATCCCCTATTAAAAAAGTAACATTATGTCCTAAAAGTGCAAATTGATTAAGTTTTCGTAAGACTACAGCATGTCCTAAATGAATTTTCGTAGAAGTTGGATCAATACCTAAGTAGATGTTTAATTTTTTCCCAGACATTAGTTTTCCGGCAAGTACATTTTTATTTGGAATGATATTTGCAACGCTTCTCGTTAAGAGCTCTTCAATTTGCTTCATAGCCTCAGTATAGCACAGATAATCTTAAATTTGGTATACTTAGAGGATGCTGGATTACGTCAGAAAGTCTAGGCGTAAAAGTTCTTATTTTACGCTTTCAATCCCCAATTTTGGAAGAGGATTAAAATTTAATAGCCTTGGAAATATCCCAAAAGACGTTTTAATAAGTAAGCTTTTTAAATATTCGTTTTTTGGCCTTATCGGTCTTGTTCTTCTTATGGTAGTTCTTTTTGTATGGTATGGAAGGGATTTGCCTGCTCCGGGAAAACTAGTTGAGGCTCAAGCCAATCAATCAAGCGGAATTTATGATAGAAAGGGAGAGCTTTTATTCTCCGTATACCAAAACCAGAATAGAATCTATGTTACTTTGGATAAAATTCCAAAGTACTTAAGACAAGGAACAATAGCAGTTGAAGATAGAAATTTCTATGAAAACGAAGGTTTTTCTGTAACTGGATACATTAGAGGACTCATCATTGATCCAATACTTAGACAGCGCGTTACTGGAGGTTCTACAATTACTCAGCAGCTGGTTAAAAATGTGCTCCTAACTTCTGAAAGAACACTCCCCAGAAAGATAAAGGAATTAATGCTTTCTATTCAGGTTGATCGAAAATATTCAAAAGACGAAATTTTGGAAATGTATTTAAATGATGTTCCATATGGTGGAACAGCAATTGGAGTACAGGCTGCATCACAAATATATTTTAATAAGGATGTAAAAGACTTAAATCTTACCGAAAGCGCATTCCTTGCCGGTCTTCCGCAAAGCCCGAGTACTTATTCCCCATTTTCCGGTGAAAAATATTATCTGCAAAGAACAAAAAATGTTTTAGCTCAAATGGAAAACCAAGGCTATATTACCCAAAAGCAGGCTGAGGTGGCGTATAAAGAAATTGAAAAAAAGAAGTTTTCAAGCAGTGACATTGGCATAAAAGCTCCTCATTTTGTTATGTATGTAAAACAACAGCTTGTTAAGCAATTCGGTGAGGCAACGGTTGAAAATGGAGGACTTAGGGTTACGACAACACTTGATTACAAAATAGAAAAAGAAGCTGAAAAAGTCGTCAATGAGGAAATAGGCAAGCTTAAAAACTTCAAGGTCGGAAATGGTGCAGCTATGGTAACTAACCCCAAAACTGGAGAAATTTTGGCTATGGTTGGAAGCGAGGATTACTTTAATATAGATAATGACGGAAACTTTAATGCGGCAACAGGCCTACGGCAGCCTGGATCATCTTTAAAGCCAATTACTTATGCTGTTGCCTTTAGTAAAGGCTATACCCCTTCGACTCTTTTAATAGACAGTCAGACTAATTTTAAGACACAAGACAGTGAAAAAGACTATATTCCTGTAAATTATGACGGAAAATACAGAGGTCCTGTTCAGGTAAGATTTGCTCTTGCTAATTCTTTCAATATTCCTGCCGTAAAAATGCTGGCAATGGTTGGAGTAAAAAATGTTATGCAAAAAGCTTATGAGATGGGTATAGAAAACTGGGAACCAACTGATGAAAATTTAAGAAACGTTGGATACTCGTTAGTACTTGGGGGAAGAGACGTAAGGCTGCTTGACCAAATGCAGGCATATGGTGTATTTGCAAACGGAGGCCAAAGAAAGCCTCTTGTTGCAATACTTGAAGTAAAAGATTCAAAAGGAAATACATTATACAAATACAACCAGCCATCGCCTCAGCGGATATTTAGTGAAGAAATAAGCTTTTTAATATCACATATTCTTTTAGACAATAATGCGAGAAGTACAACTTTTGGAACAAATTCATATCTTGTTATCCCGGGACATCCCAGCGTATCTGTAAAAACAGGAACTACGGATGAAAAAAGAGATAACTGGACAGTTGGTTACTCCAGGTCTTTTGTAGTAGGCTCATGGGTTGGGAATAATAATAATGCTCCTATGGGAAATATTACATCTGGTGTTTCAGGATCTGCTCCAATATTTAACAGGATAATGAAATTTGTACTTAAAGACAAACAGGACGAGCCTTTTGAAAAGCCCGCAAATGTTGAGGCAATGATTATTGATGCTTATGGAGGTGGGACTCCGGTAAGCGGAAAGCCTGAAAGAAGCGAGTATTTTATAAAAGGAACACAGCCATCAGGCCCTTCCCCAATTTATCAAAAGTTAAAACTTTCTAAACAAGACAGTGGAAAACTTGCAAGTCCATGGGAAATTGATAATGGTGAGTATGAAACAAAAGACTATATAGTTTTAAAAGAAAATGACCCAATATCTCAAGATGGTAAAAATAGATGGATGGAGGGAATAATTGAGTGGATTAAAAAGACTTATGCGGCTGACCGTCCTGAGTATTATCCCCCAACTGAAACATCTAATTATCAAAAAGATGAAAATTTAGCTGAGCCAACATCTACTCCGACTCCAACTGAGGTTGTCCCCTCTTCTACACCTACACTTATATCTACTCCTACTCTTTAATGGTGGTATTAAAGGTTTTTTTTAAAACAATTACTATTTGTTCTCTAATTTTTGCAACTTCCTCTTTTGTCAAATTCTTTTCAAAGTCCTGGTAGACTATGTGAAAAGTTCTGCTGTCTTTATATGTGTCTTTGAGGGTAACATCCACAATTTTTTCATCTTGGTTTTTGATTGTATTTATTATTTCTTGAGTTTGGGCATCGCAAATAAGGGAAATGTCTTCAAGAATGGGAGGAAACTTTGCAAAAGGCTTAAATATCTTAGAATTCGTTGCGTGTTGTAAAATAATTTCAAAATTTAATTCAAAGTCAACGATATCAGTATCAAGTACTTCTATTTCCCCAAGATAGTCTTTGTCAATATATATAGATGCGCCTATTGAAGATTTTTGTGATTTCTTAAAGATTAAATTTTTAATTCCCAAATCATTTAGCGCTTTTTCAATAACTCCTTTAACTTCATAAAATGACGCGTGTTTTTTCTTTAGTACTCCAGAAAGCATAGGCGTTTCTTTTGGCAAATCATTTGTTTTTTTAAGATAGATATTTGCAATTTCAAATACCTTAAGCCCGTCATAGGTTTTATTATTAGAGATAACGTTTAAAAGACTTGGTATAAGACTGTTTCGTAAATATGCCAAATCTTTTGAGAGAGGATTTTTTAATTTGACTGCATTTTCAATGGGCCCGTCGAATAAATCTTCCGAAATTAAAGAATATGTATAAACCTCACTAAATCCAAAATATTTAAAAGCACTTTTTATGCGCTTTTCAAAATAAAAATTATTTGCAAATCCAATTACTTTATTTGGCAAAAAGGTTGGGATAATACTTGGCAAATTGTGATATCCGTAAACTCTTGCAATTTCCTCTATAACGTCCTCATCAAGCCCAACGTCAGCTCTTATCGTTGGTATTTCTACTTCAATTTTTTCTCCTAATCTTTTGGTTTTAAAGCCAAGCTTATTTAGTATCTCTACAGAGTTTTGAGGATTTACTTCAACTCCTATTACTCTGTTTATTTTTTCACTGTCAACTTGTATGGTCGTAGTCCTTGGCTTGTTTGGATAATGATCAAAAATCTCAGAGATTACTTTTGCATTTGCTATTTTTTCATAAAGCTCAATTCCGCGAAGGAGTGCTTTCAGACAAAGCTCTGGGTCTACTCCTTTTTCATTTAAAATTGCAGCCTCACTCCTTATTCCAAGATTCATTGAAGTATTTCTAATATATACAGGATTATTGTTGTCTATAAAAAATAATATTCTCTTAGTATTTTCGTAAATGACTGAATTAGTTGTTCCCATAACGCCAAGTATGTCAATAATTTTTCCTGTTGTGTCATCAGCTACAATATCTCCTCCAGAAAGAATGTGTCTTTTTCCATCAAGAGTAGTTACGACCTCTCCCCTTTTAGATTCTCTGACAATCATTTTTTGAGTTTTCAAAAGATCAAAATCAAAGACATGGGTTGGATGACCAATCTCTCGCATTACATAATTAGTTACGTCGATTAAATTGTTAAGACTTCTAATGCCGGAGTTTTCGAGTCTATCTTTTATTTCTTTTGGACTATCCCCAATTTTTACTTCTAAAACAACTGCGCAGATTCTATTTACAAGTCTTGGGTCATTTTTAATTTCAATTGGAAATTTTGCTGAAGATTTTGTTGGTTCTATAGTTTTTAGATCATTAAATTTTGCATTTTTTAAAACAGCACTTGCCTCTCTTGCAATTCCTAAAATTGACATTAAATCTGGTCTATTGGTCGTTACTTCAATATCATAAACGCTGTCATTGTCAACTTTTTCAACTCTTTCGACAGAAACACTAGATAAAGAAAGCTCTTTGGCAATCTCTAAAGGATTTTGTCTTGTGTCTAAATATTCACGTAGCCAACTGTCTACTATTTTTATATTCATAATTAAAATTGCTCTAAAAATTCCATTCTATCTGAATAGATTGTTCTTACATCATCAAGTTTGATTCCATCTTTCATCATTAAAACTCTTTCTACTCCCCAACCAAATGCAAAACCGCTATATTTATTGCTATCGATTCCACAGTTTTTAAGTACATTTGGATGGACCATTCCCGCTCCTCCCATTTCAAGCCAGCCTTCTTTGCAAAGCTTACATCCCTTGCCTTTACATACTCCACAGGAAACATCAACTTCAAAAGATGGTTCTGTAAATTCAAAGTGGTATGGTCTAATTCTTGAAACTCTTTCTTTTCCAAAATATGATTTTACAAAATAATCCAATACTCCTTTTAGATTGGCAATGGAGAGATTTGTATCAACGGCAAGTCCTTCAAATTGGTGAAACATCGGAACGTGGGAAACATCGGATTGTCTTCTATAACATTTTGCAATATTTAGCATTTTTATAGGAGGTTTATTTGCCGTCATTTCCCTAATTTGTCCGCTAGATGTATGAGGAGTTAAAACCATTGGTCCGTATTTTGGATGTGGTTTCTCATCAATAAAAAATGTTTCCCAGTCGTCTCTTGCAGGATGATTAGGCGGAAAGTTTAATGCTTCAAATGCGTACCAATCCCACTCAACTTCAGGATACTTTACTTTTATAAATCCAATTTTTTCAAAAATCTCCGTGATCTCCTCAATTGCTTGGGTTACTAAATGCAGATGACCTAAGGGAGGTTTTATTCCCGGATTTGTTACGTCAATTTTTTCCAAAAGATTTGTTTTCCGAACAGCAGAAAGAGATTTAGCTTTTTCCTCCAAAGCTTCTTCAATCGTTTGCTTTACCTCATTTACTAAGATCCCAAATGCGGGTCTTTTATCAATGGGGAGTTTAGTAACCGCTTTAATTGCTAAAGTTAACTTTCCGCTTCTTCCAAGGAATTGAAGCTTAGTTTCCTCCAAAGATTTTAAATCCTCAGCTTCTAAAATAAATGATAATGCCGCGTTTTTAATGCCAATAAGTTCTTCTTCCATTAAATATAATTATAGCCTTGATACTTGTAAAAAACTAGTATAGTTTTGTTTAGCATCCTGCAAATTGTCTTCAATAATTTTAAGATTATAAATCTGCGCTAAGACTTTACTGCCAATAGTTGCAATATTTTTAGGAAGCTTTTTGTAAGAAAGATATTTTGCTACCATTGCGTGATCTATAAGTTCTCTATTACCCGAAATTTGTTTAAGGTTGGGGTATTTTTCTAAAAGAGTTTGCTTGCACTGTGCAAATACCTGAGGATGGGACATTATAGAATCTATTTCGTTTAAGCTAGTATCGTTTCTAATCATTAGCGCATGGGAAATTTTTATGGCAAACTGATCAACAATATTAAATTTATATTTTGCCATTGCAACTATACTTTCTTCTACAATTCCCCCAACAGCATTATGTATTGCAAACTGTCCCCTATCGATTTCTCCTTTATGTAAAGCAGATAGTACATTTTCTGTTGTATAAAGGTATTTAATTTTATAATTTGAAATATTAGACTGTTTTAGAAAATAAAACAAAGCTTCTTCGTTGAAACTTCCTTTACCTCCCTGAATACCATAAGTTATATGTTTTGGATTAATTTGTCTTGGTAATAATTTGTTATATAGTTTATCAAAAGAAATTCCAAGCCCCAGGCGCATTTGTTTTGTGTATGGATTATATTGTTGTAGATCATTAAATAATTGCCAGGAATCATTACATGTCTGTTGTCGTATCTCCAATAATTTTCTTGCTCCTAAAGAATCAATGTCTGTTTTTTCAAATTTAAATTCATCAAGAAGTCTTCCTATAAAATGCGTTAACCCTTGAGAGTTCGCAGCTATTTTGTCATGTTTTCTGGCAGACATTTCTACAACTGTTAATTTTTTGCTCACAAAATATTCTTTCCAAAATGTATAGTTTTTATCATCAGCTTTAAATCTGTCCATAATAATTACATGCCCTTTAAATCCGTCTTTAGTGCTATCTGGCCCAAACATAGGATGAGTAAGAAGAGCCTGAATATTGGTATCTTTAAGATATTTTTCAAATACCCTCTGAGGATGCATTTTTACAGATAAGACATCTATAAGAAGATTATCTTTGGAAAAATATTTCTTGTGCTTCTTAATTACCTTTTCAAAACTTGAAATAGGCACGGCATAAAAAATTACATCACTTTTATAAACATTGCTTAAATTATTTTCAATGATCGTATTTTTAGAAAGTTGTATTTTATTAGTGTCTATTTTGCTTTTGTTATATAGCACAATTTTAAAATCGTTTTTTAAAAGACGATATAGGGTTTTTCCAAATCTACCAAATCCGATAATGCTTATCTGTTTCATGTTCTAAAAATAATCATTAATATTATCAATATTTATGCAAATACTAATTCTGACAAATCTTTTACCATTTTTACCAAAAGCAGTGCCAGGTGTAAAAAGTATTTGTTTTTCCTCAAGAAGTTTTTTGGCAAATTCTTCTGAGTTTTTCTCTCTGCTTGGAATTTCTGCCCAAATATATAGTCCTGCCTTTGGCAATATAAACTTAAGCCCAAGTTTTTTTAAATGTTTTGCAATTATATTTCTTCTTTTTCTATAGCTTTCAAGCATTTCCTTATTCCATGTTTTATCAAAGTTGGTTAGGGCAAAAGCACCAAGTTTTTGAAGAGGAATAGAAAGGCCTGAATCCATTTGGGATTTTACCTTGGATAGCGCCTCGATAATATCTTTATTTCCAACGATCCATCCCATTCTAAAGCCTGCAAAAGAAAATGTTTTAGAAAAAGAACCAATTTCAACTGCAATATCTTTTGCATCTTCTATTCCCAAAATACTAGGCGCAATAAAGCCATCAAACGTTATTTCCGAATATGCATTATCGTAAACAATAAAAAGATTATTTTGCTTTGCAAATTGTACTATTGTCAATAACTCTTTTCTTGTCGCAATCTGCCCGGTTGGATTAGAAGGAAAATTAACCCATATAAATTTTGTTTTAGATGAAAGCTTTTCTTTTAATAAATCAAAATTAATTTTAAAATTATCCTCTTTTTTTAAAGAATAAGATATTGGCTTTGCTCCTATCATTACGGCAGGATCTTTAAATGGAGGATATCCCGGATCGGGAATAAGTACCTCATCCCCTATATCTAAAAGAGCAAGCGGCAAATGGCTGATTCCATCTTTTGCTCCTAAAAGAGGAAGAAGCTCATCTTTATTAATGGAAACATTAAATCTTTTTTTATACCACCAAATTAATGCATCAGAAAATTCTCTTATTGCGCCATATCCAGGATATAAATGGGCATCGTTCTCACTAATAAACTCAATAAGCTTATTTATATAAACACTGCTTGGTTTTATATCAGGAGTTCCTGGTCCAAAATCTAACACTTTGCGTTTTGTCTTTTTCTCGATTTCTGATTTTTTCTTAGAAAGACTTGCAAATATATATTCTGAAAATAAATCTAATCTTTTTGCCTTTTTTATTGTTTTCATAATTATTTTTCCTTACTTTCTATTATCAACGAGTGTTTGTGAATAAGTACGTATAGGTTTTTAATAAATTCTTCAGAAAGGTTTAAAGATTTTGCAATCGATAGTCTTGATTCTAAAACTTCCTTCCATCTTTTACTGTCAAGCGGGTTGATATTATTTTCTTTTTTAACTTTTCCAATTTTACGTACAACGCTTACTCTTTTTGCCATAACAGCTAAAAGTTTCCTATCAATTTCGTCTATTTCTTGCCTGAATTTTTTTAACATAATCTTATCCATATTAATCCTTCCTTACTGCTCGGTCAAATTGTTCCCAGGTTAGCTGTTGTAGTTTATCTGTAATAGCTTCATCTGGGTTTGGGTGTACCTCTATCATTAAACCATCAAAATCTATTTCACCTATTCTAAAATTTTGGGCTTGTTCTATAATTTCCAATACCCTTTTCCTTGTTCCTCCCATGTGGGACGGGTCGATTAACATTGGTAGTCCTGTTTCGACCTTTACTCGCATAGCCATTTCAAAATCCGGGTTATTTCTAAGTCCATTTGTTCCGGGTGAAAAGCCTCTATGGCATAAAATTATCTGAGAAGGGTCAGCTCCTCCGCTTACTACATGATCTATAATTCCCAACCAATGCGAAAGATCTTGCCATGGTTGGTTTTTAATAAGAACTCTCGCACGTTTTTCTCCGCTTACAATTTCTCCAATATGTCGTTGAATTGGATGATTTTGATTTCTTGAACCAATCCAGACCAATACATCTCTTCCTAACACACCTGCGATTCTATCTATTACTTGTTGCGCATTGTTTTCATTTAGCACCTCGGTTGCAGGAACTAAACCAAGTTGCGCAACTTCCTCAAGCCATTCAATTCCTTGTTCCCCTACTCCTTCAAATCCTGGTTTAGTTCTGGGTTTCCACAAACTTGCTCTAACAATATCAATACCACGCTCTTTTGCCATATGAGCGGATTTTAAGACCTGATTGCGTGATTCGGCAGCGCATGGTCCTGCAATTATCATTCTATTTCTTTCAATCATAATTATTATTTCCTTTCTAAAATTACATGTATCAAAATTTAGACAACAAAAAAACCTCCCGTTCGGGAGGTCGTAATTTAGCTTTTCAGCAATACTTTACCTCCCGGTTAGGGATGTAAAGTAAAAATAAAAAGCTGTCAAT
>Ga0209726_10006842_pt1 | contig 13010 bp, 12 predicted proteins | sample Subgrocontami54m_FD_187453 | JGI IMG/M metagenome (GOLD analysis project Ga0209726, IMG submission 187453) | Subsurface groundwater microbial communities from S. Glens Falls, New York, USA - GMW46 contaminated, 5.4 m (SPAdes) (version 3) | ecosystem: Environmental > Aquatic > Deep subsurface >... | reverse complement strand
CGAAGCGCTCGTCGCCGATGCGCAGCAGCGGGCCGCTTGCGATGTCGCGTATGCCGGTCGCTTCGACCACGATCGCCCCGGGCCGGCCGCTCGCGAAGCGGGCGTACCAGTCGATGTTCTCCTCGGTGACGAAGCCGCTTTCCGTGGCGCGCCAGGGAACCATCGCCGGCACCCATGTCCGGCTCGCGAGCCGCATCGAGCCCACGCGTACTGGACCGAACAGCAGGGAAGCGGACGCCTCCTCGCGCGTCGGCCATCGGCCGGGATCGGCGTGCCACTTGATTCTCTGCGGGGGTCTCCACATCAACGGCTCCAGCGGGGCTGCTACGTCGGGCCCTGGAGCAGTCTACCGGAAAAGCTCCTGCGTCCAATGCCCGCGGGCCGCTATAATCGGGGCGCCTCGCGGCGTTTTCGAGCCGCGCTCGTTCGGTCGCTCGCACCTCAATGCCCAGGAAACGCCAGGATCCGCTCGCCCTGATCTTCAGGGCGCTCGCATTTTCCGCGCACAAGCATCGCGACCAGCGGCGCAAGGATGCGCAGGCTTCGCCCTATATCAACCATCCGATCGCTTTGGCCAACGTGCTGCGCAACGAGGGGGGCGTCAGCGACCGGACGGTGATCTGCGCGGCGCTCCTGCACGACACGCTGGAGGACACCGAGACCTCGGCCGAGGAGTTGCAGCGGGAGTTCGGCAAGCGGATCTCCGGCGTCGTGCTGGAGGTCACCGACGACAAGCTGCTGCCCAGGCAGGAGCGCAAGCGCCTGCAGATCGAGCATGCGTCGGGGCTTTCGAGGAGCGCCAAGCTGGTCAAGCTCGCCGACAAGATCTGCAACCTTCGCGACGTGGCAAGCAATCCGCCCGCGGGATGGGAGCTGGCGAGGCGCCAGCAGTATTTCGACTGGGCGAAACAGGTCGTCGACGGCCTGCGCGGGGTCAACGCCCGGCTCGAGCGCGTATTCGACGAGACCTACGCGCAACGGCCGCGCCTATGAATTTGGCCAGCCTGCACGCGCCGGAGCGCGCGTCGGAGAATTTCGATCCGGCGGCGCACGACCGGACCTTCGCGCTCTGCGTGCTCGCCTCGATCGCGGTGCACGCGTCGCTGCTGTTCCTGTTCCCGGCCGTGAGGCCGGGGGAAGCGCCGCCTTCGGCGACGCGGATGCTGATCGCGAGAATCACCGAGCGGGCGAGCGTGCCGGAACCGCCGCCGCCGGCGCGCGAGACCCGCAGGCGCGCCGAACCCGATCGAGCGCGCACCGCGCCTGTTCCCAAGCCCGCGGTGGAACGGCCCCGCCCGGTGATGGCCGAACCGCCTGCCGCTGCTCCGCAAGCGGCGGTCATGCCCGCGGCGCCCGCGCCGCAGGCACCGGCCGCAGCGGCCGCGCTTGTCTTGAGCAGCCCCGCATCGCAGCCCGGCGTAGCATCGGTGCGCGCCCTGGAAGCGCAGGCGGCACGCGTATCGGGCGAACCGGATGCAGGTTCCGTCGAGCAATTCCGGCGCGCGCTCATCGACGCAGCCGCGCGCTACAAGCGCTACCCGGTGCAGGCGCTGGAGAGGGGCTGGCAGGGAAGGGTGGAAATCCGCCTGGTGATCGGGCCGACGGGGATCATCCAGGGCAGTGCCGTGAAGGCCTCGAGCGGCCACGAGATACTCGACAACCAGGCACTGGACATGGTGAAGAGGGCCAAGCCCCTGGCGCCGGTCCCCGCGGCACTGCGCGGCCGCGAATTCAGCGTCGACATACCGGTGATATTCGATCTGCAGTCAGGGTGAGTCGGGAACCCGTTTTCACTCAGGTCGCGTCATCTTCCTTGCGCAATGCTCCCACGCGCAGGCCGGGCGCCCAGTGCCCCAGCAGGGTGGCAAGTTGCTCCCGAACGAAGGGTTTGGCGAGATAGTCGTCCATTCCGGCGTCGAGGCAGCGTTCGCGGTCGCCTTCGAGGGCGCTCGCGGTCAGCGCGATGATCGGCAGGCGTGCGGGGCTCTTGGGTTCCCGCTTGCGCCAGACGCGGGTCGCCTCGAAGCCGTCCATTTCGGGCATCTGGCAATCCATGAGCACGAGGTCGAATCGATTCGCCGCCATGCTCTCGATCGCCTTGCGGCCGTTGTCGGCGGACTCGACGCTGCATCCCAGCGATTCGAGCATCGCCCGCGCGATCATCTGGTTGACCGCGTTGTCCTCGACGAGCAGAACGCGCATGCCGCTCACCCGGGATGTCCCGGAAGGAGGGGCAAGTTCCGCGGCGGCCTTCGCCTCGCCAAGACCGGTCCCCAGCCGGGCAGTGAACGAAAATTCCGAGCCCTTTCCGATACGGCTCTCGACGCCGATCTGTCCTCCCATGAGGGAAACCAGCTCGGCGCAGATCCTCAAGCCCAGCCCGGCACCGCCATACTTGCGCGTGGCCGAACTCTCGACCTGGGAGAATGGCTGGAACAGCAAGGAGCGGTCGGCCTCCGCAATGCCGATGCCCGTATCGGAGACCGTGAAGCGGAGGACGCACTCCTCGGGGCCGCTGCGTTCGGTATGGACTGCCGCCTCGACCCGGCCGTGCTCGGTGAATTTGAGCGCGTTACCTACCAGATTGACCACGATCTGACGCAACCGCGTCGGGTCACCGACCAGCGCTTCGGGGACGTCGCCTGCCACGTCGACCCGGAAAGCGAGACCCTTTCCATCGGCGGTGGCGCGAAACATGTTGCGCACCTCTTCCATGAGCGGACGCAATGCGAAGCGCTCCTCGCGCAGATCAAGCCTGCCCGCCTCGATGCGGCTCAGGTCGATGACGTCGTTGATGATCTCCAGCAGCGATGCGGCCGACTGCTTGATGGTCAGTGCGTAGTTGCGTTGCTTCGGTTCCGCGACTGCGTCGAGCAGCAGCTCGGTCATGCCGATCACGGCATTGAGCGGCGTGCGGATCTCGTGGCTCATGTTCGCGAGAAAGCTCGACTTCGCCCTGTTCGCCGCCTCGGCGGAGTCGCGCGCGTCGGCCAGGCTGTGCGCCATCCGCGCCAATTCGATCCGCTGTGCGAAACTGCTCCGGATGGTCTGCTCCGTCCCCCGGCTGACGCGAAACAGGAAAACCGCGTAGATCAGCGCCGCTGTTGCCGTCAGCAGGTCCTGCCAGTCGGAGCTAAGCAGGTTGAAGACGACGAACGGTCCCACCGCGCCGGCGATATAACAGGCGTAGGCCGCCGACCAGGGTCCGAAGGTACCGATCGCGCCTGCCGGCATGCCGATCAGGATGAAGGCCGCGATAAAGTACAGGTCGTAGCGCTGGTACGGGAACAGGCCGGTCGCCGCGTAGCCCCAGGTCAGACCCATGAACGCGGCGAGCCCCATGCAAAGCTGGGCCCAGCGGCGAACCTCGGTGTCGCGCCGCCGGGTCCAGAGGCGGCTCGCCGCGACTCGCCCGGCCCCCACGGCGTTGCTGACGACATACCAGGCGAGCACCGTCGTCCTGTCGGCGAACGTCCAGGCGAGAGCCGCGTAGAGGCTCGATGTCAGGAGGTTCGTGACCGCGCCGAAGTACCCCAGCTTGTAGACGAGTCCGAGCTGCTCGAGGAAGACCTCGTCGTGCTTCGTCTGGTCGGTTTCCTGGTCCGTCACGAGTCCGTCCGCCCTAAGCAGCTACAGCCGAAACTGAATAGGTTGCCGAGACTTGCCATCCCAAATCTCCTGATTTTGCGCAGTTGCAACTTCGCAACTGCGCAAAATCAGGAGACCCAATTAAACCCAAAATCTTCGCCAATTCTGCCAATACGTGAGTGATAGGATACTGATCCAGCAGCCGCGCTCGCCGACCAAAGCAAGCCTCGCCGCGCCGGGTATTGCAACGCGCTCATTCTAACAGGGTGCCCCTGCGGCCCGATTCCCGGGAACCATCGCGACCCGGGACGCTCGAACCAAGGTCGTCGCCATCGCGGCTACAATCGCCTGCCCGGAATCCTCGCATGCACCCCATGAGTTCCCGTCTGCTCGTCGTCGCCGCGCTTGCGCTGGCGCTGGCGGCGTGCGCCTTTGCGCCCAGGAAGGAGCAGGCGCCTCCACCGGTGGCGGTGCCGCCCGCGGTGATCCTGCCGCCACTGAAGATCGCGCTCGTCCTGGGCGGCGGCGCCGCTCGAGGCTACGCCCATGTCGGCGTGATCAAGGCGCTCGAGTCGAACGGTATCCACCCTGACATCGTCGTCGGGACGAGCGTCGGCAGCCTCGTGGGCGCGCTCTATGCGGCCGGGTATTCCGGATTCGAACTTCAGCGGCTCGCACTTGCCATGGACGACGGGATGGTGAGCGACTGGTCCCTTCCGGACCGGGGTTTCATCAAGGGCGAAGCGCTGCAGAACTACGTGAATGTGGTCCTGTCCTATCGCCCGATCGAAAAGCTCGCGAAGACGCTCGCCATCGTCGCGACCGATCTCCAGACGGGAGACGCGGTCGTGTTCCGCACCGGCAACACGGGAATGGCCGTGCGCGCTTCGAGCAGCGTGCCCGGCATCTTCCAGCCGGTGCGCATCAACGGGCACGACTATGTCGACGGCGGCCTGGTGAGCCCGGTGCCGGTGAAGGTTGCACGGAGCCTGGGCGCCGATATCGTCATCGCGGTGGACGTATCGAGCAAGCCGCGCTACGGCAAGACCGCCAGCTCGCTCGATGTGCTCCTGCAGACCTTCAACATCATGGGCCAATCCATCGCCAGCCACGAATTGCTTCAGGCTGACATCGTCATTCGTCCCTATGTGGACGGCGTCGGCGGAACCGATTTCCAGGGGAAGCACCTGGCGATCCTGGAAGGCGAGAAGGCGGCCGCAGACTGCCTTCCCGCGCTGCGGGCGAAGCTCGCAGCGCAGCCGCCCGCTAAGGGTAGGTGACCGTGGGCCGCCTCGGCTTGGTCAGGTAATCCGCGGTGACTGCGACAGGCGCGATGCGCCGCGCGCCGTCGAGTCGTGTCGCCCAATAGGGGGCGCGCAGGCTTTCCGTGCGCACGACCCTGCCCTTGCGCGGGGCATGGATGAACCTGCCCTCGCCGATGTAGATCCCGACGTGCGAATGCGGCTTGCGCTGGGTGTTGAAGAAGACGAGGTCGCCGGCCTGCAGCGCCGCTGTATCGATCGGCTCGCCCAATTCGCTTTGCGCCTGAGTGCTCTGGGGAAGCGCGAGGCCGTAAGCCTCGCGGAAGACGAAGGCGACCAGGCCGCTGCAGTCGAAACCGGTCTGGTGGGAATGGCCTCCGGGACGATAGTCGACGCCGGCGGCTGCCAGGGCGAAGAACAACATCTCCGGGTCCGCGGAGCGGGCCTCGGGGGGCGGTGCAGGCGCAAGCCGCGGCATGCTCGCGCCTTCGACCGGCGCAACGCGCACCGGCCCATCCGGCTTGCGCAGACTTGGGGCCGTTCCGCAGCCGGCGAGAAGCAGTAGAACGAAGACAATAAAAAACAATTGATTGCGTTGTGCCATTCAAGTAATTTAGAAGAATGGTCAAGAAAAGTAAAGCGGGAATGCGCCCGCCGGACTGGCCTGATCTCCGCAGGGCGCGTTATAAGCTGAATATCCATCCTGAATGGTCGCTTCGATGAGCATCGCAAAGGCAGTAACGGGTTTCCTGCTTCTGTTCGCGGCCGTCTCGGCGCGCGCGGACGTCGAGGTCATTACGCTCAGGCATCGTACTGCCTACGAGGTCATCCCCGTGCTGCAGCCGCTGCTCGAGAAAAGCGGCTCGATTTCGGGAACGAACGACAAGCTCGTGATCCGCGCGAGCCGCGCCAATATCTCCGAGTTGCGCAAGGTGGTGGCGTCGATCGACGTGGCGCCGCGCAGGCTCGTGATCCGCGTGCGGCAGGATGCGGGCGGCGGCCCGGAGGGGCGGGACTCCGCGGCAAGGGTGTACGACTCCCGCTCGGCGAGCGAAGCACGCGTCGAGCAGAGTATCCAGGCCCTGGAGGGCACCGCCGCGACCATCCAGATCGGGCTGTCGGTTCCGGTGACGACGCGAACCGTGACCCAGGGACCGGGAGGCGCAATCGTCTCCGACTTCGTCACCTACCGCGACGTCACGACCGGATTCGATGTCCTGCCCCGGCTCGCGGGCGATCGCGTGGTCCTCGACATAAGCCCGAGGCGCGACACGCCTGCCTCGGGCAGGGCGATCAACGTGCAGCACCTTGCAAGCACCACGAGCGGGCGCCTGGGCGAGTGGTTCGAGCTTGGCCGGTCCGGTCCCGAGGAAGCGCGCCAGGCCGATGGGGTGGTGGCGGGGACGAGCGCGCTCCGGCAGGATGTCCGGCGGGTCTGGGTGAAGGTTGAAGAACTCAAATAGCAGTCCGGCGCGCCCCCGGCACGCGCCGGTCGGGCAGGAATTCTCGGCGATCTTCGGCCCCCGCGGCCCGCTCGCCGGACGCATCGCCGGCTACCGGGAGCGCGCGCAGCAGATCGACATGGCCGAGGAGGTCGCTCGCGCCATCCGGGATTGCGCGAAGCTCGTCTGCGAGGCCGGCACCGGCACGGGAAAGACCGTCGCGTATCTGGTCCCGGCGCTGATCTCGGGCGGCAAGGTCATCATTTCCACCGGCACCAAGACCCTCCAGGACCAGCTCTACCAGCGGGACCTGCCGCTGGTTCGCGACGCGCTCGAGATGTCCGTCACGACCGCGCTGCTGAAGGGCCGCGCCAATTACGTCTGCCACCACCATCTGGAGCGCAATCTCGGCGAGGGGCGGCTCGCCACGAGGGAGGATGCGGCGCAGCTGCAGCGCATCGCGCGCTTCGCGCGCTCGAGCGCGCGCGGGGACAGGGCCGAGCTCGCCGACGTTCCGGAGGACGCGCCGGCCTGGGTGCTCGCCACGTCGACGCGCGAGAACTGCCTGGGATCGAAGTGCGGGCGCTACGACGATTGCTTCGTCATGGCGGCGCGGCGCGACGCGCTTTCGTCGGACGTGGTGGTGGTCAACCATCACCTGTTTTTCGCCGACCTCATGTTGAAGGGCGAAGGCATTGCCGAACTGCTGCCCGCCTGCAATACGGTGATATTCGACGAGGCGCACCAGCTGCCGCAGACCGCCACGCTGTTTTTCGGCGAGAGCCTGTCGACCTCGCAACTGATCGAGCTCGCCCGCGACCTGCGCGTGGAAGCAGCCACCACGGCGCGCGATGTTCCCGCGCTGCCGCCGCTGGCCGTCCGGCTGGAGCGCTCGGCCAGGGACCTGCGGCTCTCGGTGCGCGAGGATACCGCGCGCGTCGCGGCGCAGGCCTTGCAGTCGCGCGAGGGGTTCCAGGAGGCGCTCGCGCTGCTCGAGTCCCAGCTTGACGAGGCCACCGCTCTGCTCCAGGGGCTGGCCGAGCGTGCGGAGGAACTGGAGCGTCTCGCGGTCCGCGCGGGCGAGCTGCGCGAGCGCCTGCGGCGCTGGCGCGACGAGGAGAATGCGCGGATCGTGCGCTGGGTCGAGGTGCACAGCCAGTCGCTGCAGCTGCACGCGACGCCGCTGTCGGTCGCCGATATCTTTCGCAAGCAGCTCGAAGGGCGCCCGCAGGCCTGGATCTTCACCTCGGCCACGCTCGCGGTGAATGGCGACTTCTCGCTCTACCGAGGGGAGCTGGGCCTTGACGATGCGCGCACCGCCTGCTGGGACAGCCCGTTCGACTACGCCGGGCACGCGCTGCTCTACGTCCCGCGCGAGCTCCCCGAGCCCAACAGCCCCGACCACACCCGGGCGGTCGTCGAGCGCGCGCTGCCGGTGATCCGCGCAAGCGGCGGGCGTGCCTTTCTGCTGTTCACCACGCTGCGCGGCATGCGCCTCGCGCACGAATTGCTGCGCGAGGCGTTCGCGCGCGACGGGCTTGCCTACCCCCTGCTGCAGCAGGGCGAGGGATCGAGGTCGGAGCTGCTCGAGCGCTTCCGCCGCCTCGGCAACGCGGTGCTGGTCGCCTCCGCCAGCTTCTGGGAAGGCGTCGACGTGCGCGGCGAGGCGCTGTCCCTGGTGGTGATCGACAAGCTGCCCTTCGCGCCCCCCGACGACCCGGTGCTGCGGGCGCGCCTGCAGGACCTGGAGAAGAGCGGCCGCAACCCCTTCATGGACTATCAGCTGCCGCAGGCGGTGATAGCGCTCAAGCAGGGTGCCGGCCGGCTCATCCGCGACGAAAACGACCGCGGCGTATTGATGATCTGCGACCGGCGCCTGTTCTCGCGGTCCTACGGCAGGCGCATCATCCCGAGCCTTCCGCCCATGCCGCTCACGCGGGACGAGGGCGAGGTCGTCGGGTTCTTTGCGGAAAGCGGCTAGTCTCTTATCACTCGGATGTCGACAGAATTGGCGAGGATTTTGGGTTTATGTAGGTCTCCCTATTTTGTGAAGTTGCGAAATCGCAACTTCACAAAATAGGGAGATGTGGGACGGCAAGTCCCGGCAACCTGCCTGATTCGGGCTGTGCCGGATTAGAGGAGATGCGCGAGCAACGCTACCAGAACTTCCACCAGGGCGTCGTGCCGCCCTGCGTTCCGGCGAGGAAGGTGCTCTTGGGGAAGTTCTTGCGCATGACGCGGTCGGCGTCGTCGCGCAGTTGGTTCATGCCGAGGGCATCGTAGGCCTTGACGAGGACGAACATCGCTTCCTCGGTCGCGGGCGTCTCCGGGTAGTTCTGCAACACGTACTGCGCCCGGTTGGCCGCTGCGATGAACGCGCCCCGCTTCATGTAATAGCGCGCCACGTGCACCTCGCTCGAGGCGAGCGCGTTGACGAGGTACTTCATGCGCGCGACCGCGTCGGGGGAGTACTTGCTCTCGGGAAAGCGCTGCGCGAGTTCCCTGAAGGCATCGAATGAATCGCGCGCCGACTTCGGGTCGCGCTCGGTCGGATCCTGGCGGGAGATCCTTCCGAACAGGCCCTGGTCCTCGTTGAAGTAGGCCAGCCCCTTCAGGTAAAGCGCGTAGTCCACGTTGGGATGGTTGGGGTGCAGCTTCACGAAGCGATCCACCGCCGCCACCGCCGAAGCCGACTCGCCCTGCTTAAAGTAGGCGTAGGCGATCTCGATCTGCGACTGCTGGGCGTAAGCGCCGTAGGGATAGCGCGCCTCGAGGGTTTCGTAGTACTTGATCGCCTGCTCGTAATTGCCCGAGTTCAGCTCGTCCTTCGCCTCGGTGTACAGCTTGTTCGCGGACCATCCCGAGGTCGGGTCGGACTTGTCCGGAAACAGTCCGCAGGCGGACAATAGGACGAGCGAAACCAGCGGGACCAGCGCAAGGAGAGCCAGACGGCGTTTCATGGGCGGCCAGATGGACAAAATGGCGAGCGAACATTATAGCGCGGGCGCCGCGCAGGAAGTGGTGCGCGAAATTGTGCGCACGGTGCCCGTGGACCTTGCCGGCCAGCGGCTCGACCTGGCGCTGGCGAGCATGTTCCCCGAGCACTCGCGCAGCCGCCTTCAAGCGTGGCTGCGGGAGGGGCATATCCAGCTCGATTCCCGCGCGGCCAAGCCCAAGCAGAAGATCTGGGGCGGCGAGCAGGTGCGGCTCCTGCCGCAGCCGGGGCCCGGGGAAACGGCGCACCGACCCGAGAAGATCGACCTCCCTGTGCGGTACGAGGACGAATCGATCATCGTGATCGACAAGCCGGCCGGGCTGGTGGTGCATCCCGGAAGCGGCAACTGGCAGGGCACGATGCTCAATGCGCTCCTGCATCACGCGCCGGAGCTTGCCGGCATTCCGCGCGCCGGTATCGTGCACCGCCTGGACAAGGACACGAGCGGCCTGCTGGTGGTGGCGAGGACGCTTCCGGCGCAGACCGACCTCGTGCGCCAGTTGCAGGCGCGCAGCGTGAAGCGCGATTACCTCGCGCTCGTGTACGGCAGCGTGGAAAGCGAGGGCGAGGTCGACGCGCCGGTCGGACGCGACCCCAGGGTGCGCACGCGCATGGCGGTGACCGATCGTGGCAAGCACGCGCTGACCCGCTATCGTCCGGTCCGGCACTATGCCGGCGCGACACTACTCGAGTGCGGACTCGCGACCGGCCGCACGCACCAGATCCGCGTGCACCTGCATTCGCTCGGCCACCCCATCGTCGGCGATCCGGTCTATCGCCTGCCTGGGCGGCGCCGCGGCGATTCCATGCTGGATGCCTTCAGGAGACAGGCGCTGCACGCATGGCGGCTCGCATTCGTGCATCCGGCGAGCGGCGAAACCATGCGCTTCGAATCGCCGCTGCCCGCGGACATGCGCGAGCTTCTCGCCGCGCTGCAATGAGCGTTCCGGCGGACTGGATCGTACCGGACTGGCCGGTGCCGCCGCGCGTGCGCGCGCTGATCACGACGCGCCCGGGCGGCGCGAGCCGCGGCCGCTTTGCCAGCTTTAACCTGGGCGCACATGTCGGCGACGACCCCGAGGCTGTGGCGCGCAACCGCCAGGCCTTGCGGCAGTGCCTGCCGGCCGATCCGGTGTGGATGAATCAGGTGCACGGCACTCGCGTCATCGAGGCCGACCCACGGGCGCAGGGCGAGGAGGCTGACGGCGCAGTGGCGCATGCGCCGGCGCAGGTCTGCGCGGTGCTCAGCGCCGACTGTTTGCCGGTGCTGCTCGCCGATGAAGCCGGCACGGCGGTCGGAATCGCGCATGCCGGCTGGCGCGGCCTGGCGGCGGGCGTGATCGAGAATGTCGCACGTGCGATGCGCGTGCCGCCGGCGACACTGATGGCCTATCTCGGACCGGCGATCGGTGCGCAAGCCTACGAAGTCGGGCCGGAGGTGCTCGATGCCTTCGTCGCTGCGGACGCGGAGGCGAGGCGCGCATTCGCGCCGAAGGGAGGCGGCAAGTATCTCGCCGATCTCGGGCTGCTCGCGCGCCAGCGGCTCGAGCGCCTGGGCGTGCGCAGCGTTCAGGGCGGCGGTCTGTGCACCTACAGCGACGCGGCGCGCTTCTATTCCTACCGCCGCGACGGCGAGACCGGCCGGATGGCGAGCCTGATCTGGCTGGAATGATCCGGATCGGCATCGACCTCGGCGGTACCAAGATCGAGATCATCGCGCTCGATGCGGCCGGCCGCGAACTGCTCAGGCGGCGCGTCGCGACCCCGGCGCGGGATTATTCCGCCACGCTCGCGGAGGTGGCAGCACTCGTGGCGTGGGCCGAAGCCGAGCTTGGTGCGCGGGGAAGCATCGGCATCGGCACGCCCGGCGCGCTTTCGCAAGCGACCGGGCTGCTGAAGAACGCCAACTCGACCTGCCTCAACGGCAGGCCGGTCAAGCAGGATCTCGAGGCGCTGCTCGGCCGCGAGCTGCGCATCGCCAACGATGCCAACTGCTTTGCGCTTTCGGAGGCGGTCGACGGCGCGGGGCGCGAGGCGCAGGTCGTGTTCGGCGTCATCCTGGGCACGGGCGTGGGTGGCGGCATCGTGATATCGCGGCGCGTGCTCGCCGGCGCAAATTCTATCGCGGGCGAATGGGGCCACAACCCGCTGCCGCTGCCGCGCGCGCAGGACCTGCCGCTGCCCGTATGCTATTGCGGCCGGATGGGCTGCATCGAGACCTATCTCTCCGGGCCGGGCATGGCGAAGCGGCATGCCGCGGCGACGGGGGCGAGCCTCTCGCCGTCCGAGATCGTCGCCGCCGCGGCGGCAGGCGATGCGGGGGCCGAGCGGACCCTGCAGCTCTACGAAGACCGGCTGGCGCGCTCGCTCGCGGGCGTGATCAACGTCGTCGATCCCGACGCGATCGTGCTGGGCGGCGGCATGTCCAACATCGAGCGCCTGTACGCGAGCGTCCCGCGCCTCTGGGCCCCCTACGTGTTCTCCGACAGCATCGTCACGCGGCTGGCGCGCCACCGGCACGGCGACTCGAGCGGCGTACGCGGCGCGGCGTGGCTGTGGTGAAGAGGATACTCAAGCGCGATTCAGACTAGAAGAGTATGCGCATGCCGAGCGAGGTCCAGGCGCGCGCAGGCGACGGGCCCGCCTGCGCGCCGAGCGTGCCGTCGATCTGAAACCGGTTCGGCACGACCCAGACGCGCAGGCCGAACTGCCGGCTGGGCCGCTCGCCCTCCTGGCCGTATCCCTCCGCGATGGCGTACACGCGCGAAGTCACCGCGAACTCCGCGCCCAGCCCCCAGGTTCCGCGCCTGACCCCGTCGGCCGGATCGCGCATCACGCCGAGGTTCGCGTGTAGGACCATGCGGTCGTCCATCAAGGAGCGGCTGGCGATCAGGTTGAGATAGGGCGACCAGCGCTCGCGCCTGGAAGGGTCGATGGGATTGAGCCGCGCCGCGCCCAGGGTGACCGCCAGGCCGTAGTCGTTGGGGCGCAGCGCCCTGACCAGCGTCTTCGCCTGCGCCAGGACGCTGCTCGAGGTGCCCTCGGCGGCGTTGTCGTTCTTGATGCCGCCCAGCGTCAGCTCGACCGGGCCGGCGGGCGTGCAGCCGGGAACGAACCAGAACTCGTTCTCGGAAAAATTCCGCTGCCGCTTCACGAAGCTTTCGATCTGGCAACCGCCCTCATCGACGATGCGCGCGTCGTCCGTCACGAAGGGCCGGGCGGCGTAGGCTGCAGTCGCATGCGCGCATGCGGCCAATGCGGCAACAGCGAAGCGGAGAGACAAGTCGGCCCTTACGGAAAAAGGGCCGAATATACGCGACCCGCGTGACAATTCCAATCGCCGCCGTTTAACGCGCCGCGAGCAGCGCGAGCAGTTGCTCCTGGGCCGGGCGCGGAACGCGCCCTCGCGCGCGCTTGCGGTGGTAGTTGCCGTCCGCGTCCATTTCCCAGGCCTGGCTGTTATCGGCGAGACAGATCTTCAGCCCTTCCTTGATGACGCGCTGCTTGAGGCGCGGGTCGAGCACCGGGAAGCACAGCTCGATGCGCCGGAAGAAATTGCGGTCCATCCAGTCGGCGCTCGACAGGTACACGTCCTCGGCGCCGTCGTTGGCGAAATAGAAGATGCGCGAGTGCTCGAGGAAGCGGCCGATGATCGAGCGCACGCGGATGTTCTCCGAAAGCCCGCGGATGCCGGGCCGCAGGGCGCACACGCCGCGCACGATC
>Ga0209726_10006841_pt1 | contig 13011 bp, 9 predicted proteins | sample Subgrocontami54m_FD_187453 | JGI IMG/M metagenome (GOLD analysis project Ga0209726, IMG submission 187453) | Subsurface groundwater microbial communities from S. Glens Falls, New York, USA - GMW46 contaminated, 5.4 m (SPAdes) (version 3) | ecosystem: Environmental > Aquatic > Deep subsurface >... | reverse complement strand
CCACGCCAGCGCGGCGGAGTCGCGCGCGACGTAGAGGGCCACCGTCGCGACCGCGACCCAGGTGAACGCATCGATCGCGCTCACGGGCTCGGCTCCCCGTCGGTACGCGCGCGCTCGGGCGCGGTCTCGTCGAGCTCGCTCGCGAGCGCCGCCGCGATCTTCGGCACGATGACCCCGTTCCACGCGCGGCGATCGATCTCGATCGCGACGCGGTCGCCCTCGAGCCGGATCTCCATCGCGCCCGTGCCCACGCGCCGCACGTCCCGCCACGCGAGGAAGCGCCCCAGGCCCGGCGCGTGGATGCCCATGCGCGCGAGACGGAGCCCTGCGCGCCGGCGCTCGATCGCGAGCGCGACCACGCCCCCACCAGGGATCAGCGCGGCGAGGATCGCGATCAGGCCCGCCGGGTCGCTGCGTGTCACCGCCGAGCTCAGGTGCCCCACGCCGACCGCCGAGGCGCCGATCCAAACCGCGACGCCGAACGCCAGCCCGAGCGCGAACGCCGGCGCACGCTCGCGGTGCTCGATTGCGAGGGTGTGACCGGCGAGCAACGACGCCGCCATGCGATGCGCGATCCGCAAGGTCGTCGCCGGCTCGAGCAGGTCCGCGAGGTGTGCGGCGCACGCCGGCTCGTCGATGACGACCCGGCGGGGCACTTCGTCCTCCCACTCGATCCGGGCCGCGGTCGCGCCGGCGCCGCCGACGCTGCGCAGCCGCTCGATGTGCGCGAACGGCCACCACTCCACGTCCCGATCCTCGTGCACGACCGCGACCCGATCGTCGTACAGCCACCACTCTCGCGGCGGTCGCCGGAGGGCGACCCACACGACGCCGTTGGCGACGAGGAGCAGGGCGGCGAGCGCGACATCGATCCACGAGGGCCCGTCTCCTCCCCAGGTGGACTCCGCGAGGTACATGCAGCCTAGAAGGCTCGCGGGGACCGTGACCCCGACGGTTGCCCAGCCGCGGTGCGTGGACCCCGCGCGCGGATACCGTGCGAGCGGCGGCGGCAGGCGATCGAGCCAGGGGTCGAAGCGCTTCGAGAGCCGCGCGCGCGCCGATTCGCGGTCCCGCGCGCCACGCACGCCCAACGCCACCGCGGCTCCCCCGACGATGACCCACGCGAGGCCGGCCGAGTCCCGCGCGACGTACAGCGCGGCGATCGCGACGGCGAGCGCGGTGAACGCGTCGATCGCGCTCATCGGGCGCGGACCTTCCAGGGAGCCGCGCTCGCCCCCGTCACCCTCCCGTCCTCGTGCGCGAGGATCGCCGCGAGCCTCGGCACGAGGACCGCGTCCCACGCGCGCCGGTCGAACGCGACGTCGTGGTGCGGCCCCTCGAGCCAGATCCACGTCCCGCGATGGACGACGCGCCGGACGTCGCTCCACGCCAGGCGCCGCGTGCCGCCGCGGGTACGGACCTCGGTGCGCGTCAGCGTCGCGCGCCGGGCTCTCGCGCGAGCGCGCTCGATCCCCAACGCGAGCGCGCTCCCGAGGGGCATCGCTGCCGCGAACACCGTCCCCACGTCGATGTCGGACGCGCGCTCGCGCTCGACCTCGTCCTGTCGAATCCAGGGCCGCTCTCGGTTGAATCGCCGCGCCGGTGCGTGCGCGGCTCGCTCATGTTCTGCGCGCTGAATCCGCTGGAGCGCCGCCTCGCGCTGGTACATCTCACCCGCGAGCGCGGCCAGGATCCACAGGGCCACGCCGAGCCCCGCGCCCGTGGCGATCGCCGCCGCGCGCGCGGGAGGCACCTCGAACACGATCGTCCCACCCTGACGCAGGGACGCGGCGATGCGCTGGGCGAGCGTCTCCACGCTGGACCGCTCGAGCACGGTCGCGACGTGCGCCGCGCAGGCGGGCTCCGCGACGACGAGCTGTCCTCGGGTGGGGTCCACCCACTCGACCCGGGCATTGCCCCGGGCACCATGGCGGTAGCACCGCACGTGCTGGATCGCGTCGAACGGCCACCACTCGGCGCGGTCTCGATCGACGATGCCGAGTCGATCGTCGTACAGCCAGGTCTCGCTCGCGCGCGCGAGGAGCGCACGCCACAGGCCCGCGTGCGCGACCGCGACGACGAGCGCGTCGACCGCGATGTCGCGAGTGACGGCGGCGTGCACCAACGCGTACAGGCTCACCGGGATCGTGAACGCCATCGCGACGAGCCCTCGGCGCCCCGACCGCGCCCGCGCGTAGCGCGCGAGGGGGGTGGGCAGGCGGTCGAGCCACGAATCGAGCCTGTTCGCGCGCCACGCGGCGCGCCAGGCCGGGATCCACCGCGCGACGAGCACGGCGCCCGCCACGCCGACCAGGCCCCACGCGAGCACCCGGGATTCCTGCGCGACGTACAGCGCGACGGCCCCGATGGCTGCGGCCGTGAGCGCGTCGACGGCACTCACGGACGCGTCTCGTTCGGGGTGCCGTCGGTGGCAGGGTCGCGCGCCATGAGCTCGGCAAGTCGCGGAACGAGCACGGCGTTCCAGGTGCGCAGGTCGACTTGGATCTCGGTGTCCGGGCCATGGACCACGCAGTGCGTCGCGCCGGTGCTCGTGTGCCGGACGTCGCGCCACGCGATGAAACGGAGGCCGTCCTGCCCGCCCACGCCAGCGCGCGTCAAGGTGACGCGCTTGGTGTTCCAGCGCGAGCCCATCACCACGGCGACGAGGGTGCCGCACAGGGCGAGGGTGGCCAGGTCCTTGTGGATGACCCAGGCCCGGTGGTCCAGGCCCATCCACCGATCGATGAGCGAGTCGCGGTCGAGCTCCGCGTACAACACCGCGCTCGCGATCGCGAGGATCACCGACGCCGTCAAGGCGAGGAGGAGCGTGTGCCCGTGGGCGGTGGGCGGGTCGAGCCCCACCGTCACGCCATTCGCGAGGTGCGCCTGTGTGCGCGCGGCCAGCGTGGGGTACACGTCCCGGTCGAGCGTTGCCCGCACACGCTCGGCACACGCGGCGTGGGTGATTCCCACGCGCCGCCCGGCGTCGTCCTCCCATTCCAGGTGTGGCGAGCCGCGGGCGGGATGGTGCGGGATCCGTACGCGGGCGACCTGGTGGAACGGCCACCTTTCGTATTGATGGCCGTCGACCAACGCGACGTGCGTGTCGTACAACCAGTACTCGACGGGTGCGCCGAGGAACGCGTACCACACGAGGACGATCGCGACGCTCGCCGCGGGAAGGAACACGGCGGCGCCGGCGAGCGGCAGGGCGCTGCCGAACAGGACGGAGATACCGGCCGTGACCAGCAACAGGACGTACACACCGACCTGGAGCTCGCGAGGGCGCGCGTAGGCGTAGCGCGCGAGCGGGGGCGTGAGGTGCGAAAGCCACCGGTCGAGCTGCGCCGCCCCGGGCGGCCCCGCTTGCGCTCCTGTGTGCGGCGGGGCGCCCCCCTGCCACAGCACGCGCGTCACACCCAGGCAGCCGGTGATCGCGACGATCGCCACGGTCAGCGCGGGAGACTCCTGTCCGACGTACAGGGCGACGGCCACGACGGCGATGGCCGTGAACGCATCGATGGCGCTCATCGCGGGGCGTCCGAGGGGGCTGCGTCGAGCGGTGTCGCTTCCGCGCTCGCCGCGACCATGAGCTCCGCGAGGGCAGGAACGAGCCGGGCGTTCCACGCGCGGTGGTCGACGTCGATCGGGCCCGCCGGGCCCTCGACCCGGTACCGCGAGGCGCCGCGGACCACGCGCCGGACCTCGTGCCAGGCGATCGAGCGCGTGAGGTCGCGCCGCGAGATGCCGTTGCGGTCCAGGACGACGCGCCGGGCCCTCCACCGGGAGCTCAGGACGAGGCCGCACAGGAGCCAGCACGCGGCCAGGGTCGACGAGCCGACGATCGCGGGCGGGTGCCGTCGGTCGTCGCCGCGAGGGCTCGCCCATCGATGCACGAGCGAGACGCGGTTCCAAAGCACTCCCAGAGCATCGCTGGCCTCCAACAACACGCCCGTCGCCGCGAACGAGATCGCGGTGGCGATCAGGCACGCGCAGGTGTAGCTGAACGGCGGGTCCAAGGAGACGTCGCGCCCGTACCGCAGGGCCTTGGCCGTGCGAGCGGCGAGCGCGGGGACGACGTGTTGCGCCACGCGCGCCGCGCACCCGGCGTGGCGGACAACGCGGCGCCGTCCGTTGGTGTCCGTCCACATGAGCCGCGAGCCACCGGGCGGATGGTGCAGCCGCACGATGCGGTCGAAGGGCCAGCGCTCGTAGCCGCCGGCGCGGACGAGCACGAGCTGGTCGTCGTACAGCCAGTACTCCCTGTGCCGGCCCACGAGCGCCACCGCCATGATGGCGGCCATGCCGATCGGCACGGCGAGCACCGCCCACATCCCCCCGTGGCGCTCGGCGCCGGTCAGGGCGCCGAGCGCGATGGCGCAGGACACCACCATCCGCACGGCCACGAGCCCGCGCGGGACAGGGTAGCGCGCGAGCGGCGGCGAGAGCTGCCCGAGCCAGTGATCGAAGCGTGCGGTCCTCCGCGGTCGCGGGCCCGTCGGCCGCCGCACCTCCGCGCGTGGCCGCGCCTCGTGCCGTGCGGCGAGCAGGCGCGCGAGCCCGACCGCGATCGTCACGAGGACGATGCCGAGCGCCACGCCAGGATCTTCCTGCGCCACGTACACCGCGACCACGACCACGGCGACGACCGTGAACGCGTCGATCGCGCTCACGGGCTCGGACTCCCGGACGGATGGCGTTCGCGCAGCCCCATGGCGGTCGGACCTACGATTGGGTTGCCTCCCGATTGGCGGGCGGACAATCGCGGGCAATTCGCACGCCCTGGCCTATCATACTGCCCCACACCGTGGCGTCGGCCGGACGAGCGTTCGGGCCGACCGCATTCGAGGCGCATCGGAGATCCATCGCGTGGCAAGCGTGACTCACGAGCTGTTCACCCAGACCGGCGGCTGCCTGGTCGTCGCGGGTGCGTGCGGCAACGTCGGCTTCGGCAAGCTCGGGCAGTTCGCGCGCCTGTTGTCGAAGGCCAAGGTGCCGGTCGTGGCGCTGGATCTGGCGCCCGCCGTGCTCGACATCCCGGCTCGGCTCCGCGCGGAGCTCGGGAAGAAGTTCGATGCGGCCGAGGTCGAGCGAATCGTCGGCGCCGTGCGCGTGGTGAAGGGTGGGCCGGCCGACGTGGGCAGCCCGATCGGGATGGTGTTCGAGGCGATCCCCGAGCGGCTCGACCTCAAGCGCGCGTTCTATGCGGACGTGCGCAAGGTCGCACCCGGCGCGTACATCCTCTCGGCGACGAGCGGGTTCACGACCCAGAAGCTGTTCAGCGGGATCGCGGGTGCCGATCGCTGCGGCGTGCTCCACCCGTTCTTCCCGCACCTCACGAACAAGCTGTTCGAGCAACCCACGACCGGCGTGACCGGTCGGGAGGCGCTCGCCAAGATCTCGGGGTGGCTCACGGAGCTGGGGCTCGTGCCCCTCGCCGTCGCCGATGTCCCGTCGTTCGCGGCCGACCGCGTGTTCTGCATGATGATGACCGAGGCCGCGCGCGTGCACGCCGACACGGGCATTCCGCCCGCGGTGATCGACGCCGTGCTCGCCGACGAGCTCGGTGCGCGCCCGTTCCTCGTGCACAACATGATCACCGGCTCGAACCGCCTCACCGTGTCGTGCATCGACGAGCTCGCGGGCGAGTCGCCGTCGAGCTTCTACAAGGTGCCCCCGATCCAGCGCGCCCACGCGGACGACGTGTCGAAGCAGTGGGACGTGTCCGCGAAGCGGCCCGCCACGCCTGCCGAGGCGAAGGTGATTCGCGAGCGCGTGCTCGGTGCGCTGCTCGCCGTCGCGTCCAAGATCGTGGCGGCCAAGATCTGCTCCGCGCGGGACTTGAACGTGTTGTGCGAGGAGGCGCTGGCGTTCCGCAAGGGGCTGCCTGCGCTCGCGCGGTCGATCGGGCTCGACACGTCCCGGGCGCTGGTCGAGCGCTACCTCGCCGAGCAGCGCGTCACGCACGCGGACGAGGTCGCGAGCCCGGAGGTGTTCGACTACGCCCAGCGCGATCGCCTGGCACGGCTGTACATCGCCACGGAGCGCAAGGGCGACGTGCTCGTGATCTTGCTGGCGCGGGCGTCGATCAACGCGATCTATGTCGAGGAGCTGGCCGCCGCGTTGGACGAGCTGGCGTGGGGGTCGGCCAAGGCGGCCGTGCTCGTCGCGGACGGCCAGTTCAACCAGGAGTTCGGGCGCGGAGCGGACGTCACCGAGTTCCTGCCGGCGCTGGGCAACGAGGCCAAGGCCCGCGAGCTGTCCGAGCGCTGGAAGCGCGTGATGCGTCGGATCGTGGACCTCAAGAAGCCCATCGTCGCCGCGCTGTCGCGCCGCTCGCTGGGCGGCTCGAACGAGCTCGCCAGCCTGTGCGCCGCCCGCATCGCGGCCGCGGGCACCACGATCGGCCAGCCCGAGCCGGTGGTGGGGGTCGTGCCCGGCCTGGGTGGTACGACCACGCTCTTGCGCTGGGCCCCGCCCGCGCAGCGCACGAAGGTCGCGCGGTACCTGCTCACCGGCGATCCCTTCGACGCCGCCGAGGCGCTGGCGATGGGGCAGCTCAGTGCCGTCGTTCCGCCCGGAGAGCTCCTCGCGCGCGCGGTCGCGTTGGCGGGGGACCTGGCGCACGGGCGCGTCGCGCGCCCCGCGTTCGAGGCGAAGGCGTTCGCGCTCGACGTTCCGGCCGATGCGCCCATGACCAACGCGGCGGGGGTGGCTCTCGATGTCCAGCACCGCGCGTTGATGATCGAGGCGATCAAGGGGGCTGCGGCGCTTCCGTTCACGGCGGCCTTGGACTACGAGACGGGCATGGCGGCGAAGGCGTTCACGCTGTCCGCCGCCCGCATCGGGGTGCTCGCGCTCCTGCGCGGACGCAAGCCCGAGTTCGCGCCGGCCAAGCCGTGAAGGCTCACCTCGCTCGCGCCGTGGCAGCCGCGCTCGGCGTCGCGCTCGTCGCGGCGTGCGGCCCCGGCGCGCCGGCCGTGCCCGCGCGCGAGGTCGTGTGCTTCACGAGCCATGATCGGATGCACAGCGAGCCGATCCTGGCGTTGTTCGAGCAGCGCACGGGAATTGTCGTGAAGGCCGTGTACGACACCGAGGCGACCAAGACCACGCAGCTCGCATCGCGCTTGCTCGCCCGCAAGGACGCGCCCGAGGCGGACGTGTTGTGGAACAACGAGGTCGCGCAGGCCGAGCTGCTCGCGCGCGCGGGCGTGCTCGAGCCCTACTTTCCGCCGTCCGCTGCGGAGATTCCCGCGCGCTTCAAGGACCCGGCGGGCCACTGGACGGGGTTCGCGGCGCGGGCGCGCGTGATCCTCGTCAACACGACGCTCTGCTCGCTCGCGGAGGCGCCGCGCACGCTCGCGGACTTGGCGACGCCGGCGTGGCGCGGTCGGTTCGCCATCGCCCGCCCGCTGTTCGGGACGACGCGCACGCACATGGCCGCGCTGCGCGCGCACCTCGGGGGCGCGGCGTTCGAGGCGTTCGCCGAGGGCCTGTTCGCGAACGACCCGGTGGTCGTCGAGGGCAACGCGGTGGCGCGCAACATGGTGGCCGAGGGGAAGATCCCGGCGTGCCTCACCGACACCGACGACGCGCACGGGGCGATCGCGGACGGGCGTCCAGTCGCGATGATCTACCCCGACCAGGCGGGCATGGGAACGCTGGTGATTCCGAACACGGCGAGCCTGATCAAGGGCGCGCGGCACGGCGAGGCGGCGCGGGCGCTGATCGACTTCCTCACGAGCGCCGAGGTCGAGGGGCTGCTCGCGCAGAGCGCGGCGGCGCAGCTTCCCGTGCGGGCGAGCGTCGCGCCCAAGAGCGCCCAGTTCCGGGTCGAGGGGTTGGTGGTCTTGGACGTGGCGCCGGCGCGGATGGCGGACGAGCTCGAGGCCACGAGCCGGTTCTTCGAGGCGCGGTTGGGGAAAAGGTAGAGGCTTGTAGCGACCGCGGCGAGGCGCGCCGCCCTACCGCCGGACGTCGCCCGTCGCCGCGCGGTCCCGGACGTGGGCGACCAACCGCACCAGGGTGCTCGCCGTGATCGGCCTTGGGAGCACGAACGAGGCGCCGGCGTCGCGGAAACGCGCTCGGTCGCCGGGGAGGAGTAGCGATGCGGCGATCGCGATGGGGACCCGCGCGGTCGCCGGGTCTCGAGCCAGTCGCTGCGCAAGGGTCGTTGCATCCAGGCCACCCACGGGGTAGCCGACGATCGCGAGGGCGACCGGCGTGACGGCCGCAAGCGCGGCGAGCGCATCGAGGCCGTCCACGACATGGGCCGCGACGCCGATCGCGCACAGCGCGCCCACCAGGGGCTCCGAGGCGTCGGCGACGACCGCGACCACGGGCGGGCCGGCGTCGGTCCACCGACCGGGCCCGTGGCCCACGTCGGCGAGGGTGGCGGCCAGGTCGCCCTCGGGGATCGGCAGCGCGAGCACGATCCGCGTGCCGCGCGGCGCGTCCGCATCGAGGTCGAGGCTTCCCCCCGACAACGCCACGATGCGCGCGGCCAGGGCGAGCCCCATTCCCATCCCGCCGAATCGTCGGTCGTAGCCGCTGTCGAGCTGCGTGAGCGGTTGCAAGAGCGCACGCGCTTGGTCGGGAGCGATGCCGATTCCCGTATCGGCGATCTCGAGCGCGAGCCGTCCGCGGGCCGGCTCCCGCGCCAGGGTGACCTCGACCGCGCCGCCGGCGGGCGTGAACTTGATGGCGTTGTCCACGAGGCACCGCAGCGCACGTGCGAGGCGCGGCGCGTCTCCCTCGAGCCGCGCACCGAGCTGGACCTGGACCCCGATGCGCACGCCGGCCTCGGCCGCTCGCGGAAGCGCACGCTCGATCTCCGCGCTCACGAGCTCACTCAGGTCCACGTCCCGCGCCTCGAGCGCGACGTCGCCGCCGCCCAGGTGCGCGAGCTCGAGCACGTCCTCCACCAGACGCAGGAGCTGGCCGCCCGAGCTCTCGATCACCGCCAGCGCCTCGCGCGTGAACCCGCGTGCGTCCGGGGGAAGCTCGCGAAGCAGGACCTGCGACATCCCGATGATTGCGGTCAGCGGCGTGCGCAGCTCGTGGCTCGCCGTGGCGAGGAACGCCCGCTTCGAGCGCACGCCGGCCGTTGCGCAGGCGACGCGGTGCTCGAGCTCGCGCTGCTGGCTGACGTCGAGCACCAGGCCGTTCCAGGTCTGGACTCCGGCCGCGTCGGTCGCCGACGGAGCGGCGAAGACGCGCACCGGGATCGTCTTGCCGCGCAGGTCCATGAGCGCGAACGCCTCGCTGAACGGCGACCGATCACGCAGCGCACGCGTGCAGCTCGCGACCACGCGCGCGCGATCCACGGGCGCGACGTGGCGCGCCAGCTCGCGCGCGGGCAGGCCCGCGGGGACCGGGATCTCGAGGCCGAGGCGCGTCCAGTGCGCCGGGTCGAAGCGCATGCGGTAGCGACCCAGGTCGTCCGTCTGGAATTGCACCGCCACGAGCGGCAGTGCGTCCAGGACCTTGTCCATTGCCGCGGCCGCGTACTGCCGGACCGAGAGCTCACCCGAGATTCGCGCGGCGCGGCGCTGGGCCAGCGCGAGGCGCAGGGCCAGCTCCTTCGTGTCGAGGGGGTCGCCACACACGAAGTCGTCGGCGGCGGCATTGATCGCGTCCAGCGCGACGCGGCCTTGCCGCTCGGGGCGCGGCACGAGCGCGAGGAGCGAGCGGCGCTCGTCCGGGTCGGCCTCGCGGAGCCGGCACAGGATGCGATACCACGGCTCGGGGTCGTCGTGGTCGAGGTCGACCAAGGCCGCGCCGACTCCGGCGTCTGCCCATCGCGCGAGGGCGGGCTCGAGCCCGTCCGCCCCGACCGCGCGCAGCACCGGACCATCGATGAGCGCACCGTCAGGTGCGCGCTCGACATGCACGAGCTGCCGCACGAGGTCCGGGCGAGGGCTCACGACGAGGAGCCGCAGGGGCTCGCCGTCGGCTGGGGCTGGATCGGGCTCGGACATGGTGCAGCTCGGGTATCATTATAGGACGCGCTTCTTGCCGAGGAGATCCCCATGTCGCGCCTGTATCGCGTTGCGGCCGTCGTTCCGCTCTTGTTTCTGGTCGGAGGCGCCGGGTGCGCCTGGTCGGTGGGTGGCTCGCGCGAGGAGGTTCTGCGCAAGCCGACCATTGGCGAGGAGCTGATCGAGATCAAACGCGCCCACGAGCAGGGGGCGATCGACGCCGTGGAGTTCAAGAAGGCGCACGACGCACTGCTCGCGGCCGCGGAGAAACGCTAGCAGCGGGCATCGCCCCAGCCCGACGGGCGCAGCCCGGACGGCTGACATCGTGCGCGTCACGGTCGGGATCGGGAGCGGGATCGGGATCGGGAGTTGCGCGGAGGCTGTAGGTCTCCCTCCGGTCGCAAGGACTTGACGCCCGCCTGGGTTCGTCGTTCCCGCTCCCGCTCCCGCTCCCGCGCCCGATCCCGGTGTGCGCCCAGCCCGACCCGCGTCCCCATGAACCGTCCCGAGGACTCGAGCGGACCGTCGCGGCGCTGCGAACGACATGCCGACGGGACCTCGGCGATCGGACCGCGCGAGGCAGCCGAGCCCGTCCCGAAGGCGGACGTGTCCGGCACCCCGATCGATGGCCTCCGTGCAATCTACCGGCCCAGGTTCGATCACCTCGGTGCCCCCGACCCGTGGCCGATCGCCAAGGCCCGTCAGCATGGTGGAGCGCAGGTGCGCTCCACGACGTAGGACGGTGCGCGGGGCACGCGCGTTCGGGGTCGCGGTTTGTCTCGCGAAAACGTCGCGTGGGTGTCGGCCTACTCTTCGGTCCGAAGGTTCGCCCGCACGATCTCGCCTGCACCGTCGGTGAATCCCGATGCGCGGACGAGCCCGCCGCGTCGACGCGGCTATCGGTGGGCCTTCGCGATCACCGCTCCGCCTTTGTGGGCATTACCGATCGACGCTCGCGCCCGTCGCGGACGTAGCCTGTTCCTCGCGCGGCCCGTCGGTCGCCGTGTTGCCGATCCCCGATCACCGAGGAGCGATTGCGAACCATGTCCGATCCCACGACGCCCCTGGCCCCCGAGCTCGACGCCCTCAGCCGAGGCGAGTTCCTGCGCCTCGCCGCCGGCTTCGGCGCGGCCGCGGCGACCGGTCTCGGCGCCCTCGCGGCCGCTCGGCCCGCCGCCGCGGACGAGTCACCCGCGCCAGCGCCCGCGACCGGAAGCTACCTGTTCGTCGTGACCCATGGCACCAACGACATGAACCGCGCGGTCCTGCCGCTGGTGCTCGCCACGACCGTGCTGAAGAAGGGTTGGGGCAAGGTGCACGTGTGGTTGACCCTCGCGGGCGCGGAGATCGCGCACAAGGAGCTGTGCCCGAAGATCCTCTCCCCGGCCTTCAAGGCGTTCGGCACGGCCGAGGCACTGATCCTCGCGCTCAAGGAGAAGGGAGCCACGTTCGGCATCTGTTCGCCCTGCGCCGTGTTCTCGGGCGCGATGGACGCCAAGCGCTACGACTTCATCCCCAACGCCGGTGGCGACGCGCTTCTGCCGGCGATGGCCGCTGCTGGCACGCACACCGTGTGGATCTAGCACGGGACGGCGAGGCCGCGCGAGTGCGGCGCCGCACGTTCGCCCACTCGCAGGCCCCGCTCCGCGCGCCATGCCATGACGACGCCCTCGTCTCCACCACCTGACGCGCTCCCGCGCGTGCTCGGGCTCGGCGACGCGATCCTGTTCTCGATCGGCATCATGATCGGGTCGGGGATCTTCCGCGCGCCGGCGCGCGTGAGCGCCGAGGTCGGGGATCTCACCGTCATCCTGGCGATCTGGGTGGCGGGCGGCCTCGCGTCGATCGCCGGCGCGCTCGTGTACGCGGAGCTCGCGTCGACGTACCCGCGTAGCGGGGGCGACTACCACTACCTGCACGCGGCCTTCGGCCCCTGGGCCGCCTTCCTGTTCGGTTGGTCGAAGGTGCTCGTGGTCCGCCCTGCCGTCATCGCCATGATCGCGTCGGTGGCCGGGTCCTACGCGATGGACGCGTGCGGCGTGAGCGGCGAGGGGCGGGAGGCGACGCGCGTCATCGTGACGATCGGCTTCATCGTGGCTCTGAGCCTGTTCCACCTTACCGGCACGACCACGGGCGTGCGCTTGCACCGTGTGTTCACGCTGTGCAAGTTGGCCGGCCTGCTCGCGATCGTGGCCGGCGGGCTTTTGTGCGGTTCGGCCGAGGTCCTCGCGAGCCACGCGGCCGCGGAGCCGGGTGTCTCGCGGGCGTGGACCCTCGGCGCCGTGCTGCCCGCGTTCCTCCTCGTGATGGGAACCTACGGCGGCTATGGGGAGCTCGCGGTCGTGGCCGGCGACGTTCGGCGGCCCGAGCGCGATCTGCCGCGGGCCCTGCTGTTGGGCACGCTCGCGGTGATGGCGATCTACCTCGCCGTGGTGCTCTCGCTCCACGCGCTGCTCTCGCCTGCCGAGATGAGCGCCGCGCTCCGGGAGAAAAGACAGCTCGCGACCCTCGCCGTTGAGCGGTCGTGCGCCGGGTGGTTCGAGGCCGGCGGCGGGCGTTGGATCGGCAGCGCCGTGGCGACATTGGTCGTCGTGTCCGCGCTCGGCGCGGCGAACGGTCTCGTGCTGAGCGGCAGCCGCATCGCGCACGCGTTCGGGCAGGACACGCCGGGGTGGCGCTTCCTCGGCGTGCTGCACGCGGGCACACCGCGACGCGCGATCCTGTTTCAGATGGGATGGGCCTCGACGCTCGTCCTCTACGGCCACTTCGAGGCGCTGCTCGTCTTCGCCGGATTCGGCGACTGGTTGCTGTACTCGATGACGGCACTGGCCCTGCCGCTGCTTCGGCGCAAGGACCCCGGTCGAACGCGGCCCTACCGTGCGTGGCTGCCGCTCGTCTTCCCGGTCGCGTTCGGGGCGTCGCTCCTCCTGTTCGCGGACACGGTGTACGAGTTCCTGTCCACGCAGCTGCCGTTCTGGTGGGTCTCGCCCGGCTTGCTCGCGCTGGGCCCGGTGTACTATGCCCTCTTCGT
>Ga0209726_10006839_pt1 | contig 13018 bp, 10 predicted proteins | sample Subgrocontami54m_FD_187453 | JGI IMG/M metagenome (GOLD analysis project Ga0209726, IMG submission 187453) | Subsurface groundwater microbial communities from S. Glens Falls, New York, USA - GMW46 contaminated, 5.4 m (SPAdes) (version 3) | ecosystem: Environmental > Aquatic > Deep subsurface >... | reverse complement strand
CCCCCGATCATCGGCGGAAACGCCTGCCCGTACGAGAGGGGCCAGTCGGGCACCGAAAGACCGGATCCGGTGCTCGTCACAAGCCCGCCCGCGACGATCAAAAGAAAGGTGGAAAACATCACGAACTGTGAGTATCGGTGCAGCCCGGAGTTCATGGAAATAAATCAGGCGGGTTTAATTTAGCCCTTAAACTGAAATTGGACGTCTTTTGTGTCCGCGTCGGAAGCGACCGTGACACTCTGCGTCTGGACGCCGTATTTCTCATGCCAGGCCTCGATCACGTAAGCTCCCGGTGGGAGATTTTTGATCGAAAAGCTCCCGTCGTCCGTTGACACGCTGTAAAAGGGATGGTCCAGCACGCCGGCGTAGGCATGCATCCAGGGATGGACTTCGCATTTGATTTTTACCATGACCTCGGGCTTCGTAAAGGTCTTTTTCAATTTCATGCCTTTGATCGGCATCCCGAGGTTGAATTGTTGGCTGTTGGCCGATAACGAATGGACATTGTGAAGCGTGTCGTCGCTGTTCACGATCTCGAGCGGTTGGCCGACTTGGATCCCGAATACTTTGGGGCTGTACTGGCAGCCTTTCTGGTCAAAGACCACCGCCTCTTTTGGAGCCTCAAATGTTTTTCCGGTCAACCCTTCCTTCACGTAGATAAATACGTTTTTTAACGTGCCGTTTGAATTGACGACCACATCGTCATTCGTTAGACCATTCGGATGGACCAATTGGCATTTCGGATCCGCACCCACTTTGATATTTTCAGCCGTCGGTGCGGTCCCTTCGAACAGGACCTTGCCGGAAATCGTCGCGGCTTCGGAAACTCCTGCGGATCCGAACGCGAGCGTTAAAACCCATACCCATAAAAAAAGTCTTTTATTTTTCATCAATGTTTCTCCTGTTTTTAAATCCTATGAAGGTCAGTGACCGTGAAAATTAGAGGGAATGAAGTTGATTAAGTTCTATTTTATACAAGGCCGGGCTATTTTGCAACCGAATTCTTGGCGGCGGACTTTTTTGGGCTATCTCCTGAGGTTTCATAGACATAGAGATAATCGCGAATGGCCTCGATCTGGGTTTTGGCGTCCCCGTTCAGGACGTCGGAGATCGGCGACTGGCCCTCGGAAAAGAAGGTGGGCATCATCGTGCCGGATTGCAGGGCCTGAGGATCGGTCAGCCATTGTTCGACCCAATGATATTTAAGCCGTTTTTTAGTCAGCCCTAGATCCGGCGCGAGAAAAGAAGTCCCCATGGCCGTGCTTTCCTGGCTGACCTGGTGACACTTGGCGCATTGCAGTTTATCGAAGAGCAACTTCCCCGCCTCGAGTTTTTCGGGAGTCGTTGAAGACGATTCGAATCCCAAATACGACGCCTCTTGGTTTGAGAGGTCGTCAAAATACGCGACCAGCGTCGTGAGCTCTTCTTCGCTGAATCCAAAAGTGGGCATTCGATAGATCAACCAGGGCCGTATCGGCGCCGGCTCTTTTAAGAATCCATGGAGCCATAACTCCTGGATTTTCGCACCCTCCCCATCGAGGATCGGCGGCGCATTTCCTTTATCCTCCGTCCATTCTCTCAGCGCGCCGTCTTTACCGTCGAGGGTGTGGCAGCCGTTGCAGTTGAATTTGGAAACGAGCCATCTTCCCTTCTCGATCGTTTCTTGTTTCAGATCAAGGCGCCTTTGCATTTGAAGCGGGATCGGTTCTTGCCTCAAACTGAGCAGGAACGTCGTCAGCGCGTCGATCTCCTCATCGGTGAAATTGAACTGCGGCATCCGAAGTTTCTCATGGTAGGTCTTTAATTTGCCCCGGTCGAAAATACGCGGCTCTTTCAATTTTTGATCGATCCAGGCCTCGCGTGTGTGGTCCATGTCGATCAGGCCGAAATCCAATTGATGAATGTCTTTCTTGCCTTCATTGGAGAGCTCTGTCCCGATCGGTTTGGTGTCCTCAAAGCCCTTGATCGTATGGCAGGAGTAGCACCCTTGAAAGCCGATGCTCTTTTTACCTAAAAATTCCAGCTTTTCTTCCGCGCTCATTTTGGAAAGCGCCTCTTCGGCTTCGGAGCGGCGCAACGTTCCCTGAAGAAGACTCAAGACCATCTCGTCCACCACTTCGGGTTTTGCCGGCGGCACCGGCTGGCCGTCAAAGGAAGTATTTTTTTGAGATAAAAGATAGGCCGTGATGTCCGACGCCTCTTGGTCGCTTAAGCGTAAATTAGGCATGCGCGTTTCTTTGGAATAGTGCTTTGGGTCTTTGAGCCATGAATACAGCCATTCCGGCGTTACTTTGCTCCCTAAATTGGAGAGTTCCGGCCCGAAGTTGCTGACGGCGACGCCGGCGGCATTGTGGCAGCCAAGGCATCCGAGGGTTTTGACAAGTTTTTCTCCGTTCTCCGCGCTGCCTTGCGCAGGAGGTTTGGATAGCACGACCGATTCCGAATTTTTTAGCAGGTATGCGGCAATGCCTTGAATGGCCGCGTTGTTTTTATCCAGGTCCTCGGGAGACGACGTGTTTGAAAGGTTGAAGATCCGCGGCATCTTCGTGGAAGGACGAAAGGCCTTAGGATTCTCAAGCCAGCGGACGATCCAGTCATGGTCGAGTTTGCTATGGACATGCTCGAGATCGGGGCCCACCTTCCAGAGATTTTCAAATCCCTGAACCTTGTGGCAAGAAAAACATCCGTGCGCCTCGGCCAGTTTGCGTCCTTCGTTGAGTTGAGGGGCCTGCGGGACCTCGACGACGCCGGCGTGGCATTTGACGCAAGCCGCCTGAATGTGGTTCATCGGCAGCATCTTGTCATCCCAGCCTTCCATCTCTTTCCAGTGGTATTTTTTCTCCCATGTTTTTTGCTGCGCTTCGCTGCGCGGCGTATGGGCCGAGTCGTTGAAGCTGACCGACTGGCCGCTTCCTCCGTGGCAGACCGTGCAGCCGAATTTTTCGGCCGAGTGCGGCGAATTGGACGCCAAAAATAGATCGAGGTTCGGATGCGTTTTAAACGGCTGCGGGGCGTTCTCAAAGCCCTTTTGATCGATCCCGAGGTGACAGGTCGTGCAACGGTCCACTTTCTGCGCTTTGGCAAAATGATAATCGTCGTAGAGATCTTCTAAGACGATCTGCTGAATCCTTAAAGACGGGGCGATGAAGTCGATCATCGGAGCGTTCAAGATTTCTTTGGCGACCGTCGGTTTTATTTTTTCAAGCCGGCGCTCCACCCGTTTTTTCTCATCGAGCATGCCGGCCATTTCTTTTTTTAACCTCTTTTCTTTCTCTTGATACGAGTCTGCTTGAGCGGCCTTTTCTTCCCTCGTTTTTTCAAGCGCCTCAAGCTCCCGTTTCGATCTTTCAAGATCAGGCTCAAGCGCTTTCATCTTTTTGGCGTATTCCCCAGCGCGGGCGTCCTTGCTTTTTTGATATTCTTCAAAGAAATAACGGTTCGAATCCTGGTATTGTTTCAAGGTTTGGGCAAGATTTTTTGCTTTCAGGATCTTGGTGTCGAGAGACCGGGTCTCTTTTTCAAGCGTCTCGACTTCTTTTCGATGGGCTTTAAACTCGCTCTCCGCCGCTTGGGACTGTTTTTGCAGATCGCCTAGTTTTTGCTTGTCTATCTTCGCGTCGGCTTTTTGGAGCTCATTTTTAGTCGTCTCCACTTTTAAGCGGATAAACTTCTTCTGCCAGGTTTTCCACTCCCGAGAATGGTCTAAAAATACGATCGCGACCAGCGACGCGGTCAAAAGAAGGCTGATGATCGCGAACCACATAAAGGTTTTGGCGATGCTATAAAGCGTGGGCGAAGGTTTGGCCATGGGTTAAATGTTGAAGAAAAATTCGGGGATCGCGACGAGGTATTTTAAATTAAACGCCCAGCGTAAATACATCTTGATCGGCAGCGCGACCATGACCAGAAGCAGAATCATGAGAAGCGCGAAACGGGCGGGCTCCAATTTTTTAAGCGTATTCTTAAAGATCGTGCGCGACAAGATCATCGGAGGAATGGCGAAATAAAATGTGACCAAAAGGATCCCCGGCGCTTCGCGGATAAACCATGGTTTGGGCAGGCCCCACCCCAGCCATTTGATAAAGATGAGCTCGGATAGATTCACGTTCAAGAGCGGCACGACCTTATGCACGTCCCAGACCTCGAAGGGGCCGAAGAAATTCCAATTAGGCCCTCTTAAGAAAGTGCCCGTGATGATCAGCAATATCCAAAGGATCCAGAAACCAAAAAGATAGATCGTGATCACGCCGCGGCGATTTTTGAAAGAATAGAAACCGGAGGTGCTTGGGTCGCGGTCGATATAAGGGATTGCGCAGAGGCCTAGGATAATAAAAGTCGGCAGCAAAACCCCGGCGATCCACGGATCAAAATAAACCAGCATCTCTTGAAGCCCCAGGAAGTACCAGGGCGCTTTGCTGGGATTCGGCGAAACGGTGGGATTGGCCGGCTGTTCCAGCGGCGCTTTCAGGAAAATAGACCATAAAACAAGCATCACGGCGTAAGCCAGTGCCACGACAAACTCGATAAAGATGAGGTACGGAAAAACAAGGACCTTCTCATTGGTCTCAAGCTGCTCGACCGTGGGCTCCCCTTTTTCGATGCGCCGGTCATTGTCCACCGCTTTTCTCATGGCGTACCAGGTGAAGTAGCCGAAAATAAATATCATGCCGACGATCGGAACGTTGTCGGGGGTGCTTACGATGCTTCTAAAGTGAGGATCCGTGAGACCGATCCCGAAAAATCCCAACACCACGGCCAAGATCGCCAAGCCGGCCCCTTTGGAAGTCACCTGTCTCGGAAACGAAACAAAAAGCAGAAAGATCACGATCGCGGAAGTAAAAATAATGACCGGCGACGCGAGGGAATTTATGAATTGTTTGAAAGTTTCCAGCATATTTTCAGTTATAGGGGGCCGCTGATGCCGCCATCCTTTCTAATTCTCCAGAAATGAACGGACATGAGAACGACAACCACCGTGGGGATCGCGACGCAATGCAGAATATAAAAGCGCAAGAGCGCGTTCGCGCCCACAAACCGTCCGCCTAGAAGCGCGAAGCGTACGTCGCTCCCGGCCGTGACCAATTGAATGTCCCCAATGGACAAAAGAGCCGCGCCCGGGCCTTCGTGCCCCAGAAACGGCGTCGCCCTAGCCATGTTGCTCCCGACCGTGATCGCCCACATGGCGAGCTGATCCCACGGCAAGAGATAGCCGGTGAAGCTTAAGAGCATGGTCAAAACAAGCAGGATCACGCCGATCACCCAGTTAAACTCGCGGGGCGGTTTGTAGGAACCCGTCATGAATACCCGGAACATGTGCAGCCACACGGTGATGATCATCGCGTGAGCGCCCCAGCGGTGAAGCTCCCGCATGATCCCAAACGGCACGTGTTCCCGCAGCGCCACGATGTCGTTGTAGGCATATTCGACGGTGGGACGGTAATAAAACATCAGAAGAATGCCGCTGACCACCAGCGTCAGAAAGACAAAGAAAGACAAGCCGCCGGCGCACCAAGTGAACCCGAAGCGCGCCCCCGATTTTCTCACTTTGACCGGGTGAAGGTGAAAAAAGACGTTGGTCATGACCGACAGCGCGCGGTCACGCTCGGAGGTGGAATACCCATGCCGGAACATGGATTTATAAAGCTGGGTTTCGGTGATGAATTTTCCCAGATTAAACTTCGGTTTCTTTTGCGGCTCGGCCATCAAGCATCTCCCCTCAGGTTACAACGGTAAAAAGGATTCGGGATTGTTCCACTCCCCTTTTTCTTGTTGGAATTTCTTGCTTTTATCGATCAAGATCTGCCCGTCTTCGGCCAAGCTGATGCGGTATCGTTCTAAAGGCCGCGGCGCGGGCCCTTCAAAATTGATGCCCGATTTATAAAAACCGCTGCCGTGGCAGGGACATTTGAATTTATTTTCCGCCGACAACCAATTGGGCGTGCATCCCAAGTGGGTGCAAATCGTCGACAGCGCGTACATCCCTTCGGCGGTCTTGATCATCCATACCCCGAATTTTTCCTTCCAACGCTCATCCACGATCCCTATTTCATAGTCGCTGGGGACCCCCGCTTTGAATGTGGTGGGCGGTTCGAAGACCACGTTCGGAAAGAGATAACGGAGCACGATCGACAGCGCGCCGCCCGTGGCGGCCGCAAAACTGACCCACGCCAAACCCATCCACGAAAGAAATCGACGGCGGTCCATCGAGGTGTTGGCGACCGGCGCGAGTGGTGCGGCAGGTTTTGGGACCTGCGGCGGCTCGTTAGGCGTTGGGGATCCTGGGGGGAGATCGCTCATACGCGCAGCGCTTCCTTTTGATAGTGGAGCGCCTCCATGGCCGCCTGCCGGACTTTCAGATTTTTATCTTCATGGGAAATTTTTTTGAGCGTCTCAAGCGATTCGGAACGTTTGATCAGCGCGAGCCCTTTGGTCGCATTGATCATGATCGCTTCTATTTCGGATTCGCCTAAAGCGCCGTTTAAGATCAGTGATTGACGGTCCAGCATTTTTAACAGCACTTCAAACCCGGAATCATTTCCGAGACGCGCCAAGCTGAGCGCAGCGTTCCACCGGACGTCCTCCACCGCGTCGTTCAACAACGGCCGAACGGAAGAAATCGCGTTTTTGTCTCCGATTGCGCCCAGCACATAAACGGCTGTTTTGCGAAGGTCCGCGTTCTCGCTCTTCAGAAACAGAAGGATTTCGGGCAGCGCCTCGGTATTTTTCAAGATGCCCAACGACCAAAGATCGTATAATTTGACCTCTCCCTCTTCTTCTTTATTTTGAAGGGACTTTTTGAGGGCCTGCGCCGCCTCGGGTTCACTGAAATGGGCCAGCGCGATGGCCATGTAGCTTCTTGTCTTGGTGTCGTAGTGGGAGGGGTCTTGCAGGATGTGGATCACCTCTCTCATCGTCGCAAGATTACGGATGCCTTTGGCGTCTTTTCGATTCAGCTCGTTGGATAATTCGAAAGCCTTTTGCCAGCGCTTGCTGGGGGAACCGGTTTTGATCGCGGTGATCAGCGACTCGGGGGTTTCTTGTTCATTGGTCAGGAGGACCACCGCGCAGAGAAGGACGGCCATTCCGACCGCGATCAAAAGCGGAAAAACAAATAGCCCAAAAAATAATTTTCTTCCTGAATCAGGCTTGGCAATCGCTTCCGTTTGTTTCAAGTGAGTAAGAGTCCTGGGGTGACGATTAAAGGTAAAATTATCGCAGAACCGGCGCAGGCTGTCAATGCTTTGAGCCCGTTTTTATTCTTGCAGCTTCCATCCAAAATAAACCGTTAGAGAAACCACAAGGGCTGTGACGATAAACGGCGCGCGGAACGATATCCCCAAAAGCGCGCTCCCCCACGTCGGTCCGACCGCGCGCGCGGTCGCGGAAAAGCTCTGCGAGATCCCCATGGTGACGCCGTAATTTTCACGCGTCGATTCTTTGGAAACCAGGCTGGTTAAGGTAGGCACGGCCAGACTCGCCCCCACGGTCATGAGAATCATAAATGCCGTAAGAACCGGCACATTTTTCGCAAAAGGAATGGAGCCCAGCCCCAAAACCAGAAGAAGACTTCCCAGCCAAAAAAGATTTCTTTCGCTGATTTTTTTCACCAACACCCGGATCAAGCCGCCCTGGATAAATACGGCTACCAGGCCCATCAAAATATACTGCTTGTACACCGCCGCGACAGGCAAATGAAGCTCGGTGCGGCAAAAATACGGAAAGGCGACATAAATGCTGGCCTGGCCCAACGTCAGAAGAAACACGCTGACCAAAAGCCCGGAAAAAACGCCGCGGCTTTCCCGGTTGATCTGGCTCAGGTATTTCCAGAAATTTTTGGTGAAAATACTGGTTTTCACGACGCGGCCTTTGGATTCTCTTGAAGCTTCGTTGCGGGACTCAGGCAGGCGGGTTATTACCAGCAGAAAACTGACGGCCGACAAACTTGCGGCCAAAAGGCCGATGGCGTGAAACGGATTTGAAGGAAAAAATTTCATGAGGATGCCGCCCAGCGCCGGACCCACCACAAACCCGATGCCAAACGCCGCGCCGATCAATCCCATTCCCTTGGCGCGATCCTTGGCGTCCGTCACGTCGGCGACGTAGGCTTGGGCGGTTGAAATATTGCCCGCCATCACCCCGGCAAAAAGTCTGCAAAATAAGAGCATGCCCAGAGAGTTGGAAAACGCGAACAAAAGATAGGCGCCCGAAGCGCCGAGCGTGCTCAGCATCATGATCGGCCGCCGTCCGATGCGGTCCGACAGCGACCCCCATATCGGCGAAAAAATAAGCTGCGCCAGAGAATAGGCGCTGTAAATGATCCCCGAGAATAACGGCGAGGCCTGAAGACTTGTCGCATAGGACTCAAGGCCGGGCAGTACGATCCCAAAGCCGATCAAGTCGATCGTCACCACCAAAAATACGGTGAAAAGCGCCGACTTTTTAATCAAGGTAGATCGTCTCCTCTTCTTGGCTTTCTTCGACCTCGACCTCGTCGTACACGCGTGACCCAAGCTCCGTGATGAAAACGGAAGGCCGGTTGATCACGGTGCCCGCGCTATAGTCGTAGCGCGTCATGGGATGAATGAGGATCAGTTCTTCTTTCGCCCGGGTGGACGCGACATAGAACAAGCGGCGTTCTTCCTCAAGTTCTCCTTCGTTTTCCAGGGATTTGGCATGAGGAAACTGGCCTTCCGACAAGCTGATCACAAAGACGGCTCGCCACTCCAGGCCTTTCGCCTGGTGGATTGTGGATAAAACAAGCTGGTCCTCGGCATCTTCCTTGTCGCTGTTATTCAAGATCGATTCGCCTTTGAAACCTTCCCGCAGGGTCACGTCCGCCAGGAAATCCTTCAGCTTCTTGTAGGTATGGGCAAAATTAACCAGTTCCCTCAAATCCTCGAGCCGGTCTTCGGCGTTTTCAAAATTCATCAGCACGTGTTTATTGTAGCCGTTTTCAAGCACTTCCTCGAGCAGAATGTCCGGGCGGTCTTTCAGATCTTCTTTGGTCAGATTTTTTAAGGTCTTTTTGAACGACGCAAACCCCTGCCGGATTTTTAGCGGCAGCTCTTCCCCAAAATCAGGCGTGACCACCTTCTTAAGATCGCCGTTTTCTTTTTCAACCAGGGCAAATATTTTTTCGGCGTAACCGGGCCCGATGCCTATTTGCAGGGTCAGCGCCCTTGTCCACGCGATCTCATCCATGGGGTTCAGCAGGATCCTTAAGAAGGCCAAGGCGTCCTTGATATGCGCCTGCTCGAAGAACCGGATGCCGCCGCGGACGACGTAGGAAAGCCCGTGTTTGACGAGCTCCATTTCAAGCTCGGCGGCCTGATAATGCGCGCGGAAGAGCACGGCGATCTGGGAAAGCTCCACCCCCGCTTCCTGAAATTCCGCGATCCTTTGGATCACAAAGCGCGCCTGCTGGCGCGAATCGCGCACCTTTAAGAACTGAGGAGCGCTCCCCGGCCCGTGCACGCTTTTCAATGTTTTTGGAAATTGATGAACGTTGTTCTTGATGCTTTCGTTGGCGAGGTCCAGGATCGAGCGCGTCGAGCGGTAATTGGTCTCCAGTTTGAATATTTTCGTGTTTTCGTATTCCTCCGGGAACGCGAGAATATTTTTGATCTCGGCCGCGCGGAACGAATAGATCGATTGGGCGTCGTCGCCCACGACAAGGATGTTTTTATGCAAGCCGGATAAAATACGGATCAACTCGTGCTGCAGCCGGTTGGTGTCCTGATATTCATCCACCAGGCAGTAGCGAAACTGCCGCGTCAGGCGTTCATGGACCTGGCTGGATTTTTGCAGCAATTCGATCCATTGCGCCAATAGGTCGTCATAATCCAGATTATGGGTCTTTTTTTTCTTTTCTCGGTATAGCGCGTTTATTTTTTCGAAATCAGAGATGAATGTCGAAAAATAAGGATAGCGGCTCGTCACGACTTCGGAAATGTTCTTTTTCGCGTTGACCGCGAAGCTTAAAATAGATTGCACGACGCCCGGTTTTGGGAACCGTGCCTGCGTCGCTTTGAGATTGAGGGATTTCATGCAGGCCTTCACGAGATCGCGGCTGTCTTCGTCGTCCAGGATGCCAAAATCCTCGTTCAAGCCCGTCGCCTTCGCGTACATGCGCAGCACGCGGTTTCCGATGTGATGAAAGGTGCCGCACCAGAGGCCTTTGGCCTTTGTCTGCAGCAGCATCTCCACACGATTGCGCATTTCCTGGGCCGCTTTATTGGTAAACGTGACAAGCAGGATCTCCTCTGGCCGGACCCCTTTCTCGATCAGATAAGAGACGCGGTAGATCAGCGTGCGCGTTTTACCGCTGCCGGCGCCCGCCAACACCAGGCACGGCCCCTCGGCGCCGGTGACGACCGCGTATTGAGAGGGATTGAGCTCATTTTTGTAGTCCACGGTCAGCGGGTGAGAATCCGGAGAGCTTTTTAAGACGTATTTTTTATTCATTCAGGTCTTGAAGAATCCCGGCGATCCGGTTGGCGACCTGATGAGCCAACTTGATGTCGGATTGATCAAAATTCTTGTGAAAATTGATCGTGGAGATGTTGATCACGCCGAGCGGTTTTTCGAGTTGGAAAAGAGGCAGGCACAGAAGTGATTTCACCCGGAGCTCCCGGTCTTCTTCCCGCCCCAAGAGCCGCGCGAAGAGATTCGTTTTGCCGGGCTCCCGCATCTTGGTGATGGAAATGACTTTGGAGTCTTTGAGGGCCAGGCCGGCGATCCCCTCCCCCCATTTGATCGGCATTCCCGTGATCGGGTAAACCCGGTAGCCCTTCGCTGCGCAAACCTTAAGCTCCTTTTTCCCGTCGTCAAAACGCATGAGCGAGGACCGTTCCGCGCCCATGAGGTCGATCAGGGAGCCAAGGCAAAAATCGAGCAGCGTCTCGGCTGATTTGCGTTCACGGGAACTCTGGTTGAGCTCCGTCAACCAAGACGCAAACTCCTCTTGTTTTTTTGACTTGGAGAATAACGCGGCGCTCATCACGGCTTTGGAGACGATCTGGCCGAGGCGTTGGAAAAACTTGTGATTGCTTTTGGAAAAAAATTGCTCCGCTTGGGTGCTCAAAAAAATGAACCCGATCATGTCCCGGTACTTGCGAAGCGGCACCAGTAAAAATTCGCCGTGATTTCTTAAGGCGACCAGATCCATCAGCACCTTGGGTATTTCCCGAACCCCTTGGAAGCGCGCCGTTCTTTTGGATTCGTCATACAACGCTTCCTGAAAAGGGCTGGAGAGTTCGGAGAAATAAAATGTTTTGACGATGTCGCATTCGGGGGATTGTCCGAAGGTTTGATTGTAAAGATTTACTTTTCTTCTGTCCTCATCGAAGAACCCAAAATAGACGTCCGAATTCGGAGGGCAGATCGCAAGAAATTGCCCCGCGGCCGTTTTCAAGAGCTTGGGGATGTGGAGCTCATTCTCGAGCGCATCCGACATTTTTTGAATCCGGCTCAGTTGATAGACCCGGTTTCTGAGCTTGTGATTGATGCCGCTCAACATCAGCTGCATCGAGGTGAGTTCTTTGCGGGTGTGGCTGAAAAACGCGTCTTTGACCTCGGCCAGCTCGGTTTCCAGCCCTTTGTTTTCTTCGAGCAGGCTGCTCGTCAGTTTTTGCATTTCTTTTTTCATCGTTTCAAAATAGCTGGTGGCCAAATAGGTCAGCCCCTCGTGATGAAGCTCTTCCATCGCGCAGAGGAGCTCCGGCAGCTGCGAGCGGTCCGGATAAGAGGTTAAAAATTGATCCAGGCAGGTTTCTTCGAAAAGATGGAGCGAAATGATGACTTCTTCGAACGGAACGCCGAGCCGATAAAAGACGGCGCCCTTTTCTCTTAAGTTCTCAAAGTAGATATCCAGCCGTTTTTCTTTCAGGCATTGCACCAGGAGCTCCGCAAGCTCCCCGAATATTTTCTGAACGCGCTGGGTCGAAAAAAAAGCGCTTCTACCGAAAACGCTCAAATAAAGCTCGGTCCACCGCTCGACCAGCTTAGGGCGCAGCGGCGCGAGAAAGGCCGCGTGCTCGCCTAAACGCTCCTCAAATAATCGGAGATTGGTGTCCGATTCTTTGTCGGGCGTCTCTAGCCGGGGGAGGTTTTGCATGAATTATCGTCTGTCTTCCAGCACGAAATCCGGTTTCACCAACGGCTTAAAATTTGCCGGCGCAGGGATCGGAAAAGTCACCGTCTCATAAACGCCCGCCGCCGTTCTGACGAGGGCCTTTCCGAGGCCTTGAAGCGGCCCTAAGGTGATCCCGGCGATAAAATTTTTTTCGTCGCCCACGTCTTCAATGCCTTTCGGGATTTCCAGCCAGCCGAGCGCCACATTTCCGAGGCCTCTGCCGAGTTTTTGGCCTACCCCGGTTGCGTAGTCGACTTGGGCGGGACTCTTGTCTGCGGCGTTGGATGGATCGGCCCATAGAGGCGCGAAAGAGCCGAGGACGAGAGAAAATACGGCGACACTTATGATTTTTGTTACATGGCGGTTCATTTTAACCCTCCCTGCCGGTTCGTGTGGATGATGCGGTCTATGAATCTTTTTCTTCGTCGTCTTCCTCCGGGTCGTCGTCTTCCTCGTCCGGCTCCTCCGTCTCGCCCAATTCGAACGGTTCGATCCCGATATTTTTGACCTCGGGTCCTCCCTCGGCCGGAGGCGCTTCCTTCAGTTTCTTGAAAAATTCCTCAGGCGGCATGGTTTTCAACTCTTCTTTGAATTTATCTATTTCATCTTTGGTGATGGGATGCTCTATTTTCGGGCATTTAAGCAGGACTTTTTCGTCGATGTAGATCGGGCAGTGGACCCGCACGGCCAGGGCCAGCGAATCGGAAGGGCGCGCGTCGATCGAGAGCGTTTTCCCGTCGACTTGGAGATAAATAACGGCGTAATAGCTGTTTTCTTTCAAATCGCTCACAACGACCTTCTCTATTTTTGCGTTGAGCGCAGCGACCATATTGACGATCAAATCATGCGTGAGAGGCCGCGGGAATTTCTCGCCCTGCATCTCAA
>Ga0209726_10006833_pt1 | contig 13034 bp, 15 predicted proteins | sample Subgrocontami54m_FD_187453 | JGI IMG/M metagenome (GOLD analysis project Ga0209726, IMG submission 187453) | Subsurface groundwater microbial communities from S. Glens Falls, New York, USA - GMW46 contaminated, 5.4 m (SPAdes) (version 3) | ecosystem: Environmental > Aquatic > Deep subsurface >... | reverse complement strand
GATCCGAAAGAGCGCGCGGGTGGGCAAGTTTTACTACGTATGTCGTTCAACCGTCAAGGGATGGGCCGCACGGCATCGGGCTAGATCTTGGGCAGAGTTACGCCCTGCTGAGCCTGGTACTTTCCCTTCTTGTCCTTATAGGACACCTCGCACACCTCATCGCTCTGAAAGAACAGCACTTGCGCGATCCCTTCGTTGGCATAGATCTTCGCGGGCAGGGGCGTCGTGTTCGAGATCTCAATCGTCACGTGCCCTTCCCATTCGGGCTCGAACGGCGTGACGTTCACGATGATCCCGCAACGTGCGTACGTGGACTTCCCCAGGCAGATCGTCAGGATATTCCTGGGAATACGAAAGTACTCGATCGTCCGCGCCAGCGCAAAAGAGTTGGGCGGGATGATGCACACATCCGCCTTGATGTCCACGAACGACTTCGGGTCGAAATCCTTCGGATCGACGACCGTGTTGTAGATGTTCGTGAAAACCTTGAATTCGTCGGCCACGCGCGTGTCGTAGCCATAGGACGACAGCCCGTACGAGACGACGCCGGTGCGCGCCTGGCTCTCGACGAATGGCTCGATCATCCCATGCTCGAGCGCCATGCGTTTGATCCAGCGGTCGGCTTTGATGGTCATTTGTGCACCTGCGCGCGGGGGCCCCACCCTCGCGCGCTAATACCTCGCGCTCGAGCGTAGACTCTCGCGCTCGGGTGTCTGATTCAACGCCTGAAAAGGGCGAGCAGCAGAGTCAGAAGAATACTCAGGACGATGGAGGTCGCCAGTGGGAAGTAGAACGAGAAGTTTCCGCGTTTGACTACGATGTCGCCCGGCAGCCGTCCGAAGGGGATGCCCACCATCATCAGGAGGCCGAGGGCGGCAAGCGCAAGACCGACAAGGACAAGGATCTTCCCCACGAAGACCTATTTACCACAGAGGATACCGAATGTTCGCACTGGTCGTCGCCGTGCCCCCCAACGCCGAGCGTCTCATTCGACGAGCTCCACTCCCGCAAAGAAGTACCCCAGCTCGAAGGCCGCCGTGTCCGGCGCGTCGGAACCATGCGTGGCGTTGCGTTCGATGGACTGCGCGAATTCCTTCCGGAGTGTCCCCGGCTCCGCCTTCGTTGGATCGGTCGCCCCCATCAGCGTCCGCCACTTCTTGATCGCGTCGGGAGCTTCGAGCGCAAGCACAATCGCTGGACCCGACGACATGAACGCGGTGAGGCTGGAAAAGAACGGCCGCTCTCGATGCACCGCGTAAAAGCCCTCAGCCTCGCTCTTCGACAAGTGCACGCGCCGCATCGCGCGGATCTGAAAGCCTTCGTCTTCGATACGCTGAATGATCCGGCCGGTCATCTTTCGCTCGACGGCGTCCGGCTTGATGATCGCGAGGGTGCGTTGTTGCATCGAGGGATTATAGCAACCAGAACACGCGAGGGGGATAGCAGGAATTGTCAATTGCAAATTGACAATTGATGATTGATTGAGAATTGCGCGCGAACGCCATCGGCACGGATAGTGCGTCGATCGGCAGCCATGAACGAAATTGCCGAAGCACTGAAAGAGCGCGCTCTACGATTTGCACTGCAGGTGGGTCGCTTCTGCCGCACGCTGCCCGACACCTTTGAGGGACGTCATGTTCGCAATCAGCTGTTCCGCTGCTCCACGAGCACGGCCGCGAATTACCACGCGGCTTGCCGGGCCCGTTCGCACCGAGACTTCGTCGCGAAGATGGGTCTCGTCGTCGAGGAATCCGATGAAGCGGTCTTCTGGCTGACCTTCCTGAAGCGCGCCGAGATGGACGACAACCCCGAACTGGACCCTCTGACAGGAGAGGCAAGAGAACTCCTGGCAATCTTCTCGGCGTCAGCCAAGACTGCCTCGTCCAATTGTCACCAGCATTGAGAATGCTCCGCAGGTCCGACCGTCACATCGGCGCCAATTTGCAATCTGCAATTTGCAATTTGCAATTTGCAATTCGAGTATTACCTCAGCCCCTCCATAATCTCTTCCAGCGCCTCCCGGCCGGGTCGCGTCCTTTCGAGCGGCAGGCTCGCCAGCGGCTCGTCGACGACGTTGAGCTGCGTCAGGAAGTCGTCGCGGTCGGGCTCGATGTAGATGAGGCCCGTCGCGAACTCGCCACGCCGCGCGCTCTCGTGGAGGCGCTTCATCGCATTGAGCTTGTCGGTCGGGTCGTAGTCCTCTTCGAGCTTCTTCAGGAGGAGCCTGGAGCCGTCGTGCATCGTGACCTCCTGGGCGCTGCCAGGCGCGTAGTCCACGCTGATGTCCTCGAAAAAAGGGACAAACGTCACGTCTTCGACCGGATCGTCGTGCTCCTTGGCGTAGGCATAACTCTTCGTCGAACCTTCGTGGTCGTTGAAGGTCACACACGGAGAGATCACGTCGAGCATCACCGTGCCGCGGTGCGCCAGCGACGCCTTGAGCAGCGACAGCAGCTGCTTCTTATCGCCGGAGAACGAGCGGCCGACAAAGGTCGCACCGAGCTCGATGGCGAGTGCGCACGTGTCGATCGGCGGCAGGTCATTGACCACACCGGTCTTCAGCTTCGAACCAAGGTCCGCGGTCGGCGAGAACTGACCCTTCGTGAGTCCGTAGCAGCCGTTGTCTTCAATGATGTAGATAATCGGCAGGTTGCGCCGCATGAGATGCACGAACTGGCCGATGCCAATGGCGCCGGTATCGCCGTCGCCGCTGACGCCGATCGCGATGAGCTTGTGGTTGGCCAACATGGCACCGGTTCCGACAGACGGCATGCGGCCGTGGACCGCATTGAACCCGTGCGATGAGCCGAGGAAGTACGCCGGGCTCTTGCTCGAGCACCCGATTCCCGACAGCTTCACCACCTGCTTCGGATTCACGCCCATCTCGTAAAAGGCGTCGATAATGCGCTCGGAGATCGAGTTGTGCCCGCACCCCGCGCACAGCGTGGTCTTGCTGCCCTTGTAGATCTGGTGTTCGAGACCGATACGGTTGGTTTTGATTGGTGTCGTCATGGAATGTTTTCAATCAAATGTGCGATTTGCGATTGACAACCTGCAATACGGGCCATCAATTACTCTCCACCCGCGGTGCCCGCACTCATGCGAGCGACCGTCTTCTTGGCCACTTCGAAGCCTTCCTGCGCCAGCACACCGTCGGTGATGCTGCGGGCATCGATCGGCAGGCCACTGTAGTGGAGGACGCTCCGGAGCTTGGACACCTGCTCGGGTGTCAACTCCAGCTTCATCAGCTGCCTGAGCTGCGCGTCGCGATTCTGCTCGATCACGTACACGCGATCGTGTGCGTCGACGAACCTGGCGAGCTCGGCATTGAAGGGGTACCCGCGCAGTCGGAAGTACGAGGTTTCGACCTTCGTCTCCTCGAGCAGCTGATCGCGGCTCTCTTCCGTCGCGAAATGGGACGTGCCGAAGGCGACAAAGCCAATTTTGGCCTTCGGGTTGGTCTGGACGACGGGTCCAGGTACGTGTGCGCGTGCCGTCTCGAACTTCCTGGCGAGGCGATCCATGTTCTCGACGTAGTCGTCGGGGCGCTCGCTGTACTGCCCCTTCGCGTTGTGGCCGGATCCTCGGGCGAAATATGCGGGCATGTTGTCGCCCGGTACGGTGCGATACGCGATGCCGTCGCCGTCCACGTCCTTGTAACGGCCCCACTCGCCGAGTTCCTTCAGCTTCTCCGCGGTGAGCCGCTTGCCGCGATTGATCGGACCTGTCGGGTACGTGAACGCGTCCGACATCCAGTTGTTCATGCCCAGGTCGAGATCCATCATCACGAAGACCGGCGTCTGGAACTGCTCGGCGAGGTCGAATGCCTGCATGGCCATCGCGTAGGACTCTTCCACGGAGGCCGGCATCAGCATGATGTGCTTGGTGTCGCCGTGCGACAGGAACGCCACCTGCAGTAGGTCGCCCTGCGCAGTCCGCGTGGGCAGGCCAGTGGATGGCCCCACGCGCTGGACGTCGAAGATCACCGCCGGCGTTTCCGCGTAGTACGCGAGGCCCGCAAACTCCCCCATTAGCGAGATGCCGGGACCCGCTGTCGCCGTCATCGACCGCGCGCCCGCCCAGCTCGCCCCGATCACCATGCCGAGCGACGCGATCTCGTCTTCAGCCTGCACAACGGCGAACGTCGCCTTCCCGGTCGCCTGGTCGATGCGGTATTTCTTCAGATACGTGATGAGCGATTCGCAGAGAGACGATGAGGGCGTAATCGGGTACCACGCAACGACCGTGACTCCGGCCATCATGCAGCCGATGGCTGCGGCGGCGTTGCCCTCGATGAGGATCTTGTCGGCCGTTTCGTTCATCGGTTCGATGACGTACGGATCCTGCTTGGTGAACGTCTTTTCTGCATAGTCCCAGCCGGCTCTGAGCGCTCCCGCGTTCAAGGCCACAGCCTTGGCCTTTTTGCCCATCTGTTTGGCGAGCGCCTTCTCCATGTGCGCCAGGTCGATGCCGAGAATCTTCGCCAGAATGCCGTCGTAGATCATGTTGCGCACGAGGCGTCGAAGCTTCGCATCCGGGCAGACCGGCGCAACCAGCTTGTCGAACGGCACCGGGTAGAACACGACGTCGCTGCGCAGTGCGTTGAGCTTGAGCGGCTCGTCGTAGACCACGGCGGCGCCCGGCCCCAAGGTCAGGACGTCTTCTTTCGCCGTCTCCGGGTTCATCGCGACGAGAAAATCGACCTCCTTGCGGCGAGCGATGTACCCGCGCTTACTCGCGCGAATGGTGTACCAGGTGGGGAGTCCCGCGATGTTGGATGGGAACATGTTCTTGCCCGACACGGGCACACCCATCAACATGAGTGACCGCAGCAGGACCATGTTGGCGGTCTGACTGCCGGACCCGTTCACGGTCGCGACCTGAATGCTGAAGTCATTGACCACGCGTTGCTTACCAGCGGTGGTCCGCTGTGTGTCCGTCGCCAGATCTGTAGATGACATTCGTGAACCCTTACGGCCTATGAATAGAGAGGAAACTGCAGCCTCTTGGGAAAAGACCGATCCAAATCAGTATAACACGCGGAAAACAGGGTGTTTAGCTGCCGGTGATCTCCTTGATGGCTTTGCCCATGTCTGCTGGGCTCTTCACAACTCTCACACCGGCCGCGCTCAGCGCCGCCATCTTCTCGGCGGCGGTCCCCTTCCCGCCAGCAATGATGGCGCCTGCGTGCCCCATGCGGCGCCCGGGAGGCGCGGTCTGGCCGGCGATAAAGGCGACAACGGGCTTCTTGAAGTTGGCCTTGAGCCAGACCGCCGCTTCCTCTTCGGCGCTGCCGCCGATCTCGCCGATCATGATCACAGCGTCGGTCTCCGGATCGTTGGCAAACATTTGTAGTGCATCGATATGCGTCGTGCCGATCAGCGGATCGCCGCCAATCCCGATGCACGTGGTCTGTCCGAGACCGAGCCTGGTCAACTGATGGATGGCTTCGTAGGTCAGCGTGCCGCTCTTCGACACGATGCCAATGCGTCCCTCGCGGCAGATGTGGCCGGGAATGATGCCGGCCTTCCCCTTGCCAGCTGAAATGACACCCGGACAATTCGGTCCAACAAGGCGGGTGGCAGGGCGCGACTTGAGGTAGGTCATCGCCCGCATCATGTCGAGCGTGGGAATCCCTTCGGTAATACACACCACGACCCTAATGCCGGCCTCCGCGGACTCCATGACGGCATCCGCAGCAAAGGGGGGCGGGACAAAGACGACCGACGCGTTCGCACCTTCCTTCTCGACCGCATCGCGGACGGTGTCGAAAATCGGCCAGCCTTCATGCGTCGTCCCGCCCTTGCCTGGCGTGACGCCGCCAACCACCGTCGTTCCGTAGGCGGCCGCCTGCTTCGCGTGGAACGTCCCTTCGCGGCCCGTGAGGCCCTGAACCAGCAGTCGCGTCGATTTATCGATGAGTACGGACATAGCTCAATTGGTGCGTTTGGTTGACACGCAGGCTGATACGTAGGCCCGCGCCGGCAGTAGTCGAGCCGACGACTCTCACCCGGCCAGTTGCACGACTCTCTGGGCCGCATCGTCCATGCTGTCGGCCGTTGTGAAATTCATGCCGCTCTCATTGAGCAGCCGCTTGCCTTCGTCCACGTTCGTACCTTCCATGCGAATGACGATAGGGACCCGGACGCCCAGCTCTTTCACCGCTGAAATCACGCCCTGCGCGAGCACATCACAGCGCAGGATGCCACCAAAGATATTGATGAGGACCGCCTTGACATTCTTGTCGGACATCAGGATGGCGAACGCGTTGCGGATCTGCTCCGCATTGGCTCCGCCGCCGACGTCCAGGAAGTTCGCCGGCTCCCCGCCGGACAGCTTGATGATATCCATCGTCGCCATCGCGAGGCCGGCGCCGTTGACCATGCAGCCGATATTGCCGTCGAGATGAATGTAGTTCAGCGAGGACTTGGAGGCTTCGATTTCGAGCGGATCTTCCTCGTTCAAATCGCGCAGTTCCTTGATGTCGGGATGGCGGTAGAGGGCGTTGTCATCGAAGTTCATTTTCGCGTCGAGCGCGAGGAGATCCCCTGACGCCGTCACGACGAGTGGATTGATTTCCACGAGCGAGGCGTCTGTCGCGATGAACGCCTCGTAGAGCGCGCTCATCAGCTTGACGGCTTTCGTCACCTGAGGACCGTCGAGGCCGATGGCGAATGCGAGTTGTCGAGCCTCGAACGGCATGAGGCCGACCCCCGGCTCGACGTAGACCCTGGCGATCTTCTCCGGCGTCGCGGCAGCCACTTCTTCGATATCCATGCCGCCGGCGGCACTCGCCATCATGACGGGCTTGCCAGACGCGCGATCCAGCACGATGCTCAAGTACAGCTCGCGCGTCATCTGCAGACCCTCTTCAACGAGCACTCGCGAAACGGTGCGACCCTCCGGACCTGTCTGGTGCGTGATGAGCGTCATCCCGATCATGCCGCGCGCGAGTGCCTCGGCTTCCTCAGGTGACCGGGCCAGCTTGACGCCGCCGCCCTTCCCTCGCCCGCCCGCGTGAATCTGAGCCTTGACGACAACGACCACGCCGCCGAGACGGCGCGCGATGTCGCCCGCTTCAGCGGCGCTGAATGCCACCTCTCCTCGAGGCGCCGGGACGCCGTAGCGCGCGAGAATGGCTTTGGCTTGATACTCGTGGATTTTCATGGCGCCGGAAACTCCTGATGCTAACTTGCGCGTTGTCGTTGCGCAACTGTAAACTGAGCCGCAGATGTCGTCGCGCGCGCGCTCACTTCCTCGGTCGGCACCAAGGTGCTCATCGGGGCCACCAGTCTCGGTCTTTTCCTATATCTCATCATTCACGTCAGCGCCAATCTGATGGTGTTTATCGGGCCGGTGGTCTTCCTCATCATTCATGTGAAAGCATTCAAGTTCAGCCAGACTTACGAGTGGGCGCAGGGCGGCAAGGACTTCTACCGTTTGGAGGTGGACAACTTCAGACACCCACTGGTCGCGGGCTTTTACGTCCTGAGCATGCTGGTCGTCGGATCGCACCTCTGGCACGGCGTCTCGAGCGCGTTTCAGTCGCTCGGCGCTGAGAGCCGGCGCGTGACGCCGACCCTTCTCGTCGCGGGCAGAGCCGTTAACAGATTCCCGGGGACGAGCGCGACTACTATCTCGAGCGGAAGTATCCAAGCTTCGGCAACCTGGTCCCGCGCGACGTCGCCTCTCGCAACGCAAAACAGGCATGCGACGATGGCCGTGGCGTCGGCGAGAGCGCCCTTGCCGTATACCTCGATTTCGCGGGCGCCATCAAGCGCGTCGGGCTCCAGACGATTCAGGAGAAATACGGCAATCTCTTCCAGATGTACCGGAAGATCACGGACGAAGATGCGTACAAGGTCCCGATGCGCATCTACCCTGCCATTCACTACACGATGGGCGGGCTGTGGGTCGACTACAACCTGATGAGCAACGTCCCGGGGCTCCACGTCCTCGGCGAGGCGAACTTTTCGGATCACGGCGCGAATCGTCTCGGCGCGAGCGCGCTCATGCAGGGGCTCGCCGACGGCTACTTCGTCATCCCCTACACCATCGGGCACTACCTCGCGAGTGGTTCGCTGCCGAAGGTCACGACCGATCACGACGCATTCAACGAAGCCGCGAACAACGTGCGGACCCGGATCAAGAAGCTGCTCTCGGCAAAAGGCAACCGGGGCATCCGCGAGATCCACCGCGAGCTCGGACGCATCATGTGGGACGACGTCGCGATGGCCCGGACGGACGCGAGCCTCAAGCGCGCCCTTGCCGCCATTCCAAAGTTGCGCGACGAGTTCTGGCAGAACGTCTCGGTGCCCGGCACGCCCGACAATCTCAATCAGAGTCTCGAATATGCAGGTCGCGTGGCCGACTATCTGGAGTTCGCGGGTGCGGCGCCTGCGTCGCTGCGTGCAAGAATGCGTCAGCGCATCTTTTCGTAGGCGCGAAGATCTCCCATCTCGCGCTGCTGCCGCAAGGTCAGGTCGAACGGTCGCGGCGCGCGGTCGCGATGGTCGAGCAGTCCGACGCCGAAGGGTTCGGGAGTTGTTCGAACGAAGGCGAGTGCGAAGCCGTGTGTCCGAAGGAGATTCCCGTTTCTAACATCGCCCGCATGACGCGCGAGTACCTTCGGGCTGCGATACTCGGATGATAGGTCGGATTCTCTGCCGTGCAGCCTATGGCACCCCTGTTGCACGCGCGCTCGGCCGAAAGCCATGTCTTTCACGCGTTTCCCTATATGGAGGCGAATATTCGTAAAACGATTGTGGCGGCCCTGAAGACAGCTGCCCTCGCCCTGCTCACGTTGCTTGGGTCGTCGTGCGGAGGAGGCAATCCAGTTGTCTCTTCGTCCACCATTGCGCCCAGTGTAACAACCGACACATTCTCGAGCCTCTTATCAGCTGCCGGGACGGCCTTTCGATTGATAACCCCGACCACGGCCGGCACGGTCAGCGTCGCGTTGGTGAGCGCCGGGCCACCATCGACGATCGTGCTCGGACTCGGCGTCGGCATAAGGACAGGGACCAGCGGCGGCTGCAGCCTTACCGTCTCGACGAATGCCGCGGCCGGAGACGCGTCCGAGATCTCGCTTCCCGTTGATCCGGGCACGTACTGCGTTGGTGTGTACGACGTCGGCAATATTGGATCGACACCCGTGTCCTTCTCGCTCCGCATCACCCATCCCTGACATGAAAGCCGCCGTCGTCGCAGTCTGTGTCGCGATTTTCGCTGCTGGCTGCGGCAGCAGTTCTCCGGTTGCCGCGACGACGACCGCCCCGACACTCACGACCGAACTTTTCACGGGCAATCTACCTGTCGCGGGTTCCAGCTTCTACTCGTTCACCGTTGCCAACGCTGGCTCGGTGAGCATCACGCTAGGGAGCCTGACACTCGGCCGTTTCAGTCCCCTCGCGATTGATGTGGGGTTAGGGTTGGGTGTACCCGCCGGGACTGGCTGCGAACTCACGAGCTCCCTCAACGCCGTCCCCGCGCTCACGGCGCAGTTGATGGCGTCGCTCGGAACAGGAACTTATTGCGTCAACATCAGCGATATCGGGAAGCTGTCGGCTCCAGTGGCGTTCACGATCCGCATTGTTCATCCGTGAGTACTCTGGACACTCCCCTTAGACCAGCAGCTTGGCCCCACACGAAGTCTTTTCGCCGTCAAATTGAGCAGTGTTACCTCTCGTGCACAGTTGTGAACTATCTGGGTGACACTTGCCATCCGCTTCCAGACACCCGCTCGCGCTGACCTTCGGCACCGCTGTTGCTCATGCGCCATGCGCGTTCCAATGCACGGGTCACAAACCAACACATTCTTTTCCCGTTGAATGTCGGCAACGAGCCGGGATGAATAAGGTTTCCATCAGTATCGGATTCGTGCTGGCATCACTGAGTGCCGCTTGTGCCACCAACGCGTCGACCGCGCCATCGTCCACGACACCGACGCCGGCGTCACCGACCGTTACTGAGACCTTCGTCGGAGCGCTGCCGGTGGGAGGCGTCAAGTTCTATTCTTTTAGCGTTTCTGCCTACGGCACAGTCAACGCCACGCTGGTGAGCATAGGCGGGGATGGCGTCCCGCCGACGGTCACGGTGAATCTCGGTATCGGTACTCCGAGCGGAACCACCTGCAGTGTCAGCAGCCCCACGATGGTGCAGGTGGGCGGAACGGCACAGGTAACCGCAACTGAACAACCCGGCGTGTACTGCGCGACGATCTCCGACATCGGCAATCTAGCTGCGACTGGCACGTTCACCGTAACGATCGACCACCCCTAGACACGTCACCGTGAGTCCAAAACCCCTTGTAGTGTGGCTCGTTGTCATGTCCGCGATGATCGGCGGCCGCACAGTCACCGCCCAGAGCACTCAACCATCAACTGCGCCAAACAGTGAGCGCCGCCAAGACGCTCCCGAGGCACGGCTTCAGTTGAATTCGCCGCGCGAAGCCAGTGCCGCCCCCGAGCCCAAGTGGGAGATCGAAGCCCATGGCGGCTTGTCAGCGACCGGCCTCCAGGACAATGGTGCGGGCCAAATCCCGAGGACCGGCGGGATCCTCGGAGGCCTGATTGGTGTGTCTTCCTTCTACTTTGGTGATGGGGCACGGCTCTTCAATCAGAACGAAGTGGCCGTTTCGGGAAGTCAGCCGGTGCCGACGATCACTCCTTTGGATCCGATCTTGACGCGGTCCATCGTCCGACGGCAACGGACGGGTGCGTTTGGCGTTCGCGTCGATCGTGTACTTAACCATCGCCTCAACGTCGAAACGACGGTCGATTGGGCCCGGGGCCGTCTCACCTTCGAGAATGCCGCGTTAGCTGGGATCGAAGCCACCCGCGCCAGCTTCACATCTGCGCTCGCACGTCCCCTCTCAACCCTGCCGTCCACAGTAACGTCCGTGGCAACTCTGAACGACCGGCAACAGTCGACGCAACTGTTCACCACTGGCGCGCTCGTGATCAGGTTGAAGACAGCGGGCAAGGTCATTCCTTACGTGACGATTGGTGGCGGCGTTGTTGTCAGCAATGGCGATACGCCGAGCGCGACGCTCGTGGGCAAGTATCAATTGGGTGAGTCTGGGCAGATCGTTGGTACCGATACCGTCACTCTGCGCTACTCATCGAACACCCCCGCGCTCGTCTGGACGAGCGGGGGCGGTCTGAAATACTCGATGACACGGCACTGGGGAATCCGCCTCGATGCTCGTGCGCGACTGTACCCGAACTCGGCACTGACTTTGGTCGACGCGACTCCGGGCAGGGCTCTTGAATCGACTGGAGCGCCGTTCCCCCTCATTAACTTAGGGGCCCTGCAATTCAGCTCGACTGCTCCACTGACTGGGCCGCCAATTGCGGGCTTCACCACGTTCGCCGGAACCAGAACGCTGGTCCAGGTTGCGGTTGCAGTGGGATTGGTCTGGCGTCTATGACGTCCTCCTCTTTCATGACACCGTCCGTCAGGGAGGCTGTTCTTGTCCCCGTTGTTTTGGCCCTGCTGAGCTTCGCGTGCAAGAGCGGCAGCTCGACGACTTCCCCCTCGTCAACACCGACCACAACGGCACCCGCTTCACCCACGACGAGCGAGACCTTCACTGGGACGCTGCCAGTAGGTGGTTCGATCTCCTATTCCTTCACGGTTTCGCAGTACGGCACCGTGAACGCAACGTTGGTGAGCATCAGCGGGGTCGGTGTGCCGGCAACTGTGATGGTTAGGCTCGGGATCGGCATCATAGGCGACACTGGTTGCAGCGCCAGCGCCTCATCGATCACGCGCGCCGGCTCATCTAGTCAAGTTACCGCCACTGAACAACCTGGCGTGTACTGCACGACCGTCTCGGACGTCGGTAATTTATTTGCCCCCGCCGCTCTTACGGTAACAGTCGACCACCCGTGACGCGCCACAACCTCATCTTTACTCAAGTAGTCGGGGGTCGAAGACCGCGGCCAGTTCGCGGTCAGCCGATCGGTTGGCGGTTCAACGAAAGAGAGGACGGCGACGTCGTCTTTCGAGGACGGCTATTGTGAGCGTCCTCCCTGCCTGGGATTATTCCCAGCAACGGCCCTATGCTTCCTGCGATTAGCATCCTCCCCTCTCATGTGCCTGGGTTCCCTCTTTCCGGCCCTCTTATGTGCCTGGTTCCCTCTTTCGAGTTCGTCGCCACGCTGCAGAGCGGCCTGGGCGGCCCACCCCTTGCGTGCAGAGCGGTGCGCAAAACATGAGCCTGCCAAGAACGGGTTGGACGACATTGCTCGTGACGCTGGCCGTTGTGGCGTCTGCCTGCAGCAGCGGACCGAGTTCGCCTTCGACCACAACGACGGCCGCCGCCTCGACGACTGAAGTACTGCTTGGCACAGTACCCATTCCTGCGAATGGCGCGCTCCAAAACTCCCTCAACACATTTGTTGTGGGCACGGGTGGCGGATCCGTCACAGTCACGCTGACATCGGCGGTGGAAACACTTCCAGACGGCACTCTGCTACCCACTGTAACGATGGGTTTGGGAATCGGCACGGTGACGAATGGCGGCTGCACGCTCTTAGCGGGCGCCTTCGCAACGGCGCAGGGCAGCGCCACTCCGCAGCTGTCGGGGTCCTTGTCTGCGGGAACCTACTGTGTACAGGTATCGGATGTGACGAACCAGTTGGGACCTGTCTCGTACGCCGTCGCCGTCACTCATCCCTGATCCCGCTCGCGAGCAAGACAGACCGAAAGTGGACCGCCCGCTCGTACGGAACCGGTCGCCCAAACATCGCGGTGTTGTACTCGGCAAGTCAGAGGAAGCACGGCAGGCAAGCCGTCGCGACTGACCACCTCGGCCCCACTGCGGCAGAATGTGATGCTCACTCATGCGTCCAGAACCGCATCGCCGTTCAAACTACAATATCTACGACCGCCGTCTGATACCAATGGGATTAGAGCCGGGCACCACCGTGAGCTCGTGGGCGGTTTGTGGGACGTTGATGGGCGAGCTGCAGTTCAAGTTCCTGGTGGGCTGGGGACTTCGTCCGGGCGACTTTCTGCTGGATGTCGGG
>Ga0209726_10006825_pt1 | contig 13049 bp, 12 predicted proteins | sample Subgrocontami54m_FD_187453 | JGI IMG/M metagenome (GOLD analysis project Ga0209726, IMG submission 187453) | Subsurface groundwater microbial communities from S. Glens Falls, New York, USA - GMW46 contaminated, 5.4 m (SPAdes) (version 3) | ecosystem: Environmental > Aquatic > Deep subsurface >... | reverse complement strand
GCATATATTTTACGGAAGACATCTAAAGGTTTGGCGGGACATGCCTCTATCAACATGGCTGGGCAAAAGCTTATAATCTTTTTTAAGACAGGTCAAGGCTATAAATGATAAAAAGGTTTCTTAATAATCTGGCGCTAAAGACAAAACTCTTGCTGACGATGCTTGTCTTATGTTTTGTGTCCATCGGTCTCTTGTTTATTTTATATGATATAGCTGAAAACAGGTTGATGACTGCGGTGGAACGTTATACAGAGGAACTTGCATCCGCCATCCAGATGAGTGTGGAGGAACTTACAGCAGAGGACCTGGAAGAAAATAAGGAGATACTTAAAGAATATGCCGGTAAATTTAAAAAAAAAGGGGTCAGGGAAATATCTGTCCTGAATAATGATATGGAGGTAATTGCCAGCTCCAATCCAAAAAGGATAGGGCAGAAGATTGATATGAAGGGGAAGAAGACAGGTGTTCCGCAGATAAGTGGGGATAATCCCGCTGTCCGGGACAGCAGACGCAATTATGATTTGATGCTCCCTGTAACAGTCGGGAATGAGCAGGTAGGTTATATCCATCTGGTAATAAGGTTTGATGTCTTTTCGGATATCCTGAAGGCCAACCACCACAAAAGGCTCATTGCTACGACTATTGTATTTGCCATAGGTATAGTGATTGCCGTCTTTCTTTCAACAAAATATGTAGAACCGATAAATACGCTAGCAAAGGCAACAGAACGGATTAGGGAAGGCGAACTTGAAGAGATACCCGCTGTTGACTGGAAGAATGAGATAGGAAAACTTACCATGAACTTTAATGAGATGGTGAGGGGGCTAAGGGAAAATAAAAAGTTAGAAGAGAGACTCGGGGAAGCGGAACATCTTTCCAAGATAGGGCAGCTTGCGTCCGGTATGGCCCATGAAATAAGAAACCCCCTTAATTTTATAAATTTAACAATAGACCATTTGAGGATGGAATACGAACCATGGGATTCAGGGAAAAAAGCAGAATTTGAAGAATTGGCGTCAAACATAAAGGCTGAGATTGCAAGGCTAAACAGATTGCTTGGCGATTTTTTGGATTATGGGAAACCCATCAAACTGAATCTTCAAACAGCTTTTCTGGAGGATATAATTAAAGAGGCGATTAGCATTGCTGACTGCAAGATCCGCGAGCAAAAGATAGAATTAAATACAGATTTTTCAAAAAATATGCCGCTCTTAAATCTTGATAAAGAGCAGATAAAGGCCTGTATCCTGAATGTTGTGTCAAATGCAATTCAGGCAATGCCATCCGGCGGAAGGCTGTTTATAAGCGCCTCTGTATCTGGTGGTTTTGTATCTTTGAGAATAAAGGATACAGGGGAGGGGATTAAAGAAGAAGACATTGATAAAGCCTTTAACCCATATTTCACGACAAAGACAGCCGGCATTGGATTGGGTCTCGCCATTACAAAAAGGATTATAGAAGAACATAAAGGAAGTATTGATATAGAAAGCAGTTATGGGAATGGCGCCGTTGTGTCGATAGAATTCCCAATAACTTAAGTACGATAAGGAGATTTTTTATGGACAACATATTAGTTGTTGATGATGAAAAAGGGCAGAGGGACATTTTAAAGAAGATTCTTGCCAATCAGGGCTATGAGGTTTTAACCAGTCCAAATGCGGCAGATGGTTTAAGATTATTCAAGGAGAATGAGATTGATGTTGTTTTAACTGACCTCAAAATGCCCGGGATGGACGGCCTGGAATTTCTTAAAGGCATTATCAAAGAAAGCCCTCATGCAACAGTTGTAATCATGACAGCGCACGGCACCATTAATTCTGCTGTAGAGGCGATGAAGCTCGGCGCATTTGATTATCTCACAAAGCCCTTTGAGATGGACGAGATGCTTATTGTAATAAAAAAGGCTGTTGAAAGGACAAACCTGCATAAGGAAAATACGCTTCTAAGGGAGCAGTTGGAAGAAAGATTCAGCATAGACGGCATTATCGGTAAAAGCGGGGTAATGCAGGATGTATTTAAAATCTTAAAAAAGGTATGTGGAAGCAATTCCACTGTTCTTATCTATGGGGAGAGCGGGACAGGGAAAGAATTGATAGCAAAGGCTATCCATTATAACAGCCGGAGAACGGATAAACCATTTATGGCAATAAACTGCGCCGCAATCCCGGAGACATTGCTTGAGAGTGAGCTGTTTGGATACGAAAGGGGGGCATTCACAGGGGCAAGCGCAAGAAAGACCGGGCTTTTTGAAGCCGCCGGCAGCGGAACCCTTTTTCTGGATGAGATAGCTGAGCTTTCTACCCCTTTGCAGGCAAAGCTGTTAAGGGTTATACAGGAAAGGGAAATAAGAAGACTTGGCGGAAATGAGAATATCAAAGTTGATGTCAGGATAATTGCGGCTACAAATAAGAGATTAGAAGATGAGATAAAGGCAGGAAGATTCAGGGCGGACCTTTTCTATAGATTAAATGTTATCGCATTAAAACTTCCTCCATTAAGAGACAGAAAAGAGGATATCCGTGAACTTGCTGAATATTTCGTAAAGAAATGCTCTAATGCCGGCGGCAGGAAGATAGCAGGGATTTCAAGAGAGGCAATGAATCTCCTTATAAATTATCCATGGCCTGGAAATGTAAGACAACTTGAATCTGCCATAGAAAGGGCAATACTCCTTGCTGATGATACCGCATTTATAGAGACAAACCTTCTCCCCCGCGAGGTTAGTGAGTCTATTTACCCAACAAGCAAGATGGATTTTGAAATCCCAACCGGAGGCATATCATTTGAAGAATTGGAAAGGGAGATAATCATAAAGGCTATGGAAAAGGCGGATTGGGTCATTGCCGGGGCCGCGCACCTTCTCGGCATGAGTTATAAGACCCTTCAATATAGACTAAATAAATTCGACATTAAAAAAGGGGTTCATAAAAGGCCGACAAATACCCCAAATGAGGTAGGGGATGCCTCAAATAGGTTAAAAAGGCATAGTATTTAGTCTTCTGCTACAAGCAAGTCTTTAATTTTATTGAGATTATTATTTTGGCACAGATTGTGCAATAAACTTCTATTAAATTAGCAACCCTAAAGGGTTGCCCTACAAAACCGATCGTAGGGCAGGGCTTTAGCCCTGCAAAACTGAAAGGAGGTGAATATCTGATGAAAAAGATTTTAGTATTATTGGTAGCATTAACAGTCGCTGTCGCATTCAGCGCTGTTACATTTGCTGATGAGGGGCATGCGAAGGCAGAGCCTGCAAAAGCAGCAGAACCGGCTAAGGCAGCAGCGCCGGCAGCAACAGTTAAGGCTGGAAGCGGAACCGTTACAGCAGTTGATGCCAAAGCAATGACAATTACCGTGAAGGCCAAGAAGGGCGAAAAGGTCATTGCCATTACAGATGCGTCTAAGATTACTGTAGGCAAAGAGACAAAGGCCATCGCGGATGTAAAGGTCGGCGATATGGTAAAGGTAACAGTTCTAAAGGCTGTAAAGAAAATGGAAAAGAATCCCTGCGGAAAGAAATAAGCGCTTCAACCGCACTGTTTTTTAAAAGGCATTGCCCAATTGGGCAATGCCTTTTATTTTTCCCGCTCTTACTCATTGCAATTTCCTTATTTGGATGATAATCTTTTTTTTGCAAATGAGGAAATTGTATGCCGCTCTTTAAATCAGGTTTTGTGTCAATCATAGGCCGTCCGAATGTCGGAAAGTCCACGCTCCTTAACGCAATCCTCGGAGAGAAGATTGCCATAGTCTCCCCTAAGCCCCAGACCACAAGGAACAGGATCCGCGGCATTAAAAATATGGAAGATGCCCAGATAATATTTCTGGATACACCTGGCATACATTCTGCAAAAGGGTATCTGAACGAATTTATGATAAAAGAGGCAATCTCTGCAATTGAAGATGTTGATGTAATCGTTTATCTTGTTGAAGCTGCAAAGACGCTTGAAAAGGACGATTCTTTGATTATTGACAATCTAAGGCGGATTAAATCCCCTGTCATACTCGGCATAAATAAAACAGATGTAACGCGGAAAGACAATATCCTGCCTTTGATAAATGAATATTCAAAACTATACCCGTTCAAAGAGATTATCCCTATATCTGCGACCCGGGGCGAGGGAATAGAGACGCTTTTAAAGCTCGTCGTGGAGCTGCTGCCGGAGGGGCCGAAATATTTCCCGGAGGATATATTAACAGACCTTCCTGAACGTTTTATAGTCGCTGAGATTGTAAGGGAAAAGATATTTAAGCTTACAAGGCAGGAGATACCTTACTCAACTGCTGTGGTGATTGATTCTTTTAAAGAAAACCCTAAGCTTGTCCCTGCAGGTAATAAGCAGGGAAAGGGGCTTGTCTCCATATCTGCGACAATCAATGTGGAGAGAGACTCGCAGAAGGGGATTATAATCGGCAAGGGGGGAAAGATGCTGAAGGAGATCGGTACGCTCGCCCGCATTGATATTGAAAAACTCCTTGGCGCAAAGGTCTATCTTGAGATCTTTGTAAAAGTGGAAAAGGACTGGACAAAGGATAAAAAACTATTAAAGGAGTTTGGATACCATTGAAACCCATTGTTGCAATAGTCGGCAGGCCAAATGTAGGAAAGTCAACCTTATTTAACCGCATCATCGGCAAACAAAAGGCCCTTGTCAAGAATGAGCCTGGCGTGACCAGAGACTTAAATTATGCAGATGTGGTTGAACAGGGGAGGGTGTTTACACTTATTGACACTGGCGGCTTTGAGCCAATTCCCCGGTATCCCCCTTTGACAAAGGGGGATAAAAGGGGGATTTTAGCAAAAGGGGGTAGAGGGGATTTGACTATGCTTGCCAAGGTAAGGGAGCAGGTTATGCTTGCAATAGAAGAGGCCGACATTATTGTGTTTCTCATGGACGGCCGCGAGGGTTTCCTTTCATCTGACAGGGATATTGCAGATATATTGCGAAGGGCTGATAAAAAGCCTATTTATGCTGTAAATAAAATAGATACAGATAAGCAAGAGCAGGGGATTACTGATTTTTATGCCTTAGGCATGGAAGACCTTGCCTTTGTTTCAGCGGAAGGGGGAAGGGGAGTGTATGAACTACTGGACAAAATAATAGACTCTATTCCTAAAACCAGCGCCAAAGAGGAAGAAGATAGGATAAAACTTGCGGTTGCAGGGAGGCCCAATGTCGGTAAATCCTCTCTTGTAAACAGACTGCTCGGATATAAAAGGGTCATTGTGAGCGATATTCCCGGCACCACAAGAGATGCAATTGACACGCCGTTCAATTATAATAAAAAAAAATATCTGCTTATAGACACAGCCGGCATAAGAAAGAAGACAAGGATTGCCAGAACGCTTGAGCAGTATTCTGTCATGTCGGCCATAAAAAGTATTGACAGGTGCAATATTGCGCTGCTCATCATAGATGCAAAGGACGGCTTGACAGAACAGGATGAGAAGATAGCAGGTCTTGCCTATGAGAGGGGGAAGGGGTGCATTATTGTTGTAAACAAATGGGACATTATTCAAAAGGAGACAAATACCATCAAGGAATATACAGAGAGGATAAGATGGAAGGCAGGCTTCTTACGGTTTGCGCCTGTGATATTCGTATCGGCATTTACAGGCCAAAGGGTCTTTAATATCCTTGAGAAAGTAGAAGAGGTGCTGGCGCAGCTTGAGAAAAGGGCGCCGACCTCACAGCTAAATAAATTTTTTGATGGTTTTAAAAAATATCACCAACCGCCTATCTATAAAAGCAAGGCTGTGAAGATTTATTACATAACCCAGACAGACATAAAGCCGCCCACATTTGTTGCCTTCGTGAATTTTACGGAAGGCATCCACTTCTCTTATGAACGGTTTCTTATAAATAAGATTAGAGAGGCATTTGGATTGGATAAGGTTCCGATCAGGCTTTATTTTAGAAAAAGGCAGAGGTGATGATGAAAAAGTTTTTTATTATTATAGCTGACAGCATAAGGGCGTTTTCTTATGATAATTGCCTTACTATGGCCGCAGCTATATCATTCTACGCGCTATTCTCTTTGCTGCCGCTCATGTTTCTTCTCTTCTCCTTCATAGGTTTTGTCCTTGGAGCAGAGGTATGGCTTTTTGAGCAAATTTTAGGATTTGTGAAAGAAAGTCTTCCGTATTTGAGCGACAGTATCCAGGAGGATATTAAAGGGCTTATAGCCAACAGCAAAGTCTTTGGCTGGATTAGCATCATACTGTTAATCTGGAGCGCTGAGTTTGTAATACTTGCCATAAGAGATGCAATGAATATCATTTTTGGAGAAGCGGAGAAGATGGGCTTCGTAAAAACCAGGCTAGTTGTATGGGGGACATTCTTTATCTGGTGTGCGGTTTTTCTTATTTCCATAGGTCTTCCTCTTGCCGCAGAAATTTTAAGCAGAATAAAAATAGCCGCCTTCGGCATAGATATCTCCTACTATCTTGCGAGGAGTGTAACCTTTAAATATTTCATGCCGGTTGTAATTATGGTTATTGCTGTGGCCTTTATATTCAAAATAATGGTCGGGAAAAACATAAAGGCAAGACATGCTATTTTAGGCAGCATAATATTCTCTGTTTTATGGGAGGCGGCAAAACAACTCTTTGCCTTATACATCACACATTTCGGAAGTTTTAACAAGATGTATGGCTCTCTCGGCGCTATTATGATAATGCTTTTATGGATATTTTATTCTGCAATTATATTGCTTTTCAGCGCCGAGTTTATTGCATCTGTAAAGGCGCCCAGGAAATGATAACAAGATATTGCGCAGGGATTAGTATTTTGTTATAGTTTTTAGAATTTATTATGATAAAACCTTATAAAGACATAAATCCAAGGATAGCTCCAACAGCATATATTGAAGAGAGCGCCCGGATAATCGGCGATGTGGAGATAGGTGAGTATTCCAGCGTATGGTGCAATGCTGTCCTTCGCGGGGATGTCCATTATATCAGGCTGGGCAAAAGGACAAATATCCAGGACAATTGCGTAATCCACTGCACAAAAGACGTTTATCCGGTGATACTCGGAGATGATATTACTGTGGGGCATAATGTTACGCTTCACGGCTGTGTGGTCAAGGACAGGTGTCTTATAGGCATGGGTTCAATAATACTTGACGGTGTTGAGATCGGAGAGGATTCTATAATAGGCGCAGGCGCATTGGTTACCGAAAAAAGCATTATACCGCCGCGGAGCCTTGTAATGGGATTGCCTGGAAAGGTTGTAAGACAGCTTAAAGACGCGGAGGTTTCAAGAATTTTACAATCTGCGAAAAACTATATTGAATATTCTGAAGACTATAAAGGAAGATAATATAAATACACCTCCTCCCTCCCCCATCAGGGGAGGATATTGAGCATGGCAATACAATACGCATCAATTGACATTGGCACAAATACCTTAAGACTTCTTATTGCAGAGACTGACGGCAAAAAATTAAATCCTCTGTTTTTGCAAAGAATTATTACAAGACTCGGCGGTGATTATAAAGAAGATATTGGCATATCGCCGGCAGCAGAGGAGAGGACAATAAATGCCCTCGGGATATTTGCTGAAAAGATTAAAGAGTATGGCGTAAAAGAGATTAAGGCTGTTGCCACCAGTGTGGTGAGAAGGGCAAAGAATAAAAAAGAATTTCTCAAAAATGTCCTTGAAAGAACAGGATTGGACGTGAGGGTAATATCAGGGGATGAAGAGGCAAGGCTTACAACACTGGGTGTTTTATCAGTCATAGGAAGAGAAAAGGCATCCAGCGCTGTTTCTAAATACTTTATAGTGGATATTGGAGGAGGAAGCACAGAATTCATTGCAATGGATTCAGGCAGAATTGCCGGGGCATGGAGCCTTGAAATGGGTGTTGTACACCTTACAGAGATTCATCTTAAAAATGACCCTCCAACAAGATTAGAATTAGACGCAATGGAAGAAGAGATATTTAGGGTTATTGAAAATTTAAAAGAATTGATAGGGCGTGATAAAGTTTCGGTTAAAAGCTATTCAACGAATGCAAGTGCGCTGTTTGTAGGCACAGCAGGCACCATAACAACACTGGCTGCCATTGATCTGGGGCTTGAAAAATATGACCCGGAAAAGATAAATAATTATATATTGAGCTACCGGGCTGTTAAAAAGATATACCGGCATCTTGCCTCGCTCCCTTTAAAACAGAGGGAAGAGATACTTTCGCTTGAAAAGGGGAGGGAGGATATTATAATACCTGGGGCGGCTATCGTATTAAAGGCAATGGAAGGTTTTGGCTTTAACAGCATCACTGTAAGCGATGCCGGGCTTTTGGAAGGGATATTGTTAGACAGTTGCAAGTTACAAGTCGCAAGCTGTAAGTAAAAACTTGGAGCTTGAATCCTGAAACTTAAAAATTGGAGGTTTAATATATGCCAAAAAATAATAATATGAAAGAAGGTCTTGCCTTTGACGATGTTTTATTAGCGCCGGCATATTCAGAGATACTGCCAAGGGATGTGGATACATCTACACGGCTTACAAATACAATCAAATTAAACATCCCTCTTTTAAGCGCTGCCATGGATACGGTAACAGAATCCCGCATGGCCATAGCCATAGCCCAGGAAGGCGGCATGGGTATAATCCATAAAAATATTACCATAGAAGAACAGGCAATAGAGGTTGACAAGGTAAAAAAATACGAAAGCGTTATCATACTTAAGCCCAGAACCCTTGACCCGGAGCAGCGCTTATACGACGTATTGGAGATAAAAAAGACTGAGCAGATATCCAGTTTCCCGATAGTTAAAGATGGAAAGTTAGTCGGAATACTTACCAATAGGGATTTAAGATTTGAAAAAAATCTTTCCAAAAAGATATCTCAGGTAATGACAAAGAAGGTCGTAACAGCGCCTGTTGGCACATCAATAGAAAAGGCAAAGGATACACTCCATCGCCACAGGATTGAAAAACTGCCGGTAGTGGATAAAAACGGCCAGTTGAAAGGCTTAATAACCATAAAAGATATTGAAAAGCGGGAAAGGTATCCGAACTCCTGCAAAGATAAACTTGGCAGGCTTATGGTCGGCGCAGCGATTGGCGTTTCTTTTGACCGCGAAGCAAGGGTGGAGGCGCTTTTAAACGCAGGCGCTGATATCATTGCCATTGATACGGCCCACGGCCACAGCAAGGGTGTGCTGAATGCTATTAGGGATACAAGAAAGAACTTTCCAAAATGCCAGCTTATAGCAGGCAATGTTGGGACATCTGAAGGCACAGAGGCGCTTATAAAAGCCGGTGTTGACGCAATAAAGGTCGGTATCGGTCCAGGTTCAATATGCACGACAAGGATTGTAACAGGTGTTGGCATTCCACAGATAACAGCTATTATGAATTGCGCGGCAGTTGCCAGGAAAAAGAATATACCGGTTATTGCTGATGGCGGCGTAAAGTTTTCAGGAGATATGGTAAAGGCCATTGCCGCCGGCGCAGACTCTGTAATGATCGGTGGACTCTTTGCCGGCACAGATGAAAGCCCAGGCGAAATTGTCTTATATCAGGGGCGGACATACAAAATATATAGAGGGATGGGCTCTATCGAAGCTATGAAAAAAGGCAGCAAAGATAGATACTTTCAGGATGATGTTGAGAGTGAACTTAAACTTATTCCTGAGGGTATTGAAGGAAGGGTTCCGCATAAAGGGCCGGTATCTTCAACTATATTTCAGCTCATTGGCGGCTTAAAATCAGGCATGGGTTATTGTGGTTCAAGGACTATTCCTCTTCTTCAAAAGAAGGCAAAATTGGTAAAAATAACTTTTGCAGGGCTGCGCGAGAGCCATGTCCACGATGTGATTATCACAAAAGAGGCGCCAAATTATAAAATAACAGAGTAGGGGAAAGAGGTGCAAGACATCCATAAACAAAAAATCCTGATATTGGACTTTGGCTCTCAATATACTCAGCTCATCGCAAGAAGGGTGAGAGAGGCAAAGGTATATTGCGAGATACATCCTTATAATATCGGCATGGACAGGATAAAGGGTTTTAATGCCAAAGGCATTATCCTCTCGGGCGGACCATCAAGTGTCTATGACAAAGATGCTCCGCTTATTCCCAAAGAGGTCTTCGATCTGGCTATCCCTATCATGGGCATCTGTTACGGTATGCAGCTTACAGCCCATCTCCTTGGCGGCAAGGTAGAGAGGTCTGCTCACAGGGAATACGGAAGCGCTGAACTTGTAATTGATGATGGTGAAGATTTATTTAGCAGGGTTGGTTCTATACTCAAAACTACGAACCTTGCCCCCGCAGGTTTAAAGCGGGGGACCGAACTCCAAACTGTTGTCTGGATGAGCCACGGCGACAGGGTTATTAAGACGCCGAAGGGATTTGTATCTATTGCCCACAGCAAAAATTCGCCTATATGCGCAATGAGTGATGACAGAAGAAAAATATTCGGCGTCCAGTTTCATCCAGAGGTTGTCCATACGCCAAAAGGCCGGCAGATTATCAAAAATTTTCTTTTTAAAATATGCGGATGCAAGCCCACATGGACTATGGAATCATTCATAGATACTGCTGTAGCGGATATACGGGAGAGGGTGGAGAAGAGAGGTATTGTGTGCGGCATAAGCGGCGGCGTTGATTCTGCCGTTGCCGCTGTTTTGCTTCATCGCGCCAGCGGCAGGCAGCTAACCTGCATATTTGTTGACAATGGTCTTTTGAGGGCAGGGGAGGCGGAGAAGGTGGAACAGGTCCTGAGGAAAAACTTCCGCATGAGGCTTATTTGCATAGACGCCTCCAAAAGATTTCTTAATAAGCTTAAGGGGGTGGAAGATCCCGAGAAAAAGCGAAAGATTATCGGAAATGAATTTATAAGGGTTTTTGAAGAAGAGGCCATGAAATTAAAAAATGCGGCCTTTCTCGGGCAGGGGACATTGTATCCTGATGTGATTGAAAGCATATCATTCAAAGGCCCTTCAGCTACTATAAAAAGTCATCATAATGTAGGCGGGCTCTTAAAAAAGATGAAGCTCAATCTGGTAGAACCGTTAAGAGAATTATTTAAGGACGAGGTTCGCATCCTGGGCAGGGCATTGGGCATGCCTGAAGAGATAATAAACAGGCATCCATTTCCGGGGCCAGGCCTTGCTATAAGGGTTTTGGGTGAGGTTACAAAAGAGCGGTGTGATGTTCTGAGAAAGGCCGACAGAATAGCGCTGGAGGAGATAAAGATTGCGGGACTTTATATAAAGATCTGGCAGGCATTTGCAGTGCTTTTGCCGATAAAAACAGTTGGCGTAATGGGAGATGAAAGGACTTATGAAAATGTAATTGCAATAAGGGCGGTAGAGAGTGTGGACGGAATGACAGCGGATTGGGTAAGATTGCCTTATGATATTATGGCAAGAATTTCAACGAGAATAATAAATGAGGTAAAAGGTGTAAACAGGGTGGTTTACGATATAAGCAGCAAGCCACCGAGCACAATAGAATGGGAGTAAACAAGAGGTGTCTCCTCTCCCCTTGCGGGAGAGGGTAGGGTGAGGGGTCTTAGAAGGGAGTTTAAAATAATTTGGTGGGGGTAAAAATGGTAGAGGATTTAAAAGGCCAGGAGACTTGGCGGATATTCAAGATAATGAGTGAATTTGTAGAGGGCTTTGAAGAACTCTCCACAATAGGTCCGGCTGTATCTATATTCGGCTCGGCAAGGTTTCATAGAAATCATAAATATTATAAGAAGGCAGTGGAGGTATCCAGTCTTCTTGCAAGGGATGGCTATACCATCATAACCGGCGGAGGGCCTGGAGTCATGGAGGCAGCCAATAAGGGGGCGATAAATAACGCCGGTATCTCAGTGGGACTTAATATCCTTTTGCCGCAGGAACAAAAACCAAATCCATTTCAGAATAAATCCCTGACCTTTAAGTATTTCTTTGCCAGAAAGGTAATGTTCATAAAATATGCCATGGGCTATGTCTGTATGCCGGGCGGGTTCGGGACATTGGATGAGTTTTTTGAGGCGCTGACCCTTGTGCAGACGCACAAGATATATCCGCTGCCTCTCATACTGGTTGGGAAAGATTACTGGAGCGACCTGCTCAAATGGATGAAGACAACCATGTTAATAAAAGAAAAAACAATATCTAAAGAAGATTTAGACCTCGTCAAAATAACTGACGACCCCAAAGAGGTTTTGGCAATAATAAATAGGCACAGAGACTGGAAAATAAAAATTATAAAATCCGCTATAAAGAAAAAAAGAATAAAAATCCCCACAGCCAGAAAAGGGGAGATGATATGAGGATGGTTTCAAAAGACTTTACTCTCTCTTGTGATTTTGTTAGCATCAGAAGGCAATATATATGCAGCAATATTAAAATTGCTGCCATGATTTAAAGGAGGTGTTGTAAGGATATATAATTAAATTTATAGAACATTCCTTCCAAGGAGGTGGGCAGTATGAGGGGTATTCTTTCTGATGCCGCCCTGATCATTGTAGATGTCCAAAACGATTTTTGCACGGGTGGCGCGCTGCCTGTTACAGATGGAGATAAGGTGGTCCCTATCTTAAATGTCTATATCAAGAGGTTCAGGGAAGAGAGGGCTCCGGTCTTTGCAACAAGGGACTGGCATCCGAATGACCATAACTCTTTTAAGGAGAGTGGCGGGATCTGGCCGCCCCACTGTGTTCAGGGTACAAGCGGGGCGCAATTCCATCCAGGGCTTGATATATCAGGGTATGTAGAGATTGTATCAAAGGGGACAAGTCCAAAGGATGAGGCCTATTCAGGTTTTCAGGGAACAAATCTCACCGCAGAATTGAAAAAGAGAGAAATTAAGACGCTATATATCGGGGGCCTTGCCACAGACTATTGTGTGAAACATACCGTTCTGGATGCCCTTAAGGAGGGATTTTCAGTCTTCTTCCTTGAGGATGGATCAAGGGGCGTGGATCTAAATCCCGGTGACAGCAAAAAGGCGATAGATGATATGACCGGGGCAGGCGCAAAGAGGATAGTCTTCTCAGGACTCTCCGATGCTGCCTGAGCCAGACAGACAATAATATCC
>Ga0209726_10006823_pt1 | contig 13053 bp, 14 predicted proteins | sample Subgrocontami54m_FD_187453 | JGI IMG/M metagenome (GOLD analysis project Ga0209726, IMG submission 187453) | Subsurface groundwater microbial communities from S. Glens Falls, New York, USA - GMW46 contaminated, 5.4 m (SPAdes) (version 3) | ecosystem: Environmental > Aquatic > Deep subsurface >... | reverse complement strand
CCCGAGCCGATCTCCGCCACGACCTGCCCGCGGCGCAGCCCGAGCGCCCGTACGAGGACGGCGGGCTTCTGCCACGTCGCCCGGCGCGGGTTCAGTTGTCGGCGTAGCGCGCCGGCCAGCTCTTTCGGCGTCATAGGTCTCCTCGCGCGAATCTCGGCATGGTGGAACGGGGTGGCCCTATTTGGCACGCGCCGGGACGCGCCGTCAAGCGACCTCTTCCCGGCCGTGGTATCGTTCCTGTGCCGCCCACCCCAACGCGCGGCTGGAGGTACGTGATGGAGCTCTACGACGTGATGCGCGTCACTTTCGCCGCGCGTGAGTTCACGGGCGATCCGCTGCCCGACGAGACGCTCGGCAAGATACTCGACAACGCCCGCTTCGCCCCCAGCGGCGGCAACCGCCAGGGCTGGCGCGTCGTCGTCGTCCGCGACCCGGCCACGAAGCGCGCGCTGGCGGACCTGAGCGGCTTCGCCGCCAAGCGCTACGCCGCCCAGGTGGCAAACGGCGAGAATCCGTGGAACACGATCGACCCGCCGGGCGTGGACGCCGCAGCCATCGAGCGCACGCCGCCGCCGCCGCACCTGATGGAACCCATCGCGAAAGCGCCCGTCGTGCTGGTCATCTGCGTCGATCTCAAGGTCGTCGCCTCGATGGACCAGGACCTCGAGCGCATCGGCATCGTGAGCGGCGCGTCGATTTACCCGTTCGCGTGGAACGTTCTGCTGGCCGCGCGCCACGAGGGCTTTGGAGGCACCATCACCACGCTCGCCGCCGCCCGGGAGCCGAAGGTCCAGGCGCTCCTCGGCATCCCGAAGCACGTCGCCGTGTGCGCGGTCATGCCGCTCGGCCGACCCGTCCGCACGCTGACGAAGCTCAAGCGCAAGCCGGTCGCCGAGTTCGCGATGCGCGAGCGCTGGGGCGGACCGCCGCAGTGAGCGGGCATGGCTGAAAACGATCGGATCGCCGAGTTCAAGGAGGTTGCCGATTTGATGCCGGACGATCCCGTCGTCCGGTTCGGGCTGGCGGCCGCGTACCTCGAGGCCGGCCAAGCCGAGAACGCAGTCAGGGAATACGAGGAAACGATCCGGCTCAAGCCCGACTACTCCGCCGCCCATCGCGGCCTCGGCCGGGCGCTCGAGCGGGCCGGACGACGCGAGGAAGCCCTGGCGGCGTACCGGAAGGGGATCGAGGTGGCGGCGCGGACCGGCGACCTCCAGACGAAGAAAGAGATCGAGGTGTTCGTCCATCGCCTGGAGACGACGTGACGTTAGGTCGTTGAGAGGAGGACCCGATGAGCGTGACAATCCTGTACAAGGAGCGGCCGCCGTACTCTGCGGCGGCCACTGCGGAGGGCGGTGACCTGTGGGTGCATGCCCACGAGCTGCCGGCGGCCACCGGCTGGGAGCTTCGGCCCGAAGGCGCGTGTCACGGCGACGTGTGCGTGCCCATTCCCCGGGGCCGGGAAGCGGAGTTCCTGCGCGAGCGTCCCGCGCGCTTCAATCTCGCCGCGCTGGCGCGGCAACTCGCGGAGCCCGTGGTTCACGACGGCGCGCACGGTGTGTGGTTCTTCGGCGAAGGCGCCGCCGCCCGCCGCACGGAGATGCAGTCGCTCCGGGCGCCCGATTTCACCCTGCCGGATCTCGAGGGCCGCCCGCACGCGCTGGCGGACTACCGCGGCAAGAAGGTCTTCCTCGTGTTCTGGGCGTCCTGGTGAGGGTGCCGCTTCGACCTGCCCGTGTGGCAGGCGCTCTGCGAGGAGCTGCGGGCGCGGAACTTCATCGTCATCTCGGTCGCGCTCGACAGCGGCGGGCCCGCGACGACCGAGCAGTGGATCAGCAAAGCAAAGGCGACCTATCCGTGCCTGATCGACGAGCGCCACGTGACGGCCGAGCTGTACGGCGTCGTGAACGTGTCCTCGGCGGTGTGGATCGACGAAGCCGGGCGGATCGTGAGGCCGACCGAGACGGCGGGCACGAGCGACGCGTTCCGGACGGAGCTGGACCGCACGACCAAGCAGATGAGCGCTCCAGGCATGGCCGAGCGCGAGCGGGTGCGCCGGGCGTATCTCGATGCGCTGCGCGATTGGGCTGTCAGCGGGCCGGCGAGCCCGTACGCGTTGTCTCCAGCCGCGGCGCGCCGGCGCCTGCCGCTTCCTGCCGCCGAGCACGCGCTCGCTGCGGCCAACTTTCGCCTCGGCCAATACCTCCACGCGTGCGGACACGCGCAGGCGGCGGCGCCGTACCTGGCTGAGGCACGCCGGCTGCATCCCGAGAGCTGGAGCTACCGGCGGCAGACCTGGGAGCTGGAGGAGCCGGGCAAGGCGGGCGGCGCCGAGTTCTGGGCCGCCGTGGACGCCTTGGGCGATCGCCCGTACTATCCGCCGACGGTGCTGGAGCCGTAGCAGGCCGCCGATAAGGGCCCATCTGCTTCGTTGGCGCCCTCGGCCGCACGCTCAACGTAGCAGGGCTACGCCTCGCGTGCGGCTCTTCGGGCGCCGCCTCGCATCTGGACCCTTCTCGCCGGCCTGCACGGTCTGGCGCCGCCTCGAATCTGGACCTTTTTGAGCCGCCTGCGAGTTTTTCAGCAGGCTGGTCGAGGGGGAGTGCGCGCTCAGTCGGCGTCGCCCGGCCGGGCTCTCCAGCGCTTCACGGCTCCGCGCAGTTTCTTCCCGGCGAGCCGCCGTCGTCGCGCGCCGGCCGTCGGCGCCGTGTGCACCCGCCGGCGCGGCGCGATGAGGGCGGCCCGGATCAGGTCGGCGACGCGGGCGCGGGCATCCTCGAGGTTGCGCGCCTGGTTGCGGGTTGCCTGGCTCGTGATCACCAGCCGGCCGTCGGCGTCCAGCCGGTGGCCCGCCAGCACGCGCAGCCGGGCGCGGGCGGAGTCGGAGAGCCCTTCGACGCCCGCCAGGTCCACGCGCAGGTCGATCTTGGTCGCGACCTTGTTCACGTTCTGGCCGCCCGGCCCGGAGGCCCGCACGGCGTGGACCGCCAGCGCCCCAGACGGTACCCGCACCGTCTCCGTCACGACAATCGCCGTGCTCATGCCGTCATTGTAGCGGAAGCGCCGGGGCGCAGCGGTTTGACCCGCCCCTGTCGGTCTGGCACCATTGCCCAATGAGGATCGAGCCGACGCGATGACCGACAGCATGCCGGGACCGACTTCGCACACCTACTTTTCCCAGCGCCTGCGGCTGCACTACGTGGATTGGGGCAACGCCGGCAAGCCTCCGCTACTCCTGCTCCACGGCGGGCGCGACCACTGCCGGAACTGGGACTGGACCGCCGCGGCGCTCAGGAACGACTGGCACATCATCGCGCCGGACCTGCGTGGGCACGGCGACAGCCAGTGGTCGCCAGACGGTAGCTACACGATGGCCGGCTACATCTACGACCTGGCCCAGCTCATCCACCAGCAGCGGCTGGCGCCGGTCACGATCATCGCGCACTCCCTCGGCGGCAACATCGCGCTCCGCTACGCCGGCATCTATCCCGATACGGTGGCGAGGCTGGCGGCCATCGAGGGGCTCGGCCCGCCGCCCCGCATACTCGCGGACCGCGGCGCCAAGCCCATCGCCCTACGCATGGACGACTGGATCAGTGAGCAGCGCGGCCTCGCCGGCCGGATGCCCAGGCGCTACGCCTCGATCGAGGACGCTTTCCGCCGCATGCAGGAGGAGAACCCGCATCTCTCCGCCGAGCAGGCGCGCCACCTGACCGCCCAGGGCGTCAACCAGAACGAGGACGGCACCTACAGCTGGAAGTTCGACAACTACGTGCGCGCCTGGCCCCCCTACGACATGTCCGCTCGCGACATCAAAGACCTGTGGTCGCGGATCGACAGTCCAACCCTTCTCCTGTACGGGAAGGAGAGCCAATCCGGCAACCCGGCCGAGGACGGCCGTGCCGCGCCGTTTCGCGACGCCACTGTTGTCGGCATCGACAAGGCGGGGCATTGGCTGCACCATGACCGCCTGGACGAGTTCCTCCGGATCATCCGCGAGTTCCTCAAGGACTGATCGAAAGGAGCGGCGACGAGCACGATGAGGGCAGAGCCGATCGCCGAGCTGGATGCGGCGCTCCGCGGCCCCGAGCGCCGCGGCCTCGCGTGGCCGCGCTTCGGCCGCTCCTCGCGGCGGCATCGCCCAGCCCGTGCCCGCCTGATCGGCGGGGGCACGCACGGCCGTCAGGAGCCTGGACCCGTTCGATTCGGAACCCGAAGACTCGGGTAGAGAACCTTCATACCAGAAGGAGACGTGTTCATGACCTATCGACGCGCGCTCGTCCTGATCCTCGCGGTTGTCGTGCTCGTCCTCGCCGTAGCGCCCGCTCGGGGGCTCGCCGCCCCCGAAGGCCAGCTCATCTGGGGCGTGCATGTCTCGCTGGCCCCGCTCTGGTTCGATCCGGCCGACACCATCGGGATGATCACGCCCTTCATGGTGCTCTATGCGCTGCACGACGCCATGGTGAAGCCCATGCCAGGCCAGGCGACGGCGCCGAGCCTGGCCGAGTCGTGGTCCGTCTCCAAGGACGGCCTCGTCTACGAATTCGTACTCCGCAAAGGCGCGCGATTCCACAACGGCGACCCCGTCACCGCAGAGGACGTGAAGTTCTCCTTCGAGCGGTACCGCGGCACGTCCAACAAGATGATCAAAGACCGGGTGGCAGCGGTGGAGGCGCCCGATCCTGCGCGCGTCCGCTTCCGTCTGAAGCAGCCGTGGCCTGACTTCTTGACCTTCTACGCAAGCGCCACCGGCGCCGGCTGGATCGTGCCGAAGAAATACGTCGAGAAGGTGGGCGACGAAGGCTTCAAGAAAGCGCCGGTGGGCGCCGGGCCCTACAAGTTCGTGTCGTTCAACCCCGGGGTCGAGCTGGTCCTCGAGGCCTTCGACCAGTACTGGCGAAAGACCCCCAGCGTCAAGCGCCTGGTCTTCCGGGTGATCTCCGACGAGTCCACGCGGCTGGCCGCGCTCAAGCGCGGCGAGGTCGACATCGTCTACTCCGTGCGCGGCGAGCTGGCCGAGGAGCTGCAGCGGACGGCGGGTCTCACCCTCAAGCCCGCGGTCATCCAGGGCACGTTCTGGCTCTACTTCCCCGACCAGTGGGACCCCAAGTCGCCGTGGCACGATCGCCGGGTCCGCCTGGCCGCGAGCCTGGCCATGGATCGTCCGACCATCAACCAGGCGCTGACCCTGGGGCATTCCAAGCTCACCGGGAACATCATCCCCAGCTCGTTCGACTTCTTCTGGCAGCCGCCCGCGCCCATATATAACGCAGCCCGGGCCAAGCAGCTCCTCGCGGAGGCCGGCTATCCCAGCGGCTTCGATGCCGGCGAGTACTTCTGCGACGCCTCCTACTCCAACCTGGCCGAAACCGTTGGCAACAACCTCCACGCGGCCGGGATTCGCGTGAAGCTCCGCCCGCTCGAGCGGGCGGCGTTCTTCAGCGCGTACTCGGAGAAGAAGCTCAAGAACATCATCCAGGGAGCGAGCGGGGCCTTCGGCAACGCCGCCACGCGCCTCGATGCTTTCGTCGTCACCGGCGGGACCTACGTCTACGGCAGCTACCCGGACCTCGACGGCCTGTTCCAGGAGCAGGGAGCCGAGCTGGACCGCAAGCGCCGCGAGGCTATCCTGCACAAGATGCAGCAGCTCGTCCTGGACCGGGTTGTCTACGCGCCCATCTGGGAGCTGGCCTTCCTGAACGGCGTGGGGCCGCGCGTCGGGGAGTCGGGCCTCGGCCTCATCTCCGGCCACGCCTACTCGGCGCCCTACGAGGACGTCACGCTGAAGGGAAAGTAGCCCGCGAGCGGCTCAGCCCTGGCGGTGGAGCTTGGGGTCCCAGGCGTCGCGCAGCGTATCGCCTACGCTCGCTCGAGTTAGATGGGCCCGCGTTCGGCCACTCGACACACCTCATCACACCGAGAGGTAGCGGCCCTTCAGCTCCTGCTCGCGGCGATGGAACTCGGCGATCGCGCCGGAGAAGACGACCGAGCCCTTGCCGAGCACAAGCACCTGGTCGCTTACCGCCAGGGCCATGCGCGCGTTCTGCTCCACGAGCAGGATCGTCACACCCTCGCCCTTGAGGCGGACCATCAGCGTCTGGAGATCGCGCACCAGCCGAGGCGCGAGTCCCTGCGAGGGCTCGTCTAGCATCAGGAGATCGGGGTTGCCGGCGAGGGCGCGCGCGATGGCGAGCATCTGCTGCTCGCCGCCGGAGAGGCTCCGTCCGCGCTGTAGCCAGCGCTCGCGCAGGACGGGGAAGTACTCGAAGATCCGCTCCATCGTCCAGCGAGAGCCGTCGGCGGTGGCGCGCTGGGCCAGGCGAAGGTTCTCGCCCACGTCGAGGTGGGGAAAGATCTGGCGGCCCTCGGGGACGTAGCCGACGCCACGCCGGAAGACGCGGTGCGGGGGCTGGCCGGTGATGTCCTCGCCCTTGAAGCGCACGGCGCCCGCGCGGGGCGGCGTGAGTCCCATGATCGAGCGGAGCGTGGTGGTCTTGCCCGCGCCGTTGCGTCCGAGGAGCACGGTGATCTCGCCCGCGGGCACCGCGAACGACACGCCTTGCAGCACGTGGCTCTTGCCGTAGAACGTATCGAGGGCCTCGACGGCGAGGAGCGAGGCGGGCGGGCTAATCGACGCCTCCGAGGTAGGCCTTCTGCACGTCGGCGCTGGCGCGGATCTCGTCGGGGGTGCCGTCGGCGATGAGTTGGCCGAAGTGGAGCACGCTCACGCGGTCGGCGAGGTCGAAGACCACGTCCATGTCGTGCTCGACGAGGATGATGGTGAGGTTCCGCTCACGGGCGATGCGGCGGATTACCGCCACGGTCGCCGTCGTGTCCTCCGGCGAGAGCCCCTGCGTGGGCTCGTCGAGCAGCAGCAGGTCGGGCTCCTGCGCGACGGTCATGGCGATCTCGAGCAGGCGGTGATCGCCGTGGGGCAGGGTGGCCGCCAGGGCGTCGGCGCGGTCGGCGAGGCCGAGGGCGGCAAGGCTCGCGCGCGCGCGCGCGGCGCTCGCCTCGAGGAGGGCGCGCCCGCCGAACAGCCGAAAGTTTCCCCCGGCCTTGAGCTGGACGGCCATGCGCACGTTCTCCAGGGCCGAGAGCTCGGGGAAGATGCTGGTGGTCTGGAACGTGCGCGAGATCCCGCGCCGGCAGCGCTCGGGCGAGCGGAGCGCCGTGACGTCCTCGCCGCGGAAGAGCACGCGGCCGGAGCTCGGCGGGAGGAGGCCCGAGATCAGATGGAACAGCGTCGTCTTGCCCGCGCCGTTCGGCCCGATGACGGCGCGAAGCTCACCCGGCTCTACGGCGATGCTGACGCCGGTCACCGCTTGCAGCGCGCCGAAGGCACGCCCGAGGCCGCGCGTCTCGAGGAGGGCGGTCATGCGCGTCCGCGGACCAGGCCCATCAGCCCGCCCGGCAGGAAGATCACCATGAGGACGAACACGACGCCGGTGAAGATCATCCAGTGCTCGGTGTAGCTCGAGGCGATCTCCTGGATCAGGATGAACACCATCGCGCCAAGCACGGGGCCGATGAGGGTGCCGATCCCCCCCATGACCACCATCATCAGGACCTGGCCCGAGAGCACCCAGAACATGACCTCCGGCGACGCGAAGCCGCGGAACGGCGCGAAGAGCGCGCCAGCCAGCCCGGCGAAGGTGGCGGCGATGACGAAGACGACGAGCTTGAACGGCCGCGGGTCACGTCCGAGGCTCGTGAAGCGCCGCTCGTTCTCGCGGATGGCCTGGAGGGCGCGGCCGAAGGGCGAGCGCACGAGGGCACGGCACGCCAGGAGCGAGAGCAGGACGCAGACGGTCACCAAGAGATAGAACGCCTGCGGCGTGGCCAAGCTGGGGCCGCCCCAGAAGAGCGTGGTCTTCGGCACCCCGGCGATCCCGTCCGAGCCGCCGGTGAGGTCGCGCCACTTGTAGGCCACCGTGTAGAGGAGCTGCGCGAAGGCGAGCGTCAGCATGGCGAAGTAGATGCCGGTGGCGCGCGTGGACAGATAGGCGACCGGTGCGGCGACGACGCCGGCAAGCAGCGCGCCGGCGAGCAGGGCCACGGGGACCGGCTGCTCGAAATTGAGCAGGACGAGAGCGCTGCCGTACGCGCCGAGACCGAAGTACGCTGCGTGACCGAACGAGACCATGCCCGTGTAGCCGATGATGAGATCGAGCGACATCGCGAACAGTCCATAGATGAGGAGGTCGGTGAGGATCGAGAGCTGGTAGCGCGCGAGCACCCAGGGCAGCGCCACCAGCGCCCCGGCGGTCACGAGCGCGAGGGCGCGGGGTTTCACTCCTCTTCCCCGAATAGTCCCCAGGGGCGGAAGATGAGGAGGGCGCCCATCACGGCGTAGATGATCACCATCGCCGCCTCGGGCAGGTAGAAGGCGCCCCACGTCTGCGCCGCGCCGACGATCAGGCTCCCCGCCATCGAGCCGACGATGCTGCCGAGCCCGCCGATCACCACCACGACGAACGCGTCCACGATCACGCTGATCCCCATCCCGAGATACGCGCTGGTCATGGGGGCGGCCGCCACCCCGCCCAGGCCGGCCAGGGCGCAGGCGGCGCCGAAGACGAGGGTGCGCACGCGCGTCACGTCGGCGCCGAGGCAATCCGCCATCTCGCTGTTCTGCGCCACCGCGCGGATGACGAGCCCGGCGCGCGTGCGCTGCAGGACCAGCCACACGGCCACGCCGACGGCGAGGCCGAGGACGACGAGAAACAGCCGGTAGCGCGGGTAGACGGTGCCCAGGAGCGCGACCCCGCCCTGGAGGGCGAGCGGCGCGTCGATGCTTTTGGCGGTGTTCCCGTAGAGGATGCGCACGCTCTCCTCGAGGATGAGGGCAAGCCCGAAGGTGAGCAGGAGCTGGTAGCTCGGGTCACGCCGGTAGATGAACCGGAGGGTCGAGGCCTCCAGCAGCGCGCCGACGACGCCGACGACGGGCGGCGCGACCACGAGGGCGAGCCAGAAGTAGCCGGACAGGGCTACCGCCGTGAAGCCGAAGTAGGCCCCGAGCATGTAGAAGACGCCGTGCGCGAAGTTGACGACGCGGAGGACCCCGAAAACGACTGACAGACCGGCAGAGACGAGGAAGAGGAGCCCCGCGAGAGCCAGCGCGTTGAGCAGCTGCTCGACGAGATTGGACATCACGCGAGGCCCTCGGCCGGCCTTTTACGAAAAGTCCTCCGTCAGGCACTTCGGCGTCACCTTGTCGCCGGGGTAAGTGGCCAGGATCTTGGGGATGAGGTGCGGGTACCTGGGGTCCTTCACGGCTTCCACCGCGAAGCCGGGCTGCACCGCCTGGTGATCGCACTTGCGCATGAAGAACGGGCCCTCCAGCCCCTCGTAGCTCGAGTCCTCCCACGCCGCGATCACCTTCTCGACGTCGTCGGCCGTGCCGGCCTTCTGGAACACCTGGGTGATCCACTCCAGGCCCTCGTACGTCTCGCCGTCGAACATGTCGGGGTAGACGCCGTGCATGGCGTGAAAGCGCGCCACGAAGGCGTTGTTCTTCGGCGTGTCCACGGTGAAGGGATAGCGGCTGCTCCCGATGGTCCCCGCCATGGCTTCGCCCACCGCCTTCATGTTCTCCAGCTCGACGATCTCCATGATCGGCTTCACCTGTTTGGTGAGCTCGAACTGGTGGGCCTGCTTCAGGAAGATCGTCGAGTCCTGCCCGGGCAGGGCCAGGTAGACGCCCTCGGCCTTTGACTGCTTGATCTTGGCAATGTAGCTCGCGAAGTCCTTGGTGCCGACGGGCGGGTACTCCTTCCCGACGATCTCCTTCTTCGCCGCGGTCATCTGTGCCGAGAAGGAGCCGACGCTGTCGCGCCCCCACGCGTAGTCGGCCCCGAGCCCGAAGAAGCGCTTCATGGGCGACTCGGCCAGGTACAGGCTGATCGCGCGCGCGCCCATGGGACCGCTCGTGTTCACACGGAAGAAGTAGCGGTTGAAGGACTTCGCGGTCAGGGCGCCCGCCCCGTTGATGGTGGACATCAGGATCACCTTCCACTCCGGGCACTTCGCCGAGACGGCCAGCGCCTCGGACGAGAGCACGGTGCCCGTGAGGAACTTGACCCCGTCCTTCTCCACCAGCTTCTGGGCCTTGCGAACGGCGGTGGCGGGGTCGCCGCCGGTGTCCTCGTAGATGAACTCCAGCGGCCGGCCGAGCACGCCGCCCTTGGCGTTGATCTCCTTGCCGAACAGCTCGCACGCCCGCTTGGCCTGGATGCCGTACTGGGCGTTACTGCCGGACAGCACCGTGGGCAGGCCGATCTTGATCGGCGTCGCCGCCGACACGCCGCGCACGAAGGCCGGGAACCCGAGGCCTGCGCCCACGCCACCCACCCCCGCCATGCTCAGAAAATCACGCCGCTTCATACGCGCTCCTCCTGTTCGTGGACGATCAGCGCCACCGTGTGCGCACCCGGCTTCTCGATCGAAGCGCCCGATTATAGCGCCCCCGGGCGGCAGAGCGTAGATAACATAAAACCCGCTCTCAGTCATGGCCCGCTTCGCCCGAGGGTCCTCCCTCGGAACCTGCCTTGACACAGTCGATCCGGCGGGTGACCGAGCCCGCTTCGCGCAGGAGCGCCGGCCGCTACAGTAGGCTGCTGCGCGACCGTAGCCGATCAGTGGATAGTCGGCGCCGAACATCTGGTGCCCCAGTGGGAGTGGACGTCGAAGATCACCGCGTCCCTCCCTCGCGCCGCGCGAGCACCTGGCGCCTGAGCGCGTGGCGCTGGATCTTTCCCGTCGGCGTGAACGGAAACTCCTCGAAGAGCTCGAGCTCCTCGGGCAGCTTGTAGGCCGCCACGGAGTCCCCGAGGAATGTCAGCGCGTCTTCCAGCGACAGCGACGCGCCCGCGCGCGGGATCAGGCAGAGGCAGTTGCGCTCGCCGAGCCGAGGGTCCGGCACGCCGACGATCGCGGCGTGCAGGACCTTGGGATGCGTGTAGAGGATCTCCTCGATCTCGCGCGGGAAGAACTTCTTGCCGCCGCGGTTGATCATCTCCTTGAGTCGGCCCACGATCCTCACGTTCCCTGCGGGATCGATCTGGCCGAGGTCGCCGGTGCGGAACCAGCCGTCGGCGGTGAAGAGCTCGGCGTTGGCGGTGGGGTTCTTGTGATAGCCGAGGTGGACCGATGGACCCTCGGCCGCGATCTCGCCTTCCCCACCCGTCGCCACGTCGCGCCCGGCGTCGTCGATGATGCGGAGCCCCATCCCTTTCGCGACGCGCCCGATCGAGCCGGCCACCGCTTCGGGATCGTCGCTGAAACGCGTGAAGGTGTGAAAGCCCGTCTCCAGCATCCCGTAGAGCTCGATGAGGTGGCCGGGGAAGCGCTTCCGATAGGCGCGGATCGTTTCCACGGGACACGACGCGCCGCCCGTGATCACGACGCGCAGCGAGCGCAGGTCGAAGCGGTCCAGCTCGGGGTCGTTCAGCATCGCGATGATCGACGCCGGCGCGCTGGGGATGAACGTCACCCGCTCGCGCTTGATGAGCTCGAGCGCGGCGCGGCCGCTGAAGCGGTCGAGCAGCACGGCACGCGCGCCCACCATGATCGACTGGAGCAGCGTGAGGTAGCCCCAGTTGAGGCCGAGCGGCAGGTACACGAGGAAAACCTCGTTGTCCGTCACCTCCATCGCGTCGTTCAGGATCCGGCATGCGGGGAGCGTGGTGTTGAAGCTGTGTGTCACACCCTTGGGATTGCCGGTCGTGCCCGACGTGAACGCCGTCCGCATGACGTCGTTGGCGCCCATGGTGCGCGGCTCGAGAGGCGGCAGCGTGCGGGTGCCGTCGATGACCGGATCGAGGGCGACGGTACCCTCCGTGCCATCGCCGCCAAGCACGAGGATCGACGTCAGGTCCGGAAGCTGCGGCCTCAGATCCTGAGCCATCGCCACGTAGTCGAAGTTCTTGAACGAGGCGGGACACACGAACGCGCGACTCTCGGAGAACCTCAGGATGTATTCGACTTCGCGGCTCCGGAAGTCAGGACCGATCTGGTTCGCCACCGCGCCGATCCGCTCGCACGCGAAGAACACGTAGGCGAACGCCGCCCAGTTCGGGAGCTGGATCGTCACGACGTCGCCCGCCCCGATCCCCAGTGCCTGGAGCCCGGCGGCGACACGGTCCACGCGCGCGCGCAGGTCGCCGTACGTCACGCGCTCCCCGCGGTCGACGATCGCCACGCGGTCGGGATGGCCCTCCGCCCGACGCGCGAGGATCGACGAGAACGTCTCCGTGCCCCAGTGACCGGCGCGCGTGTATCGCTCGATCAGCGCCGGGGTCAGTCGTGTCTGGAACGTCGGCATGACAGCCTCCTGCTAGAGAGTCGGGTGGCGGCGGCGCCCGCCGACTTCTTCCGCGCATGGCCGCTCGGGCGTCGCCGCGTAGACGATCCGCCCCGTCACCATGACGAAGACCTGATCCGCGATCAATTCGGCCGGCTCAGGTTCTGCTCGGCGAGCAGCACGGTGACGCCTTCGGCAGGCAGCGCGCGGATCACTCGGGCGAGCTCGCGCACCACCATCGGCGCCAGGCCTTGTGTCGGCTCGTCGAGGAGCAGCTCCGCGGGGTCGGACGCGAGCGCACGCAGCGCGCCGGCGACAAGAAGGCCATGGTCAGACCGGGCCGGGCCGGCGGGCACCGACGGCCGGGTGGCTGGCGCCGAGAGAACCGCGCGGAGCGCATCGTTGATCCTCCAGCCGAGCCAATCATCCCCTGCGATCTTGCGCCGGCGACCGCGGGGCAGTCAAGACGCGCCCTGCGGGCGCGCCCTGAAGGGGCTTGACTCTCGCTCCGGGGGGAGCGATCTTGGCTCGGGACAGGGGGGAAGGAGGAGAGGTTGGCGGCTGCGAAAGGGCTTTGGGAATTCGTACGCTCGCCACGCGGCCATCGCGCGAGGAGTTCAGCCTCGCCGCCGGCAAGATGGGCGTCCCCGTCGTGCAGCTCGACGAGGAGAAGTTGAAGCGCAAATTCGAGGATGCCTCAGACCGGACCGGTCGTGGCGGACAGCGGCCCGCTACGGCTCGGGGCTCGT
>Ga0209726_10006822_pt1 | contig 13053 bp, 8 predicted proteins | sample Subgrocontami54m_FD_187453 | JGI IMG/M metagenome (GOLD analysis project Ga0209726, IMG submission 187453) | Subsurface groundwater microbial communities from S. Glens Falls, New York, USA - GMW46 contaminated, 5.4 m (SPAdes) (version 3) | ecosystem: Environmental > Aquatic > Deep subsurface >... | reverse complement strand
TCTTTCTGCACCTGCGTCACCGCTTCCCGCCCCAGTTTCACGTCGTCAGCCGGCGAATACTTGTTCGGCGGAGGGGTGATCTTCGTCTGCGCGGACGCGGTGCCGAGCGTGACCGTGAGCATCAGGACCGGGATGAAGCGATTCGGGGACATTCTGGAAGTCATAGCGGCACTCTGTGCAATGACATTGCCGGATTTACGAATCTACGAGTCTACGAATTCTATTGGGGAAATCGCCCAATCCAGATCCGCCAATCGGATCAATTCGTAGATTCGTCAATATCTCAATACAAGTCCGGCTGTTAAGCGCCAGAAGCTGAGCCTCGTGCTGCCGAATGTCACGGCCTCGTCATCCTTGCTGAGGTTTTTGAAATGGCGCAGCTCGAAGCGCGCCCCCGCGCGAGGCGAGATGAACCCGATCGCCCCGCCGCCGACGTCCAGTCCAAACAGGTTGCTGTTCGTATTGAAGACGTTCAGCTGCGTCTGGATGTGGGCGTGAAGCAGGCCGACGCCGGCAACGAGATACGGCCGCAGCGAGTCCTGCGTAATCACGCGAGGCACGGCGAAGATCACGTTGCCTGTGAGAGTTGTGACGTTGCTCTGCGAGATCAGTCCGCCGATGCCGCGCTCGAAGAAATGAGGCGTGTGCTCGAAGTCCCCTTCGACCCCCAGGACGCCGTCGCCCAGGACGGCCGCCGATACGCCAAATGTGGTTTTCCTTGCGCCGGCCGGTTGCTGCGGAGATTCTGGGTCGGGAATGTTCGTGTGGCCAGCGAACTTCACGCCGATGAAGGGAATGACGAGGAGATCGGCTTGCGCGTGCGCGGTCATTGGCATCAGCCACGCGATAGCCGCGATCGCGGGAACAAGCCAGGGAGACACGGAGACACGGAGTTTCAACTCTTCCCTTGGATCACAGCGACCTGTACGGGCAACGAAGCACAGAGTCCTCAAGATTCTCCGTGACTCCGTGCCTCCGTGGCTTGGCTTACCCAACGAAGAGGCGGAGGAACGCTCGAGCGTAGAGAGAAGAATTGATGTCGCCATCCTGCAGCGAGAACGGAGCGCTCAGGCCGTCGCTGTTAGCAAGGAGGATCAGTGTGAGGTGCTTCCCCGGGACTTTGATGATCAGCGACGAGTACGCGCCCGGCGTCAGGCCAAACTGCCAGTACACCAGATTCCCGTTGTAGTTCTGAATGAACCAGCCGAGGCCTGTGGGCATCACCGCATCACTTGTCGTCCGCGCGCTCGACCACATGGCAGCCATCGTCTCGCGGTGGAGCAGGGTCGAGTCGTCCAGCGCGCCGTCAAAGCGCGCCAGATCGCGGACCGTTGAGATCGCGCCGGTCGCGGCGGTCAATGACTTCGATACGCTGGTGTTCACGGAGGGGTTCCCACCGCTCACGCGGTAGGGAAGGGCCATCCGCTGCAGCACGCGACGGAACCGCTCGAGCTGTCCGTCACTGAAGATCGCCCGGTCATCGGCGGAGGCATCGTCTACGTTCTGCGCCGGTACCGAATCCGCCATGCCAAGGCGCTCGAAGATCTTCTCGGTTACCGCCTGCCGGAACGGCGTGGGGTTTTTCTGGATGCACCCTTCGATGAAACCGGTAAGCGTCGCGTAGCGGCCGCCGTCGTATTTGAAACTGCCGCTCTGCGAGCGATGCGTCAGGATGTCTCGTGCCGTGGTGCCCTGCTCGGCGAAGGACGGCATCCATTGCTGGAGGCGATCGTCGAGTCCGGCGTGGCCCGTTTCGACACACTGCTCGAGAAACAACGTGGCGGAAAGCGCCTCCGTCAAATCGGCGATGTGGTACGGGGTGTCGGCCCGCGCGACGATTGAATGTTCGACGTCTGAAAGGCCAAACCCGTGGTCCCACACGATACGGCCGTCCTGGACAACTGCGGCCGACATACCCGGAATGCCGGACTGCTGGCGCAACGAGTCCAGGTAACGCTCGAGGAGCGAAAAGGTCAAGCTCTGCGCGTTGGCCGGGTGACCAAGCACAACAGACACGAGCAGCGCTATAAGCGCGGTTCTGATGGAACGACCCATGCGGAGGTGTGGGGCTGGAACCCCGGACGAGATCATAGCACCCGGGCTGGATATTACTGGGCAGTACATGGCTTCTGTGTTACATTTTCGGTCATTCAAGACATGACCCTTAGATCTAATGGATCTAAAGCCTTGGTGACGTCCGAGGCGCGTACGGCCGATATCCGTAGTGTGACAAAATGTGCTGCCTGGGAGAGTTCCCGCACCGCGGGCATTGTTAGGCTTAGGCCCGCGACTTGCCGTCTGGCCCCTCGCGGGGCGGACCTCATCAGGTCCACCATACACGCCCTGATCTTGACCGCATCGGTCGCCACCCTTTACGCGGCGGAAAGCCTTCGAATCGTCCCCCTGGTCCGAGACGACTCCGTCCTCGTTTCCTTCGAGCTTACCGACGGCTATACCGAGGAAGTCCGCGACGCCGTCAAAAGCGGGCTGAAGACGACATTCACTTATACCGTGGAGCTGCGGCAGGACGTGCCCGCGTGGGTGGACCGGACGATTGCGACCTCTGTGGTCACCAACAGCGTTCAGTACGACAACCTGACGCGCCGCGCCACGCTCGTCCGCACGATGGACGGCCACGTCGAGTCGACTGAGTCGACCGAAGACGAAGCGGTGATCCGGCAGTGGATGACGACGTTCCAGAAGATGCCGCTGTTCGGGACGGCGGAGCTGGAGCAGAACCGCGAGTACTACGTGCGCGTCCGCGCAACCGCGCGGCCGACGAACGGATCGATGCTGTGGCCGTGGGGCAGCGGTATCTCCGGCATCACCAAGTTCACCTTTCTCCGCTAATTCCCAGCCTCCAGCTTCCAACTCCCAAGAGGGCTACAATCAGCCCCGCGAGGAGGGATCCATGGCCGATGCGATCCGGGTGGTCGAGTATTTCTACGTCACCGTGCCGAACAAACCGGGCGAGGGCGCGCGGCTGCTCGACACGTTGCGGCGGGAAGGTGTGAACCTGCTGGCGTTTTCCGCGTTTCCGGCGGGACGGAAGTCACAAGCCGACTTCGTGCCTGAGGACGCCGCCGCGTTCAGGCGCGTGGCGAAGAAGGCGAAGTGGAAGGTGAAGGGTCCGAAGAAGGGCTTCCTTGTCGAGGGCGACGATCGCGTCGGCGCGGTCGCCGATCTCATTGGCGCGCTCGCCGCCGCGAAGATCAGCATCACCGCGCTGGACGCCGTGAGCGTCCACCGCCGCTACGGTGCGATCTTCTGGGTGGCGCCAAAGGATCTGAAGAAAGCGACAAAGGTTGTTGGCGCAATGAGCGCCCCGCCCGCGGGCATCGACGCCGCTATGGCGACGCTCGGAGTCTGATGCGGCGGGTCTTGATTTGGGATTTGGGATTTGCCTCGCGTGTCTAAGAATCACGATCGCGTCGAATCGTGACCTTCTGCCCGCGCAGCGATGCGCCCTTCATTGCCTTGACGACGTCGTCGGCGATCTCCTCGGGAACTTCGATCAGCGAGAAGTTCTCGGCGATCTGGATCGCGCCAAGGCTCTTTGACGCGATGCCCGCCTCCCCGGTGATCGCCCCTACGAGATCGGCGGGCCGTATCCCTGCTTTCCGTCCGGCGCCGATGAACAGCCTGACGTTGCCGCCGTTGCTGACAGGACGAGAGCGACTGTCGCGGGGCGAGCCTTGACCTGATGGCACGCGGCGCGGAACCCCACCTGACACGCGGCGCGGTCCCTTTGGGCCCGCGGAGGGGGCAGGTGTCACGATCTCCTCTTCCTCTTGCTCGCCTCCGCTCATCTGATGTGCCATCTTCACCGCCGCCGCCGCGACATCCACGAGATCGAATTCTCCTGCCAGCGATTCCACCACAACCCGCACATTGTCAAGGTCGCCCGCGACGAGGTGCTCGCGGATCGACGCGCGCGTGACCTCGAGACGCCGCGCCCGCAGGTCAGCGACCGTCGGCACTGTGGCGAGATCGATCTTCTGCTTGGTGAACGCCTCGATGCTGCGCAGCAGCCGATGCTCGCGCGGTTCGGCGAGCGTGATGGCCGTCCCCTCGCGTCCGGCGCGTCCCGTCCGCCCGATGCGGTGGACGTAGCCCTCCGGTGAGGTCGGCACGTCGTAGTTGACCACGTGTGAGAGCTGCTCGATGTCGAGCCCGCGCGCGGCGACGTCGGTAGCGATGAGGAGATCCGTCTTGCTCGAGCGCACGCGGTTCATCACGGCATCTCGCTGCCGCTGTTCCATGCCTCCGTGCAGCGCCTCGGCGCGGTAGCCGTGCGCGTTGAGCGTTTCGGTGAGCGCGTCGACCTCGATGCGCGTGCGGCAGAAGACGAGCGCCGCCTCCGGGTTCTCCATGTCGAGGATGCGGTCGAGCGCGGCCGACTTCTGGTCGCGTCGAACGATGTAGGCCACCTGGCGGACGCGGGGCATCTTGCCAGCGGCCGTCTTCTCGCGCGCGATCGTGACGCGTTGCGGCTTCTTCAGGTGGCGCTCGGCAATCTTCAGGATGCGCGCCGGCATCGTTGCGGAGAACAACGTCGTCTGCCGCGTATCGGGCGTCTCCTGGAGGATCGCCTCGATGTCCTCGGCGAAGCCCATGTCGAGCATCTCGTCGGCCTCGTCCAGCACCAGGACGCGCACCGCGTCGAGATTCAACGTCTTGCGCCGGATGTGATCGAGCGCCCGGCCGGGCGTGGCGACAACGATGTCGGCGCCGCGGTCAAGGGCGCGGATCTGCTGCAGCATCGAGGCGCCGCCGTAGAGCGGGACGACTGCGAGTCCGGTCCCGCGGGCATACCGATGAATCGCCTCGGAAACCTGCATGGCGAGCTCGCGGGTGGGGACGAGGACGACGCCGCACGCTCTCGCACGAACCTTCGAACTCTTCGGATGCCGGATCCCGGATCCCGGATCCCCAATGAGAGCCTGGATCATCGGCAACGCGAAAGCTGCCGTCTTGCCCGTGCCCGTCGCCGCCTGCGCGAGAAGGTCGCGTCCGGCGAGCATCAGCGGAATCGTTTCGCGTTGAACCGGGGTCGGCTCTTCGTAGCCGAGCGAGGTGACGGCGGCGACGAGCGCGTCAGTGAGGCCGAGAGTGGAGAAGCCGTCAGTAGAAGAGCTTTGTTTCGGCGAAGGCATCCGACCATTGTCCCACTTTCGCGCGCAACACGGGTGCGCTTCGGCGGGCAGGCCCACCTTCGCGCTTCTAAGGGTAAAGGGCTATTCCCAACGTGCCCGCGAGCGTGGCGTTCGTCTTGGAAGTTGGAGGTTGGGTTTTGGGGTTGTACAATCTGGCCGTTTGTGCAGGAGGTCGGTATGCGTCAAGCAATGATGATCGCTGTTCTCGGAGTGTTGTGCGCAGGCGTGGTTCACGCGGATGTGACCGCGGAGGACAAATCGCAGGTGAAGTTCGCCGGGATGCTCGGCCGGATGATGAACCTGTTTGGCGGTCGCGCGACGCGCGATGGGATTGTCAGCACCGTGGCGGTCAAGGGTGACCGCATGGCGAGGCGCACCGATCAGACCGAGCAGATTGTCGACCTGAAGGAAGAAAAGGTTTACAACGTCGACTTCAAGGACAAGAGCTACACCGTGACGACGTTCGCCGACATGCGGCGGCAGATGGAAGAGGCGCGGAAGAAGGCTGCGGATCAGGCGGCCAAACAACCAGATGCTTCAACCTCGGGCGGCCAGCAGGCCAACAACGTCGAAATCGATTTCAGCCTCCAGGAGAGCGGTGCGAAGAAAGCGATCAACGGCTTCAACGCGCGCGAGGTCGTCATGACCATCGCCGTGCGCGAAAAGGGGAAGACGCTCGAGGAGAGCGGCGGGTTGGTGATGACCACCAACAGCTGGCTTGCGCCGCGCATCGAGGCGATGAAGGAAGTGCTCGACTTCGAGAAGCGCTTTGCCGAGAAGCTTGCACTTCCCACGATGATCGATGCGCAGCAGATGGCCACTGTGATGGCGATGTACCCGATGATGGGCGACGCGATGAAGCGGCTTCAGGCCGAGAGCGCGAACCTGAGCGGCACGCCAGTGATGACGACGATGACGGTCGAAGCGGTCGCGACCAAAGAGCAGGCAGGGCAGGCGAAGCCGGAATCGAAGCAGGAAGCAGCTCCGAGAGGACTCGGTGGCCTCGCCGGACGCCTCGGTCGCCGGGTGATCCAGAAGGATCCCGAACCGACCGCCGCAGGACAGGCGCAGAGCGACAACCCCGCGACGTTCATGACCGTCCAGCACGAGTTGCTGAAAGTCTCGCCGACCGTGGCTGACGCCGATCTGCAGATTCCCGCCGGCTTCAAGCTGAAATCCTGACAAGTCCCAACGCTCAACCTCCAACTTCCCTAGGCGCTTGCGCTCCCAAGGAGTTTGGGGATTGGGCGTTGGTTTCTTGAGTTGAGTCACTGATTGTGGCCTTCTCCGTGTTTCTGCCTCTCCGTGGCCCGTGCGACCAGCGCGGCAACATCGGCGATTGTCGACGCCTCCAGCAGTTGCCACAGCGGCACTTCGACGCCAACGGCCGCGGAAAGACGTGACGAGATCTGCGCGGCGCGCAATGAATCGCCGCCAACCATGAGCAGCGGATCGTGCACGCCGACGCCGTCCAAGCCAAGCACGTCCCGCCAGATCGCAGCAATGGTGCTCTCGAGCGCCGTGCGCGGCTGAACATATGCGGCTGACAGCGACGGCCGGTCGAGCGGCGGGTCGGGGAGCCGCGACCGATTGATCTTGCCTGTGTCGCTGGCGGGCATTGCGTCGAGGACGATGAATGTGGCGGGCACCATGTAGTCGGGTAAGTGGAGGGACGCATATCCGCGGACGTCTTCCACCGGTGTCGTCACGCCATCCTTCATTTCGAGGTACGCCACGAGCAGCGGATCGCCTCGTCTATCCGTGCGAGCCAGAACCGCCGCGTGTGCCACTGACGGATGGTTCGAGAGGAGCCTCTCAACTTCCTCCAGCTCCACGCGGTAGCCGCGAATCTTCACCCGCCGATCCTTGCGGCCGCGGTGCTCGAGACAACCGTCCGGCCGTATGCGCCCGAGATCGCCGGTGCGACAGATGCGCTCCTCCGGAGCGTCGGGAACCGGCAGGTACGTCCGCGCCGTGCGTTCGGCATCGCGCCAGTAACCGGCGGGCAGGTAGGCGCTTCGCACGATGATCTCGCCTTCCTCACCCGGCGGCAGGGGCTGTCCCGCTTCGTCTACCACAGACACGCTGACACCTTCGGATGTCCGCCCGACCGGGACGATCCCGTCGGGAAACTGTTCGTCCGGTCCGACGAGGTGCATCGAGATGTTTGCGGTTTCAGTGGAGGAGTATGCGATCAGGAGCCGGGGTGTGCTCGACTCCGACTCGCGAGTCGTCTTGTGCGTGAGTCTGACCCCGACCTGGGATGCAACCAGCCGCCGGTAAGCGTCGACATCCTCGGTGGTGACGCGCTCGCTTCCGAGCCGGATCAGACGCAGATCCGGAAACAGCGCGGATCTATCGAGCGTGCGCGCGAGACTTCGAAAGAGCGTCGCGCTGGACATGTAGATCGAAATGCGTTGCTCGACGAGCCACCTGGCCAATAGCTCGAGCCCTTGCCGCCGGACATCGAACTGACAGACAGCGCCGCCGCGCAGGAGCGCGCTCAACATTGCCGTCATCCCCTGGCCCACGGCGTAGGTGCTGAACATCGCAATCCGATCTTCTGGCGTTGTCTCGAGCATCAGCGTCGTTGCCCGGATCTTCTGCAGCACGCTGCGATGCGTTTGAACAACCCCCTTTGGCTCTCCTGACGACCCCGACGTGTACATGATGAACGCAGGATCTGACGCGCTGAGGGACGGCCACTCGCGGTCGGGGGCCGGCGGCAGCCGCTCGATAACGACCACTGGCACGGTGCCGCGCGCGAGCGCGTGAGCGTCCGCTTCGTTCGCGATGTCCGTCACCACACACGAGGGCTGGGCGTCGCGCGCGATCCGATCGCGGCGGTCAGCCGGCGTTGACGCCGTCAACGGCACCGCGATGGCGCCGCTCTTCACCACGCCGAGCGCCGCAGGAAATGCGGCCGCGCGGTGGCCGAACAGAAGCACCACGCGATCTTTGGGGGCAACAACTGCCTCGAGTATCGCGTGTGCAACGTGATCGATCAGATCTCGCGTGCGGCGGTAGGTGAAGGACCCGTCAGCACCGCAGATCGCCTCGCGGTCGGCGTACCGGAGTGCCGCGGCGTCCAGGAGCTGCGGTATCGGGACCTGGAGGTGTTCGCGTGGAAAGGGCTCGAGCGGCACGCCCTCCACTGTCGCACGGGAACCGAGTCCACGACTGCGTATACAAATGTGCTCTCACAGGGCGACTACGCCCGTCCCGCTGATCGCAAAGGCTGGAAAGCGTCAGGGAAATCGTCGGGAAAAGCAGCGTCCAAGGGCGTCACCAACGGGCATGCCGCTGGCATGCCAACAAGCTACCCCGTGACTCCATCCGAACGCCGCCTCGCGATCCCGCGCACAGGTGTCATAGCCGGCGCCCCGTTGTCATTTGCGCAACAGCGCCTCTGGTTTCTCGATCAACTCACACCGAACAGCTCCATTTACAACATTCCGCTGATCGTCGATCTGGACGGTCCGCTCGACGTGGAGGCGATGTGCCGCGCCATCCGCGAAATCGTGCGCCGCCACGATGCGCTCCGGACGACATTTCCGTCGCACCTGGGGATCCCGCACCAGGACGTGCAGTCGCCGGACGCCTTCTGCGTGCCCGTCGATGACCTCTTCAGATGTGACGTTGACAGTCGCGACGCGGCAGTAGACGCGGCCATCACAGAGGATGCGCGCCGCCCGTTTGATCTCGCGCGGGGCCCGATCTTTCGCATGCGCCTCCTGCGCCTCGCGCGCGAGCAGCACGTGCTCGTGGGCGCCGTGCATCACCTGGTGTTCGACGCGTGGTCGACAGGCATCTTCTTTCGCGAGTTGACGACGCTGTATCGAGCGTTCTGCGCGGGAGAGCCCTCGCCTCTCCCCGACCTGCCGGTCCGCTACGTTGATTTTGCCGCGTGGCAGCGCGACTACCTGCAGGGCGAGCACCTTCGGCGTGAAGTGGACTACTGGAAGGAGCATCTGAAGGTTCCGCCGCGTCTCGCGTGGCCGACCGACCTTCGTCGTCCTGCGAGTCAGAGCTTTCAAGGAGGACGCGCTCATCTGATGCTGCCGGAGGATCTGATGGCGCGGGTGGAGGCGTTCAGCGGGCGGGAAGGCGTGACGTTGTACATCACGCTGCTGTCGGCGTTCGCGACCCTGCTGCACCGGTTCTGCGGTCAGGACGAGATGGTGATCGGTGTGCCGATCGCCAATCGGACAAGGCAGGAGCTCGAGCCGCTCATCGGCTTCTTCCTCAACACGCTGCCGTTGCGCCTCGATGTCAGCGGCGAGCCGACGTTCCGGACGCTGCTCCAGCGGATCAAACGCGTGGCATTCAGCGCATACGCGCATCAGGAGCTGCCTTTCGAGAAACTGGTCGAGGAGCTGCGGCCCGCGCGAAGCCTCAGTCATTCGCCGCTCATCGACACGGCGTTCGTCCTTGATAACAATCCCGGAAGTGCCTACGCGACACACGCGGCTGGCGATCTGCGCCTGAAACGCCGCGTCATCGACACAGGCACGGCGAAGTTCGATCTCGCCATGATGCTGTTTCGACGCGACGGAGGTCGCCGCGCCACGCTCGAGTACAGCCGGGACCTCTTCGAGCCGGAGACCGCCTCGCGGCTTCTTGATCACTACCGACGTCTCCTCGAGGGCATCGTCTCGAATCCCGATCGTTCGATCGCGGAGCTGCCGCTGGCGAGTGACGACGAACGGACGACGATCGCCACGGACTGGAGTGGCAGCACCGCACCCTATCCACGCGACAAGACTCTTGCTGAGCTCTTCGAAGCGGAAGCGCGACGCGCTCCCAACGCTCCCGCTGTTGTCGCATCCGATACCGAGCTGACGTACGACGCGCTGAACAAGCAGGCGAATCAACTGGCGAATCACCTCCGCGCGCGCGGAGTGAAGGTGAACGACCGCATCGGCGTGCTCCTCGAGCGTTCGCCCGACGTCATCGTCGTCCTCCTCGCCATCGTCAAATCCGGCGCCGCGTACGTCCCCCTCGACCCGTCCTATCCACGCGAACGGGTTGCCTCCCTCATTCACCGAACCGGCGCGCGCATCGTCGTCACGCGTGACACCCTCGCCGGTGAGATGGCTCTCGATGCAAAACTGGTCGTGCGCATCGACACCGATGCCGATGCGATTGCGAGTGAGGCAACCGGCGATTGCCCAACGGAGGTAGAGGCGGACGTTCAGATCCGCCGGCTAGAGCCTCGGATCCTGGATCCCGGATCTCGGATCCCGGGACCCGATTCCCTGGCGTACACGCTGTTCACTTCCGGGTCCACCGGCACTCCCAAAGAAGTCGGCGTTCCACATCGCGCGATCGTCAGGCTGGCGTATGGGATGCCCGAGGTGCCACTTGGCCCTGGCGCGCGAGTGCTGCACATGTCGGCGCTCTCGTTCGACCTCTCCACCCTCGAGATCTGGGGGCCGCTGCTTCGCGGCGGCTGCGTGGTGATTGCGCCGGACAAGCTGCACACGCCAGTCGAACTCGAACGACTCCTCACGGACCAGTCCGTGAGCGTGCTCTGGTTGACGGCCTCATTGTTCAACGTGGTGATCGACGAGCATCCCAGGGCGCTCGCGCCGGTTCGCCACGTGATCACCGGTGGGGAAGCGCTCTCTGTAAATCACGTGGAGCGCGCGCTTGCCGCGCTTCCGGACACGGTGCTGATCAACGGTTATGGTCCGACCGAGGCGACGACGTTCGCCACGTATCACGTCATTGCGCGCGACGGACGGCCGCGGCCATCGATTCCGATTGGCCGGCCGCTCGCGAACACGCGCGTCTATCTCCTCGACCATCACGGTCGAGCGGTGCCCGCCGGGTACCCTGGAGAGCTCTGGATCGGCGGAGACGCGCTCGCGCGCGGGTATCTCAACGATGCTGCGCTGACGGCTGAGCGCTTCAGACCCGATCCGTTCGTTGGTCCGCCCGCCCGCATGTATAGGTCCGGCGACCGGGCGCGATTTCTTTCAGGCGGAAGCCTCGAGTTTCTCGGGCGCGCGGACGACCAGCTCAAGATTCGCGGGTTCCGCATCGAGCCGGGAGAAATCGAAGCCGCGTTGATGGCGCACCCGCTCGTGGACCGTGCAGCAGTGGCGGCACACGAACTTGCTGCATCCGGCCGGAGCCTCGTCGCGTACGTGGTCAGCAGGCAGGCGGAGTCGCCCCCCTCGTCCACAGATCTGCGCGCGTTCCTCAAGTCGCGGCTCCCCGGGCACATGGTGCCGAAGTTCTATGAGCACCTCGATGCGCTGCCCCTTCTGCCGAGCGGGAAGACCGATCGGCGCGCGCTGAAACCCCCGTCGCTCGAACGCTGCGCTAGCACCGCAGCAGGCGGCGATACGGCAATGAACTCGACAGAGCTTGCCGTGGCCGCAGTGTGGCTGGAGCTGTTGAAGGTCCAGCGAATCGATCGCCACAGCAACTTCTTCGAGTCAGGCGGAGACTCGCTCCTTGCTGCACAGGCCGTGTCGCGACTTGGAAGCGCGATGAACGCCCCATTGGCCGTCCGCTCGCTCTTCGAATTTCCAACCGTCGCCGGCCTCGCGAAGCTGCTGGACGAACACCGTCCTGGTGCCGTCGCGTTTGATCTCGCATCCACGGAGGCTCGCGCGACGGCGTATCGGGATCCGGGATCCAGGATCCGGGATCCAAAGCTGGGATTCGAGAATGAACGGCGCGACACGGGCTTGCCCGCCGCAGCCCGGTGGGCGAAGGCAGGCGACATCGAAGCGACGCTCGCAGAAGTGTGGCGAAACATTCTCGGCGTCACCTCCGTTGATATTGACGACGACTTTTTCGAGCTCGGGGGCCATTCACTCCTTGCCGTGCGGGTGTCCGCGGAGCTGCAGGCAAGATTCGGCATCACCCTGTCGATTGCCTCGCTGTTCGAGCACGGCACCATCCGCGCGCAGGCGCGGCTTCTTGCGCAGCCGGGTCAGGCGGCGGAGTGGTCGCCCATCGTCGCCATTCAGCCGTCCGGCACGCGGCCTCCGTTCTTTCTGGTCCACGCGATCGGCGGGGAAGTGCTGTCGTACGCGTCGCTCGCGGCGCACCTGGGGAAAGACCAACCCGTGTATGGCATCCGCGCCAGACTCGAGGAAGGGGCGCGGTTCTTTTCGAGCGTGGAGGAGATGGCCGCGACGTACGTGCGTGGCATCCGGCGGATGTTCCCGTCCGGTCCGTACCTACTGGGCGGATATTCGGGCGGCGGCTTGATCGCGTTTGAGATCGCGCAGCAACTTCGCGCGGCCGGGGAAGACGTTTCGCTGCTGGCGATGATCGACTGCTCCGCGCCGGGAGGCGCCAGACGCAGTCACGTGTGGCCAACGGCACTGTTCCATCTGCTGAGAAATGCCGCGTATTGGATGGTCGATGACGACTTTCTCAACGCCGGCCTTGGTGCCGCGAGCAGCCGGCTGAGGAGCAAGGCGATCACGTGGCGCGCCCGTCTTCGCGGAGCGCTGCGTGGCGGGACGCCTCAGGAGATTGACGTCCGCCACGCGCTCGGACTCTGGCACTACCCTGACAACGCCCGCGATTTCCTCGAAGCGTTTCATCGTGCACTTACGACCTATCAGCCGCGGCCTTATGACGGCACGGTGACCGTGATCCGATCGCGCACGCGAAGGCTCGTCGCGTTCGCTCCGATGAACCCTGATCTCGGATGGCAGAGACTTGCATCCCGTGGAGTGCAGACCCGGCTGGTGCCCGGCGCGCATGACACCATCATTCGCGAGCCGCGCGTGCGGAAGCTGGCCGACGTCCTGAGCCAGTCTCTCGACGAGGCTGCCGCCGTATGACTCATCGTACGACCCTCTTGCACGTAGAGGCAGGTCCCGAGACCCGACTTGTTGGCGTAGAGGCGGGTCTTCAGACCCGCCTA
>Ga0209726_10006821_pt1 | contig 13054 bp, 13 predicted proteins | sample Subgrocontami54m_FD_187453 | JGI IMG/M metagenome (GOLD analysis project Ga0209726, IMG submission 187453) | Subsurface groundwater microbial communities from S. Glens Falls, New York, USA - GMW46 contaminated, 5.4 m (SPAdes) (version 3) | ecosystem: Environmental > Aquatic > Deep subsurface >... | reverse complement strand
GGAATGTCCGCCCTCCGTTATACAAGATCGGAGGGCGGGTTTTCCAACCCGCAGCATTAACGACTTCGCTGGACGCTACTTCGCCGCGCGGAACTCGCGGATGGTCAGCGTGTAGGGCCCGGCGCCGCGCTGTTCAAATGCCGTGGCCACCAGGCGGTAGACGCCGCCCGTGGGCGCGACGAAGACCAGACGCGAATTCGTGTTCACGCCCTCGATGATGTCGTCGTCCTCGGCCAGCTTCTTGCCGGCGGCGTCTTCGAGGATCAGGAACGTGTCGAAGGCGGCGCTTTCCAGGTCGAGGACGTACGTCCTTCCTTCGACCATCTTGAACTCGTGAACGCGGCTCTTTTCCTTGTCCGACAGGGTCCCCTCAAAGCGGGTTTGCACAAATCGGCTCTGCGCCTCCTTGAGCACCTGGGCGGCGTCGGCCCAGAGTTTGTGCCAGGCTTGCCTTTCCTCTTGAGGGAGCATGCCCAGCGCCTTGGCATCGCGCACGCCGGCGAGGTCGGGATCGGCGAGCCAGTGCGCCAACCGCTCTTGCGCTTGCAGGATCGATGCGGCCTTGCCGTTGTTGACCTGCTTGGCGTACACGCCCAAGTCCGCCTGGAGCCAGCCGCGTGCCGAGTGGCGCAGGCCGGGCTGATCCTTGGCGGCCCCGGACGTGCCGGCCAGCGCCGCCGCGCCTGCCGCGTTGTAGCGATGCTGTTTGGCCATGTCGTGCGCGAGTGCGGGCTGGGCCGCAAACGCCAGCCGGTAGAGCAGCGCGGCGGGGCCAAAGCGCTTCTGGTACTTCTGGCAGATCTCGGCCATCTGCAAGAGTTCGCCCGGCGTGGCCGGGTCGGTGCCGTCAAGGGCCGCCTCGACGCGATCGACCAGGGCCTGCAGTTGCTGACACTGCTTCAGACGACTGACGCAAGTAGCGCGGAAAGGCTCGCTCGGCGGCAGCAGATCGACCGCCTTCTGCAAGGCAGCCGCCCCGTCGGCGAACCGGCCATCGAGAAACAGGGCAGTGCCTAGGCCAACGTGAACGATTCCAAGTTTCGGGTCGATTTCGATCGCCTTGTAGAAGGCCGCGATGGCCTCGGGCAGTTTCTTCTGGTCGTGGAGCGCGATGCCGAGGTTGTAGTAAGCCTTGGCGTCTTTCGGGTCGATTTCGATGGCCTTGTGGTAGGCCGCGATGGCCTCGGGCAGATTCTTCTGCGCGCGCAGGGCGTTGCCGAGGTTGTTGTAAGCCGGGGCGAATTTCGGGTCGATTTCGATAGCCTTGTGGTAGGCCGCGATGGCCTCCGGCAGCTTCTTCTGCTCCCGCAGGGCGTTGCCGAGGTTGTTGTAAGCCGGGATGCTTCTGGGCCGCACAGCGAGTGCAACCCGGTAGAAGCCCGCTGCTTCAGCCGGATCTGACTTGTTGAGCGCGTTTCCGAGGTCGAGGTTTAGCCAGAAGTCGGCGGGATACTCGGCCTGTGCCTGGCGAAGCCACGGTATCTTCGCGGGATTCTCGTTGGCGAGGAGGCTACCCATCAGCTGGAGTTGCGGCGGCGAAAGTCCGGCGGCCGGCGCTTCCTTGGCCAGTTTAGTGAGCGCCCGCTGGTCCCGCCACGACTTGATTCGCCGCAAGCGGTCGCCCCACGCCGGGTCGGGCGCCGCCAGGCGGCCGATCTCCAGGAGCGCGTCGGGCAAGCCCTGCTTGCCAAGGATAAAACCGACATAGGCCCAGTCGTCCAGGGCCGCAAGCAGCTGTTCCTTGATCGGCGCTGCGGCCAGGCGCGCCGCAACCGTAGCGGGCGGATCGCTCCCAATGCCGAGGTTGGCCTTCGCAAAGGCATCTGGATACCGCTCGGCAGCCCCGCGGTAGTCGAAGTTGTTATCGACCCACGTCGAGCGGTCGAGGCGGATTTTCTCGAGCTTCTCGGCCAGCACGCGGTCCGCTTCATCCCGGTCCAGCAGCGCTTGGAGCTTGGCCGCACGCTCGGCGAGCCCCGGCTCGGCGCCGCCTTCGGCGCTGGCAAGCATGTCCTGCGCGGCCTTCAGCGAGTTCCGCGCGGTCTGGATGTACGCTTCCCAGCGAGCCGGCTCGTTCAGGAGTCCAAAGACGCCGCCGGGCCTGCCCAGGATCGCGTGCAGGTCGCGGCGCGGCTTCTCGGCCTGGTCGAGGGCGCTCTGGATCGCCTGTTCGGCCAGGGCTTGCTTGCGCTCGGCCTCGCCTTGCCGCAGCGCCGCTTCGGTGCTGCGCCGCGCTTCTTGGCGGACGTACCAGATCGAGCCAAGCATCAGGGTCAGGAGGGCCACGATGGTCAAGCTGCTGCTGGCCGCCACGGCCGGGTTGCGCTTGGCCCAGCGCCAGGCCTTTTCCAGCCGGCCGACCGGACGCGCCAGGATGGGCCGGCCCTCTCGAAAGCGCTCCAGGTCCTCGGCCAGGTCCTTGGCGGCGGCGTAGCGTTTGCGTGGCTCCTTCTGCATGCACTTGACGCAGATCGTCTCCAGGTCGCGCGGGATCTTGTCGTTCAGGCGGCGCGGCGGGCGCGGTTCCTCGTGCATCACCTGGTGCAGCAGCATGCGCTTGTTGCCGCGAAAGGGGAGTTCGCCGGTGAGGAGCTGGTACAGGATCACGCCGAGGCTGTAGAGGTCGCTGCGGCCATCGACTTTGTGGGCTTCGCCACGGGCTTGTTCGGGGCTCATGTACGCGGGAGTGCCCAGGACTTCGCCGTCCATCGTCATCGTGATCTCGCCGGCGTCGCGCTTGGCCAGGCCGAAGTCCATCACGCGAGGGAAGAGAGAAATAAACGCAGATTCCGCGGATTGTCGCAGATTCGGCTCTGCGTTCATCCGCGTAATCTGCGTTTGTTCTTTTGGACTCTCCAGCATGATATTGCTCGGCTTCACGTCGCGGTGCACCACGCCTTGCTGGTGGGCATAGTGCAGCGCCTCGGCCACGTCGGCGATCAGCTTGGCGGCTTCGCGTGGCGCGGGGCGGCGAGCGGTGAGGAGGTCGGCGAGGGTGATGCCTTCGACGAAATCGCTGATGAGATAGGGCGTGCCGTCGTGCGTGCCGACTTCGTGGACGGCGACGATCGACGGGTGGCGCAGTTGGGCGACGCTGCGGGCTTCGCGGAGGAAGCGTTCCAGGTCTTGCGGCTTGTCGCCGATGTTGCTGCGGCGCGGCACCTTGACGGCCACGGTGCGGTCGAGCTGCGGATCCTTGGCCTTGAAGACGGTGCCGAAGCCGCCGTGGCCGACTTCTTCGACGATCTCGAAGCGGCCGACCGTCGTGCCGCCCGGCGTCCAGCCCGTGGTGGACATCTCCTCCAGCCGAAAGCTCGAGCCGCACGCGGTGCAGGTGACCTCCTGCTCTGGTTGAACATCGACCAGCTCGATCGGATTCTTGCAATGCGGGCAGTTGATGTGGACATTCATGGGACGATCTCCGGCACGGCCAATGAGCCGATTCGTAGGTCAAGCAAGAAGAGCGTCTACGATTCGCCCGATAATACCGCAAGCGGCCTGTGATGTGTCGAGAAAAACGGCGATTCCCCGAGGGCGTGATCAATCCAACCAATGTGCTGGAGAGAATCAACACGACGATGCAGCCGGTACGGTTCATGAAGGAGCCATGCCTGTCGGAGTTTTCGAAACGCAGCTCTGTTGTCAAGACTTGGCGCCGTTGCCGGAAAAGGCCTGTTTCTGCAGGTCGTCAACCATTTCTCTCAACTTTGGCAAGCGCATGGTCATAAGCTGTTCGATCGCTGTGGGCGACCGCTTCAACAATTCTTCGAACGTCTGAATGCGGCCGATGAGAACCCCCTTTTCCGTCGCACCCGAAAGGGCCGACCGTTCGTCCAGCTGTTTTTTCAAACGGGACTCGTACCTTTCGCGTTCGATGTCGCTTTGGGTCAACACGGTCAATACCTCCAAGGCTTGTCGGAGCGCCGGCACATCCAATCGACCAGCAATGGCAGATTTGCCTGCGATCCGAAAAGGCGTTTGAAGGCATAATCGACTTTCGGATCGATGCCCAGGATCATCGCTACTCCCTCCGCTCAAATACCACCTTGCCGCCCACCATCGTCATCAGCACGCGCGTCTGTGAAATGCTCCGCTCCGGACACGTCAGATAATCGCGGTCGATGACGATCAGGTCCGCGAGCTTGCCGACCTCCAACGTCCCCTTCTCTTTTTCCTCGCGGTTGAGGTAGCAGTTGTGGATCGTGTACATCCGCAGGGCGTCTTCGCGGCTCAGGCGTTCGTCGGGCATCAACACCTGACCGTCTTCGAGGCGGCGCGTGATCGCGGTTTCCAGGCCGAGCCAGGGGTTCCAGGGGTTGGTGGATTGCAGCGAGTCGAATTTGAGCATGTGGTCGCTGCCGCCGCCGATGGTCGTGTACTTCAGCCAGCTCTTGTACGGCTGGAACCAGCGGATGCGGTCTTTGCCCAGGACGCGGGCCAGCGTCGCGCCGTCTTTGTAAAGCCAGGCGGGCTGCACGTCGGCACAGACGCCGAGGGTCTTGCATCGTTCCAGGTTGTGCTGCGACGGAAAGTTGGCGTGCGTGATGCAGAAGCGCAGGTCCTTGATGGGGATGGAACGATTGACGAACTCATAAGCATCGAGCAAGTTGTCCATCCCGCCTTCGCCGGCGGTGTGGGCGGTGACGGCCCATTTTCGCTTGGCACATTCCTCGACAAAGATCTTCAATTGCTCCGGCTCGACGAAGAGCAGGCCGCGATAGTCGTCCTCGACGATCTGGTAGGTGTCGCCTTTGGGCCAGGGTTGGCGCATGAAGGCGGTGCCGTTGAGCATGCCGCCGTCGAGGAAGAATTTGATCGGGCCGATGCGAATCCAGACGCCGGTGCCCGAAAAAGGGACAGGACCCTTTGAATTCAGGGGTCCTGTCCCCTTTTCGGACACGCCGACGCCGGTGGGGCCGCCGAGTTGGTCCGTACCGGGCAGTTCGTCGAGTCGGCGGGCGATCTCCTCGCGACTGCCGCCGGGGCTGATGCTGCGGCTATGGTTGATGCGCACGGTCAATTCGCCGGCTTTGAGCAGTTGATGGTACAGGTCGAAACCGGAGCGGTCGCCGGCGCGGTCAGCGATGCTGGTGATGCCTTGTTCGTTGTAAAGGCCAAAGAGCTTCTTGACGGCGGTCTTGCGATCAAGCCCGCCCTTGCCGCCGCCGCCCGGAACGCCCTTGAGCACGCCGGACGCGTTGCGGAGCATGCCGGTCGGCTCGCCGGTGACGGGGTCCTTGACGACGATGCCATTTTTCGGGTTGGGCGTGTCCCTGGTGATCTTGGAAACCTGGATGCCCATCGAGTTGGTCATGCCGGCCGGGCCCGCGTGATAGAAGACCGGGTGCTTGGGCGCGGCCTTGTCGAGTTCCGCACGCGTCGGGAAACGGCCTTCCTTGAGCCGGGTCGGAAACGCGAAGCGCAGCACGATCCATTCCCCCTCCGGCAATTCTTTGGCTTTCGCGCGGATGTAGGCGAACGCGTCCTCAAGACTCGTCAGGTAGGGCAGCACTTCTGTCGATTCACTCGTCGCCGCGCCAACCGGATGCGTGTGGCTGTCGTATAGGCCTGGCAGCACATTGCGGCCATGCAGGTCGAGCACCTTCGTCTTGGGGCCTTTGTGCTTGAGAATGGGGGCATCGTCGCCGACGGCGATGATCTTGTCGCCCTTGATGGCGAGCGCTTCGGCGATGGTAAACTTGGCGTCAACCGTGAGAATCTTGGCGTGATGGATGATGAGATCGGCGGGCTCGGCCGGATCGTCGGCCCAGGCGGCGTGGGTTTCGAGCCAGGTCCAGAGCGGGAAGACGGCGCTGAGCGCGAGCGCGAAAAGCAGGGGACGTTTCATGGCGGCACCTCCGGCGATACTGTACCGCACCGGGAGGCCAACCGCGAGCAAAAGTCACGAGGAAACCTCGGCGGCTTTGAGATTCAACTGCTAGTTCATTGCCGCGTCACGAAATACACGAGAATCAACAGCGTCAGGATCGACACGATCAAGGTCAGCGCCAGCATCCACCACCAGCGCATCAGCGGATCGGGGATCGGTTGTGCGATCTTGGTTCGCTTCGGTCGGACGATCGCCGGAGGTTGTTCGCCTTGCAATTCCGCAACCGTCTCGATCGGAACAAACGGCCCTTTCGGTGTACGGGCCGCCTTGGCCTGCGCGGACAGCCGGCCGGCCCGCAGTCGGCGCCGCAGGAGCGTGTCGGTCATCTTCGCTTTGCATAGGTTGCCGCGGGCGTCGTGGTAAAGGACGAACCAGAAGTCGGTCCCCAATCCAACGCGCATATCCGGCTGCGTGGCCTGGGCCGGCGCGGTCAAGCGTTCACGGACGAGCGGATCGCTGTAGGCGTCGAGTGGATCGATGAAGCTCGGCACTTCCGCGGCCAGGTTCGAGCGCTCCAGATCGACGATCAATTCGCTGGCGGTCTGGTAGCGGTCTTGCGGATCGCGGGCCAGCATCTTGGCGAGAATGCGGTCCAGCTCTGCGGGCACAGCGGGGTTGTGGCTGTGCGCGGGTGGAAATTCGCCAGCCTGCTTGCGATCCATGATTTCCAGGGCGTTCATGCCGGGGAAGGGCACCTCGCCGGCGACGAGTTGGTAGAGCGTTGCGCCCAGGGCGTAGATGTCGCTGCGGCCATCGGCGCGTTTGGCGTTCATGGCCTGCTCGAAGGGCATGTAGTAAGGGGTGCCGAAGCCCTGGCGTGTGTGCGTGAGATGGCTGGCTTCGTCGGTGCGCTTGGCGAGGCCCAGGTCGGCGAGCTTGGCCAGGCCCGACTTCGTGACGAGGATGTTCCCGGGCTTGATGTCGCGGTGAACCACGTTGCGCGAATGGGCGTGCTCCAGCGCCCGGGCCACTTCCAGCACGATGTGCACCGCATCACCGACCGACAGTCGGCCGAAGCGCTCCAGCAGTTGTTGCGCGCTGAAGCCATCGACGTATTCCAGCACGAGGTAATGAAGCCCGGTCGTCTTGTCCTGGCCGAAGTCGAGGTTGCGGACGATATTCGGATGATTCAGCAAAGCACCGCTCTTGGCCTCGCGGTAGAAGCGATCGAGCGTTGGCTGATGCTTGGCGTTGTCGCTGGACAGAATCTTGACGGCGACCTGACGATTTTCATGTTCGTGATAACCCAGGAAAACCGCGCCCATGCCGCCCTCTCCGAGCGGCCGCAACAGATGGTAATCGCCGAGCATGCGCAGATCGCGCAACGATTCGTCGGCTGCCGATGGCGGGGGCGATGGAACCGGCGCGCCATTCTTGGGCGCGGCGTGAAGATCGATCTGCGTCCTGTCCAGGGCGAAGCGCAAGTCGTTGATCTGGTCCGGCGACAGTAACTGTTCGCGCTCGAAGAGATCGTACAGGACCGCCGCTTCGCCGCGGGCCTGGGCGGCAACGAGCGCTTGCAACAATCGCCGCACGCGAACGGGATCGGCCCCGTAGCGAGAGACGGCTAACTCGGCGGCGCGCTCATCGGACTCGTGTGCCATGGATCAACCGGCGGCGAGGGTGCGTACGACTTCTCAGTCTATCGCCTAAGCGCCGGTCACGCAATTTGTTTTGCCCAAAGCCCATTCGTCCAAGCGGGCCTTGTTTGATTCGCGACTTTGGTCTTTGCCGAAGCAGCGTATTATCGTATCCTGGGGATGGAGGCGAGCGATGATCCGAATCCAGTTTGTCACCGACAAAGATCGAATCGACGGCAACTATCTGCTAGCTACGAACACTGTCGTTCGAGCGTTGCGCGGTCGGATCTTTGAAATCGCGGAGCGCGATCGGAAGCTCTTAGATGATCATCAAATTCGTTACACGATTCTTCCGATTCCTGAGCCGAACGGCTCGGATCTCGAGATTCGAAATCCTCCTTCCGTTGACTTTTAACGACGGAACCGCCGTCGATCGCGAGAGAATCGCCCAAACCACCGATGAATTATGCGATCACTTCGGCGGGATCACGCAAGATATCCTTCGCGCCACGGGAACTTGGAAATACGGCGGCACTCGTTATCGAGACGAACTATTGCGTATGCGCATCGATTCGGATGATGCCGACGCAGAGTCATTTCTCCGATCCTACAAAGCGACCTTGAAGCAGCGCTTCCAGCAGATTGATATTTGGATCACCGCGCATGACATTCGCGTGATTTAGCGCGCCGCCAACCACCGGGCCAGCGACTCCGCGCTTTCGCCGCTGCGGCGACCCGCGATCAGGCCCTCGATGCCGATGTGCTCGTCGAGATCAGGCCATTCGATCGCGTAGCCGTCGCCCAACAATTGCATTGCCTGCCGTTCCACTTCCGTGCTGTGCAGGAGCCGCGGATACCAGGAAAGGGGGACGCAAAGACTGCGGCCATCCGCCAAATCGACGACCAGTTTGTCGCCGGTCACCGTTGCACGTAGTGCGCAAGGTTCGTGTTCAAGCACCAAAGTACTCATGCCAGACCTCGAGCAATTCTTGTGTATCATTTGAGCAGGCCCAAAGCAGCCAGAATCCCAAGGGTGAGCGCTCCAAGCAACATGATCCCGAGCACGACTAAGCCAATGCGCTTTGCCTGCCGCTGTTGTCGCAGATAATTCTCGGCTTGTTGGACGTAAAGTGCGTTTGCTTTCAAGTATTTCAACCTGTCAGATTCGCTGCGTTCCTTGAATGCTTCGCGTTCAGCCTTGTATTCCGCCAGCTGTTTCTGCCATGCAGGGTATTTTTGGTCGCGTTCAGCCTTGTATTCCGCCAGCTGTTTCTGCCATGCAAGGTATTTTTGGTCGCTTTGCTCCATCCAAGCTTTTGTCATTGCCAACGCTTCACGCTGAGCGTCTCGGATTTCACGAAGCAGTTCCAATAGTTCGGTAGACGGTTCCATGATCGAACTCCGTGGCGCGCCTCGTCGAATGCGGTGTTGCCTCGATGTGAACGACATGCATTAGATCACGGGCGCTGAATCCCCTCAACCACCAACTCCAAAAACTCCCGCGCCCGCCGGCCCAGTGCATCAATGCCGTCCGGCTTCGTCGGCCGGGGCACGCGCGGGGCGAAGATGTTTTCGCAGCTTAGCGATATGGTTCGGCCGGTGAAGGCGACCTGGTGCAAGAGGCGATAGTGATCGATCTCGCCCAAACCCGGACCGCAGTCCTGGTGCGGCGGCGGGAACATGCGGTGGTCCTTGATGCAAAAGCTGCGGACTTCCTCGGCGCACGAGGCCAGGTCGGTGAACGGGTTGATCTTGCCTTCGAAATAATCCATGACGTTGCCGGCGTCGTAGTTCACCTTGATGTGGGCGTGGTTGACTTCGCGGGTGATCTTGGCGCAGGCGGCGCCGGTGCCGGTTTCGCCGCCGTGCTGCTTGACGACCAGGACGACGCCGTTTTCCTGGGCGACCGGGGCGAGCTGCTTGAAGCGCTCGACCCAGAGCTGGTGGTTGCCGCCGCGCGTGTGGCCGAAGGTGAGCACCTGCGGCATCTTGGCGGCGCCGGCTTGCAGAATGCGTTGGCGCAGCACTTCGAGGCCGTTGTTCGCTTCGGGATAGATGCCGGAGAACATCATGACCGGTTCGAGGCCGAGGTCGCGGCAGCGCGTCGCCAATTCGCGGGCGCGGGCCGGCGGGGCGTCGGCGGCGAGGACCGGCACACGCTTGCCGTCCTCCTGGTGCGTGGTGCCCCAGGCGACATAGCGATAGCCGGCGCCGCGGATGCCGGTGAGCGCCCGCTCCAGCGAGAATTGCGAGTAAGGCAATGTCATGCAGGCGATTTGAAAGCGCGTCGGCGGATGGCGCGGCTGGTTGGCGGGTTGCGCCGGCGTTTGGCCGGCGGCGAGAGGCTCGGCGACGCTGTTCAGCGCAATACCGGCAGCGCCGGCCTGCAAGAACGTGCGGCGTGAAAGTGCGGTGGTCATGGTGCGGTTCTCACAACGTGGGGCAGCATCACGGCAACTTCGCGTTAACATCTCCCCAGGGGGCGCCGCCAGAAGAGGGGCAGCGCAAGCGATCGAAATCCAGCTCGAGCGTGGCAGCCTCGGTCTGTTTGCCTTGCGCCCGAAAGTCGGCGGCCCGTTGCGCGAAGAGGTCTTTGACGCGGTCATAAACCTCGGCGGCGGTCAGCCCGTCGGCAACGGTCCGATCGCAGGCTCATAATTCGAATCGATCCCCAGCACGGTCACGGGGACTGTGATCGTCTTCTCCTTCCGGGCCGTGCTCTTTGCCATGGCGACTAATTCCTCCGCCTTTTGGCTTCGTCGATCACGTGCATGATGACGCGTGTCTCAATCTCCATGAGCGTCCGGCCCAACTTGGACTTGGTCCGGACTTCGTTCAGGGCACGCGCCTTGTCGACGACGCCGGCGCCGATCGTGGCGAATTCATAACTGGGCTGCAATTCGATCCGATGTGCGGCCAACTCGGCCCGTTGATCGTCGCTCAACGACGAAAAGGACAGGGCATGGTGGCCGCCCTCCGCGTAATCGCGCAGGGAAATCAGCTTGCCCTCCGTGTCAAAACTCACGGGCATGTCCCATTGCTCTTGCTTGATGACGGACCGAGCCTCTCCAGGACTCTTCGCAGATTTGGTCGCCATGGTCACGCCCTCTTTCGGAGAAGTGAATCACTATTCGTGATTTTAGCCGGAAGCGGCAACCGAGTCAAATTGCGGTCACGACCAAAGCTCACGTTGCTGACGATGTACCGTGCCGTGCGTTCGCAAGCGCCCGGCGCGGCGACGCCGTCGCGCAATGCAGTCAGGTCCTGGCGCAACGCGGCATAGGCTGCGGGATCGTTCAGCCACGTCAACACGCGCTCGGCGATGGCCGCGCTTTCGCAATGGTCGGTCAAGAACTCCGGATAGAGTTCCTTGCCGGCGAGCAAGTTGACCAAACAAATGTGCGGAATGTTCAACACCCACCGGCAGAAGCGCAGCGAAATCGGGTCGAGGCGGTAGATGATGGTGCTCGGCTTGGCGTGCCAAAGCAGTTCGAGCGCCACCGATCCGGAGACGGTGATGCACGCCGTCGCCAGCTCGAGAATCTCCGGCGTTCGCTCCACGCACGTTTCAATCGGCAACGGCGCATGCCGGCGCAGGTAATCGTCGATCCATTGTTGCTGGTGCGGCTTGAAACACGCGGCCAGGAAGCGCACGTCGGGCCGGGCCTGGTGAATGCGGGCGGCGGCCCGGTATTGCATCGACCAGTTGCGCTCGACCTCTTGGTTGCGCGAGCCGGGGAGCAGGCCGATGATGGGCGATTCCCCCCTCACCCCCAACCCCTCTCCCCCAAGGGGCGAGGGGGGAACTGTCGGCAACCCCTCTCCCCCAAGGGGCGAGGGGGGAACTGTCGGCAACCCCTCTCCCCCAAGGGCAGAGAGGGCGAGCTGCCGTTGTTGATCGAGGAATACGGGGTCGAGTCGCTGCTCCTGCAAGTCGTCAAAAAACGGATGGCCGACGTAATGGGCCTCGACGCCGCGTTCTTTGTACCAAGCTTTCTCGAAGGGCAGGGTGCACAGGACGTGATCGACATTGCGGCGCATTTTTTTGATGCGCCAGCCGGCCCAGGCCCAGAGTTGCGGCGGCACGAAATAGAAGACCGGGATGCCGTGGGCACGCGCGCGGCGGGCGATCCACCAGTTGAAGCCGGGATAATCGACGAGCACGACCGCATCGGGCCGGTGCTCACGAAAAAAGCGGTTGGCCTGGGTGATCAGCTTGATAAACGTGGCGGCGCCCGCGAGGACGCGTGTGATACCCATGACGGCATGACGGCAAAGCGGGTAGATCAGCTCACAGCCGGCGTCCTGCATGCGCTCGCCGCCGTAGCCGACGCAGTCGAGGCCGGGTTGCAAGCGACGCAGCGAACGAATGAGGTTGCCGGCGTGAATGTCGCCGCTCGGTTCGCCGACGCTGAAGAAGATACGCATGGCTTCCTTGCCCGATGGTTTGGCAGTCTTCGGGATGCAATTGTCAATTTTTCGGTGAATGACGCAAGAGCGGTTTGGGAAGAGTGAATTGCCAAATGCATTGCAAATTGACAATTGGCCATTGAAAATTGCAAATTGAAAGGCAGCACCTGCGTCAAGCAACTCTCAATTTGCAATTTTCAATGGCCAATTCTCAATTTACCATTGGCTTCGGCTTAGGCCGTCGGCGGCATCGTGGTGCACAGCCCGGGCAAGGTGCTCGGCTCGGCGACTTTGCGATAGCCCATGGCGCGCAGCACTTCGAGCACTTCGCTCCAGGTCGGGAAGGGGCGGCGATTGTCGCGCTTGTATTGATCCATCGCCTTCATGAACTCGATTTCATCGTTGTTGTAATCGCGCTCGCAGGTGGTCGGATCGATTTGCCGGCGCCGTTCGCCGAGGTCGCGGCGGTCTTTGCCACTGCGGCGTTCCAAGGCGACCGGGATGCTGCCTTTGCGGCGGTCAATGCCGCGGCGGTCGGTGACGCACACGTCGGCGGAAAAGGTCGATTCCTTGCTCATGGGGAGTACCTCAGTTGCGTCGTTTGAACTGGGAAAAAACAACAAGACGATGAAACTTGAGTGCAAAATTCAAATGACCTCAAACCGAGTATACCTTACGGTTCGGGAATGACAAATGTGCCGGGTCTGACTCCTCGATAATTTGGGGGAAATGGGACCGAAGCTAACGATTGTGCGGAAGAGGAACTTGAAATATCAAGGTCAGCACGGTTGCCAGAAACCAGAAAATGTGTTGCATGCATTGCACGCAGGCATGCAACGTGAAACGCAAGACGCTTCTCGAATCTGAGAAACGGCGCAAACTCAATTTCAGAAGACCTTTGCGACAAATCAGTTGTCTTTGAACAGGGCATGGTTCAATACCGGGTAACAATCATGTGTGTGTGGCGTGAACCGCAGGTGTTGTTGGCTAAGTCACAAACGGTGCGGTCTTTTCTTGCGAAAGGAGGACCTAATCCTACCTGGGCGGGTCCGTACTCGTCCAGAAATCCTTGCTCGAACTTTCCGCAAGGAAAGGTATGCAGCCAGCGTCGTCCGGTAACGGGCGGCGGCGAAGGGGCCAGGCAAGGACAGGGCGGGAGGGGTCGCGTTTCAGC
>Ga0209726_10006818_pt1 | contig 13057 bp, 9 predicted proteins | sample Subgrocontami54m_FD_187453 | JGI IMG/M metagenome (GOLD analysis project Ga0209726, IMG submission 187453) | Subsurface groundwater microbial communities from S. Glens Falls, New York, USA - GMW46 contaminated, 5.4 m (SPAdes) (version 3) | ecosystem: Environmental > Aquatic > Deep subsurface >... | reverse complement strand
GCCTTACTCGAATATTTTTGCGACGACGCCTGCGCCGACGGTGCGCCCGCCCTCGCGGATGGCAAAGCGCAAGCCCTGCTCCATCGCGATCGGCGCTATCAGCGTCACCACCATCTTCACGTTGTCCCCGGGCATCACCATCTCCGTGCCCGCCGGCAGCTCACAGCTCCCGGTCACGTCCGTCGTGCGGAAATAAAACTGCGGCCGGTACCCCGGGAAAAACGGCGTATGCCGCCCCCCCTCGTCCTTGGACAGGATGTACACCTCGCACTCAAACTTGGTGTGCGGGTTGATGCTCGCCGGCTTTGCCAGCACCTGGCCGCGCTCCACCTCCTCGCGCTTGGTGCCGCGCAGCAGCACCCCGATGTTGTCCCCAGCCTGCCCCTGATCCAACAGCTTCCTGAACATCTCCACGCCCGTGCACACCGTCTTCAGCGTCGGCTTCAGACCAACGATCTCGATCTCCTCGCCCACCTTCACCACCCCGCGCTCCACCCGCCCGGTCACCACCGTGCCGCGCCCGGAGATCGAGAACACGTCCTCCACCGGCATCAGAAACGGCCCGTCGATCGCCCTCTTCGGCAGCGGGATGTAGCTATCGAGCGCATCGGTGAGCTTGTAGATCGAGCCCTCGCCCATGTCGCTCTTGTCGCCTTCGAGCGCCTTTAGCGCCGAGCCGATGATGATCGGCGTCTTGTCCCCCGGAAACTCGTACTTGGAGAGCAGCTCGCGCACCTCCAACTCCACCAGCTCAAGCAGCTCAGCATCGTCCACCAGGTCGGCTTTGTTCATGTAAACAATGATGTAAGGCACCCCCACCTGCCGCGCCAGCAGAATGTGCTCGCGCGTCTGCGGCATCGGCCCGTCCGCAGCCGACACCACCAGGATCGCCCCGTCCATCTGCGCCGCCCCCGTGATCATGTTCTTGATGTAATCCGCATGACCCGGGCAGTCCACGTGCGCATAGTGCCGGTTCTGCGTCTCGTATTCCACGTGCGCCGTGTTGATCGTGATCCCCCGCGCCTTCTCCTCCGGCGCCGAGTCAATCTGGTCGTACGCCTTCGCCTCTCCTCCAAACTTGCGGCTCATCACCAGCGTGATCGCCGCCGTCAGCGTCGTCTTCCCATGGTCCACGTGACCTATCGTCCCTACGTTTACGTGCGGCTTCGTGCGCTCAAACTTGGCTTTTGACATGATGGTCGTCCTTCTTTATCGATGATCGAATTGCTCAATACTCATGGTGCCGTTGGCGCGGATTGAACGCGCGACCTCTCCCTTACCAAGGGAGTGCTCTACCACTGAGCTACAACGGCGTAACCCGCTTCGCTGAGGCCGACCTGCCCGGGACCAGCATGCTGGAGCGGGTGAAGGGAATCGAACCCTCGTCGTAAGCTTGGAAGGCTTCTGCTCTACCATTGAGCTACACCCGCGTTTCACGACCGAACCCTCTTACCACCCAACGCACACTGCCAACCCGCGTCGCAAAAACTTGGTGGAGGGGGCTGGATTCGAACCAACGTAGGCGCAAGGCCAACAGATTTACAGTCTGCCCCCTTTAACCACTCGGGCACCCCTCCGAACGAAACGGAAGATTATGCGCGTTTTCATGCTGGCAGTCAAACCGACGTCGGACCCATTCGCAAAATACGCCACTGTCGGGGAACGGCGCGCCCGGCGGGGCACTAGCCGCATCCAGCCATAGACACACAGCCGGACGACTGCCGCCGGTGCTAAGATATCGCAGATATTTTGCCCCTGAGCGCAACCTGGCCGCGCGGCGGCGCCGGCGGCTAGGCTTTTGCGCGAACTCCGTGGTTCAGGACTCTAGCCGCGACACCTATGGAAAAATTCCCTCTCGTTTTGGTCCCTGGCCTGCTGTGCGATGCGCAGCTTTGGCAAGCCCAGGTCGAGGACCTGGCCGATGTCGCCGAGATCCGGATAGCAGAGCACACGCGGTCCGACACCATGGCGGGCGTGGCGCGCGACGTGCTCGCCGACGTGCAATTTGCCCGCTTTGCTCTGGCAGGGTTGTCCATGGGCGGCTATATCGCGCTCGAGATCATGCGCCAGGCACCGCAGCGCGTCACCAGGCTCGCGCTCGTGGATACCGCCGCGGGCGCCGAACTGCCGCAGCAGACGCAACGGCGCATGGACCTCATCGCTTTGGCCGAACGCGGTCATTTCGTCCGCGTAACCGAGACTCTTCTGCCCCTGCTCATTCACGCCTCGCGCGTAGGTGAGCGTTCGCTTACCGATACCATAAAATCCATGGCAAGGAACATCGGCAAGGACGCGTTCATACGCCAGGAGCACGCCATTATGAGCCGCGCCGACAGCCTGGGGCTGCTCGCGACCATCGCCTGTCCCACGCTGGTCCTGTGCGGCCGGCAGGACACGCTGACGCCGCTCGCCCGGCACGAGGAAATCACCGCCGGCATCAAGGGTGCAAAGCTCGAAGTCATCGAGGACTGCGGCCACCTTTCCACCCTGGAAAAACCGGCCGAAGTGAATTCAGCCCTGCGTCGCTGGCTCGCCGACTAGCCGCCCTGTGCCAGCTGTACCCGGCCTGGGCATTTTCGTCAGTCAGATAGGGCGAGCAAGCTCGCTCCTGCAAACCCGTGGGAGCGAGCGTACTCGCAAACGGATCGACCGCGTTTGTGGGTGCGAAAAAAGAACCTATCAGAATTGCGCCGCGTACTGGGCCGGATCGATCCGCGCGCCGATGACCAGCGGCCGGTCTTTGGCGCGCGAACCCGCCAGCACGCCTTCGAGCCCCTTGATGCTGTCGACATCTACGCCATCGCAACCCATCGAGCGCGCCAGCAAACTGATGTCGGTCGGCTCGATCAGCGTTCCCCAGCTGGGATACTGACGCGCCATCTGCTTCAGTTCGATCCGGTTGAGGCTGTTGTCGCAGAAGACGACGACGACCGGGTCTATTTTCAGGCTCGCGGCGACCCGAAGCTCGGCCTGCACCATCGCCAGGCCGCCGTCGCCGACGAAACAGACGACCTGCTTGTCCGGATGCACGAGCTTGGCGGCGATGGCCGCCGGCAGCGAAAATCCCATCGAGGACAGGCCATTGGTCATCAACAGCGCGCGCGGACTGTAGGTCGTCCATCCCTGGCCGACGAGCAGCTTGTGTGATCCGACGTCGGTCGACACAACGGCGTCGCGCGGCATCAGCGCCCTGACCACATCGACCACGTCGGTCGGGTTCATGCGCCCGTTTATTCGTCCTGCGTAATAGAGTTGTCTCAACTTCTCCCGATGCGCGGCGACGGCGGCTTCGTTCCAGCGGGCGAGGCTGCCGGTTGCCGCGGCGATCGCCTCCAGTATGCCCGGGATGTCGCCGACGATTTCCAGGTCGGCCCGGTAAATCTGGTCGGTGTTCGGGACGGTGTCGATATGGATGGTCGGAATGGCGAGCGGCCAGGGCTTGATCAGTTCCACCGCATCGAAGCCAACAGCCAGCAGGAGGTCTGCGCCCTTGAGGAAATCCCAGACGAATTTGTTGCATGCCATGTCGAGCGTGCCCGCAAACAAGGGATGATCCTCGGGCATCACGCCCTTCGCCATCGGCGCCACCACCACGGGCGCACCGATCGCCTCGGCCAGGTGCACGAGCGCTGCGCTCGCTTCGCTCCACACGGCGGAAATGCCTGCCAGGATCACCGGACGGCGCGCAGCCTTGAGCCGTTTGACCGGGTCGACTTCGGCGGCGCCGGCGGAAAAGATCTGCGGCGTGCGCCGCGCGCGCATCGGCGGCAGCGTAAGCTCGTTGTCGGTTGCTTCGGCACCGACGACATCGGCCGCGGTCGTGATGTGGACCGGCCCGGGGCGCTCGGCGGTGGCGATGCGCAGCGCCTTGCGCATGATGGTGGCAACAGTGTCCGGCTGCACCGCTGCCGTCCATTTGCTGATCGGAGAGAACAAGCGATTATGATCGACCACCTGATGGGTGAAATAGGGTTCGCGTTTCCGCTCGATCTGGCCGGAGATCGCCAACATCGGAACGCGGTCCAGATAAGCGTTTGCCACGGCGTTGACGAGGTTGGTCGAGCCCGGCCCCAGCGTCGACAGGCAAACTCCGGGACGACCGGTGAGCTGGCCGTAGGCCTCTGCCGTCAATCCGGCAGTGCCTTCACGCGAACTCAGGACGAAGCGCATGCCCTCGCGGCGCGCCGCCTCGAGAAACTCGACGGAAGGATCCCCCGGATAGCCGAAAATATGACGGATGCCTGCCGCGGCAAGGTATTGAATGATGACTTGGGACGTATTCATGCCGGAGTTTTCCTGGTCAGGAACAATTGAATCATCGCGCCCGTTCCGGGCCGCCAATCGTCCTATATCGAGAGACAAAAAGGCAAGATATTTCCGAACCCCCGGCATATACTAGCTGTCAAAAAAATGGGCCGCTCCGCATGCTGCGGCGATCGGTTCATCGGCAAGGAGATCCCCAATGAACGCCCCAGCCAGGTTCCACGAAGTCACGCTGGAAGACAAATACACCCTGGATTCCGGCCGTGTCTTCCTCACCGGGACCCAGGCGCTGGTGCGCTTGCCCATGCTGCAGCGCGAACGCGACCTCGCCGCCGGCCTCAATACCGCGGGGTTCATCTCCGGCTACCGCGGCTCGCCGCTGGGCGGGCTGGACCAGTCGCTGTGGAAAGCGAAGAAACACCTCGAGACCCACCACATCAAATTCCAGCCCGGCGTGAACGAAGACATGGCGGCGACCTCGATCTGGGGCACGCAGCAGCTCAATCTGTTCAACGACGCCAAATACGACGGCGTGTTCTCCATCTGGTACGGCAAGGGCCCCGGTGTCGACCGCTGCGGCGACGTGTTCAAGCACGCGAACGCGGCCGGCACTTCAAAGTACGGCGGCGTGCTGGTGCTCGCCGGCGACGATCATGCGGCCAAGTCCTCGACGCTGCCGCACCAGAGCGAACACATTCTCAAGGCCTGTTGCATTCCGGTGCTGAACCCGGCGAGCGTGCAGGAGTATCTCGACTACGGACTGCATGGTTTCGCCATGTCGCGCTATGCCAGCCTGTGGATCGGATTCAAGTGCGTCACCGACGTGGTCGAATCCGGCGCGTCCGTCTATATCAATCCGCATCGGGTGCAGGTGAAAATCCCGACCGACTTTGCCCTGCCGCCGGGCGGTCTCGGCATCCGCTGGCCCGACGGCATCCTCGAGCAGGAAGTGCGCCTGCTCGACTACAAGGTCTATGCCGCGCTCGCCTACGTGCGCGCCAACGGCCTCGACCGCATCGTCTGGGACTCGCCCGCCGGTTCCAAACCGGCGCGCCTGGGCATCATTACCACCGGCAAGTCCTACGGCGACACGATACAGGCGCTGAACGACCTGGGCATCGATGAAAACGCCGCGCGCGATCTCGGCATCCGCCTGTACAAGGTCGCGATGACCTGGCCGCTGGAGCCGCAGGGCGCGCGCAAATTCGCCCGAGGTCTGGAAGAAATCCTGGTGATCGAGGAAAAGCGCCAGCTGATCGAATACCAGATCAAGGAAGAGCTGTACGAATGGCGCGCAGATCAAAGACCGCCGCGCGTTGTGGGCAAATTCGACGACAACGGCGAGTGGAGCCACGCCGAGGGCCAGCCCGCCGGCACCTGGCTGCTGCCGGCGAGCTACGAGTTGTCGCCGGCGATCATCGCCAAGGCAATTGCCAGCCGTCTGGAAAAGCTCGGCATGGACAAGCAACTCGGTGGGCGCTATCGCGAGCGTCTCGCCTTTCTCGCGTTCAAGGAAAAAGCGCTGGCCCGGCCGCACGCCCTGACCCTGCGCCAACCCTATTTCTGCTCGGGGTGTCCGCACAACACCTCGACCCGCGTGCCCGAAGGCAGCCGCGCCACCGCCGGCATCGGCTGCCACTTCATGGCCGTATGGATGGACCGCAACACCTCGACCTTCACCCACATGGGCGGCGAAGGCGCACCCTGGATCGGCCAGGCGCCGTTCTCGAACACCAAACACATTTTCGCCAACCTCGGCGACGGCACCTATTACCACTCCGGGCTGATGGCGATCCGCGCCGCCTGTGCGGCCAAGGTCAGCATGACCTACAAGATCCTCTACAACGACGCCGTGGCGATGACCGGCGGCCAGCAGCATGACGGCCCGCTCGATCCGGCGACGATTTCGCGCCAGATCGCCGCCGAGGGCGTGAGCCCCATCGTCATCGTCACCGACGAGCCGGAGAAATATCCCGCGGGAATCAACTGGGCGCCGGGGGTGAGCGTGCGCCACCGCGACGATCTCGACGCCGTGCAGCGCGAACTGCGCGAGCTGCCGGGCGTATCGGCCATCATCTACGACCAGACCTGCGCTTCGGAAAAACGCCGCCGGCGCAAACGCGGCGCCTTTCCCGATCCGGCCAAGCGCGTGGTCATCAACGAAATGGTGTGCGAGGGCTGCGGCGACTGCAGCGACAAATCCAACTGCCTGTCGGTGGAGCCGCTGGAGACTGAATACGGCCGCAAGCGCACCATCAACCAATCCACCTGCAACAAGGACTATTCCTGCGTCAAGGGATTTTGCCCGAGCTTTGTCACCGTCGAGGGCGGTACGCTGAGGAAGGGCAAGGCGGGCATGGTCAAAACGGCCGACGATCTTCCGGCGCTGCCCGAACCGGCGCCGGCAAGCATAGACAAGGCGTACGGCGTGCTGGTGACCGGCATAGGCGGAACCGGCGTCGTCACCATCGGCCAGATTCTGGCGATGGCGGCGCACCTGGAGGGCAAGGGCGTGAGCGTGCTCGACATGTCGGGACTGGCGCAGAAGGGCGGTCCGGTGATGTCGCATGTGCGTATCGCGAACCAACCCGACGACCTGCACGCCGCTCGCATCGGCACCGGCGACGCGAGCCTGGTGATCGGCTGCGACCTGGTGGTCGCGGCGAGCCCCGATGCCCTGGCCAAGATGAGCGAGCCCAAGACGCGCGCCGTGATCAACGCCACCACCGCGCCGACCGCGGATTTCGTGCGCAACCCCAATTGGCAGCTTCCAGGCAGCGACTTGCAGCAGGACATCGCCGACGCCTGCGGCAAGAGCAACGTTGACTTCATTTCCGCCGGCAGCATTTCGACCAACCTGATGGGCGATTCCATCGCCACCAACATGTTCATGCTGGGCTATGCCCTGCAAAAAGGCTGGGTGCCGGTTTCCGGCGCGGCGGTGGAGAAAGCGGTCGAACTGAACGGCGTTGCGGTCGAGTTCAATCTGAAGAGCTTCGTCTGGGGACGGCGCGCCGCAGTCGATCCGGCGCACGTGGAAAAGATCGCCGCCCCGGCCGAGGTCATTCCGCTCAACCAGCACCTGTCGCGCAATCTGGACGAGCTGGTGGCGCGCCGCGTGGACTTCCTCACCGCCTATCAGGACAGGGCTTACGCGGCGCATTACCGGGAACTGGTCGAGAAAGTGCGCCGGATCGAATCCGAGAAAGCCGGTGGAACCAAGCTCACCGACGCCGTCGCGCGCTATTACGCCAAACTCATGGCCTACAAGGACGAGTATGAGGTCGCGCGGCTGCACTCGGACCCGGCGTTCATGCAAAAGATAAAAGGCATGTTCGATGGCGATTACAAAGTGGTATTCCATCTTGCCCCACCCATATTGAACAAGCCCGACCCGGCCACCGGCGAAGCAAAGAAATCCACCTTTGGCCCGTGGATGATGTGGGCGTTCCGTCTGCTGGCGCAGTTCAAGCGCCTGCGCGGCTCGGCGTTCGACCTCTTCGGCCGCACCGAGGAACGCCGCACCGAACGCGCGCTGATCACCGAGTATGCCGCCACAGTGGAGCAATTGCTGGCCGGACTCACGCCCGCCAAGCATGCGCTTGCGGTCGAAATCGCCAGCATCCCCGAGTTGATCCGCGGCTATGGCCACGTCAAGATGCGCCACCTCAAGCAGGCCGAAAAACAGCGCGCCGAACTGTTGGCGAAATTCAATGCCCCGGTGGAGCGTAGCGCCAGAGCAGCATGAGCCTGACCCGCATCGACCTCGAACGCGACCGCATCCGCCAGGAGCTGGCGCAGACGCCGCTGGGCCCGCATCTGCTCACCGACGCCGAGCTGGAAGAATCGCTGTGGCAGATCATGGAGGCGCGCGAGGCCAACGAGGACTACTGGGTTTTCGGCTACGGTTCGCTGATATGGAATCCCCTGTTCCATTTCGACGAACAACGCGTGGTCACCACCCACGGCTATCACCGCAGATTCTGCCTCTGGTCGCGCATCAACCGCGGCACGCCGGACAGGCCGGGACTGGTGCTGGGCCTGGACCGCGGCGGGCGTTGCCGCGGCGTCGCCTATCGCATTGCCCCGGACCGCGTCGAGAACGAATTACGCCTGATCTGGCGGCGCGAGATGATGCTGGGCGCTTATGTGCCGCGCTGGGTAAAGGTAAGCGACGGCGAGTCCCAGTTTCGCGCCGTCACTTTCACCATCAACCGCGCGAGCCCGTCCTATGCCGGCCGCTTGCCGCCCGAAACCATCATCGAGCGGCTGATGAGCTGCCATGGGCGCATGGGGCCTGGAATAGACTATTTGCTGCACACTGCGGAAGCGCTGCGCGCGCACGGAATCGAGGACCGCCAGTTGCACGAGTTGTGCGAACTTGCCAAATCCATGAAGGCGCGCGGATGATCCGGGGCGCGATGATTCCGCGGCTCTAGAAGACCTCGTCGCTGCGCAGATAGCGCCATTGTCCGGGCGGGAGATCGCCCAGCTTCACTTTGCCGATGCGGATGCGCTTCAAGCCGACCACTTCCACGCCGACCAGCTCGCACATGCGCCGGATCTGGCGCTTCTTGCCCTGGCGCAAAATGAAACGCAGCTGATCCTGATTCAGCCAGCCCACCTGCGCCGGCCGCAGCGCCTCCCCATCCAGCGACAAGCCGTGATTCAGCATGCCAATGCCGGCCTTCGACAGGCTGCCCTTCACGCGCACCAGGTATTCCTTCTCGATGGCGGAGTTCTCGCCGATCAACTGCTTGGCGATGCGCCCATCCTGCGTCAGCACCAGCAAGCCCTGCGAATCGATGTCAAGCCGCCCGGCCGGAGCCAGGCCCCTCAGGTGCACCGGGGTGAAGCCCAGCGGCGAGCGGTCGCCGGAAAAATGCGATCCGGCGTTGATCAGGCTCACTGCCGGCTTGTAGCCGGGCTCGGCTTGCGCCGACACGTATCCGATCGGCTTGTTCAGCAGTATGGTGATCCGGGCCAGCTGGCTCGCCTGGGCGGCCCGGTTCAAGGTAATCTTGCTCGCCGGATCGATGCGCGTGCCGAGCTCGGTGACCCGTTCGCCGTCCACGAACACCCAGCCGCGCTCGATGTAGCCATCCGCCTCGCGGCGCGAGCACAGCCCCTGTTGTGACATCAGCTTGGACACGCGTACTTTTTCCATATCGACCAGAGCAAAACCGGTGCGCGGACCTATAGCGCGAAACGCGATAGGGTACCGCATCTTTGGTCGTCACCCCAATTGGCCTTTTTTTTGTCGACTTTTTGTAAGAAGTCGCCGGGTGGCGGCGACCAATCGAGCAAGACCACTCGAAGAATGCCCCATGCACGACACCGTTCACCTCCTCACCCACACTGATTTCCCTCGCCTGAAGCGTCGCACCATCGAGACGCTGCAGCTGAACCTGGGCTACCGCTGTAACCAGAGCTGTGTCCACTGCCATGTGAATGCGGGACCGAATCGAAAAGAGGAAATGACGGCTGAAACCATCGACGCCCTCATCGATTTCCTTGCCGCCAACCCGGAGATCACCACCATCGATCTCACCGGGGGCGCACCCGAACTGAACCGCAATTTCCGGCGACTCGTCATCGCAGCCCGCTCGCGCGGACTGCGCGTCATCGACCGCTGCAACCTGACGATACTGGAGGAGCCCGGCCTTGAAGACCTGGCAAAATTTCTGGCAATGCATCGAGTCGAGGTCGTCGCCTCCCTCCCCTGCTACCTGGAAGAAAACGTCGACAAGCAGCGCGGCAAGGGCACGTTCGATGCGAGCGTCAACGGGCTCAAGCGGCTGAACGCGCTGGGCTACGGGCATCCGGATAGCGGCCTTATCCTCAACCTGGTCTATAACCCGCAGGGCGCCAGTCTGCCCCCACCACAGTCGGCGCTCGAAGCCGACTACAAGCGATTCCTTGGCGAGCGCTACGGCATCGTGTTCGATCATCTGTTCACGCTCGCCAACATGCCGATTCAACGCTTTGGCAGCATGCTGATCTCCAAGGGGCAGTTCAATGCTTACATGAGCACCCTGCGCGAAGCACACCGCGACGAAAACCTGGACGCGGTGATGTGCCGCGGCCTGGTCAGCGTGGACTGGCAAGGCTATATCTACGACTGCGACTTCAATCAGCAACTCGGCCTGGCCCTAAAGAACACGGACCGCTCCCGACTGCACATTACCAGCGCCACAGTCGCCCAGCTCGAAGGACTCCCGATTCGGGTAGCGGACCATTGCTACGGTTGTACGGCGGGCCAGGGTTCCAGTTGCGGCGGCGCCTTGGGGAGTGACGCTGCGCCGGCGCCGAGTTGCAGCAACTGACCGTTACCAATTTGATCGAGGACATCGATATGGGCGAACTGCAAGGATTTTTCTTTTGGGGCTTTCTGCTGGTTTTCGCCGTCGTCATGTACTTGGTTGTGCCGCAATCGGACGACGAAGCCGGCTTCTTTCGCGGACACGACGCTCAAGGTCATCCAGCTTCGGAATGGGCATTGATGATGAGCATTTTCATCAGCTGGATCTTCGCCAAATCGGTGACCAACGCCGCCAATCTCGGCGCCAGCTACGGCATCGTCGGGGGGCTCGCCTATGCCACCTATTGGCTGTCGATTCCGGTCGCGGGAGTCGTCATCTACCGCCTACGCACGCGCGAGAGTGCAACCGGCCTGGTGCCCTTCCTCATTGGCAAATACGGGCGCGGTGCGGCGCTGGCGTTTTCCGCGGCGATTCTGATCCGGCTGTTCAACGAAGTCTGGAGTAACACGGCGGTGGTGGGCGGCTATTACGGCGACACCGGCTCGCTCGGTTTCATTGCTTCGGCGCTGCTGTTCACGGCGGCGGTGCTGTTTTACAGCCTGAAGGGCGGATTGCGCAGTTCGATTTTCAGCGACGTGATTCAGGCCGTCGTGTTCATGCTGTTTCTCGGCGTGGTATTGGCTTATGTGCTTCCAGCCCATGCGCCGGGAGTTCTGCTGTCCCAGGGAACCTTCGCTCTGGACTCCGGCGGGGACCTATTGCTGGTCGCGCTGCTGCAGGCGTTCTCCTATCCGTTTCACGACCCAGTGCTGACGGACAGGGGATTCATCACGCGCGAGAAGACCATGCTCAGAGCGTTTTTCGTGGCCGGCATTCTCGGTTTCCTCGCCATCTTCGCGTTCAGCCTGGTGGGCGTGCATGCGCGCCTGGAAGGCATAAAGCCAAGCGGCAACGTGCCTGCAGAGGTGGCCCGGGGCTTGGGTTTTGCGGGTTTCTTTGCGATGATCGTGGTAATGGTTACTTCGGCCGGCTCGACGCTGGACTCGACTTTCACTTCGCTCTCCAAGCTGGTGGCGCGGGAACTTCCGCTCGTCGCCGGCCGGCTGCCCTCGCCCAAGGCGATGACCATCGGTTCGCTGACGATGGTGGCCTTCGCGCTGCTCGGCAACCTGCCGATGATCGCGGGTACCGATATTCTCAAAGCCACGACCATCAGCGGCACCATGGTCATTGGCCTGGCGCCGATTTTCCTTTTCTCGGGGCGGGTCCCTTACTCGCCGCTCTCCTTTCATCTTGCCTTCTGGACCGGCCTCGGCCTCGGCATCCTGCAGGCGATGAATCTGATTCCGCTGAGTTGGGCCATCGGCAGCGGGAAATACGGCATTCTATTAGGGACCAATCTCTACGGACTGGCACTGTGCACCGCCGGCTTCTTCCTGCCGCTCGCCTTGCCGCGCTATCGCAGGTCCTCTGTCGGGGGCGCGGCTTGAGCGTACCAGGCAGAATCTGCCCAATTCGTTACCGCTATGGGCCTGGCGCCATTGCCAGAGCGCCCGAGCGCCCGGCCGAAACCTTGTACGTGATCGGCGGGCTGTATGGCAATCTCCAGGCCTTGGCCACCGTCGAGGCGATGGCGCGCGCCGAGCCCGGACCGGTTACCTTGTGCTTCAACGGCGATTTCAATTGGTTCAACGTCGATGACGCCGGTTTTCGCGAAATCAACGAGCGCGTGCTCCGGCACGACGCCATTGTCGGAAACGTCGAGGCTGAATTGGGCGAAGATTCGGATTCAGCGGGATGCGGCTGCGCGTATCCGGATTCAGTCGATCAGCACGTCGTCGAACGCTCGAACCGGATTCACTCCAGGCTGAAGCAAACGGCAGCGCAGCATCCCGATCTGCTGCGCCGCCTCGGCGAATTAACGATGGTGGCGCGCTACCGCGTGGGAGAGGCTCGCGTCGGCGTAGTTCACGGTGATGCCGAATCGCTGGCGGGCTGGCGCTTCGATGTCGCTCATCTGGATGATCCGAAAGAACAGGCCTGGCGCGCCGAAGCCTTCGCCAAGGCGGAGGTGGATATATTCGCCAGCACTCATACCTGCCTGCCGGCGATGCGCCGCTTCGATCTTGAAGGGAAAAAAATGGTTGCCAATAACGGCGCCGCAGGCATGCCAAACGCCCGCGGCACCCGTCTTGGCATCCTGACCCGGATCGGAACTGCTCCTTCGCCCTGCTTCAGCCTGTACGGTCACAGCTTGCACGACGCGCGCGTCGATGCGCTCGCAATCCACTATGACGATCCGGCCTGGCAACAATGTTTTCTCAAAAACTGGCCTGAGGGTTCGCCCGCCTGGTTGTCTTACTTCGACCGGATCTCCAATGGGCCGGACTTCTGCCTGGACAGCTCTGCCCGCCTGGCGATGGCCTGAATTCTTGAGGATTGTTCGATGCCTGCCCCACGCGCAGGCGAGCGATGATTCGGCGAAGCCAGCGGGCAGGCGTTGGACAATCCAGAAGGGAGGAAACCGCGGA
>Ga0209726_10006805_pt1 | contig 13073 bp, 8 predicted proteins | sample Subgrocontami54m_FD_187453 | JGI IMG/M metagenome (GOLD analysis project Ga0209726, IMG submission 187453) | Subsurface groundwater microbial communities from S. Glens Falls, New York, USA - GMW46 contaminated, 5.4 m (SPAdes) (version 3) | ecosystem: Environmental > Aquatic > Deep subsurface >... | reverse complement strand
CGCAACGCCCGATCGCAGGCCCGGCTCGTCGAGGACCTACTCGACGTGTCTCGTATCGCCAGCGGCAAGTTTCAGATGCGGTTCGAAGTCGTCGATCTGTGCGAGGTCGTCTCGAGAGCCATCGATGTCCTCACACCGCAAGCTGCTGCCAAATCCATCCGAATCGTGTCCACGATTCCCGACACACCATGCCTCGTCACCGGAGACAGCGACCGCTTACAACAGGCCGTGATGAATGTGCTGTCGAATGCCATCAAGTTCAGCCACGAAGGGCGGGTCACGGTCGACGTTAACAGCGTGCGCGGCACACGGGAGTATGTCATCGGGGTGCAGGATTCCGGCGTCGGGATCGCCCCGGATTTCCTGCCGAAGGTGTTCGAGCGATTCCGTCAGGCCGACGACTCGATCACGCGCCAGCGCAGCGGACTCGGACTGGGATTGTCCATTGTGAAGGAGGTCGTGGAGCACCACGGAGGATCGGTGCTCGCCTCGAGCGCGGGCGTCGGTCGCGGTGCAAGATTTACGATTCGCCTTCCCCAACTCATGGAGGCGGAGGCCACATTCCCAAGGAGTACGCGCGCCCGACCGTCATCACAAGGTCCGCCCGAGCCCCTTCAAGGTCTTCGTGTACTCGTGGTTGATGACGAGCCTGAGGCCTTGGAGATCGCCGCCACTGCGCTCGCCACAGCGGGAGCGACCGTCGGCGTGGCCTTGTCTGGCCGCGAAGCCATCACCCGGTGGCGGCAGGGATCCTTCGATGCGCTCGTCTGCGACCTCGCGATGCCAGACATCGACGGGTTTCAAGTCCTCGATCGTATCGCTGACTTCGAGCGCCATTCCGGGCATGGCCCCATCGCTGTGGCGCTCACAGCACACGCGTCCAAGGAGTATCAGCACCGTAGCCTAGCCGCAGGTTTTCACATCCACCTGCCAAAGCCGTACAACACGCAGGACCTCGTCAGTGCGCTCGCTGAAGCCATGGAGAAATCGCCTCCGCAGCGCGTGTCCACCCGCAGGACGCACGCGGAGTACCACTGACACCAACCGAGAACGAGAGCCCGAGGGCATCACCAAGGCGGAAGCGTCATGAACAGGAACTCCTGCAAGTAGGCATCTCGCGATGCTCGCAGCTCTGTCGCGCTCCCTTCGAAGTAGATCCGGCCATCGTGGAGCACGATGAAACTCGCAGGCGTGATATCCGCCTCCGGGACGGTCAGGATTCGCAGCCGGCCGCTTTCGCGCACAGCTTCGTGCGTGGCCACATAGAACGCATCTCGAATCTGGTGCGTCACCACAATCGCTGTGACGTGCTCCAGGTCCCGCAGCTTGACGATTTCGTCGTCAACCGTCGTGGCGGTGATGGGATCGAGTCCGGATGTCGGATCATCGAAGAGCAGAAGGTTCGGTTTCGCCGCCATCGCGCGCGCGATCGCGACACGACGCCGCTGGCCGCCGGATAGCTCCGAAGGCATTCGGTCGATGTACTCCTCGAGCCCGATGAAACCCAGGACCTCCTCGATACGGCGGCGCACCTGCTCCATGGGCATGTCGGTTTCCTCGTATAACCGGTACCCGACGTTCTCGGCCACCGTCAGCGAATCGAACAGCGCGCTTTCCTGGAACAGCATGCCAATATCCGCCCGCAGAGGCATGAGATCGCGCTCGGTCATGTTGCCGATCCGGTGACCGTTGACGAGGATCGTGCCCGAGTCCGGTCGAAGCAATCCGAGAATGAGTTTGAGCACGACGGACTTCCCGGCGCCGCTCGCGCCGAGCAGGATCTTCATGCTTCCCTTCTGGATGTTGAAGCTGATGTCACGGAGAACGACGTGCTCGTCGAAGGCGAACGACACCTTGTCGAACACCACGGCCGGGGCTACCGCGCCCTCCTCAGATGTCGGTGAGCCCGCTGGCGATGTCATGTGTCCCGCGTTCACGATGCTGCTGCCAGTGAATCCTCACAACCGCGCCGAGGCCGCGCGTGAGAGGTGCGCCATCCGCGTTGCGGGAGAACGCAATAGCGGCGATTGCAAGTTTGGGCGGTCCCATAGCGATACCGTGGGGACGGCCCGTGACATGTCCCGTCCGTCACAGGTCGGCATCGATGCCCGGAGACGATGCCTCCGGCTTGGGGTCCGGCACTTCGGTCATCGTCGCTTCCGTCAGCAGCAACACGCCGGCAACAGAGACGGCGTTCTCGAGGGCCAACCGGACGACTTTCGTCGGATCGATGATACCGGCTTCAATCAGATCCACGTACTTCCGAGCTGCTGCGTCGAACCCGAAGTTGCCCGTTCCGTTGCGCATCTTCTCGACGACGACGCCGCCGTCGACGCCGGAGTTCTCCGCAATCTGTCGAGCCGGGGCTTCGAGCGCGCGCAACAGGATTTGGGCACCCGAACGCTCGTCTCCATCCAACCGTGCGGCCTCTGCTTCCACAGGTGGAATGGCGCGCAGCAATGCGAGGCCAGCACCGGGCACCACCCCCTCGGCGATCGCCGCGCGTGTGGCGTGGATGGCGTCGTCGAAGGCTTCGCGCCGGCTCTTCATCTCTGCCTCGGACGGTGCGCCGACGCGGATGACGGCGACCCCACCCGACAGTTTTGCCAAGCGCTCTTCCAGCTTCTCGCGGTCGTAGTCCGACGTCGTATCGGCGATCTGCTTCCGCAGTTCCTGGCACCGTCCCGCTATAGCCTGTTTGTCGCCCTTGCCGCCAATGATGGTCGTGTGCTCGCGATCGATGACGACTCTCGACGCGCGTCCGAGGTGGTCCGGCGTCACGTTCTCGAGTCGGATGCCGAGTTCCTGGGCGATGAGCTGTGCTCCCGTCACGATCGCGATGTCCTGCAGCATCGCGGTACGACGGTCACCAAACCCGGGAGCCTTCACGGCCACGTTTGCGAGCACGCCGCGCAGGCGATTGACGACCAATGTCGCAAGCGCCTCGCCCTCGACATCTTCAGCAACGACCAGGAGCGACGCACCCCGCTTCGCGGTCTGCTCGAGCAGCGGAAGGAAGTCCTTCACGTTGCTGATCTTGCCTTCGTACAGCAGGATCTGCGCGTCCTCGAGCACGGCCTCCATCTTCTCTGGATCGGTGACGAAGTACGGTGAAAGGTATCCGCGATCGAACTGCAGGCCTTCGACGACGTCCATCGCCGTCTCTGTTCCCTTGGCCTCCTCGACAGTCACAGCGCCTTCGGCGCCCACTTTCTCAATGGCCTGAGCCACGAGCTCACCGATCGCCGGATCGTTGTGAGCGGAGATGGTGGCGACCTGTTGCTTCTCGCGCTGGCTCTGGACCGGGCGCGACTGCGCGCGCAGCGCGTCAATGGCCACACGTGTCGCGCGGTCGAGCCCCCGCTTGAGATCGATGGCGCTCGCCCCGGCGGCGATGTTGCGCACCCCATCCGCCACGATTCCATGGGCAAGGAGCGTTGACGTCGTGGTGCCGTCGCCGACGGCGTCGCCGGTGCGCTCCGCGGCTCCCCGGAGCATCTGCGCTCCGAGGTTCTCTTCCGGGTCTTTCAGGGCGAACTCCTTGGCGATCGTGACGCCGTCATTGCACACGACCGGCTTGCCCCACTTCTTCTCGATGAGGACACACCGTGATCGAGGGCCCAAGGTCACCCGCACGGCATCCGCGATGGCGGCTGCACCGCGGAGCACTTTCTCGCGGGCTTCGGAGCGGAAGAACAGACGTTTATGCGGCATTCCTCACCTCGTGTACATTCCCACGCGTCTCGGTCAGGTTGCAAACCGTTCGCCACTCTTGATCACAGGGGGTGTCTTGATATGCCGATGAACCGCACCGATCCTGGTCCTCGACTGAGGCCGATGTCGAAGATTCCGCATCCTCGCCGAATATTTCGCAGGCGAACCACGATGGACTCGATAGGATGGTCGCGTCAACCGGTGACGATGGCATGTCCCGCGCTTTCGATCGGGGACCCTTGGACCGCAGGGGCTGCGCTCACTGCGGTGAGTGCCTGCCGGACCACAGCGCCATCGAGCGTTTCTTTGGCTAGCAACTGCGTCGCCAGTTCCTCGAGGACCGCGCGGTGCACCATCAGCAACTGCTGCGCGCGTTCGTACTGCGCGCCGATGATGCGCTGCACCTCGCCATCGATCGCGTCCTGGGTCTGCGGACTCAGTTGGGAGTCCTCGGAGAGCGGGCCAGCCAGGTATCGCAGCTGTTGTCCCGCATAGCGGACGGATCCGAGTTTCTCGCTCATCCCGTACTCGGCGACCATCCGCCGTGCGAGCTCAGTGGCTCGCTGAATGTCGTCGCTGGCGCCAGTACTGATCGTTCGGAACACGATGAGCTCGGCTGCGCGTCCGCCCAACATCACCGCCAAACGATCTTCGAGCTCCTCGACGGTCAGCAGGTACCGGTCTTCTTTCGGCATCTGCAGCGTGTATCCGAGTGCGCCTCGACTTCGTGGAACGATGCTGATCTTGCTCACCGGATCGCCATGGGAAACGAGGTGGGCCATGAGCGCATGCCCGCACTCGTGGAAGGCCACCGTGCGACGCTCCTGTTCGTTCATCACGCGCGTGCGGTTCTCGAGGCCCGCGACAATCCGTTCCATCGCGACTTCGAAATCGTTCAACGTCACGGCATCGGCCTGGCGGCGTGCGGCCAGGAGCGCCGCTTCGTTGACGAAATTGGCCAAATCGGCACCGCTTGCGCCGGGCGTCAGCCGGGCGGCCCGCTCGAGATCGAAGTCGCTCGCCAGCGTGATGTGGCGCGTATGAATCTTCAGAATCTGCACCCGCCCGATCAAATCGGGATTTCCCAACGCGACCTGTCGATCGAAACGGCCGGCGCGCAGCAACGCCGGATCGAGGATCTCGGGCCGGTTGGTGGCGGCCATGATGATCACCGGACGCGCCGTATCGGCCTTGAAGCCATCGATTTCGGCGAGCAGCTGATTGAGGGTCTGCTCACGTTCGTCGTTGGTCATAATCCGAATGGCGGCGCCGCGACTCTGGCCGATCGCGTCGATTTCGTCGATGAACACGATGGCCGGTGCGACTCGCCGCGCTTGCTCGAACAGGTCGCGAACGCGTGCGGCGCCGACGCCCACGAACATCTCGACGAATTCCGATCCGCTGGTCTCGAAGAACGGCACATGCGCTTCGCCGGCGGTCGCCTTGGCAATCAGCGTCTTGCCGGTCCCCGGCGGACCGACCAGGAGCACGCCTTTCGGAATCTTGCCACCAAGGCGCGAGAACCGGTCCGGCGTCTTGAGAAACTGAATGATCTCGCGCAATTCGGCGATGGCTTCATCCGCCCCGCCGACATCGTTGAACGTGACCCCCACCTCCTCAGCCGTCACTGAAATCGCTTTGCTCTTGCCGACGCCGAAGATGCCGGCGGCCCCCCCGCTGGCGCGACTGTACGAGAGGTAGAAGAACCCGCCGATCAACGCCATGGGCAGGAGCCACGACAGCAGGATCGCGCCGAACGGGCTGGCGGGCGGATCGACGCGGTACTTCACGGCAGCGGCGTCAAGGTCGTCGAGAAGCTTCGGATCACCGGCTGGTGGTGTGACCGTCTCGAACGGCAAGGTCGAGGTCGTCGCGCTGTTCTTCATTTCACCGGTGATCCGTTCGGTGTGGATCGTGGCCTCTGTGACTTGACCAGACTTCAGCTTCACGCGGAATTCGCTGTAGGGGATCTCCCGGGCTCGGCTGATCGACGGATTGATGACAAGCGTTTGAACGAGCCACAGCGCCAACAGCGTGCTGACCAGATAGCTGATGCCATAGCGTACCTGGCGCTGCCGGCGATTGTCCGGGCCATGCCCCACCCCTTCGGTGCGACGTGGCGCCTGACGTGTGGGACTCGTTTCCATGACATCGCTCCCCAGGTTGGCGTGTCTTCCTCTCTGAACGTTGGGTGATGCCGCCGCGCACCTGATGCGCATGCTCAGCCTACTCCAGGCTAGCGCGAACCCATCCCCTCCATTCAAGATCCTTTCCTCAATCAATTGGGCGCGGCCTCGTGCATTGAGGCGGACGTGGCATGTGAGCCGTCATCTCAGCGCTGCCACGCGATGAGCGGCATTTCGATGGGGAGCCGCGCGTCGGGATGAAATGGCACGATGCGAGGTGTGAAGTGCCGTGCGGGCCGATCGGTCTGGACGCTCACGTGGTAGATGAAGGCGTTGGCCAGGCCTGCGATCGCTTCAACCGGTGTCATCAGCTGCACGACGGCTTCGTGTGTATTCTCCTGATTCGCATAGATCTCCACACGCACGTCATCGGGTCTGATGGCACCTAGCCACACGGGCACGGACACGGACAGACGGCCGCCGCTTGCCGTCTCTGTGATCTCGCCGAAGCGGATGCCGCTCCAGTGCTGTTCGAGATGTCGCGACCACTGCTCGAGTGCCCGTGCGGTGGCAGCTGCTTCGCCTGCGCGCCGTTTGTACGCCGCGGCGCCTGGCACGTACGCCCGCTCGATGTATTCCTGCAGCATCCGCACACTGCTGAACCGGGGCGCGAGCGAGGCCATGCTCGACCGCATGCGCGCCATCCACCGGCGCGGGAGACCTTCGGCGTCGCGCTCGTAGAATGCCGGCACAATCTCCTCTTCGAGCAGTGAGTAGAGCTGCGCGGCCTCCTGCGCGTCGTCGTGCGGCTGCTCGCCCCTGTCGCCGAGCGCCCAACCGTTCTCCGACTCGAAGGCTTCGGACCACCAGCCGTCCAGCGTGGACAGGTTGAGCCCGCCATTCACGAGCACCTTCATGCCGCTGGTCCCACTCGCCTCCCAGGGCCGCCGGGGGGTGTTGATCCACAGATCGACGCCCTGGACGAGCTCCATGGCGAGCCGCATGTCGTAGTCGTCGAGGAATACGACGTGCGCCCGCGCGTCGGGCCGGGCGGCGAATTGCGCCCATTGTTGGATCAGCCCCTTACCCTCCTCGTCGCGTGGGTGCGCCTTGCCCGCGACGATGAGCTGAACGGGACGCTGCTGGTTGTTCAGCAGGCGCAGCAGGCGCGCCGGATCCGTGAGCAGAAGATTCGGTCGCTTGTAAGCGGTGAAGCGCCGGGCGAAGCCGACGGTCAGCGCATCGGGTCGGAGCACCTCACGTGCGGTTCGCACTGCCTCGTCCAGGCTTCCATGACGTGCCAGCTTTCGCAGGAGCCGCTCTCGCGCGTACCTCACGAGGTCTTCGCGCTCGCGCGTGCGCAGGCTCCACAAGTCTTCGTCCGACAGGCGGAGGATGCCCGCCGTGAGGACCGACACGTCGCCGCGCCACCGCTCCTTGCCGGCGGCGCGCGTCCACAGGGCGTCGGTCCAAGGCGAATCCCACGACGGCACGTGCACGCCGTTGGTGACGTGATTGACCGGCACCTCCTGTTCTGGCCAACGAGGGAACAGCCCTGCGAAAAGCCGGCGGCTCATCACGCCGTGCAGTTGGCTGACGCCGTTGACCCATGAGCACCCGCGCAGAGCCAGCCACGCCATGTTGAACGGTTCGTTCTCGTCCTGGGGATCTCGGCGCCCGAGCGCCAAGAGCTCAGACCAGGACAACCCAAGGCCTCGGGCGTACTCCTCGAAGTAGGGGCGATATTTCTGGATCTCTTCGGCCGGGAACGTGTCGAACCCGGCCGGCACCGCCGTATGGGTCGTGAATACATTCCCGGCGCGCGTCGCCCACAACGCTTCGCGAAAGGTCACGCGATGCTGCTCCATGAAGTCGCGTGCCCGCTCAATCACCACGAATGCCGCGTGTCCTTCGTTGAGGTGACACACGTCAATCCCGAGCCCAAGTGCTTCGAGGAGCCGCCACCCGGCGACGCCGAGGATGATCTCCTGCAGCAAACGAACCTCGGAGCTGCCGCCGTACAGCGTGCTCGTCAGTCCACGGTCGCTCGGAGTGTTGAAGGGGTCGTTGCTGTCGAGCAGGTAGAGCATCGTCCGGCCGACCGTCACCTGCCACGCTCGGAGCAGAATCGTCCGGCCCGGGAAGGTCAACGAAATCCGGAGGCGGTCACCAGCTCCGCTGACGACGGGTTGCACGGGAAGACTCGCAGGCTCGTTGAACGGATAGAGCTCGGTTTGTCTCCCTTCGGCATCGAGGACCTGACGGAAGTACCCCTGCTGCCACAGGATGCCGACGCCAACGACGGGAGCATCCAGGTCACTCGCGGTCTTCAGGTAGTCGCCGGCGAGCACGCCAAGGCCGCCCGCGTAGAGCGGCAGCGCCTCGTGCAGCCCGAACTCCATGCTGAAGTACGCGACACGCGGCAGGTTCGTCGTGTGTGGCGGGTGCCAGGGTGGAGTGGCGCGATACCGCGCGCGAGATTCCTCGAGCGCCTGCACATCGCGTATGAAGTCCGGATCGTTCGCAAGTCTCTGGAGCCGCTCGAACGGCACGTGCTGCAGCAGGAGCCAGGGATTCTGCGTGCGCTCCCACAGTGTCTCGTCCAGTCGCTTCCAGACCGCGTCTCCAGCGTGGTTCCACGCCCAATGCAAATCGAGCGCGATGGCCGTCAGACGCTCGAGCGGTTCCGGAAGAAAACGGGACGCCGCACCAGTAGTGCTCGTCAACGGCGTGGCGGAGGAAAGCGTGCGTGAGTGACCGGAGTCCCTTCGTCATGAGGGACCTTCGCGTCGATGACCGCGCTCACGGATAACGCTGAAGCCGTGGCATCCCGTGCTTCCACTCCTCCGGCGGGAGCGCGAATCCCTGGCGATTCGGCATGGCGACCTTTGGCAGACTCTGGACATCCATGACATCGTCCTCGTGGATCACGCCGTTCTTGTAGAGGAGGAACGCCGTCAGCGCGTAGACCTCATCGGACTTGAGTGTTCCTTCTTTCCCGAGAGGCATGCCGCGGTTGATGTAATCCCACATCACCGTTGCGAATGGCGAGTGAAGCGCCATGACGTTGTTGTCGTTTATACACGGCACGAGACACGGCATCGAGCTCTTGGTCGTCCCGTCGCTTCGTATCAACGTCGGAGCTTGAGCTCCCGATCCCGTCCGCCCGTGGCAGCCCGCGCACCCCTTCTGGACGTAGAGCGGCGCACCTTCCTTGGCGGTGCCATGTCCCGGCGGGAGCTCGCGTCCATCCGGACTGATCGAGATATCCCAGCCGCGGATTTCTTCTGCGGTCGGAGTCCGCCCCACACCGAACGTGGGCGATTGTGCCGACCCAATCTGGCACATCCCCAGGATCGTCACCAGCAGGAGGAGCTTACGAAAGCCCGTTGTGCACGCGCCCATCACTCACGACCTTCCACGGTTGAACGGTATTGTCGGCGCCTCGGACCCGGGATTTGCCGGGCGGCTCGTTCCAGTAATTGGCAACGTCGGCCCGCGTCGGTTGAACCGTGCCCAGTTCGTCCGTGCAGCGCGACATGAGCACACACTCTCTTCCATCCCACGTCCAGCGGAAGCCAAACCGGGTGTGCGCCATTCGATGCGCCGGCGACCGAAGCTCGGCGTCGTGCCAGCTCTGGCCCGCGTCGGTGGAGACCTCCACGTTGCGAATCGCACCCGCGCCGGACCAGGCCAGGCCACTGATGTCGTAGAAGCCGGGGCCGGGCAATTGCTGTCCCCCGGACGGGAACGTGATGACCGATTTCGGTCCAATCTGGTGCGTCAAGGCGGCCACTCTCGGATCTGGATTGATGTGCCCGTAGTCGTCGTACGTCATGTAGTAACGGTCCACGACCTTGATGCGCCTCAAATACTTGATCTGATAGATCCCTTCGAAGCCGGGCACCATCAGCCGCAATGGGAAGCCTTGCTGAGGACGGAGCGGCTCGCCATTCTGGCCGTAGCACACCAGGCAGTCGTCCATGGCCTTCGCGAGCGGAACGCTCGAGGCGCCCTTCACTTCCTCGGCCCCTTCCGCCACGATCCAGGACGCCCCGTTCTGAACGCCCGCCTCCTTGAGCAATAGCGATAGCGGTACGCCGGTCCATTCGGCGCAACTGGTCAACCCGTGCGTTTCCTGGACGGTCTTGTGCCGGGCTTGCGCACGGTTTCCAAGGCACTCGACGAAGTGAATACGGGAGACGGCCGGAAGGCGCTTCAACTCGTCCAGCGTGAAAATCAGCGGCCGGTCCACCATGCCGTGGATCATGAGCCGATGCTCGGCGGGATTGATCTCCGGGACGAACGAGCCACGGTGGGTCGCCACGTAGAAAAGCGAGGATGGCGTGATGATGCCGACCGAGTCCTGAAGGGGCGTCAGCACGTGGAACGTCAGCCCGTACATATCGGGAGACATCCGCTCGGCGACCGGGACGCGTACCGACGTCACGAAATGGGAGCGCTCGCCGTACGCGACCAGCTCCTTCGCCAGCTCCTTCGGGTCTTTCGAGGGCGGGTCAGCGACCGGTGCGTGCGGCCCTGGTGTCTGGCCGCTCGCGGACCGTGCCGTTCCCAATGCCAGGCCGGCCAAGGCGGCCCCCTCTTTCAGGAACCCCCGGCGATTGCGTCGTTTCGAATCCATGCGTTCTCTCCTTGGCAGATGCGCTCGCGTCGGAAGGCCGACAACGGAGCCAATCGTCGCGCCGGTCTTCTCCCATGTCAACTGCTGTTCGTCCACGAGGCTTTCAACCAGAGCCGTCATCCCTTCCTGGCCATTTGCCGATTCTTCTGCTTCGCTTCACTACCAACGTGTCCGTCAGATCGCGGTAGTATCGTGAGACGTCGACAGGCATTAGGAGGTACGCCATGGCAGACACGGTTCGTCAGGTCGATTATTTCTACATGCAGGTGCCGCACAGGGCCGGTGAAGCCGCGAAAGCCCTACACGCGCTGAAGAACGCTGGCGTGAATCTGCTCGCGTTCTCGGGATTCCCGGAAGCCCGGCGCGCACAGATGGACTTCATCCCGGCCGACACGACGGCGTTCAAGAGCGTCGCCAAGGCCAACAAGTGGAAGGTGGTCGGCCCCAAGCGTGGGTTCTTGATTCAGGGCGACGATCGCGTCGGGGCGATCGCGGATGTCGTCGTCAGACTGGCTGACGCGAAGATCAACGTCACCGCCATCGACGCGATCTCTACCGACGGCCGGTACGGTGCGCTGTGCTGGGTCGCGCCGCGCGACGTCAAGAAAGCCGCGCAAGTCTTGGGCGCACAGTAGAGGGCGAACTCAGAGTTTCGCGTCGAACAGCGCGAGCATTGTGTCCCAGTGCCGTTCGGCGGCGGCCGCGTCGCATTGAGGGGCGGGTGGCTGTAATCGCCGCGGCGAGCCGCCACCAGCGGGGACGCGCTTCGGCGACATGAAGCCATCGTCTAAGTGCTGAGGGCCCGTCTTCGGCATCCAAATCGGTGTAGCTCGCTGACCTCGAACGCCGGCTCACACTCCAGCTTGCCACATCCAAGGATGAGCGCCGCTGAGTGTGAAGGTGCCGTCAGCCAGCCGGGCGATTCGACCTGCCGCGTCCGCAGCGCTATAATGGTCGTCGCAAATCATGTGTAGGAGCCGTCGTCGCGCGCTCGGGCGACCACGCGAGTTCCAGCCTTACCAGGGCAGTTCATCCAGCGGAAGCTGACAATGCGTCAAAAATATCTCAGTTCGGTCGGGGTGTTGGCAGTAGTGACTGCGATTGTGGCGTTGATCCCGGAACTGGCTGCTGGTCAGGTTCAGACGCGCGCAGGGAAGCCGGTTGCAGCGGCGGGTAAGTTGACCGCGCCGCGGACGCCGTGGGGCGACCCCGATCTCCAGGGGAATTGGACGAACGCCACCACGACGCCCCTCGAGCGGCCCAGCGAAGTAGCCGGGAAGTTGACGCTCACGGTTGAAGAACGCGCTGCACGGGATGCCGCGTTGGAGGGCGCACAAGATCGCCCGCTCCCCCCGGGGGATACCGGCGCCTATAACTCGTTCTGGGGAGAAGCCGGCAAGTCGTCCGCGCAAACGTCGCTGATTGTGGATCCTCCAGACGGCAAACTCCCAGCCTTGACGCCAGAGGCGCAGAAGCGGGCGGACGCCATCGAGGCGGTTAGACGGCGGCTTCCGGCTTCGTGGATGGATGTGAACGCGTACGACCGATGTATTTCGCGGGGCCTGCCTGGCGCGATGATGCCCGGGTTTTACAACCACAATTATTCGATTCTGCAGGCGCCGGGATACGTCGTGATTTTGGTCGAGATGATTCACGACGCCCGCATCATTCCACTCGACGGACGCCCGCATCTTGGCCCTGGCCTGAAACAGTGGATGGGGCACTCGCGCGGTCGCTGGGAAGGGGACACGCTGGTCGTCGAAACCACGAATTTCAACGACAAGATTGACGAGGTGACCGGGAATGCCATGCGGCTGCCGGACGGCGAGCCGAGCGGAGGGCGCTATCACGGCGTCTTTGGAACCGCCGACACGACGCTCATCGAACGCTTTACGCGCGTCGGTGCAAATACGATCGATTACCGGTTCACGATGACGGCTCCTAAAACGTTCGTGAAACCCTGGACCGCGGCGGCGCCTATGACCAAGCTCGATGCGCCGCTTTTTGAATACGCCTGTCACGAGGGGAACCGCGCGATTCCGAACATGCTGAGCGGCGCCCGTGCCCTAGAGCAGGCTGCGCCGCCAAGGGTCACCGGAGGGCGGCAGTAGCCCTGATACGTCCGTCACCGGCTGCGGGTGACAGTCGCGTTCGAGGACGGCTCGATGCGGAGGATCCCTGCCCGGTGCGGTCCGCCGCCACGTAGATATTTTCCGTCAGGCCCTTGACTCCAAGCGAAGCGTTCCAGCGCGCGCGCGATGTCCTGATCCGCGCCTACGGCGACCCCCAGGCGGCGAGCGCGGCATTCCGCTGGCCGGAGCTGCACGAATTCAACTGGGCGAGCCACTGGTTCGACGAGCTCGCCACCGGGAACCAGCGGCCCGCGCTGCGCGTGGTGAGTGACGCGGGCGTCGAGAGCGTGACATTTGCGGACATCGCCGACCGATCGCGGCGCGTGGCTCGCTACCTCAGCGACGCCGGCGTGGCGCGAGGCGACCGGATCCTCGTCATGCTGACGAACGTCGTGCCGCTGTGGGAGACGATGCTCGCCGCAATCCGGCTCGGCGCCGTCGTGATCCCGGCCACCCCCC
>Ga0209726_10006804_pt1 | contig 13073 bp, 13 predicted proteins | sample Subgrocontami54m_FD_187453 | JGI IMG/M metagenome (GOLD analysis project Ga0209726, IMG submission 187453) | Subsurface groundwater microbial communities from S. Glens Falls, New York, USA - GMW46 contaminated, 5.4 m (SPAdes) (version 3) | ecosystem: Environmental > Aquatic > Deep subsurface >... | reverse complement strand
GAGCCAGGACGCGGCGCCGAGACACCAGCCGCTTACTGCGCCGATGATCGGCTTGGAGTACTGCCAACGATAGAGTTGGCGGCCAAGGATATCCTTGCGATCCGAATCGCGGAACTTGTTGTAGGTCGCGTTGAGCGAGGTGTCCGCCGGTATGCCGTAGGGCCACGCGGTTTCAGCATCGGCGCCGCTGATATCCTCGCCGGCGGAAAACACCCCGCCCGCGCCGGTGATGATAACTGCTCTGATCTCCGGATCGGTTTCGGCTTCCGCTAAGGCGGCGTCGAGTTCGTTCATCAACTCTTCGTTCATCGCATTCAATGCCTGAGGACGATTGAGGGTGATGAGTACCCCCTTGCGCTGCTTCTGGTAAAGGATCGTTTGGTATTCGGACATTGCATCTCCTTGGTTCAAATCGTTCAAAACGTTCAAGTCGTTCAAACCGTCTTTCCGGGGGACGTTTTCAACTTTTTGAACGGCTTGAACGATTTGAACAATCTTACGACTCCGCCTTCCTCCGTGATCGCGGTCCGAACGGCTCCGGTTGGAACGGTCCGTCGCGCATCTGGAGATATTCGCGAATCCCTTGGTTGGCGCGCGCGTCGTCGAGGGGCTTGCGCAGCTCTTCGCGCAACATGACGTGCGCCGGCGCGGACATTTGATTGTCGAACGTCAAAGCGTCGCGCAGCCCCATCATGTCGAGACCCATGGTGGCAATTTGTAAATTGATCTTCACGGTTTCCGGCGGCACATGGGCGATGCGTTCAACGATCTTGAAACACTCGTCGATGAGTTGATCGCTGGGAACCACTTGATTCACCAAGCCGATGCGCAGCGCTTCCCGCGCGTCGATATGGTCGCCGGTGAGACCGTAGCGCAGCGCGTTCTTGTAGCCGCCGAGCAGCGTCCACATGAAGCTCGTGTTCGAGCCGTGGCGCACTTCGGGTTGGGCGAAAACGGCATTTTCGGACGCGATGGTGATGTGGGTGAATAGCGAGAGCCAGGAGCCCGCGCCCATGGCCCAGCCGTTGATCGCGCCGATGATCGGTTTGCCGAACTCCCACATGCGGCGAAAATTTCTCGGATCGACGCGCCAGGAATCGATCGCTTCGGCGGCGGTCAAGCCGGTGAGGATGCCATAGGGCCAGTGGATATCGCGGCGCCGTCCCGCGCGATTCCCCTGGTCCATGCCAGCGGAAAAAGCGCGCCCCGCGCCGGTCAGCACCACGGCGCGGATTTCTTTATCATCCTCGACTTCGTCGAGCGCCTGATGCAGTTCTTTGATCATGCTGCGGCTGATGGCGTTCATCGCCTCCGGGCGATTGAGCGTGATCAAAACGCCGTCGCGCTGTTTCTGGTAAATAATTTCTTCGAAACCGGCCATTCGGCCTCCTTTGTTCAAATCGTTCAAAACGTTCAAGCCGTTTAAACCGTTTTTTCCGGAAACGTTTTGAACATTTTGAACGGCTTGAACGATTTGAACTATCTTTTGACTTTCCTTATCACCCCGTCTTTTTCCGCGAGCGCGGCCCGAAGGGCTCCGGCTGGAACGGACCGTCGCGCAGCTGCAAGTAAGCTTTCGTTCCCTGGGTGGCGCGCGCTTCGTCGAGCGGGCGGCGAAACTCTTCGTTGAGCATCATGTGCGCCGGAATCGACAAGGTTTCATCCAGGCGCAGCGCGTCGCGCAGCCCCATCATTTGTAGCCCCAGGGTCGAGATCGCCAGATTGATTTTTACGGTCTCCGGCGGCACATGGGCGATGCGTTCAACGATCTTGAAACACTCGTCGATCAGTTGATCGCCGGAAACCACTTGGTTCACCAAACCGATGCGCAGCGCCTCCTGGGCGTCGATATGATCGCCGACCAGGCCGTAGCGCAGCGCATTCTTGAAGCCCGCGAGCAGCGTCCACATGAAAGTCGTGTTGGAGCCATGGCGCACTTCGGGCTGGGCGAAGACCGCGTCCTCCGCCGCAATGGTGATATGGGTGTAGAGAGCCAACCAACAACCGCCGCCCATCGCCCAGCCTCTGACGGCGCCGATCACCGGCTTGGTCATTTCGAAGATGCGGATGAGTTTCACGTCGTCGACGGACCAATAGTTCATGAGATCCGCGGCGCTCATGCCGCTCTGGATGCCGTAGGGCCACTGAATATCGCGGCGCCGGCCGCTGGTGGTTGCCTGATCGAAGCCGGAGCTGAAGGCGCGCCCGGCGCCGGTGATGACGATGGCGCGGATCTCCGGATCGGCCTCGGCTTCATCCAGCGCGTGATGGATCTCCTTGAGCATGGAGCGGCTGATGGCATTGAGCGCCTCGGGGCGATTCAAAGTGATCAGTACGCCGCCGCGCTGCTTCTCATAAAGAATCTCTTTGTAGTGGGACATTTAAACTCCTTGGTTCAAATCGTTCAAAACGTTCAAGTCGTTTAAACCGTTTTTTCCGGAAACGTTTTGAACTTTTTGAACGGCTTGAACGTTTTGAACGAATTAAAGCCGGTTCAATCAGCCCCTCTAGCGGTACTCCGTATCGTATAACGTCTTGATGAAACCGCTCGCCTCCACTTCGCGCACCAGGCTATCGTCGAGGAACGACTTCGGATCGGCTCCTTTTGCCTTGGGATCCTCGCCGGAGATGAATTCCAAAGTGGTCTCGACGGCTTTGGGCGTGGCGTAAGGCACCTGGTTGTAAAATTTGCTCGCAAGCAGGTTATAGGACGCTTCCAGATATTTGACGTCCTTTTCCTGCGCCGATTGGATGCGCAACTTTTTTTGCAGCACGGCGATGCTTTCGTTCTTGTTCTTTTTGAAGTAGGCGATGCCTTCGCAGATCGCTTTGACGAAACGAAGCGCCTGATCCCGCTGCTTGCGCAGAAAACCTCTGGTCGTATCCACGGAGTTTTGCAGGTAGTAAATATCCATGTCGGCCGGGTCGGCCAGTATGCGATAGCCCCGTTCCTCCGCGACGAAGAAAGTCGGAATCGTAAAGACCGCGCCATCGACGCCGCCTTTGTCCAAAGTCGCGTACATCGCGGGTGAAGAGCCCAGTTGGAGAATCTGTATGTCTTCGGCGCGCATGCCCCACTTGCGCAGAAAGAGCTGCAGGACCCAGTGGGACGCGGAACCAAAGCGAGTGATCGCGACCTTCTTTCCCTTGAGATCCGCCGGAGTCTTGATGTCGGCGCGTGTCATCAGGCGCTGAAGGCCGGTCTTTAACGGTGACGCGGCCAAGACGGTATCGGCGCCGCGCAGCGCCGAGCGAATGACCGAATCGCCGCCGCCGACGGAGAATTGGATTTCCCCCGCGATCAGCGAGCTGACGACCCGCGAGGCGCCGCCGCCGATGATGATGACCTCGACCTCTACACCGTGTTTTCTAAACAAGCCTTTTTCCTCGGCGACCCAGATGCTGCCGGAGGTTGCGCTGACGGAGCTCAGGCCGACGCGGATTTTGTCCTGGGCGTGCGCTATGGAGGGTAAAATCAGCAGCGCAAGGAAACAGGGCAGTCTGAGTTGGCGACGAAGCCGATCATGCCTCATAAGCACCTCTGCGTTTTCTGAGTTGCTGAAAAGATCGCGACAGGGTGGAATTCGCTCATACCAGTTGACGTTATGCGAAAGTAAAGTCTCCGGTCAAGCTTCGCCGGCCAAATAAATTGAGGCCCGCATCCGATCTAAAACGAAACGCGCGTTGCGGGGGTAAATTCTGGGATTCCACGAAACTGATGGACTCATTGAAATGAAACTATCATTTCACTTTCGAGTTGAAAAACGTCCAATTAACCGGCTTATTAGCAATATTCATTATGGCAACAAGCGATACCGATCTTAGATCGCTAAGGATCGACCGCTCTTCAGCCTCGGGCCATTTTCCAAAAAAAATTCGTGTGCTGCGGAAAATCCTCGTATGGTTGATAGTGATAGCGATTATCGGCGGCGGGTTCTTTTTACTCAAGGATTACTTCAACCCTGGACTTGAAGTTCAACTTGTAACCGCATCGCTGACCTCCCCAGCCCAAGCCAACGCTGTTCTCACTGCCAGCGGTTACGTCGTGGCGCGGCGTAAGGCGGCGGTAGCATCGAAGGGGACCGGAACCCTCGTCTACCTCGGCGTCGAAGAAGGAGACCGAGTCAAGCGTGGCCAGGTGATTGCGCGCTTGGAAGACGCGGATGTGAGTGCGGCGTTGCAGCGCGCCGGGGGAAACCTCCGGGTTGCGGAAGCGGACCTGAAAGATGCGAAACAATCTCTGGAACGTCAAAGAACTCTCCTCAAAGAAGGCTTCGTCGCCCAGGCGGAGTACGACGCGGCTGAGGCGCGTTACCAGCGCGTCGTCGCTGCCATCGACGCAGCCAAGTTTGCCGTCAAAGAAGCCGAAGTGGCGGTGGGGAATACCCGCATCGTCGCTCCGTTCGACGGCACGGTGCTCAAGAAGAACGCCGACGTGGGCGAGATCGTCGCGCCGCTGGCCGGCGCCGCCAGCTCCCGAGCCGCGGTGGTGACCATCGCCGATATGAGCTCCTTGGAGGTGGAAGCGGACGTTTCCGAAGCGAACATTACGCGGGTCTCTCCCGGCCAAGGTTGCGAGATCCGACTGGATGCTTATCCGGAGCAAAGCTACCGAGGCACTGTCAGCAGGATTGTTCCCACCGCGGATCGGGCCAAGGCCACGGTGCTGGTGAAGGTCAAATTCAAGAGCTACGACCGCCGAGTACTGCCAGAGATGGGAGCGAAAATTACTTTTCTCGCAAAGGATTCCGGTGATGACGCGGCGGCTTTGAAGCCCTTGCTGACGGTGCCGGCCGCGGCCGTGGCGGAAAGAAACGGCCGGCAGGTTGTCTATCAGGTGAAGGATGATCGGGCGGTGGAAGTCCCGGTCACCGTGGGGCAACGTATCGGCGCGCTCATCGAGATCAAGAATGGCGTGAAGGAAGGCGATAAAGTCGTGGGAAGAGTTGATGAAAAGCTTCACCCCGGGGCAAAGGTCGCGCTCAAAAACCCCTGATCCGGTTTCATGGAACGACCGCTGATCGAAATTCAAAACGTCTCTAAGTCCTACCGGCGCGACAGCCTCGAAATCCCGGTGCTGAGCAACATCACGTTCAGCGTTCAGGAAGGAGATTTTCTCGCCTTCATGGGGCCGTCCGGCTCCGGCAAGACCACGTTGCTCAATCTGATCGCCGGTATCGACAAGCCGACGCAAGGGAATATCTTTATCGCCGGCGACGATATCACCGAGTTCAGCGAGACCGAGCTGGCGGTGTGGCGTTCGCGCACGATCGGCTTCATTTTTCAATTCTATAATCTGATCCCGGTGCTGACCGCGATCGAAAACGTCGAGCTGCCGCTGATCCTGACGCCGCTTAGCAAGGCGGAGCGGCGTGCCCACGCGGAAACAGCGCTGGGCGTGGTTGGGCTCGCCGATCGCATGCAGCACTATCCACGCCAGCTTTCCGGCGGCCAGGAGCAGCGCGTCGCCATCGCGCGGGCTATCGTTACTGACCCGGCGATTCTCGTCGCCGACGAACCGACCGGCGATCTCGACAAGGTTTCCGCGGAGGAAGTGCTCAACTTGATGGAGCGGCTGAACCGCGAACTGAACAAGACGATACTCATGGTGACCCATGACCCGCGCGCGGCCGAGCGCGCTCGCTCGGTGCGACAACTGGATAAAGGGGAGTTGGCGTAACGATCTTTGCGGAATGGCGCAGTCCGTTATGACAGTTCAAACCGTTCAAACCGTTCAAACAGTTCAAGTCGTTCAAGTCCCCCACCTTCCTTCGATGGGACCCAGGAAAAGCTTTCCTCCCCCGCGACGCGGGGGAGAACGAAGGAGGGGGCTTGATCGTTTTGAACGGCTGGAACGTTTGGAACTTCAAAATGAAAAGCGGGAATGGTTGACACTGAAATATCGGGAGTAGGGTACTCGCATGGAGTTACTGAATCTTCTGCTGCGCAACGTCCTGCGCCACAAGCTGCGCAGCCTGCTCACGGTTTTGGGCGTGGGCGTGGCGGTGACGGCCTTTGCGCTGCTACGCACCGTCGTTACGGCTTGGCACGCGGGCGTGGAAGCTTCGGCGGCGAACCGGCTGATCACGCGTCACGCCGTATCCTTCGTGTTCCCTTTGCCCTTCGCGTACCGCGATCGCATTGCGCAAGTACCGGGGGTCGACAAGGTCACTTTCGCCATATGGTTCTCCGGGGTCTACGTCGACAAAAATCAATTTTTTGCCCGTCTGGCCGTGGAGTCCGAAACCTTCTTCGAGGTTTATCCTGAGTTTTTGCTCGAGCGGGATCAGTTCGAAGCATTCAAACGGGAGCGCAATGCCACGGTCATCGGTATCGACATCGCCAAGCAGTACAACCTCAAGCTCGGCGACATTATGACCCTCGAGGGCGATGTCTATCCAGGAAGATGGGAGTTCGTCGTGCGCGGCATCTACCGGCCGCGCGACCAGAGCACCGATCCGGCGACCATGATGTTTCACTACAAGTATGTGGAAGAATGGGCGCGCCGGGAAATGCCGCACCGCGCGGGCGACGTGGGCTGGTACATCGTGCGCATCCACGATCCCAGTAATTCCGCGGCGGTCTCCGAAACCATCGACCAGCTGTTTGCGAACTCCCCCGCCGAGACCAAGACCGAGACCGAACGCGCCTTCCAGCAAAGCTTTCTCTCCGCCGCCAGCGCGGTGATCACCGCCATGGACATCTTGTCGTTTCTGATCATCGGAATCATCCTGCTCGTGGTCGCCAACACGATGGTCATGTCGGCGCGGGAGCGGACGCACGAGTACGCGGTGCTCAAGGCCCTGGGGTTTTCCGGTTCCCAGCTTTTCTTTCTTGTCGCCGGTGAATCGCTGGTTCTTGCCCTGTTAGGCAGCGTCGTCGGTTTGAGCGTGACGCTGCCGGCGGTCAACGGTTTTCAAGCGGCGCTGCCCAAGGGATGGTTCCCGGTGTTTTATCTGAAACCCGAAACGGTCTTGCTCGGCTGCGTCGCCGGGCTGCTGGTGGGATTGGTCTCGGCGGTTGTTCCAACCTGGCGCATCCTCACCACGCGCATCGTGGACGGCCTGCGACATCTGGGTTAGCAGACGAGCGATGCAAATTCCCTTCAAATACGTTTTGCGCAGTTCATCGTCGCGCCGGCTGACGACCGTGATCACGATGTTCGGCATCGCGCTGGTGGTCTTTGTTTTTACCGCGGTCTTGATGATGGCCAACGGCATTCAAGAAACCCTGCGCTCCACCGGCTCCGACGATAATGTCGTGGTCGCGCGCAAGGCAGCGATGAGCGAGATCATGAGCATCATCGATCGCGAGGCGGCCAGCATCGTCACTAACATGCCGCAGGTCGCGAGAGCGGACGACGGGCGGCCTTTGAGCTCGAAAGAGGTCGTCGTCATCATCAATCTTGCGAAACTCGGCGCCGAAGGAATCAGCAACGTTACCGTGCGCGGCGTGGAGGAAGCGGCCTTGCAGCTGAGACCGCAGGTGCGCATTGTCGAAGGACGGATGTTCAAGTGGGGCGCGCGGGAGATCATCGCCGGGGCGGGCATCACCAAACGCTTCGCCGGCGCCCAGATCGGCCAGCGCATCAAATTCGGCGGCGATCTGTGGAACGTCGTCGGCATCTTCGATACCGGCGGCACCGGCTTCGATTCGGAGATCTGGGGCGACTTGAATCAAGTGGCGGACGCTTTCAAACGGCAGTCGCTTTCCACGGTTACCTTTCGAATCAGGAACCCCGACGACCTGAGCGATCTGGTCAACGCGTTCGACTCCGACAACCGGCTGCAATATTTTATCCCCAAGCGGGAAAAAAAATTCTTCGAAGAGCAGTCCGAGATGATGGCGAAGTTCATTCGGATTCTGGGGCTCTTTATCACCGTGATCTTTAGCACGGGGGCGACCATCGGCGCGATGATTACGATGTACGGTGCGGTGGCCAACCGAACCGTGGAGATAGGCACCATGAGAGCGCTGGGCTTTTACCGGCGCAGTATTTTGTTGGCATTTCTCGCCGAGGCGCTGGTGCTGTCGTTCGTCGGCGGCGCGTTGGGGCTGGGACTCGCGTCCCTGCTTCAGTTCTTCACGATTTCGACGCTTAACTTCGGCTCTTTCTCGGAGCTGGCATTCTCCTTCGCCCTATCACCGTCGATCATCGCCACGTCGATGGGGTTTTCTTTGCTCATGGGACTGGTCGGCGGCTTTCTGCCGGCGGTGCGCGCCGCAAGGCTCAATATCGTTCAAGCGCTACGGGCGGTATGAGCACGGATCCGCCTTTTGTCATAATTGGGTTTGGATCAGGAGAGAAGCAGTCCTCGGGTATGAGCGGGAGACCGTAGACGGCAGAGAGATACCCCTGAAAGTCCGTTCGATGAAAGCTCATTGATTTTCAAGGCTAAGAACTTTGCGCAGCCATGATTTTGCTTCCGGATAATTAGAGCAATCCAGAACAAATTCTTGTCCCTTCGCAACAGTCCTCAATATCGTGTAGCGTTTTGTTCGTGACCATCTACCTCGATCGCCATGATAAGACAAGTGTTGTGTGGTTTTTCCGGGATAAAACCATTTTGGAAGTTGCCATATACTCACTTTAGTCGATCCGGGCTGCGTCAGCTGCAATCCCGCATCGTAACGGCCAAACACTCCTGCGCCGCTTAAATCTGGCCTGCTTAATCCAGCAATTTTATCCTTAGCTACGTATACAGTATTTGTTCGGTCAGGCATCCGGTTGAAGTGTGGATGGCACCTTGCCCAGGCAAATTCCTTTTTGTCGCAGGAGTCGACTTTGATAATTCTGTCGACCTGCAGCCAACCCCAGATAACGTGTTTCGCATGCTCATTAGGGTCGAATTTGAGCCGCGTGCCTTGCTCCACGACTTTGCGGAACAGGCCAAAGAACAAGAAAATATCGTCTTCCTCTACATGTTGGTTTTCTAGATGGCCTTGAGCTGCACTTGCTTGTCCGAACAGCGGGCGCCATTCCTTCTGTCGCCTAAGACTCAAGCGATTGAGATCGGGATCAAAATGAGTCAGAGCTTTGGGACCGATGCGTTTGCCAGTTAACTCGGACACGATTGCTCCTACGCTGTTCCCGTTCCAGCGTATGTCTTTGTAACGAATGGTAGACTGTTTACCTGGGATTGGTAGTGACAGCATCATACCGTCGGGAAATATGGGGCTTGGAACTCCTCCAAAACCACTGTCAAAACCTTTCCTGCTAAAGATAATCTTCATTAAATCACAGAGTCCCGAATAATTTTGCCAGCGAGGGATCGTTTATAAGCTAAATCTTGCTAACAGGGAAGTCGTGTCTCATTTAACGGATTGTTCGGCCTGCCTTTTTTCCCGTAACTATATCGGCTCGAAAGATACGGACTTAGTTTAACAATGGCTTCGGCCGGTACGCACTTGCAACCTCGGCCTCGGATGAGAATGTGACGAAGCTTCTTCGGTAGGTCGATAGCGTTATCGCCAAAATAGTAGAATTTTCTAGAGAAGAGCACGTTAGCAGCTGCTTTTTTCGTTTTATTTAGGTACTTGCCTTTTTTCCGATACTTCGCTTTAAACTCGGCTCGCGACAAGACATGCTCGACTTTCATCGCGTAGATAAGTTTGTTTGGTTTTCCAGTGCCATTACCTCCGACGCCGATTACCCAACTACCTGGCTGTGCCCACGCCTCAATCGTATTGACCTTGCAGCCGCATAGAGTGCAACTACCGTGATCCGGGTTCGGTGCAAACCCTTCGTCATGGTCTATGCGATATATGTAATGCTCTGGCGTTGCCATCGGGGTACAATCTGCGTTGGGACTATGTCGCATCCACTAGAGCCTTGTCAAGGGATCTGTGATGGGTCATTTTGGCGAATGACTATCTGAAACAAGTGCGGCGTAACCAGACTCCAAGTCGCCGGTCGTGGTGTGAATTTAGCCATCCGATGGTTAATTTTTAGCAATCGTTCGGCTGGGATATCAGTCCCGTTTGTTTCACTTCGCGCACCCGGTCATTCTATCAAAGGATTCTTAGTAGGTGTCGAACATCCGCTGAATATCATCTGCGTTCGTCGTCTTGGTAAGCGCGAGCGAAAGCAGCAGCCGCGCTTTCCATGGCTGCAAGTTGTCGCCGGCGACGAAGCCGCGTCTTTGCCGTCTGATTGAGGGTCAGAACGACCTTAGCGACCTTTTTGGCCGCTGTCCCTTTCTCAAGCTATCGGAAAGCATTTCCACTGCACCGCGCAACTCCGGATTGCTCGCGAACTGCTCTGCCAGCTTCCCCAAAATCTCTGTTCAACGCCGCTGGTCCTGTATGAACAGCCTGCTAAATTTGAATCAGGTCGGAACGCGTGACCGTGACGTTGTAGCGATACCCAAAGCTCGTGAAAAGAGAAAACGCCTGCAATTTTTCCTTCTCGTCTCTTTGCGTTGTGCAATCGAGTGGCACGTACACATAAAAATCGCGGATACTGAAGCCCGTGACGGCGCATTGAACGCAGCCACGGGTAGCGATGCCGGTGACGATGATGCGAGCTTCCCCCGGGCTCAAGCGCAATCGCTCCAACAGAGATTCCATTTCGGTTCGATAGAAGCAGTCGTGAGTGTATTTGACAACGACAGGCTCGCCGGGTTCCGGTTTTAGTTGGTCGACGAATTCCGCGCCCCAAGTCCCTTCCACTTTGCGCACGACGTTCTTGAAAAGTGTAAATTCCAACGCGTCCGGTTTGCGGACGGATTGTGTGTGAACGACCAAGCCCCCCGCCTCGCGTACTCGCCGTCGCAAGGCGGCAATGGCAGGAATGATCCGCTCCACCGCTTCTCCCATGTAGCGCTTACCCGACGGATGGGCGTCTTCGTTCTCCATGTCGACGATCAACATCATCGTCTTTGCCGGCTCTAGTTTTACGGTAACCGGGTCTGGATAGTTCAGGTCAATCTGCATCGTGCCTCTCCCTGTTATTTGCGCAACTGTTCGATCCATCCTTCTTTGATGATTTTTTGCAACGGAGCGTCATCCTTATAGAAGTCTGGCTGCCGAAAAGCGTCGTTCGGCAGAGGCTTTCTTGCCGCGAGCTCGCGGATTACGGTCTCCAGTCCGCTCGCGGGCACGGTCGGAACCGATTTGAAAAGTCCAGCGTATACCGTCACGATCTTATCGATAACCGCTGGATCGGACTCCCGGTACTCCTTGGCATAAATCCGCTTCGCAAGGGCAGCATCTGTTTTAATCACGTGAATCGCCTCGGTATAGGCTTTCAGGAAGCGCTCTACTGTTTGCGGATTCTTGCGCACAAAGCTCCGGCTGCTTCCCACGCATGAGGGAGGATATTTGAGATCGGTTTTCGATAAATCAATCAGCACCGGCCAGCCGCGCTGCAAGAATGGCAAAGCATAACGAATCGTGAGAATGCCAGCGGCGATCCTTCCTGTTTCCAAGGCCGCGGCGATCTCGGGGCCGCCACCCAGTTGAAGAATCGTCATGTCCTTGTCGGCGTCCATGCCGAGATATTTTAACGCCGCGCGCAGATAAAAGTGAATGCTGGAACCCAAACGCGTAACCGCGGTTGATTTGCCCTTGAGCTGGTCAGGTGTTTTGATGTCCGGCCGGCCGATCAAATAGACAAGGTCCGTATCCAACGGGCAGGCCAAAAGCACGGCATCGCCTCCTTCAACTTTCGCGGCGACCACGGATTCCGCTCCGACGCCGGACATCTGCAATTCGCCACTGAGAATTCCCATCGTGATCAGGGCGCCGCCGCGCATGAAGATAATTTCGACGTCCAATCCATGCTTCGAAAAAATGCCAGCGTTTCGGGCGAGCCATATGGGAAGAAAATGGGGCGGGTTCGTGACCGCAAATCGGATGCGCCGCGTCTCTTGAGACCAACCCGGCCGGGCGATACTGGCCATTAGCAAAAACACAAGAAGCCCCACGAGTACGATCTTTAAAGATTTCATGCGAAAAGTCAGACTCTCTGTTTCGTCCGTTTGCGCGATTGAGGGCGTGAGGATTTAGCTCGCCCGGGGCCATGCCTCCTGTCTGGGACTCAATCGACGCTACACCAACTCAATCGACCCGGTCAAGGAATGGGTCGAGTTCCTTTTTACTACCTACTTGGGGCAATCGGACTGTGGCACGGCCAACATGTCGATTCGGGGACTTTTGTGCCGTTGTTTGTCGTCTCACCGGAAAAAGAAAAGAAACTCTTCGAGCGCATACAGGCGCTGGGCGTTCGGGAGAAAGACCTCGACGAACCATTCGTTCGCTCTTCGGGGGCCGGCGGCCAGAAAGTCAATAAGGCTTCCACTTGCGTTGTGCTCCATCACTCACGCCTGATAACTACGATCAATGGTCTCAACCGAGAACCAGGAAAAAAAGTCGGGAGTCTGCACTGCTAAACACGTCGTCAATAGGTGTCGAACATCCGCTGAATATCATCCGCGTTCGTCGTCTTCGTCAGTGCCAGTGAAAGCAGCAGCCGTGCTTTCCAAGGCTGCAAGTTGTCACCGGCAACGAAGCCGCGTTTTTGCAGGCCGGGGCTGCGCACGACGCGGCCGGAGGCGACGCGGCTGCACAGGCACATGATCATGCCTTTCTCCTTGAAGCACTTGTCGGAGGTCGCGTCTTCTGCGGGCGTCGGACGGCCGACGTTGTCAAATCGCGTAACGTTTCCCAGAGGCTAGGGGCCTGCTGACGGTGGCGTTCTGCGCCTGCCCGCTGCAAGGACGGCGAGTAACATCTTTCTGAATACGACTGCGGTCGGCTTCCAATCGCCGGCCATGGCTCGGGCACCGGCGGCGGCATATCCTCCATCCGGACGCGGTCGCAACTGAACTACGGGCGGTAAGCCGTAGCGCATAAGCAAGGAGTTCGCCCACATCCGGGCGGTGCGGCCGTTGCCATTGACAAAAGGATGAATGCGAACCCACTCCGAGTGTGCCCAAGCAGACACATCAATGACAGCGGCCAGACCATCGGCGTCTAGTATATCGTTTCATTGAAATATAACTAATCACGCGGACAGAGCTTCAAACTTTTTCCAGCGATGCACGACTGGCGCCTCGTTGATTTCAGCAATG